>Ga0316219_1000008_pt1 | contig 363370 bp, 463 predicted proteins | sample TBH18003PmetaG_FD_203635 | JGI IMG/M metagenome (GOLD analysis project Ga0316219, IMG submission 203635) | Freshwater microbial communities from Trout Bog Lake, Wisconsin, USA - TBH18003P | ecosystem: Environmental > Aquatic > Freshwater > Lake > Hypolimnion/Profundal zone | place: USA...
AGTAAATGGCACAGCAAACGTATTAATAGTCACGGCTACTGGTGCAAATGTATCTGGAACTTTAAATGCAACAGGTAATGCCAATGTAGGTAACATTGGTGGAAACAATGCAGTATTTACGTCAGTATCGGGAAATCTAACAACTGCTGCTCAACCAAACATCACATCAGTTGGCACTTTGACTTCACTTGCAGTAACAGGTAACATTTCTGGTGCTAATGTCACTGCAAATCACTTCGGTAATGGTGCAGCACTTAGCTCTATTACAGGCGCAAACGTCACTGGAAATGTAGCTAATGCAACATATGCAACGACTGCTGGATCAGCAATCACTGCCACTAGTGCAACCACTGCTGGTACTGTAACAACCAATGCTCAACCAAATATCACATCAGTTGGCACATTGACTTCACTTGCAGTAACAGGTAACATTTCTGGCGCTAACGTCACTGGAAATTTATTCGGTAATGGCGCTGCCATTTCTTCAATAACTGGTGCCAATGTCACTGGAAATGTAGCTAATGCGACATACGCAACGAGTGCAGGAACTGCAACAACTGCAACTACTGCTGGTACAGTCACAACAAACGCGCAACCAAATATCACATCAGTAGGCACATTGTCATCATTGTCGGTAACTGGAAATATCACTACTAGTGCTGGAACATTTGTCGGCAATGGTGCTGCCATTTCTTCAATAACAGGTGCCAATGTCAATGGCGCGGTAGCATATGCAACAACTGCAAACTCAGTAGCAGGTGCAAACGTAACAGGTACAGTAGCTAATGCGACATACGCAACAAATGCTGGATCAGCTACTACTGCAACATCTGCAACAACTGCTGGAACAGTAACAACAAACGCACAGCCAAATATCACCTCGGTTGGCACATTGACTTCACTTGCAGTGACTGGCAATATTTCTGGTGCAAATGTCACCGGAAATCATTTCGGTAATGGCTCAGGACTAAGTTCAATAACTGGTGCTAACGTCACCGGTACCGTAGCAAACGCCACATATGCAACAAGTGCCGGAACTGCTACTAGTGCAACTACCGCAGGTACAGTAACAACCAATGCTCAACCAAATATCACATCAGTTGGCACTTTGACTTCACTTGCAGTAACAGGTAACATTTCTGGTGCCAATGTCACTGGAAATCTATTCGGCAATGGTGCTGCCATTTCTTCAATAACAGGTGCCAATGTCACTGGACAAGTAAGTAACGCTCTTATCGCAGGTACAGTAACAACAAACGCACAACCAAATATCACATCAGTTGGCACACTGACTTCACTTGCTGTTACTGGCAATATTTCTGGTGCTAATGTCACTGGAAATCTATTCGGCAATGGTGCTGGTATTAGTTCAATTGCTGGTGCTAACGTAACAGGTACAGTAGCAAACGCAACTTACGCAATAAGTGCTGGATCAGCAAATACTGCTAATTCTGCAACTACTGCTGGCACAGTAACAACATCGGCACAACCAAACATTACCTCGGTAGGTACACTGTCCGCATTGAACGTAACTGCTAATGTTGCTGCTGGAAACTTTACTACTGCAGGAAATTCAACTGCTGCTTATTTTATTGGTAATGGTTCTCAGCTAACAGGTATTACAGTTAGTGCAGGTACTTCAATTATAAATGGAAATTCAAATGTTAGTATTGCAGCAAATGGTAATGTCAATATTTCTGCAACTGGCATTGCTAATGTACTCGTTGTAACTAGTACTGGAGCTAATGTTACGGGCAATCTGAATGCAGGAAACATAATAGCAACGACATTGAGTGGTAACATTACAACTGCTGCCCAACCAAATATAACCTCACTAGGAAATCTGACCTCACTTACTGTCAATGGAATAGCAAATCTGGGATCAAATAGTAATGTAATCATTACTGGAGGTGCTAATGGATATTTCTTGACAACCAATGGTTCAGGAGGATTAAGTTGGCTGAATGCAACTACTTTATCCACAGCACCTGGCTCAAATACTCAAGTATTATTCAACGATAATGGAAACTTTGGCGCTCAAGCTGGCTTAACTTTCAATAAGGTATCAAGTACACTCACCGTAACAAGTAATGTTAGTGCAGCAAATGGTGTATTCACCAATGTTTACGGTAGCGGTGCCGGGTTAACAAGTATTCCATCAGGCAATCTAACTGGTAATCTTCCAAGCGCAGTTCAAAGTAACATAACTCAAGTAGGATCACTATCATCATTGATTGTAACCGGCAACATCAACGCAGGAAACTTGACGCTGAACACCGGAACTCTCACTGCAAACTTGATCTCTGGCAACTTAACTACAAATGCACAGCCAAATATCACTAGTGTAGGAACTTTAACATCTCTCGTTGTCACTGGTAATATCACTTCTTCAACTGGCGTGTTCAGTGGTAATGGTGCTGCCCTGACGAATATTCAGGCATCTAATGTTGTTGGTACTGTAGCAAACGCAACTTACGCAACGAGTGCAGGAACTGCAACAACTGCAACCACTGCTGGAACAGTAACAACAAATGCTCAACCTAATATCACATCGGTTGGCACATTAACTGGACTCGTGACTTCTGGTAACATTACTACAAGTGCAAACATTTATGCCAACTCCGGAACAATTGGCGCATCTTTACTTACAGGAACTCTAACAACTGCTGCTCAATCAAATATTACATCAGTTGGCACTTTGACTTCACTTGCAGTAACAGGTAACATTTCTGGTGCTAATGTCACTGCAAATCACTTCGGTAATGGTGCAGCACTTAGCTCTATTACAGGCGCAAACGTCACTGGAAATGTAGCAAACGCAACTTACGCAACGAGCGCCGGAACTGCAACCACTGCTGGAACAGTAACAACAAATGCTCAACCTAATATCACATCAGTTGGTACATTAACTGGACTCGTGTCTTCTGGTAATATTACTACAAGTGCAAACATTTATGCCAACTCCGGAACAATTGGCGCATCACTGTTGACTGGCACATTAACAACTGCATCGCAGCCAAATGTAACTTCTGTTGGCACACTAACTTCTCTCGGTTCAAGTGGTAATATAACAGCGCCGAATGTAATTTCCAATACTGGTGCATTCTACGGCTCTGGTTCTGGTCTTACATCTATTCCGGGTGCTAACGTATCTGGACAAGTTGGAAATGCGCTTGTTTCTGGAACAGTGTATACGGCTTCTCAGCCAAATATTACAACTGCTAGCAATTTAGTAACTGTAGGTAATATAACCTCTGGAACTTGGTCGGCCACATTCTCATCAGGACTTTCAGCAGCAAACTTGACTGGCATCAATGCTGCAAACGTAACAGGAACATTCTCATCAGTAACAGCATCCGGAAACGTATCTGCTAATAATTTTGTTGCTACAAATTACCACATTCGTTCAGTAAGTACTGGAATTACTGCTGCTGGCTCTACACAAGGAACCGCAACAGCAATTACCAAAGAAATGAACATTGTGAGCACTGTAAATACAGGAAATGGAGTTATTCTCCCTACAGCAATACCGGGTATGGTAATCACTATCACCAACACTTCTGCGAATTCTCTTGCGGTTTACCCAGCATCGGGCGCAGCAATTAATCTGTTGACTACAAATGCTGCATTTACGCAACCGGGCAACAGTGCAACTTTACAATTCATCGCACCAACAACAACCCAGTGGTACACGGTTGGCGCAACTTATAGCTAAGGAAGGAATATAAATGGCTAAAGTAACATCTAATGCACCAGGCAAGATTAGTTTCTCTAATAACCATAAGGGAAAGACAACTATTGGACTCGGTTCCATTAAGTTTAGCACTATGAACAAAAGAAAGCGTGCTAGTTATAAAAAATATCGCGGTCAAGGCCGTCCATAAGAGGAAAGATTATGATTACTTTAGAACTGCTACAGCATATGTGTCCACATACTCATGAAGCAATACTTCAAATGTTCGTAGACCCACTAAATGATGTTGCTAAACATTATGACATGCTTGAAAACCCAAAACGTGAGGCAGCATTTGTTGCACAGGTTGCACACGAATCGGGAGGTTTCACCGCAACCAAGGAAAACTTGAAGTACAAGGCTGCTTCATTGATGAAGACCTTCCACAAGTATTTCCCATCAATGTCCCTCGCTATGGAATACGAGCGTAAACCAGAAAAGATCGCCAATCGCGTATATGCAAATCGTATGGGCAATGGTGATGAAGCTTCAGGTGATGGATGGATGTTTCATGGTCGTGGACTTATCCAGTTGACAGGTCGCGACAACTATACTCGCTTTGCAAACTCAATAGGCAAATCCGTTGAAGATACTGCTGCATACATGGAAACTGCTGCTGGAGCTACAGCTTCTGCTGGTTGGTTCTGGTATGTAAATAAACTTAATGCATATTGTGATACTGACAACTTCGTAATGTTAACTCGTCGCATTAATGGTGGTACAATAGGTATTGAAGATAGAAAGAGATTATATCTTCTTGCTCTTGGTTCAATCACTCATAATAGTTAAGGAATAATATGGCACAGCCAGTTTGGAATACACCAGCAGGATCACTCGGAGTTGTTCCGGCATTGACTGCAATACAACCAATTCAGTTGTCTGCTTCTGCGGTATTGCCTGCAGTAACTGTATCGTATGCGATCATAAGTGGTAGTTTGCCTCCTGGCTTAGTCATGACTTCTTCCGGCTTGATTAAAGGTTCACCAACAATTGTTTCGTTTAATACAACGTATCCATTTGTTGTAAGAGCAACCGATAATCTTCAAAATATCAAAGATATAACATTCAATCTTGTAGTCTCGGGAGCTTCTGCACCATCATTTGTTGCTCCTTCTGGTAATATATACACAACTAATGACAGTACTTGGGTGGAACTGCCAGTAGCCTACAATAATCCAGTATCTACCAATGAAGTAATAATCACTGTAGTTGAAGGAAGTTTGCCACCGGGATTAGAAATAAACGAAGCAGGAATCATCAGGGGCTATGCTCAACCGCCTGTTATAGATGTTACTTTACCGTCTGTTGTTACGGGAGTAGTAGCAGTTTCAAATAACACATTAATTTGTCTAAGTACTTCTGGGTTTTCTGTTGGAAGACCTGTCATATTTACTGGAAACGTATTTGGTGGAGTTGGAGCAGGGCAAATATATTACATCTCATCGGTGATTGATCAAAGCACTTTTACAATTTCGTATACAGCAGGAGGTCAAAACGCAATATTGTCTGATGGCGTTGGTTATATGACATCCACACTGTCACCAGTTGATCAAGGTGCACCCACGATACAAACTTATTCGTTCATTCTTAAACTTGTTAGTCCGCTCGGAAATGACATTGTTACGTATAGCATTACTGTAATAAATCAAAACACACCAGTAAGTCAAGGTGGGCTTGGTTTAGGTCCAAATTCTAGAATACCAACAATATTCAATACTAGACCGGAAACGTTTAATTTAAGTAGCAATCCTCAGGAGTTTGGATATTATGTATTACCGCCAGACTCAAACGGCAACACATATGCACCATCACAATATGCCTACATCACTCAGTTTACGAGTAATGATTTCGTGGCTTTTAAAATTTTGGGCCATGACTTTGATGGAAATCAACTCACTTACTTGTATTCCAACTTGCCACTGGGACTTGTCGGAGACCCTACAACTGGATGGATAACTGGAACACCAATAATTGCTGATGGTAGCATAGGTCAGTTCATCTTTAGTGTTTCTGTAGTTAAAACTAATAATACAAATATAGCATCAGCAACATTCAACTTCTCCATGAATGTCGCAAATTCAATTAATGGAAATATCATTTGGCTAACTGATGCTGATCTTGGTCAAGTAAATAATGGAACTGCAAGCATTCTAAATATATCCGCAACATCCGATGTTGATCTTTCATATAGATTGGTAGAAGGTTCTTTGCCACCCAATCTGATACTACTTGAAAGCGGAGATATTATAGGAGATATACCATATCAACCAACTGATCAATTTCTGGCTCAAGGTGAATCATCTGTCTTCACGTTCACAGCAGAAGCATATTCACCATTATATCCAGTTATTAACTCTCAGCAAACATTCACCCTGACTGTATATCAAGAATATGCACATCCTGCGGACACGTTGTATATTAAATGCACACCAAGCACTTCTGATAGAAACCTCATAAATTCATTGTTGACAAACACCAATCTTATTCCACCATCAATGATATATCGCGGCGACGATCCAAACTTCGGTGTAGCAACTGATGTGATTTATGAACATGCATATGGGATAAACGCCAGTAACATGGATCAATATATTGCGGCAGTAACTGAAAATCACTATTGGAGAAACATTACTCTTGGTGAAATTGACACTGCTGTAGCAAGAGATTCCAATGGAAATATTATCTATGAAGTAGTGTATAGTCGTGTCATTGACAATTTGGTAAACCCTTCAAATGTTAATCAAAACTATAGTAGTTATAGTACAGATTCACAAACAAACAATGTTATTCCATATGGAACCAGTGTTTCTAAAGAAGTGCGATGGCCGTTTCCTATTACGTTGAATCTAGGACCATGGTATTCCTCGGAAGTTGACATTTTCTCAAGCTATATTGGTGGTACAAACACCATGGATGGGACGATCACTCAAACATTTTCATCTACTAACTTGATAACTTGCGATTCTACTGAAGGATTGAATGTCAATGACTACATAATCTTTAATGGGACGCCATTTGGTGGAGTCAATACTAACACCACATATTATGTACTGAGCATTTTAAATGGAACTCAGTTCACTATCTCCATGTCAGAAGATGGAACGCCAGTCACTCTTACAAATGCAACTGGAAGCATGTCATTTGTGGCATGGACCGATCCTAAAGATTATTACACAAGTTTGACACCTGGTTATGCACAAAATTTATATCCCAATTCTTTGTCAAACATGAGACAACAGGTAGAAAATTACCTTGGTGATCAGAATGCCATAGGTATTCTCCCTGCTTGGATGTCGAGTCAACAAAAAGATGGATCAACGCTTGGATTTACACCAGCATGGGTGATAGCTTATTGTTTACCGGGAACTACTACATTGCCAAATGGAACTACTGGAAGCTATGCGCAGTATATTCAATACCAGATTCAAAACAATTGGCTAAATCCAGTAGGTGAACTGCAGACCCTAAACATGATCAATTTTAAGATTGATAGATTTAGCGTGGATAAGAGCACTACATATAATTATGATAGCAATGTCAATCCTCCTGCATGGACAGGATTACCAAGTGCCACACCTACGCCATCTCCAGTTGATTCTGATGATTTTTATGTCTTGTTCCCACAGGAAACTATTTTACCTAACCAAACTCAGCTAGATCAGTGAATTTTAACACCAATGTTGAGAAAACTAAATACATTACGGAATAGAGAAATATGAGCCAGATCAATACAAACGGAATCAATAACAATTATCCTGTTCCCGGAGTGAACAATAGCACTCAGGGTTTCAGAGATAACTTCACTCAGATTACTGCACAGTTAAACACTGCGGCAACAGAAATCACTGACTTACAGACCAAAGTAGTTGTGAAAGCTGCATTGAATAATACGTCATTGAACAATGACATGGCAAACACTCTCATCAGCAATGCATCAACCAGTGGGTTTAGGGCAACATCATATAACTTGGGTAATTCATTGGCTGGAACAGTGTTGGTAAACGTAAATCAAGCTGATGTTCAGTACGGTGCGATTACCGGAAATACTATACTTCAGTTTGGTAACTGGTCTCCTACCAATACTGAAAGCAATGTCATTCTACGTTTGACTGTATCAACTGCAAATGCAACTATTCAGTTGCCTACAGCATGTGTTTCCAACACTGGAAGTAACTTTGGTACTACTCTTCTTGAAAACTATGCTAACGTTGGCGGATATCCAACGATAACTGCACCAGCAAACACAACTCTGCTTGAATATAAGTTTTCATCATTAGACTGCGGTAATACCATTCTCGTAGAGCCATTGAACCGACCATTCCAGTCAACAGAAGTTCAGCAGCGCACTCCTGCTCCAACAGGTCTACAAGGTGATACTGCTGGCACTGTAGCAGTTGATGCTAACTACATTTATGTTTGCACGGGAAGTTACAACTCTACTGCTTATGCAGTGACTGCAACAAATACATATGCTACCGGAAATCTCATCACATTAAGCAGCACAACCAATCTTGCAAATAATGCTCCAATCGTTTTCACTGGAAACGTATTTGGTGGTTTGGTTGCCAACACTGTTTATTATGTTCTGTCCAATGCTGCGGCTCCAAACATCACAATAAGTGCTACTCGCTCAAGCGGTAGCGCAGGAAGCGTGTTCGCATTATCTACTGCAAATGGCTCTGCAACTGCTACATATTATATCGGCTCCAACATTTGGACTCGTATTCCATTGCAAACTTGGTAATACCATGGAACATCCGTTCATTAACAAAAAGGAACTTGAGACTAAAACATTGGAAGAACTTCAAGAAGTAATCACCAAGCTTACAGCCAAGTTGACATTTGCTTATAAAACACAGAATGGGCCTCTCATGCATCAAATTCAAATGGCCATGGAAACCTATAAAAATCAACATCGTAAAAAGATGGATGAACTGTTTGAAAAGCAAAATTTGAATTCTAAAATCAAGATACAGTCGGACAATGAACACAAGAATTGAGAAAGATTTCTATTTTCAGTGTGGTATACACTTTGAGAATGAATTTCACATCAATACGTATGACATGATGCTAAGCATACTGATAGAAACCGAATCCGCCTATGAACAAAGCATAGCGATGGAGAGGTTAATATATTATGTTAATCAGGTAATTCAGAGTTCTGTATTCGTTGATTCCAAACTTACCGATCAGATCAACCTATATAAGTCTGCAAATATCAGAGTTTGTGAACTTCCAGAAGAACCATATGATCAGATCATAGGAATGATTCTGCTTCAAAAACTAAACGCCATCATGGAAGGTCGTATGAAGATCACTGACATGGTTTTTGGTTCATCACTTAGTGAAGGTGTGAGATACAGCATTGTGTCAGAAATCGCGGAAAGCACGTTTAATGGAAAAAATTGGTGGAACCGTGCAAATATTTGTTTAAGCGACAATGACAAGAAATGTCCCAAGAACGACAATGTTGTGAAGCTTTTCAGTGACGTAAAATGGTCTGATATAAATTTGCAGTGGCAATCAAAAAAATAAAAATAGCTGTTGACAGACGCATTTCTCCCGATTATACGTGATTCATCGGAACACAAGGAGATTTGAAATGCTTACTCTCTCTGACATTGATCGCCTGACCAACTCGCATGACGGTTCTATCTATTCGGACCTCTACAAGGACGTATACGGCTTTCGTCCTCGTGGTCACACGTTTGCGTCGGTGGAAGAGTTTGACGCTGAGGTGCAGAGCCTTTCTGTTCGCCTTGATCAGATCATTGAAGAAGAAATCGTGCAGAAAGAGAAGAACTGGAATCGCTTCCTTGCCCGCGTGTTTGAAGTTCGTGATATCGTGATTCAGACCACCACCGAAGATGCCATCTACATCATCGCTGATGCAGAAGGTATCACCACCGACGAACTCAAGTTCTATGGTTGGGAAATCCTCGAACATGAACTGGGCCTCAAGTATGGCTCTATCAAGGCTTATCTTGTGGAGGTGGCGTGATGTCTGAACAACCCACAATGAAAATAATAAAACATGGGATCAAGAAGTGGTATCTGAATGGACATCTCCATCGCGAGGATGGCCCTGCTGTTGAATATGAAAACGGCGACAATTACTGGTATCTGAATGACAAACTTCACCGCGAGGATGGCCCTGCTATTGTAATGATAGATGGCACCAATTGGTGGTATCTGAATGGACATCTCCATCGCGAGGATGGCCCTGCTGTTGAATATGAAAACGGCGACAATTACTGGTATCTGAATGGCAAACGGCATCGGGAAGATGGTCCTGCTATTGAGCGGGAAGATGGCATCAAAGAATGGTGGGTCAATGGCACACGAGTTGATGAACTCGTGTTCTGGGTAACCACTAAAGAACGAATGAAAGAAGTGTCATGACCTACCAAATCCAACAGAGGCGGCAAATCGTCAGTAAAAATGATGATCTGTTTGATATCCTTCGTGATAGTCAGAAATGGTTATCTACTGTGGAACTGTCGTGTCTTGATGGGACGCTGTACCATCCTGTAGATTATAATTTTGAAAGCTGTCTGTTTACCAAAGAAGACAGCGAAGTTATCGCTCGTCACCGCAATTGGGAAGAGGCAGTTGAATACCATATGCATATTGCAAAAGCTTATGGCTTGACAATTCACGAAGAGCGTGTTATAGTATAAGAATGCTTACAGATAAGTTTGGTCAACAGATATACACAGAGCAAGACCTATGTGATCTATATCTAACCAACCCCGACATTGAACTTAAGAATGTTCTCGTTGCAGAGCAGATTAAGTTTGATGTCGGTCTAGACTTGCAGAAAATTCCCCATCTAATACAATATGAACCAAGCTCACAAACTGTTAAAGAGTTTGACGAAGAACTAAGAAACAGATGGTTTATTCCTGACGAATATCGTGACTTTGATATCGCAAAATTCGTATTAGATCAATGTGCAGATGAAGCAGAATTACAAAGAGCAGGGGAAGAACTTTTGCTCTATCAAGAACGCGACATGTTCATGCTCCTAAGGTATCTTAAATATCTCGTTGACACTATGCGTAAGCACAACATCGTATGGGGCGTTGGTCGTGGTTCCAGTGTCAGTAGTTTTGTGCTATATCTAATCGGGATACACAAAATAAACTCACTCTATTATGACCTCTCCATACATGAGTTTTTGAAGTAACAAATTTCAAAAACATAAATACAAGGTAAAGGAGATTTACAATGGCATCATATAGAACAGCACAAGGAAAAAGCTTAGATATGGCTGCATTGGCAGCAAGAAATGAGCGCACTCGTGCAGTGGGCAACATGAGCGTTAACGCTAGAGGCGATCAGATTGACGCAAAAGGAAAAATTATTGTTCCCGTAACTCAAAGAGCATCACAGGCATATCAGAAGACTGTTTCAAATCGTGCAGTCAATAACGTTGCAAAAAATGCAACTCCTGCTGCTGCCGATCAGATGGAAGAAGAATTCACTGCAGATGATCTTGGCTTTGATGACGATGATTCGGCGGAAGTTGAGCAAATCAAGGCGCAACAAACTGCCACAACTACGAGTAAAAAGTCTAAATAACAATGGCTGAAAAACGTAACTTAACTAAATCAGTATTTAAAAAAAGTGAGTTCCGTGCATTAGGAGATCATATCCTAGTTCATGGAATGGAGTTCAGAGAACGTCTAAGTCGGGGTGGACTCATTTTGCTAGATGACGATATGAAAAGTGCAGGTATCCGTCCCCGTTGGGCACAGGTATATGCAGTAGGACCTAAATCAAAAGAAGATATAGAAGTAGGCGATTATATTATGATAGCACACGGTCGCTGGTCACGTGGTCAAACCATTGAAGACGAAGACGGCGAGAAAGTCATCCGTAAAGTAGACCCTAATGATATTTTGTTAATAAGTAAAGAAAAAGTTGAAGACTACACTATGACAGGTGTAGATTATTAAAGGTTTTTGGGGAGTGGATAAACATTTTGGCGGAGTGCTATGCAACTGCCCCCACTTCCCAAAACTCTTGACATTTTCCCCAAAATCATATAGAATACAATCTCAAACAAATGAAAGTGAAATATGAAAAATCAACTTTGGGTTGAGAAGTATAGACCTGTATCTATTGATGAATATGTATTTGTTAATGAGAATCAGAAGAAGCAAGTAGAACATTGGATTCAAGAAGGAACTATTCCACACCTGCTTCTATCTGGTGATCCCGGCACTGGCAAAACTACACTCGCTAAAGTCCTTATTAAGGCACTTGACGTAGAAGAATATGATGTTCTTGAAATCAATGCTTCCAGAGAAAACGGCATTGATTTCCTACGCGACAAGATCAATGGCTTCGTGCAGACTATGCCATTCGGTAAGTTCAAGGTAGTTTTGCTAGACGAAGCAGACTACTTGACACAGGCATCACAGGCGGCACTTCGTAATGATATGGAAGCATATGCTGACACGGTGCGTTATATTCTTACTTGCAACTATGAGCATAAGATCATTGCGGCATTGCGTGAAAGCCGCTGCTACAAGTTTCATATTGCTAAACCAGACATGACTGACTTCACCACTCGTGCAGCCACTGTGTTGCTCAATGAGGGGATTGAGTTTGATTTGGATGATCTTGATACATATGTGCGTAGTTCATATCCTGATCTACGCAAGTGTCTTAATCAGTTGCAACAGAACTCCACGAGTGGAACACTGAACAAACCGCAGTCAACCGGTAGTGGAGAAGATGAACTTCTTGTTGCTGCTACAGAACTTTTTAAGTCTGGGAAGATTCTTGAAGGTCGCCAGCAGTTGTTGCAATACATTTCACTGTATCCTACTCGTATTGAAGACTGTTACCGATGGATGTATGACAATCTTGATCTATGGGGCAACACTACCGAGAAAAAGGATGCTGCTATCATTACTATTCGTAATGGGCTAGCAAATCTGCCGCTCGTTGGTATTCCCGAAATCAGTATGGCAGCAACACTTTGCGAATTAACTACTATATGAGGTATTAACAGCATGATCCGTTTAGGGTTCAATCTTAGCTGGCCTTTCAAAGAAATCAAACAAAAAGATTATATTGAAAAGACATGGAAGCTAAGTAAGAACAAGAATCTAGAAGTCCAAATGAGTCAAGGTGGAAATAGTTTAATCGGTTTGTCACTAGACTTTTCACCATATGGACGTGATCATGCAGGATTGATGTTTGAAATTGAACTGTTTAGGCATTTTTTCATGATCAATTTTTACGATAAGCGTCACTGGGACTATGAAAAAAACTGTTGGGAGGAACATTAATGCGATATCTTTTAGTAAGTTTCTTAAGAAAGACAAATGGCAGAATTGATGAAATCGTTTCTGTCTCCAAAAACGTCACTCCTCGTGACAAAGAGAATGCCAATGTCATTGTTGACTTTGGTACGAAAACTATTGTCAAGTCAGTGATTGAAGGCAAGGAACATGACGCTGACTTTGCAAAGCTGCGTGAATATTATTTGAAAATTTATCCTAATCTGATTGGGCAACTTGATCGGGAAGCACCGATTACTATGGCTGAACAGAAAAAGGGCAGAAAGTAATTATTAACGGGGCTTTCGCCCCGTTAACTTTATGAATACATATTCAAAATGTGTTCAATGATTTCATGTCTTCTAATATCTTTAGTATCAAATTGACAAGCCTTCATTCCGGGCACATTGTACTTTTGAATCTTGTGCGTGAGGTCTAACAAGCCGTTTTCAGGTGTTCTACGATCAGTCTGTTCTACATCTCCAGTAATGACTATCTTACTGCCCTCACCAATTCTAGTCATTAGCATTTTCATCTGGCTAGGTGTAGCATTCTGTGCTTCATCTAAAATGATCCAACTGTGCTTGAAGTTACGTCCACGGCAAAATGCGAGCGGAGCGATTTCGATAATTTGTTCTTCAACCATATATTCAAGTTCTTTTGTGTTATAGAACTCTCTTAATACGTCAAATAGAGGTCTAACCCACGGTTCCATTTTTTGATTCAAATCGCCGGGTAGAAACCCATGCCTTTCATCATCAACTGCAACTGCTGGTCTTGTAAGTAATATCTTATCACAGTCTCCTTGTCTCATTGCTTTGATAGCTGCTAACATAGCGAGGTATGTTTTGCCGGTACCCGCTGGTCCACTAACCACTACGATGTCTGTTTCAGGGTCTGTCAATGCTATAATATATTTTTCCTGATTTATGCTCTGAGGCACTAACTCTACTGGTTTCGTTTGTCTTTTGGGTTGGGCTTGGGTGAAGTCGATAGTCTTTGATTCCTTCATGTAATGTGCCTTACTTTCGTTATCTTGATATCTTCTTCCAGAACGGGTGTCTTTCTGTCTAAGTGCGCTTGTTTTGCGTTTGGTCACATGATTCTCCTAATCTGATACACCGTTATTGAGAAGCACAACTTGCTCTCATAGATACTTAGATATTCAGAATGTGTAAACTATCAGCAACAGTAAAATAGTTTCACGGGATAAATACTAATCTACGCTGCAAGAATTCTACCGAATTCCTTGCAATAGTCCTAAAAAGATAAATACTCGTATGACTAGTTTACCAGCAGATAAATTCTTTAATGACGTTAACTTCGTAAGCATTGTTGATACGATTAAGAACGTTTACATGAGCGATGGCTCCATGTCCACCTTACTTGACTTTGAGCGAGTATTGGACGAAGCAGACCTGTACGCATACAAAAATTGGCTCATTGGTGAACTTGTAGATGGTCCAGTTGTCGGCAGATATTCTTGCAAATGTACTTTCATGTGGCCTTACAAGTTGATGCCTGATCCACGAGGCGCACTGAGATTGGATGCGATTGGATGCAAAGTAACATTTGGAAAGTCAGAACTTGAAGTTCCTGTAGAAGTACAAGACTATGAAGATTTTGTTCCGGGAACCAGATATCCAAAAATGAAAAAACGCAAAGTTTGGTTTGTTGAAATCAAGATTCCAATTGAACTCATGAATGACATCAAAGAAGGATCAATTGATCTTGCTGATCAAACTATTGACCTTTCAGACATTGAAGATGCATACAACGAAGACCTTGATGAAATGGACAGTCAAGAACACGGTGCAGAAACAATGCAAGACCAAAATCAACCAATGGCTCAACAAGCAGCAATGCCACCTTCCGCTGCACCACAGGGTTAACTATGGCTATTCTTAACGAAAACCTAGATTATATGGACATGGAAGGGCAGATGGGTGATAAGGTATCTGTCGATGAATATGCTGCAAAAATGGGAAGCGATGCTGCTATAGTAACTCTTGCTTTTACAGTATATTCGGAACTTGCCGGTCAAGATTTAGTCTCTTGGTTTGAGAGAGGATATGATTTTGTATTAGACGCAAGTATTAGTGACGGTGAAATCGAGCCGGGAAAATATCTGGTATTCGTTGAAATGGAACGCAGAACGAAAGTACCTGAAAGAATTTGCAGACTATTATCTGATTTACAAACATTAACTGGGTATAAGTTAAAAGACTGGACAGTTGAGATTGACAATGAAGGTTATGATGCAGACCCTGAAATAATCGGAAGTAAAATGATTCTGAATCCCGGTGAGTACAAAGAAGCCCATGAAACTGACGAAGAATTAAATGAAGTTCGCAAACGTGCTGGGATTGAACCGGTAACTGCGGGCCACAATAACGATGAATACATCAAGAACTTAAAAGCAATGGCAGGAATGTAATTTATGGATGACACACAGGACGCGACACAAGGAATTCCAGGTACAACTGACCCAACTCAGGGTGTTCCACCTCAGAGTGCTCCGATGCCAAGTCAAACAGACGGAGACGATGATGGTCAGCCAGATGACGATGAAGACACCGCACCTAAGCCATCATCCGAACCTGCTGCATTAGCAACAAAAGATAATGATGAGCACATGCAAATCGTTGGTAAAAATGATGAGCATGTTGCATCACTCACTAACGATCCGGATATGTTGCAACACATGCAACAAATGAATGTAGCGGCCAATCAAACAAATCCACCATCTAGTAGTGGGTTCGGAAGCAGCATGGGCAGCGGGATGTCCGTGGGAGTCGGTGTCACGCAAGGCAGTGGTATGGGCGGCATGGGCATGGGCGGTATGTCTGGAGGCATGGGCATGGGCGGTATGTCTGGAGGCATGGGCATGGGCGGTATGTCTGGAGGCATGGGCGGTCAAATGGGTGGCCAGATGGGCATGGGCGTAGTCGTTCAGGGGAACATGACCAGCGCAGGAAATAATGCTGCACAAGGTGCTGATGTTCTAGTAGCCAATACCAACGAAGACTGGATCAACAAAAAGTGGCGTCCAGTTATGGGCTGGATGTATATGGGCGTTTGCGTATTTGACTTTGTTATTGCTCCTATTCTTTGGTCAATCGTACAGGCAATCTTTCACGGCGCAGTAAATGTACAGTGGCAACCGCTTACTTTACAGGGCGCTGGATTGTTCCACGTTGCGATGGGTGCCGTTCTTGGTATTGCAGCATATGGTCGTACTCAAGAAAAGATTCAGGGTGTATCTACTAATTCAACAGCAACTCCTGCACCAGTAGGAATCGCTCCGCCAGCACCTCCTGCTCCAACTGGATTGGCTAACACAAGTGGCATGTCAGGTGGCTTAGGTATGAGTGGCGGCTTGCCGGGTGCCAGTGGGTTACCGGGCAGTTCAGGACTTGGTGGATTCCACTAATATATTGACATTCAACTCCCAGTGTGTTAGGATATGAAAATGGATCATTATAACACACTGGGAGTATCGCGAGATGCTTCCCCAGAAGAAATCAAAAAAGCATATCGTAAACTAGCAATGCAGCATCATCCTGATAAGGGTGGTGATCTAGCAAAATTTCAAGAAATTAGCACGGCATACGAAACATTAAGCGACCCTGCTAAAAAGTCACAATATGATAACCCGCAACCACAGTTTAACGGAATGCCGGGTGGATTCAACTTTAATGTCAATGGTTTTGATATTGATAGTCTGTTCAGTCAGGTTTTTGGTCAAAACATGCATCAGAGACAGCCACAAAAGCCTACATACAGAACTAGAGTGACAGTCTCACTCATTGACGCATACAATGGTGCAGAACACTTCCTACAGGCCAATACGCCTAACGGAACAAAACTCATCACCATCAAGGTACCAAAAGGTGTTGACTCTGGTAGCCAAATACGTTATGAAGGTGTCATTGACGATGCAACTCTCTTGGTAGAGTTTATCGTTATGCCAGATTTGCGTTTTGATCGTAAAGGATACGATCTTTACTCAAATCTTTCTATTTCAGTTCTCGATCTTATCGTCGGAACTGTGGTAGAAGTTGACACGATTGGTGGAAAAAAAATTGAAGTGAAAATTCATGAAAAAACCCAACCGTATCAGCAAATTAGACTGCCCGGTTACGGTATGCCTATGCAAAATGGGCAATATGGTGATCAAATTCTCTTGCTAAAACCATTCATTCCTGATAATGTAAGCATTGATGTCATTGAAAGTATCAAGCGTAACCAAACTACCTAAAGGATTTAAAATTGCAAACGTCACCTGAAATTGAAAATATTATTGAACGCGCAGTTGAGGCTGCAAAGACTCGTCAGCATCAGTATTGCACGATTGAGCATCTATTGCTGGCACTGATCACTCACCCACCGTTCAAAAAGTGCATGAATCAGTTCAATGTTGACACTGATCTTATGATTTCTGAAGTTGAGGCATATGTAAACTCTCTTCATGCAATCGAATCCACTGATCCAAACTGCAATCCACGCAAGACTAATGCGCTTGAACGTGTGATGAATCGTTCAGTTACGCAGGTTCTTTTTACAGGTCGCCGTCAGGTTACCACGATTGATCTGTATCTTTCTATTGCAAGTGAGGGCAACTCACATGCTCATTACTTTTTGCTAAAGTACGGCATCACCAAGACTGATTTTGTTCGTCATTGGGAAAAGAACTACAAGGGCGGAGTTTCAAGCAGCACCATCAGTGATTCTCAGGCTGATGAAATCCTTGAAGAATATACTATCAATCTCACTCAGCTTGCTCGTGATGAAAAGCTTGAGCCGGTGATCGGTCGTGCTACTGAGATTGATGATATTGTCAATGTTCTCGCCAAGCGTTTCAAGTCTAACGTGCTTATGGTTGGTGATCCGGGCGTTGGTAAGACTGCAATCGCAGAAGGTATTGCACAGGCAATCGTAAACAAGGAAGTTCCTGACTTCTTGCTTGACCATGAACTTTACTCGCTTGAAGTTGGTTCGTTGCTGGCTGGTTCGCGTTATCGCGGTGACTTTGAGGAAAAGATCAAGAACGTTCTTGAAGCATTGAATGCCAAGAAGAAGGCGATTCTCTTCATTGACGAAGCGCATACTATGCAGGGTGCAGGGAATGCTGGCAACAGCGGTCCTGACTTTGCGAGCATGATCAAGCCTGCTATCACTAAGGGTACTCTCAAGGTCATTGCTTCTACCACGTGGGAAGAGTTTTACGAGTCTTTTGAGAAGGACCGTGCTTTGATGCGCCGTTTTTATCGCGTCAGCATTGACGAGCCTTCGCACGACTCTACCATTCGCATTTTGAGTGGTCTGTCTGCACGATTGAATGACTTCCATAATGTGAACATCACTCAGGAAGCCGTTGAAGCTGCTGTTGATAGTGCTGCCCGGTATATTCATGATCGCAAGAACCCTGACAAGGCTATTGACTTGCTTGATGCCGCTTGTGCGAAGCAGAAGGTTCTTGGCAACGATGAAGCAATCATTACTAAGAAGTTGATTCACGAACAGGTTGAAAAGTTCACTGGTGTACCTGCTGATAAACTTAGCGGAGACAACATGGATCGTGTTCAGAATCTTGAAGCAAACGTCAAGGACAAGCTGTATGGTCAGGATAAGACCGTCAACGATGTTCTTGAGCGTGTATATGTCTCGTTTGCGGGGATCGGTAACGAAAAGAAGCCGATTGCGAGCTTCTTGTTCTTGGGTCCAACGGGAACTGGTAAAACAGAGTTGGCAAAGTTGCTGTCCAAGAACTTGGATATGCCGCTTCACAAGTATGACATGTCGGAATACAGTGAGAAGCACAGCGTAAGCAGCTTGATCGGTCCTCCCCCAGGTTATGTTGGCTTCAGCGATTCACAGGTTCAAGGTGGACGTTTGATTTCAGACTTGAGCAAGAACCCGCATTCTATTCTTCTGTTTGACGAAGTTGAAAAGGCACATCCTGATATTTTCAACATCTTCTTGCAGATGCTTGATGAAGGTCGTATCACTGGCTCCAACGGTAAGGAAGTGTCGTGCAAGAACACGATCATCATTCTTACTTCAAACTTGGGTTCGGCTGACAATGAACGTAACAATATCGGCTTTGGTGATCTTGAAAAGACCGGAGAAGACGATAAGGCACTGAAGCAGTTCTTCAAGCCTGAGTTCCGTAATCGTCTTGATCTTGTCTGCAAGTTCAACAAGTTGGATACGCTTTCAATTAAGAAGATCGTTGTGAAGTTCTTGGAAGATGTGAAGAAGCCGCTCAACGAAAAGCACAATATCACTCTTAACCTGAGTGAGCCTGTGATTGATTACCTTGCTGATAAGGGATATGATCCCAAGATGGGTGCTCGTCCGCTTGGTCGTAAGATTGATGAACTCATTCGTGTTCCGCTTTCAAAGAAGATTCTCTTTGAACGTATCAAGGATGCGAACATCATGGCTAACATGGAAGATGGTCAGATTGTCTTTGATGTTACCGTAAAGCAAACCGCACGAGTTGGCGAAGATGGCATCATTGAAGTTGAAGGTTGAGCAACGTAGCACTCTGTACTATAGCAAATATAAGTACAGAGTTGCTATCAGTCATCCGTTTCTATATCTTGCGTACTGGTGCAATAGCATAAAAGAATTAAGGGAACGAATCGAATATGATGCTACGTTTCACGAACTGAATAAGGAAAAGTATCAGTTAGCAGAATTTGTTCACCCGACAGAAGCAGAGTATAAAAAATTAGGAAAAATACTAGCATTCAAAAAGAAATTCAATAACGAACCTGATACTGGAACTCGACACGAACGAGATAGCATTTCATTTTTTTCTAATGACATTACTCTTTTTGATGGTGTAAAAAAGATTAGCCAAGCTGCAACAATCACGGAAGTTAAACTCATGCCTGCTGGGGTAAAGTATTTTGCAAAAGAACCAAAGTTTAAGTATAGATTGCATTTGAAGAACAAGAGGGTAGAACTTGAGATTAGAGAAGAACTTCTAGACTACGTAAGAAGGACTCCTGATCTTTATTGCAATCTTCCGCTTGAAAACTGGTTAAGGTCTACTAGTGGATACAAGCGTATTTGGTTGCGAGATAACTGCACAATTGATTACAATAATGAATCAGTGTTGACTATGATGCATCTTTTGTTTCCTAATATTACTGGTAAATCTTTCAAATTGGAAAAGCGTCCAGACTAAGATAAATACTCCATATAATTGGAGTATTTCATGGCAAAGTTAGTTGAAAATGTTCTCGTAATCAAGCTTAGTAAGCTTGTCAGAGACAGCGAAGATGCAACAGACATCCTCACTGACGAAGTATACGCTGCATTAGAACAAGTAACACAAGAACTCGTGGGTGATGGGGTCTTGGTAGAAGTGGAAACGGCATAATGGCACAAGCAACTACCCTGATCCTATTACCACAAACTCCCTACATAAATCCGGGCAACGGCGCACCATACACTGTAGAAGGTAATGCGCAGCCTGCCGCTTCATATTACCTCAGCAATCAAGATTTACAAACCGTAAATCTTAGCTTGACAAACTGCACAGGTAACATTATCATTGAAGCAACTCTTGCTACAAATCCACAAGAAACAGATTGGTTTAGCGTATATGAGCTTGATGCCAATGCCAATGCTACTCCTAACTCGGCAGCACAGCTTGCATCAAACGCTTCTACCTATACCAACATTGAAGGCACTTTTGTGTATATGAGAGCCGTTATAGAAGATTTCCAAGGCGGTGGTGTGAATTTCGTCAAGCTTTCATATTAAGAGGGAATGAAATGAAAATGTTTGATGAATTTCTGAACAACAAATATACTGCAGTATATTATAGTGTCATATCTTTTGCCAAGAAAAGAACATTGGCACCAGATAGATATTCAGAAATTCATCATATTATTCCAAAATCACTAGGGGGGTCTAACTCTAAGGAAAATTTAGTCCAGTTAACACCTAAGGAACATTTCATATGTCATCGCTTGTTAACAAAAATTACGTCTGGTCAAGCAAAAAGTAAAATGATATATGCTATTAGACGAATGACATATTCTGGAAATAAACATCAATCAGAGAGATACAAAACCAACAGCAGAACATATTCCTATGTCATGGAACTGGCGAAAAAAGAAATGTCTCAGAGAATGACTCTGAACAACCCAATGTATGATCCGGTCGTGAAAACTAAGCATCAAGATGCAATCGATAAACGTGGCAAAACAACAGGAATGAGTAACAAAACGCACACTGACAGTACCAAAATCTTAATGCGAGAAAAACGATCCAAACAAACAATAACAGATTCTACTAAAAATAAAATCAGTAAAAAGATTAAAGAATTGACAAATTCAGAAGGATATATTAATCCGATGCACAGAAATGGCGTTCCGGAACGCCATTTAGAAGCATGTCTAGAGAGATCACGAAAACATAGAACAACATGCCAGTATTGCGAAAGATCATTTGCCAATAATATGTATGCAAGATTCCATGGCGACAAATGTAAGGATAAACCATGAAAAATATAATTGCAGTGATGCCTGGGCGTTTCCACCCATTTCATAAGGGACATGCAGCAAGTTTCAAACAGCTTGCTGAAAAGTTTGGCTTGCCTAATACACTGCTTGCCATTTCAGCAAAACAGGAACAACCTGATAGCCCATTTTTGGCAGAAGATCGTGCGAGAATGGCTAAGACTTTGGGTATTCCTGCAAAGAACATTTTGATTGTCCGCAATCCATATAACGCAATGGAATATGCCAATCACCTTCAAAGCAAGGGAATGGACCCTACCAAGACTGCATTGGTATTTGGTGTGAGTGGAAAGGACATGAATGAGGACGCTCGCTTTTCATTCAAGCCAACAAAGAATGGTCAGCCAAGTTATATGCAGCCATTCACCAAGGAAGCAACTCTGAATCTGCAACCAATGACTAAAGGAACACCGGGAACTGGTCATGCTTATGTTATGACTACGGATGTTCAAGAGTTTCCAATTGCTGGCAAGACTATGCGTGATGCAAGTGCTATTCGCAAAGCATATGCTGGTGCCAATGATAGAACTAAGTTAAGAATCCTCACCGATTTGTATGGTGATGCGGCTCAGCACATGAAGCAAACATTTGACAATAACTTGCAAATCACCGAAAGTGTGAGAGAGTTGGTTAATAAGATAAAGCCACTATTAAGTGAAGCAACACTTGAACAGAAGGCAAAGTTTTTTGAACTACTTAGCGAGGCTAAGAAGACATTAAAAAACACCAACCCATGCTGGAAAGGCTACAAGCCAGTTGGAAATAAAAAGAAGAATGGCAAAACTGTTCCTAACTGTGTTCCGAATGAAAGCGTGGAAGAAGCAGCAAATGCCGCTCAACAGGCCGCTATTGCCATCAATATGAAGAAGCACCACAAGAAGCCAAAAAACGAAGATGTTATGGAATCTTTAGGTGATGGATTCTATTTGATCAATGGATCAGAGATTAGATTTCTTCCAGAAGAAAAGCACGACAAAGGAAACATAGTCAGTGATGATGAGTTTGAGAGACTGTATACTCACCCAGAATTTCACAAGACTGCTGCGTTTGCAAGAACACATTATCCTTCAGCGCCATCAAAGCAACAGGCATTCCTTCGCTTCGTGATGCGCAGTATCATGCACTCAGAAGAAGATGATAAGCGTCAAGATAAAGAAATCAATCTGCTCATGAAGCGTGTCAATGCTCTACAGGACCAGGTTGATAGCAAAAAATCCCCAGAACCGGAAGCACCAAAAGTAGTTGCCCAAAAGCCTGAAAAAGTAGATGAAAGTGTGGATTATTTAGAAGAAAAATAATTTCACCCCCTCTTCACGATGTAAATATCTTTATAGTTTACAACAAGAAGAGGACTACATGGCACGTAAACCAACTACTAAGAATATTGCACCTAATGGCGAAGAACGCACTGTTCCAGTCGAAAAGGTACAGGAAATTGCTGAACAGGCTGCTCAGGAACAGCAGCCACAAGAAGGACAGATTCAAGTTAACGTTGACTTCCTTCGCACAACTAAGGTTCATATCGCAATGCCTTGCTACGGCGGCATGTTGACTGAATCAACTTTTATGTCATTCATCAAGTGGGCAAATACTGCTCGCCAGTTGGGCATTGACTGGACTCTTGAGACAATGGTAAACGAATCTCTTATCAGCAGAGCACGTAACACTCTTACTGCTAAGTTTTTAGACATGCCCGATGCAACACACTTGTTCTTCGTTGACGCTGATATCGGTTGGGAACCTTGGCATTTGCTGGTCCTCTTGAACAGGGACGTTGACGTTATCGGTGGTTTGTACCCAATGAAGACTATGCCCATCAAGTGGGTTGTTAACGGGTTTGAAGGTGCCGAAGAAGGTCCAGATGGACTTCAGGAAGTTTCAAAGGCTGGTACAGGCTTCCTTCTCATGAAGAAGCATGTCTTTGAAAAGCTCAATGCACATCCTGCTGTAAAGCAGTATAAGAATGACATTGGTCTTGATCCAAAGTACGATCAGTACTTAAAGACCTACTTCGACACCGCAGTTCGTCAGAATCGTTACTATTCTGAAGACTGGACTTTCTGTGAAAACTGGCGCGATCTTGGTGGTCGTATCTGGGTTGACAAGCGCGTATTGCTTCGCCACTCTGGTTCGTATGTATTCTGTATGGAAAATCAGGAACACTTGCTCAACACTGTTGGACCGATGTTCGTTGAAGCACAGCAACAGAGGGCAGCGGCAGAGGCTGCAGCAGCACCGGCACCAGAAGATGCCACAGCCGCAGCATTGACTGCCGCTGGAATCGCAACCCCAGTAAAGGCAACTAAGGCTAAGGCCAAGAAAGCAGCCTAATAGATTAATATAAGTTAGCGCAAACTTGAGCCTCCAGAAATGGAGGCTCTTTTTTTGTTTTTGATAAATACTAGATCAGCAAGGATTTAATAAATGAAAATTAGTGATATCTTCGAATCTACGTGTGCAGGATCAGTTGCAACAGTTGCGATGCCAATGACTACACAAAAGAGAACCAAGGAATCTGTAGATGTTCCTGGACTTCAACCTGCATCTAAAGTTATGAAGGGCAAGGCTAAGAAGAAGGGTCCTTATGCCAACTCTATCAGTGAGTCCAAGAAAGTTTCAGAAGCACATCTTGATGAAGAAGACATTATCGTAGTTCCCGGTCAAGGCCGTAATACTAGAACGGGCTTTGTTCCTCATGATCCAGATAAAGCTGAACACGAAGGTGAAACCCTTAAAAACAGCCTTCGCACTATTGTTCGTCTAGCATCAGAACTAGAAAAGAGACTTTCTGACAAAGATCAGTTCCCTGAATGGGTATCAGAAAAGATCGGTGGCATCAAGGCTATGATGTCATCTACAATGCAGTATCTTGCAAGTCAACAGGATGCGGGTAAGCCTTTTGAATCTATTCCAAATGGTGGAACTATCGCTGGTGGTGTAGCGTTTGAAGGTGCCAAAGTTGATCGCATGGTAAAGCACATTGCCAAGTCAGAACGTGAAGCAGGAAAGTCAAAAGACAAGGCAACTGATATTGCTTGGGCAACTGCCAACAAACGTGGATATTTAAACAACAGAAACCACAAAAAGGGTAAGTAAAATGAGTTCAATCATCAAGGGGCTTATTGACGAATCTGAAAGTGTTTCGGTTATCTATATTGATGGAAAGCCTTCAACCAAATATGCCAACCAAGCCGAAGCAAGAAAAGATGCAGACAGGTTGCGAGTAAAGTTCCCTAACAAAAAGATTGAAATCAAGCAGGAAATGCATGAGACAGAAGCCAAAAAGGGTGCAGACGGCAAGCGTTGCTGGAAAGGCAAAAGATATGCTGGAACCAAAGACGGCAAGGATATTTGTGTTCCTGTAAAAGAAGGCGTTATTGTAGGTCATGATAAGGACGATCCAGAAGTTGCTATTCTTGGTGGTGCCGGAACAATGAGTCTATCACGATTAAAGAAGAAAGCACATGGTGAAGCCACTGCATTAGCAAATGACATTAGTAAAGGTTCATTCAAAGCTGCTGCATACAACGTCAAGCAACTTGCTAATACACTAAACACTATCGCAGCCGCCGAAGAAGAAATGAAGAATCTTTATTTCGGTGAAGACACTGATATGCGTTTTGCAGCAGAAAAAACCCCAGCAGTGAATCCTTATGGTGGTCTAAAGGATAGATCATTTAGAGGTGCCATCAGTGAGAATCCAGATTACCCAGCAGTCGGTTATCAAGAAGGTGGATGGCGTCAAGTAAAAATAAAGCCTGCTGGAAAACTCAATGAGTTTGATAGTTTTGACAACGCAACTTCTTATCGCGCCCATCCTGCTGGCGAGTTGGATGAAGGCGATGTGGTTCCGTTTAAAAAGAAAAAAACAGAATACGACAAATACAAAGATGCATTCTCAAAACAACATGACGATGAACACAGACATGGTGTAGGATGGATTGAGTGCGACTATTGTGGAGATGTTAACTGTGATTATGACTGTGATGGCAGTCAAGCAGATGGAGAACTTGAAGAAGACACTTCATATGGCGGCGGTATGGGTCAAGGCGGTTATGCTGGCCAATCATATCGCAAGTTCAAACCAAAGATGGCTGGAACTCATATGAAAAAGGAAAGTGCTATTCTAAAAGGAATAACTGGTGAGAGCATTTGAGTTCCTGTTTGAAGATCAGACAACCACTATTCAATATCATATCGGAAATGCGAGTAACATTAGCCGCAATGTAATGGCACAACTATCACAGTTGATTGCCGAAGGTTCAGAAGTTGATATGGTCGTTGTAGACAAGAATCTCAGAAATGCAGAGAGCATTGCATATGCAATGGATGGTGATAGGGCGGTTGGCGTTATTGCATTAAAAAATCCAATCAATGTCTATCGTCACAAAGTATTCATTGAAGCTAATGTTCCAGAATTGGAAAGACGTTATAACCTAGAAATCGGTTATGCATTCGTGAAATCAGAATATCGTACAAGAGGAGTAGGCATATATTTGTGCCGCAATCTTGTTCGTAGTACTAATGCGCCAATATTCGCAACTACTCGTGAAGAAAATACTACCATAAATAAACTACTGCAGTTTGGTGGTTTCAAAAAGACTGGTGATAGTTGGACCAGCAGTCGTGGAAACTATAACTTGTTATTGTGGACAAAGGGCTGATCACGTGAGAGCAGATGAAGTTGAAACCATTAACTACTTTGCATATGGTCACAACACAAATACTCATATCATGAAAGAACGATGCCCTTCTGCCAAGCTGCTCGGCAAAGGTGTATTGAAGAACTTTAAACTTGTATTCCGTCACTATGCTGATCTTGAAAATGAAGATGATACACAATGCTACGGCATTCTTTGGAGAGTCAATACCAAAGACCTAAAAGAGTTGGATCATGATGAAGGATTGCATAAAGCATATAATCGTGTCCCAGTCCAAATAGACACAGAACATGGTCCAGTAAGAGCAATGACTTATATCATGGACCCTACTCATAAAAACAAACCAGATACACCAGAATGGTATGTTGAAAGTTGTGAGGAAGGATATACAGAACACGGTCTTCCACTTGAACAGATAGAAAATGCACCAAAAGACGTTTCTAGCAATCAAGAACTACACGAGGCAGGGGGACTTCCGACATACTATTTCAGTTATGGTATGCTGTGTGATCCAAATAACATGGAAGGTATTCATCTGATTGGAGTTGCCGAACTTCGCAACTTTGAATATGTAATGTATCAATATGCAAACGTAGAACCACATAGCGGTAGTAAAGTTTATGGCTGCTTATGGGAAGTTGATAGACGTATTATAAGTCAACTTGATCAGGTTGAAGGGTATCCAGAGCTATATGATCGTAGAACATATCCCGTATACTGTGATGGCGAGAAATATGTAGCAGAAGTTTATGTAATGACTCCTTATACACTTAGACGGGTGCAAGGAACAGTTCCATCAAGACAATATATTCAAATGGTCAAAATAGGATATTCTCACGCTGGGGTTCCGCTTCATCAACTATATGATGCACTTGATATGCTTGATGATCATAAACACCATGGCTATCAAGATGATCACGATGATCAGGATTATGACACATGGGGCAATAATAGCTATCTTGATGTTGATGATAGTGACGATGATAATGGTGATTGGGACCCTGCACGTAGAGGGCACAGCTATGTCCAGAATGAAACAGTAAGCACTGGGTTAGGTGGTGGATCAGCAGGTAACAGTGGTGGAGCAATGGTGGGTGGTCCAACCACATATGAGCAAGAACATCAATATACTAAGCATCATGGTCGTGGACAGCGAAGAACATTAGCCAGCACATATGAAAGTGTAGGCAACCAAACTATAACTCTATCAGACATTTATGATGGTGCTTATCCTGATCATGATGAAATGATTTGGAACTTTGTAGGTGATAATGACTTTGATATACCATTTACTGTTCATACCATTCAACCATTTGTGTTGGAACAGGTACTATCAAATCAATATGGTGTTGATGATTTAGAAGATTTGTTTTATAAAATGCAACCTGAACAGGAAGCTATAGTATCTGATTATCAAAATAATCCTAATCTTTCCCAGCAAATAATAGTGCTTGCAGGTGATAGAATCATTGATGGACACCACAGAGCATTGGCAGCAGCGATGTCACATAAGCCTATTAAGTATGTTGATGTGAATGAGGAAGCATAAATAGTCCAATAAGGATTATATCAATGCTCGCTGACGCACTGAAAACACTATTAGCAACATCTTATGCGTTTTCAATCAAAACGCAAAACTTTCATTGGAATATTGAAGGCGCTGATTTCCCTCAATATCACAAGTTTCTTGATGAACTATATTCAGAAGTGTATGATAACTCTATTGATCGTACTGCCGAAATGATTCGTCAACTTGATTCATATGCTCCAGGTAGCCTTGTTCGTTTTTCTGAGTTAAGCCAGATACAGGACCAAATAAAGATTCCTCGTGCAGAGTTGATGATGCAAGAACTCTACGAAGATAATCAGAGATTACTTGCAATGTGGAAAGAAGCATTTCATCTTGCAGAAGACGCGGATGAGCAAGGTATTGCAAACTTCATTGCAGAACGCATTGATGCTCATGGTAAGCATAACTGGATGTTGCGTTCAATTCTTAAAACTTCGCGAGCATAACACGTGAGAGCAAAACACTTCCTTGACCTTTATGAGGCACAGCAACAACTATTTGAAGTAGAAATGTCTCCTTCAAACCTAAAGAAGCTTGCTAGCAATGTTGATGCTAAAGTTGGCATTGAATATGAAATGTTTGTCCCTGATGTAGAGGGAAACGATGAGGATGCTGATCGGGAAGAAGATTGGGATGCCGACGAACGCGCAAATGACATTGATGACATTTGTAACTTCTTTCATGATGGTGATTATAATGGCAGAAGTGAAATCAATGACTTGCGTGAAGAACTTGAAGAAAGATTTCGTGAATGGGCAGATGAACAAAAAATTGAAATCTGGGCATCCGATGGTAAACAAGAGTTATACTACTGGATCAAAAACAACGTATCAGATGAAGACATTGCTGAATATTTGGAAAGAGAAGTAAACGACGAAGAAGAATATGAACCAACTCCAGAAGACTATAAAGAAGCAGCAAAAAAGTCTTGGGATGAGGAAGATTCTTATTACGATGATGCCCGTGAAGAGTTTATGGATGGATATGATTATGTTAACTTAAGTCAACAAGACTTTTTACGTTCCATTGGTATCAGAAACATGTCGGATGTTATTCGTAATCTGAGAAGAGCAGACATTACTTGGCCACACTGGACATATCCTACTCAAGGGAATGTTTCCATCGATGAAGTTGGTGAGGAAATTTCATCCGCTTTAGGAAAAAAAGTTTATGTTGGAACAAGCTATCACTCTGCTCCAAGAAGACCAGACGGATATTCTTTAGAAAGAGATTCTAGTGTCGGTGACAAAAATCCCATAGATGGATATGATGGGCTGGAATTGATCAGTCCAACTCCACCACCGGGAATAACGGAAACGTTTGATGACATGGACAAGATAATTGAATGGGCAAAAGATTACGGTTGCAAAACCAATTCAGATTGTGGTCTTCACGTAAACATTAGCGTGCCAAATTATAGTCGCGACAAACTTGATTGGGTAAAACTTGTATTATTGTCTGGTGATGAACATGTTCTTGAAATTTTCGGAAGAACGGGATGGTATTATGCAGAATCATCACTTGAAATCATTAAAGATAGAGCAACCGATCAAAAAAAGGTAGAACAATTACTCACGAAACTACGATCAGGAATGGAAGAAATAGCAAGTAAGGTCCTACATTCCGGAAACACTGACAAATACACAAGCGTCAATACTAAGTCAGGATGGGTTGAAATCCGCGCACCTGGAAATAATTGGCTTGATGATAATATAGATAAACTTAAAAACACCGTGCTTAGATATGTAGTGGCACTTGATGCCGCATGTGATCCACAAAAGTATCGTAAAGAATACTTGAAGGCATTGTATAAAGCACTTCCATCAACTCAAAAAAGTGAACAAACGAGTTTGTTTGCAAAATATATGGCTGGTGACATCACTAAACAAAGATATGCTGATGAACTGATGTTCAAAAAAGCAGATCGTTTGTCAAAAAATGGTGTTATTAGGCTTAATGATGATCAAGTAGATGATGGTGATTGGGAAGTCATTTATGATGATGGTGAAAAGCATCACACTGTTTACATCAAGAATACTCCTCAAGTAGATAATGGTGCGGAGGCATTGAAGGCTGCACAAGGATATGAGCCAAAAATATTCAATAAAAATACTGTACAGTATGTAACCGTTAAAAGACATCATATTGATGTTGATAGTGAACTTAAAGAATATAAGATAGAATATAATAGTAAAGTAATGCTTGTTCTTGCTAAGTCGGAAGAGGAGGCTGAGAACATTGTTAAAACTATTGAATCTCCGTTCGCAAAAATACCATCTAGCGCGGTCGATATTAGAGTCTCTGAACTGGACAGATTGTTATCACTTAGGGATGCAAGAAACTTATTGAATCTTCAAAACGAAAAACTTGCATTTGCTGAAAAGTGGCTAAGCCGTGAAAAAATATTTATTGTCAGAGAATTTGCCTCGGTTATATGGAGAGAACGCTTCAATGGTTATATAGCTGCAAAAAGTGTTGATGAAGCAACCGCTATTGCTAAGCAGATAGAACCTAGCATTAGTGAAAATAATATTGCATGTCATGTATATGAAGATAGTCCTTCTGATAACAGTGTTGAAGCATACAAAAGAGCACAAGAAGACATGATTCGTCAGCGTAAAGAACGTGAAGAAATTGACGCAAATCCCATTGACCCTTCCGACATTAAAATGTATCGTGTTCATAATATGAATGGGTATGATTATGTGGTAGCTAAATCCGAAGAAGAAGCGTCAGATATAGCTACCAAACTGGATTATGAAAAATTCCCTGCTGGGTCTGTAACTGCGGTTAGACAGGAGTTCGATCCACGTTATGCAGAAGGTTATGTTATAAGACAGAACCAAAGATTGGCAGAAGCACCTAAACCATATCATTTGATTGACACTAGAACCAATCAGCCGGTTCCAGGTTCAGTATTTCCGGCAAGAAGCGAGCATGATGCAATCGTAAGATTGCGTGATTATGTAAATCTTGGTAGCCACGGGCTAACACCATCACAGGCGCGTGATGTGTTTGCGGTTCGTCCTGTTTCATCATAACAATCCTAAAGTTTGATAAATACCTCAATGAGAGCAAAACATTTCCTTGACCTATACGAAGCACAACAACAACTCCTTGAAGTGGAGATGAGTCCTACTAACCTTAAAAAACTGGCTAATCAGATTGATGCTAAGGTTGGTATGGAGTTTGAAATGATCGTTCCTGACGTTAACACCGAGGATGATGAACCAGACTACCAAGACCCAGAACGTTACGATGAAAATGAGCCTGCTAGAAGCATTGATGACATTGTTGATTTCTTTGATGAACGTGATCACAATACCCGATCCACTATTGCCGAATTAAGACGGGTATTAGAAGAAAAGTTTGATGAATATTTAGAAACATATGTCAAAAAAGATTGGGAAAAAAGAGGCAAGGAATATCTTTTAAACTGGATTAAGAAAAATGCTGATCCATCAGATATTGCTGATTATCTAGATAAACCAGAAGACCTATTGGGTGATCGTATTCCCACTAAAGAAGATTACGAAGAAGTAGCCGATGAGGAATGGAAAAGACCCGGCAATGCTGCTGGCTACAACTATTACGATCAAGCATACGAGTCATTTAAAGACGGCGACATGATTCCAAACTATTATAGTTATGATGAAGACGATGAAGCCGACCCAGATGAAAATAGCCCATACATATACGGATTTGATCGTGATGAGGTTGATCAAGAAGAGTTCCTAGAGAGCATCGGTATCAATGATATGGATGACGTATATAATCACCGAATGAACCGTAATAATGATTTAGCATGGACCCGCTGGAGTGATCCTGAACCAGTATATAACAACAATGGCGGCGAATCCATTGAAGAAGTCGCTAGCAGATTTGAAGACGCCATCGGGCGCAGCGTAAACTGGAGTTCATCATATCACGGTGCTCGCAGAACATCTGATGGGTATACTATTGAACCAGATTCTAGTTTAAGAGCATATGGTTCAGATGAGGCAGGATTAGAGTTTATTAGTCCTCCACTGCCAGTAGATGAAATGTTTGATGATATCTCCAAGATTAAAGAATGGGCAGATGACGTTGGTGCATACACTAATAGTTCATGCGGTTTACACATGAACGTAAGTGTTCCTAACTATAGTAAAAGTAACTTGGATTATGTAAAGCTTGCTATTCTTTCCGGAGATCAGTATGTTCTTAACCAGTTTGGTCGTATAGCTAACTCTTACTGTGAGTCTGCACTTGATATTATTAAAAATAAAGCAAAAGATAATCCACAGGAAACAGAAAGATTATTTGAAAAATTACGCAGTAATATGGAAGAAATAGCAAGTAAGATTATTCATAATGGGTCAACCAGAAAGTTCACCAGTATTAATACTAAAGAAAACTGGGTTGAGTTTCGTGGTCCCGGTAATGATTGGTTAAACTCTAACTTTAGTAAGATTGAAAATACTGTGTTGAGATTTGTCGTAGCACTTGATGCAGCTTGTGATCCACAGAAGTATCGTAAAGAATACTTAAAGGGATTATATAAGTTACTTAAACCAAAAGACCCTAAGGCAGAAATGAGTTTATTTGCTAGATATATGGCCGGTGAACTTAATAAGGAAGAACTTGCCGGTGCTCTTGCAAAGAAGAAGTACAATCGTAAAACGAACGATGAACTAGCTAAGATACTATCTGGTGAAAATGATCCACAGGGCATTCTTGATGAGCCTGCCGAGGGTGAAACAACATATAGATTTATGACACGTGATGGTTCAGTTGCTCCTGCATACGCATCTGGTCCCAATTCAGAAGTGGCATATAATAGGCTGGCGGCTCGCAATCACGTGTGGAGAACTATGCCACTACAGAATATTTCTGTTGACGTTGCCGAACCCGGTCGCCGCCAAACACCTCCTACTCCTTCAGATGATGTCAATGCATATGCTCCTCAACAGGATGGACCAAGAGCGCAAGCTATTGATCAACTAACTCGTGAATATGAACTATGGTGCGATCAACAAGGTCTTCCTCACGTTGACCCACATGATCAAGACTATGAAAACCTAACTGATGCTCAGATTAATTGGATCATGCGATTTAATGCTCGCTGGGAAGAAGCAGAAAATGGTAATACTTCATCATCTGAAAATACAGAAACAGCACCAGCGTTATGGAGAGTCCATAGAGGAGACGCCAGTGGTATATCCAATGTGACTGCTTCAAGTGCGGAAGAAGCAATAAATATCGCTAGACGAGAAAACCCAACTTGGAATTCTCGACATATACGAGCAGAGCGGATTGGATAATGAGAGCGAAAGAGTTCATAACAGAATCCGCTGGCGTAAGGCTCAAAGATTTAGCAACAGTGAAGACAAACTTTCCTGATGCTGATTTCTGGCTTCAGCGCAAAGGTAGTGACAAATCGGTAGGCACACCAACCAAGGAATATTCACCAGAAAATATCGGTATCAAGGTAACGGCTACTGATGTTCTTGATGCAAGATATCTGTATTACATGATGCAGCATATTCATAATACCGGTTACTGGAGACAGTTTGCGAGTGGTGCATTGAAACTAGTCAATCTTCCATTGCAGCATGTTGCCAATCTTCCTTTAGGTATGAATGAATCGCTTGATGAAGCTTTTCCCGATTGGGCTAAGAAGGGTGCACTAGCCGCAGGCGGCGCAGCGGCTTTGGCGGCAGGCGGATTGGCTATGCACAATAAACAGCAGCAGTTTGATCCTGTTGTTCGTTTTGATCTCCCAGCAGCAACACAACCAGTACACCAAGACCCCACTAAGATTCTTGCCCACACAATGTGGGGAGAAGCAAGGGATCAAGGCGCAAATGGTATGCTAGCAATCGGTAATGTCATTAAGAATCGCGCCAATGATAAGGCACACGCAAGACGTTTTGGTCAAGGTATTGTTGGTGTTGCCACAAAACCAAGTCAGTTTAGTTGCTGGAACCACAACGATCCAAACTACAAATATGCACAAGAAATGGAACATCTTGATAAGATCATCAAGTCCAGAAAAGCACCCGGTGGTCAAGATTTCAATACATGGTTAAAGAAGCTTGAAAACACTGGCAAAGGTCTTGATTACAAGCTATGGGCCAAGAGCTATGAGCTTGCCAAGAAGATCATGTCTGGTCATGCTCCTGACCCAACACACGGTGCAGTCTTTTATCACACCAAAGATATTCATCCATATTGGGCAAAAGGAACTAAAAAACTTGCCGCTGTAGGTAAGCATATCTTTTATGCAATGCCAAAAGACATAAAAGAATCAGAACTTGATGAATACAAAGTAGACAACGAAAACGGGCTTGGTTCTGTTCCATATAATGCTAACGTGGATTACATGGGATTGCGTGTTTTGATGAAACCGAGTATGTTTTTAAAGCTTGCTCACAGATTAAACAATCCCACAAGCGTTGATCACATTGCAGGTCATATTGAACAAGGTGGAGCATTGGGTTCACCCTTTTTGACCATAGATATTCCACGAGAATGGGAAGACGGTGACTTCAGTAAAGATGCCAGAGTCAGTGGTCATGAAGGGCGCAATCGCATGATGGCTATTCAAAAGGTTGAAGGCGATGAACCAGTAGAAGTGCATCTTTTTCCTCGTGGGGGAATGAGAGCAAGACACCTTACCCCAGATATTATCAAGCATTTACAACATAGTATGTTTGGACAAGATAAGAACTATGTCACTGGGAATTTATTTTCACTTTTTCAAAAATAACTGTTGACACGTTGATTTACATGCCTTAGAAGACTGTCATCACAAACGAAAGGTGACCACAATGACTAAGGCATTCTACGAAGACGCTCTGATCAATGATCCCGACTACGACAAGATTCCCGTTCTTCCGATGCAGCTTCGCAAGAGCATTGATGTTGGTGGAAATCGCGACATCGTTTTCCAAGATGGGGACAAGGTGAAGATTCCTCTTCGGACCATTCACGCCTTCTTTGATGTTTACAATGGTCTCAAGCCGATTGATCGTGAAGCCATGCAAAATCAGGCTTGCAAGAGCGCCATGGACTTTACTGATGCGCTGATCAACTTTGCCCAAAAAGAAAAGATGCCACGCAGTATCTACTGATACTTAAAAATACCCAAAATGACTAAATAATAGTAACACCTCAGTGTAAACAAAACACTGGGGTTTTACTGTTATGAGGGTTTATGGGTACAGATATCTTTAAAGTTATTGGTGATGTTGGATTTCCTATTGCGGCTGCATTAGGGGCTGGTTACTTTGTGTTCCTCACCCTAAAGTTTATTCTTGCTGGTGTCACGGGTAGCGTAAAAGGTATGGCTGGTATCATCACCGCACTAGACAATCGTGTTAAGACTATGAATCACGATGTCATTCGCATTGACACTGTTGTTTCAAATGCGTTGGGTTTAAGACCAGATGTTGAACGAATCGCTCGTGCTGATGGCAAGACAGATGCGAGACGCGACTGATGGGTGAAATAGCAGAACTAGTAAACAAGTATGGATTCCCCATCATTGCTGCTGGCGGCATGGGATATTTCGTGTTCTACGTTTGGGAATGGGCGACAAAAGAAGTCAAGCCGGTTCTCAGCGAAGCAAACACTGTTCTGATCGCGCTGATTGATCGTATCAGAATGCTAGACAATGACTTGATCAGACTTAATCAAAAAGTTAATACGGTATTACACTTGCGCGGAAAGACCATTGAACATGAGCGTGTTGAGGCCGAAAAGATTATCAATCAACCTCGTGTACATCACAAAGAAGCAGATCAAGAGGCTTCTGGCGGAAGTAGTTAAATATTTGGAGAGAAATAATGAGAAAAATATTAAAAGCACTTTCTCTAATCACAGCACTTAGTATTGCAGGAACGGCACATGCTGATCCACTGATTCAGCAGTTTAAAGACCCTTCATTTAATGGCATCAACTGGTCTAACCATGTACTTTCGGTGCAGTCGTTAGAGTCTTCTAATGCTGCCTCAAATGCAAATGCATTAGCATCTGCTCAAGCAGCCGCCGCCGCTGCTGCATCAAACACTCCTCTAGCTAAGTTTATTTCTCTGTTTACTTCACAAGTGTATGCACAGCTTGCAACACAGTTGTCAAACAACTTGTTCCAAGCCGGAGGATCATCCAACGCAGGAACATTTAATCTAGATGGAAACACCATTAGTTACCTAAAAACAGGCACCAATGTGCAACTCACGGTAGTTGACAGTTCAGGCAATCAAACAGTGGTCAATGTTCCTATTGCGACATTTGCGTTTTAAGGAGCCTTGACATGAAAAAACTATTGATTTTGCCATTAATGCTTCTTTTGTCCGGTTGTATCGGAGGCATTCACCCTAGACTGAACAAAGACACGGAAATGCTTAGATCAAAGCCTGTAGTGTCTAAGTTTGCCAATGAAAAGGTATTCAAGGGCATCCCTGATCCTGAAGGTCCACCGATTCCAGTTGCAGTATATGCATTTACTGACAAGACTGGACAGCGTAAGCCATCATCAACTCTAAGCACGTTCAGTACCGCAGTAACTCAGGGTGCTGACGCATATCTTATTAAAACTCTATCAGATGTTGACAATGGCAAATGGTTTAGACCAGTTGAACGTGTGGGTATTGACAGTCTCATAAAGGAACGTCAACTTATTCGTCAGATGCGTGAACAAGAATATGGTGATAAAGCAACACCGCTGCCACCTTTAACGGTAGCGGGCTTGATCATTGAAGGTGGTATCATTGATTATAACAGTGATACTAAAACAGGAGGTAATGGGGTTCGTTATCTAGGCATAGGTCCGAATACTCAATACAGTGAAGATATGGTCGTAATCAATATGCGACTCGTATCTACACAAACCGGCGAAGTATTAGATAGTGTCACTGTCAATAAAAATGTTTTGTCTACCTCAGAGGGTATAACAGTGTTTAAACTCTTTGATTTGGGAACACAGGCATTTGAACTTGATGGACAACAAACGACTAATGAAGCTGGAAGTTATGCTATAAGAGCAGCCATTGAACTCGGTGTAGCAGAACTAATAAAGAGCGGCGAAAAGAAAGGGCTTTGGCACTTTAAGGCAACCGCACAAACAACTACAACAAAGTAAGGATTACAAAGATGAAAATAATAAAATATGCATTAATTCTTGGTTCGTTGCTAGTATCTAGTGCTGCGTTTGCACAAACAGCATCAGTTGATGCTGGCACTCCAGCAACTGCGGTACTTCCTACTGCACCAAATCCTCCTGCAATCGTAGCAACTTCACCCAATGCAACAGAAGCAGGCACAGTAGCAACAACAAATAAAGTATACATTGATCAGTCAGGTAATAACGTAAATGTAAATATCCAACAAACAGGTGTATCTAACATTACAGGTACTTTGGTAAATCCAATTTATCTTTCTGGTGACAATCAAACTGTTACAGTTATTCAAACTGGCAATTCAAACTCATTACTAATGGGTATTGTAGGTTCTACTGGAACAGGTAGTGGCGCAACTGCTACTATTCAACAGATTGGTAATAATAATACTGCTGTCATTGCATGTGGCACACAGCAGGGCGATTCAAACTGTAATAAGTTGAATCTTAATGTTGTATTTGATGGTAACAACAACTCATTGAATTTTCATGGGTCTGCTGCAAATATTACGCAAACAATCAACACCAATGGCAACAATAACGCATTTACTGTAACTGATAACTCGCCTAACTCGTCACAAACATTATTGTTCACTGGTAGCAACAATACTACTAACGTGACACAAACTGATGCCGGTGGAACATATGGTCACTCTCTATATGCCAGCTTTACTGGAACAGGTAACACTCTTACTACTCAACAGTATGGTGCTTCTGAAACAGTAATCAACATAACGAGTACCGGTAACAATGGCACGTTCAATATTAAGACTGGCCATTAATCTATTACTTCTATTATCGACCCCTGCGATGGCATCAATCGGGTCGGTAACAGATTTTAGAGGCGGAGGTCAAATCAAAAGATCAAATACGATACATCCTGCTGCTAAAGGTAGCGGGATTGAAAAGATGGATACGATCACCACCAACAGTCAAGGTAAGTTCAAGATCACGTTTATTGATAGCACTACGGTTAATATCACCGAAAACAGTAAGCTTGTAATAGATGACTTCGTATATGATGGTGGAAACTCAAACAAAGGCAAGCTTGGTCTTAAAGTTGCATTAGGTACAGTGCGATATGCATCTGGTAAAATCGCACATGGCAATCCCGGTGGTGTTAATATACATACTCCAACTGCAACGATTGGTGTTCGTGGCACAGACTTTTTGATGTCAGTTGATGAAACTGGCAAAACAACTGTCATTCTACTACCTAGCTGTTATGATGACAAGGACCCCACAAAGATAACAGATGAATGCCCAACCGGGTCTATTGAGGTTCTAACTGCTGCTGGAGTAGTAACTCTGTCCAGACCTTTCCAAGCAACTATGGTGGAAAACAGTTTCACTCCACCTGCTCCTCCGGTCAAAGTAAATATGACAATGAAGCAGGTAAACAATACACTACAGATTTCAGCACCCACTACCGATTCTGGTGATAGTCTTAACAAGATATCAAAAAACGCATTGAAGCTTTCGTTGAACCCTTCACAGGCGGCTGCTGATGCAAACCAAGACCCAGACTCAGGTGGTGATCCATTTGAAGAAGTTGCAGTATTGATTGCTGCCAAGCCCGCTACTCCAGATCAATTGGAACAGGTTTATTTGGAAAACAATGCAACTCTTCCAAAACAAACAATACACACCAATGTTTCTCCTGTATTGAACAAGAAACTTGTTCAAATAGGATGGGCTTATTCAGAACTTTCTCAAGACAAAGAGCAGGCTGCTACTGTTTGGTTACCGCTAAATACACAAGTACAGGTAGTGGTTTCTCAAAATGGACTGGTAGATTCATACAACTTTATGAATCAAAAATGGACTAATCAAGGTGATGGTAGACCACAAGGAACAATAACAATAGTCCAGAATGGAGCACCTAACAAATGAAAACCTTTAATAAGATTCTACTTTTCATTCTATGTTTAAGGTTATTCACTGTTCCTGCTATGGCAACCTCTTTTTCCAATCTGGAGTTCGGTGCTGCACAGTTCAGTGACACGCAATGGAATGTCAGTGCTTGCTTGTATACCACAACTTGTCAAATCTATAGCCTAAGTGGCATAGGCACTTCTTGGAACACAGGATCACCTTATCACTTATCGTCAACGCAATATATCGGATTTATCGCTAGTGGCAATCCTAGCTATCCCTGGGAAATGATTGTGTATAATAGCAATGGTTCCGTTGCGGCTGATCTTGGTCCGGGTAAACTGGATGTTGAGGGAACAGACAGTCTAGGACATCATTTCTTTTTCTTCACCAATGCCAATCTAAATGGCACAGTCTTCAGCACTGACTATGGATTCCCTAACTCAAATGGATTCAGCTTTACTGGTACTCTAAACCCAACTGTTGCGCAAACAAATACTTTTGCAGGCAGTGGCTCAACTACTCCATTAGCAGCAGGACAATCTGCGGCACCTCCTGCACCCACTTATCCTCCTGCTGTTATCAGTTCAATAGAGCAGAACTATATAAACCAAACCTCAACTATAGGTTATAACACTGTCTACATCAATCAATACGGTGGAGATAACACTAGTGTAACTGTTACTCAAACAGGTGATTACAATGCTGTAAGAGGTCCTAATGGCACAGCATTGGTTATTAACGGTGCATCAAATAGCTTGAACGTGACACAAGGTGGTCAAACATTGAATGGATATCATAACCTAGTTGAAGCTAATATTGTTGGAACTGGAAATAATATGACAGTAAATCAGGCAGGAAACTCCAACTATGAGCAGGCTATCATTAACGGCAACTCAAACATATTGAACAACACTCAATCAGGTGGACAAAATCTATTTCAGAACGTTACAGGAACAGGTAATAACATCACCACATCACAGACTGGAACGGGCAATCACTTCTTAGAACTTAATATACCAACTAGTGGAAATACGGTAAGTGCCACACAAGCTGGCACTGCACAGAAAATGTTTTCTCTTACGCTAAATAGTTCAAATATCGGAGTAACTGTCGTTCAGGATAATCCTACTACTACTGATAGCGCATCAATGAGCATTACTTGTACTACTGGAACCTGCACTGGATATTCATATGTAAAACATTAAGGATAGAGCCATGAAAAAACTACGAAAAATCCTATTGAGTCCTTGGATGGCTCTTTTCACTTTAACATTACTTCTTATCGTCAAGCTTTCCAATCCGTATCTAGTTGATGCGATGAAGCTTAAGTTTTATGATTATCTTATGCTAGGCAAGCCTGTACATTCTGATCAAATCGTCATTGCAAATATTGGCGAGAAAGCAATAGAAAAATACGGACAATATCCATTCCCTAGAGACACTTATGCCAAGATTATCAATGACATTTACGATAATGGTCATGCTGGTCTTGTTGGAAGCACCATTCTCTATCCGGAAAAAGATAGATTCAATGGTGATGATGCCTTTGCAAATGCGTTAGCAAATCACCCTGTAGTGCTTAGCCAAACACTTTCAACCGATTGCACTAGGGATAATCGTCAGACTCGCCGCACAGGTGTTGCTGTAATCGGTGACGGGAAACCAACTCAGTTTCTTCCGAACTATCCTTGTGTTCTTGATAACATTCCAGTTCTTCAACAATCCGCTGTAGGTGTCGGCATAACAACAACTCTTCCCGAGACGGATGGGGTTGTGCGCCGAATGCCTTTATTAGGGACTTCAAATGGCGAATACTACCCTTCGTTCGCCTTAGAACTGTTGCGTGTCGCTGCTGGTGATCCAAGCTATCAAGCGAAAATAAATGAGACTGGTGTTGAGGCTGTTCGTGTTCCACAGTTTGGTAAAATTCCTACAGATGAATATGGTCGTGTGTTTATTAATCCGAATTCCGAATTCTCATCGTTTGAAGTAGGCGAGAATATTCCTCGTCTCGATGGAAAGATCGTTCTACTCGGTGTGACTGCGAGCGGGATCGCAAACCCAGTAGCGACTCCGGCTGGTGCCAAAATGCCCCATCAGGTTCAGGCCAGCATTCTTCAGACTCTGATAAATCAGGATTCTGTGTCAATTCCGAATTGGGTTGGGCTGGTTGATCTTCTGGCATTTGTGCTTCTTTCACTAGCAGTTATAGGCTTGTCTAATCTAAGATATTCCATTGTTTGGATTGGAATATTACTGATCGGATATGCTTATACTCCTGTATATCTATATAGTCATAATAAGATATTGTTTGATATTTCATTCAACTTCTTGTCTGCTCTCATTATTTATTTGCATGTTTACAGTGTAAAATTCATCAATGAGTTTCTACAAAAGCAGCAGATCAAGAAGCAGTTTGGAACTTATTTGAGTCCTGATCTTGTTGCACAACTACAGCGTCAACCAGAACTATTACAGCTAGGAGGCACTGAGCAAGAACTGTCCATCATGTTCACGGATGTTCGTGGTTTCACTACAATCTCAGAACATTATGGCAAGGACGTTCAAGGATTGACCAAGATTATGAATCGCTACATGACAGCGATGACCAAAGCAATTCTTGAGAACAAAGGTACGCTTGATAAGTATATAGGTGATGCTCAAATGGCATTCTGGAACGCACCTGTAAACAATGAGAAACACGCATTGGATGCAGTAAAAACAGCGTTTCAGATGTTGAAAGCATTGGAGGAATTTAACAATGAAGTCAAAAAAGAAGGCGTACCAGCTTTTGGAATGGGTCTCGGTATTAATACTGATACTGTTGTTGTCGGCAATATGGGCAGCGACCAGCGGTTTGATTATACTTGTCTGGGTGATGGCGTTAATCTCGCAAGTAGGCTGGAAGGTCAAAGCAAGCCTTACGGGGTTAAAATCATTATTGGTCCCAAAACCGCAGAATACGTGAAAGACAAGTATCAGGTCGTTGAACTTGATCTTATCGCAGTCAAGGGCAAAACAGAACCTTCCAGAATCTATACGGTGTTGGAGCACAAGGACGCAAAAGCGCAACTAGCACATCAACGATTCATGGATGCATATAGAATGGGTGCTTGGAACAGAGCATTGGGTTTTGCACAGGCTATGGAAAATAACTGGAACGGCGTACTGAAATCTTATTACTTAATGATGCAAGATAGGATCAAAGAGATACAACAGAATCCACCAAAACCTAGAGATTGGGATGGGGTGTACAGGGCAACATCAAAATAACTTGTGGACCAAAATGCTTGATATTTCATGTATCTGATGCTATATAGGATACTGGATTAGAGAAATAATCCTCAAACAGAAAAAGGAAAAATATGAAGAAGTTAATCACAGCAGCACTATTGGCTGTATCCGCCGCAACTGCCGCTCCAGCAATGGCAGATAGCTTTGTTGGTCCTCGCGTAACTGGTGAAGTTGGTTATCAGGACATCTCAAACATTCCGTCAAATCGTGACTTCACTTATGGTGTTGAACTCGGTTACGACACCAAGGTTGTTGGTCCGATCACTGCTGGTTTGGAAACTGGCCTTGACAACGTGTTTGATCGTCGCGATGTCAATGTTGGCGCTCGTCTTGGTTATGAAGTGACTGGTTATACTCTTGTATATGCTGGTCTTGGTTATGATAACCTACGCGATCTTCATGCACACAATCTTCAGGGGCTTCGTGCAACTGGGGGCGTTGATTTGAATGTTGTAGGACCATTCTCAGTTGGTGTTCAGTATGCTCATACTGATCTTGGCGGTGTCAAGAACAACGGCGTAGTTGCTACGACTTCTGTTCGCTTCTAATAGCGTTCACAGTCAAATGATGGCGGCGGGGATTAATTTCTCCGCCGTTATTGTTTTTAGTAGGATAAATACATTCATGTTAACAGAAGACATCATCCATGCAGCGGCTGCACATGAACTAGCCAAGAAACTACCTTCTTTGGAGAAGCATGATTATGATACCATTGATAGATTGATTCGCAGCATTGCAAAAAAGCATAGACTTACCGATGAAGCACTTCATGATATTTTTAAAAGAACTTACCATAAAGTTCCCGCCGATTGGATTGAAGACGTTAGAGATTTAGACGAAACTAGCGGAAACCCAACTGATGATCTTGGAGAAGAAGTCAGAAAGTTTGCTGAATGGGCTGGCAGAAGACTTCACATTCAACATCTACCAAAAATTCAACTTAGCTATGATACACAAGATGCCCAAGACAATCATCACACTGGTGGGCATGTTCAGGGACAAGGTTCAGTATGGGTTTATGCCAAGGACAGAAATCTTGTTGACATACTACGCACAGTTTTTCATGAACTGGTCCATGTTCGTCAAGATGAAATCGGTATGATCAAGCCCGGTGCCAGCTATCCCGGTAGTCCTATTGAGGCTATGGCTGATATGTTAGCTGGTAAATACATCAAGATTTACGGCGAAAAGAATCATCACATTTTCCAGTGATTGCCCGAAAGTGTTTACTTTTTTGTGATATGTGATACCATTATGGTATGACAAAAACGGTAACTCAGGAAGAATACGAAGCATATCTCCGCACACATAGACCAGAGTTTGTAGTTAACGGTAGATATATCAATGCCGCAACAAAAATATCACACACCCACCTTACTTGTGGACATGAATGGCTGGCGCGACCAACCAATATTAAATCTGGGAGAGGCTGTCCCATGTGTCGTATATGCAAGTTTGATCCCACTAAGCCAGTAACCGTTTATATTCTGATTTTTGATGGATTCTTAAAATATGGTATTACTAACATATTAAAGAACAGACTAAAAGATCACCGAGCAAAGAACGGAAAACACACGGTGCATTATACAAAAACATTCACTAACGGAAAAGATGCTATTGAGTGGGAAAAACGAATAAAAAATCATTTTGGATATCCCCAAGGTGCAGTTTCCAAAGAGATGTGCCCCTGTGGATATACCGAGACACTACCCCTTTTCCTACTTGAAGAACTTGAACAACTATGTTGACCAAAACTGTTTACTTTTTCGTGATATCTGATATCATATTGGTATGAGAAAAAAAATGACACATGAAGAATACGTAGAATTTTTACGTATACACAGACCTGAATTGATAGTTAACGAAAACTACATCAATAATACTACAAAAATATCATACACCAGTCTCAGATGTGGACATACGTGGATGGCCAAACCAGAAAAAATTAAAATAGGAAGAGGCTGTCCAAAGTGTGCTAGAAATCAAAAATTAACACATGATGAATATGTAGAACAGTTGAGTTTAAATAATCCAGATTTTATCGTCAATGAAGAATATAATGGCACACACTCAAAAATATCACATACCCACCTTACATGTGGATATACATGGTCAGTGGTTCCAAATCGTATAAAAAGAAAATCACCATGCCCAAACTGCAATGGACAGGGATTTAATCCAACTAAACCATCAACTGGTTATGTATTGCTATTTGATACTTTTATTAAATTTGGGGTGACAACTAATCTAAAAAGGAGACTAGCCAGTCACCGGACCAAGAATGGGGCATATACTGTACATTATATAAAAGATTTTGATACTGGAGAAAAGGGACTTGAGTGGGAATCTAAGATCAAATCTCATTTTGGATATGTCAATGGCGCAGTTACCAAGAATGAGTGTTCAGATGGATACACCGAAACCTTACCTATTAATCTTTTAAATGATCTTGAAAATCTAATTAATCAAATGGATTGACCAAAAACCTTTACTTTTCTACGCAGTCTGCTATAATAACTAGACTAACAAGGAGATAATATGTCACGTAACTTTAATGCAGAAGCAAAGCTCAAACTGACTCAACTCGTCAACGAGGGAATCAACGTTTTACAGGAAGTTGAAACTCTCAATGAAGGTCTTAACGACACTGTTAAGGCGATTGCAGAAGAACTTGAAATCAAGCCATCCATCCTCAAGAAGGCTATCAAGATTGCTTATAAGTCTCGTTTGAATGAAACGAACGAGGAAAATGAGGAACTAAATACAATACTAGCCACGGTGGGTAAAACCTGATACGGTGAATACTCTGATAAATATCTTTGTGCGAACAGCAGTAGCTACCTTTCTGTGCCGATTCACAGATAGCCCAACACTACACTTACTAATCGGAGTATTCTCATGAACTACAGAAAGTTATGGGAATCTTATTATGGTCCAATACCAAAAGATAAAGATGGTAGATCATATGATATTCATCATATAGATGGAAACAAATTAAACAACAAAATTAGCAATCTCATGTGTATTTCGATACAGGAACATTATGACATACATCATCGCCAAGGTGATTGGGCCGCATGTATTCTTTTAGCACTAAGAATGGGAAAAACACCGGGAGAGATATCTCTGCTGAGTAAAAATCATGCTTTACGGCGTATAGCTGATGGGAGTCACCATTTTCTGAAGGGAGGGCCACGCCCTGATCTTCTCGGAGACAAAAACCCAATGCGAAACCCACGTATTGCCAAAAAAATGTCTGAAATACAAACGGGAAAGAAAAGATCACTGGAGACCAGAGCTAAAAACAGAAAAGCTGCTCTTAACCGAAAAAGAGCAACTTGCTTTAACTGTGGTATAGAATCTGATATTGCTAATCTAAAACGCTGGCACGGTCAGAACTGCACCGCAAGTAAACAACCTAAACAATATAAAAATCAGGAATGGGAATGTGAGTACTGTGGTAAAATCGGAAAAGGAAATAGTAACTATATTCGCTGGCATGGCCATAATTGTAAGAGTAAAAAATGAGCTACGTTGATGCCGTATTGTCAATAAAAGATGATCGCATTCACGTTGTAGAAAGAACTCCTGAGGGCAATCGGGTATATAGAGAATATCCAACAAACTATGTTCTCTATTATCCTGACCACAAGGGCAAGTATCGTTCTATCTTCGGTGATTCTCTTTCCAGATTCTCAACACGTAAACGTACTGAGTTTCAGAAAGAAAAACGCATTCACAGCAATAAGAAGTTGTTTGAAAGCGATGTCAACGTTGTGTTCCGCTGCTTGGCGGACAACTACCTTAACGTAGAGCCTCCAAAACTCCATACATGCTTCTTCGATATTGAAGTGGACTTTGACCCCGAAAGAGGTTTTAGTCCAACGGATGATCCATTCAATCCAGTTACAGCTATTTCGTTGTATTTGGATTGGTTGGATCAACTGATTACACTTGCCATCCCACCGAAGCATATGTCCGATGAGACGGCGCAAGAGTTGGTCAATGATTTTCCCAATACGTTTCTTTTTCGTTCTGAGATTGAAATGTTTGAGACATTCTTTGAACTGATTGAAGATGCCGATGTTCTCACTGGATGGAACTCAGAGGGATACGATATTCCATACTGTGTGAATCGTGTGACTCGTATTATGTCCAAGGATGACACACGAAAGTTCTGTCTTCTTGGGCAACTTCCTAAGGTAAGAACATATGAACGCTTTGGTAAGGAAGAGTCCACCTATGACTTGGTTGGTCGTATTCACATGGACTATTTGCAGTTATACAAGAAGTATAACTATGAATCTCGCCACAGTTATTCACTTGATTCTATTGGCGAAATGGAAGTAAATGAACGCAAGACTCAGTATGAGGGTTCATTAGACCAACTGTATAACCAAGACTTTAAGAAGTTCATTGAATATAACCGACAGGATACTATGCTTATGGTGAAGATTCACCGTAAGACGAAGTTTCTTGATCTTGCAAACGCTCTGGCTCACGAAAATACCGTGCTGCTACCTACTGCAATGGGTTCTGTGGCCATGATTGAGATGGCTGTTGTCAATGAAGCACATGAGCGTGGATTCATCATTCCTGATAAAACACGAGAACAGGAAACCAATGACACTACGCAGGCTGCAGGTGCATTCGTTGCCAATCCTCAGGTAGGTATGCATGAATATGTTGGCGCAGTTGACATCAACTCACTGTATCCATCAGACATTCGTGCACTAAACATGTCTCCAGAGACAATCGTTGCTCAGGTTCGTCAAACTCTTACCGATCATTATATGAAGGAAAAGAGCATTGCCATTTCCAAGAAAAAGAAAAAGACTAAAAAGGGTGAAGATAAGGGCATAACTGCTGCACTACTTTGGGATGGTCTCTTTGGCTCGCTTGAATATACGGCTATTATGAATCAAGAGCGTGGCACCATGCTGATTGTTGATTATGAAGATGGACGATCAGTAGAAATGTCTGCTGCCGAAATCTGGAAGATGGTTTTTGATAGCAATAACCCCTACATTCTTTCAGCAAATGGCACCATCTTTACATATGAGAAAGAAGGTGTCATTCCGGGTCTGCTTTCTCGTTGGTATTCAGAACGTAAGGCAACTCAGAAGCAAGCCAAAGAAGCAAAATCTTCTGGTGATATGGTGTTATTTGAGTATTATGATAAGCGACAGCTTGTTCGTAAGATTCTACTCAACTCTGCATATGGCGCACTTTTGAATGAACACTGCCGTTTCTACGATAAACGTATTGGTCAGTCAGTTACTTTATCTGGTCGACAGATTACTCGCCACATGATGAGTAAGATCAATGAACTCATTGAGGGTAACTACACCCATGAAGGTAGTTCAATCGTATATGGCGATACTGACTCTTGCTACTTCACTGCATACCCTATGCTAAAGGATCAGATTGATAGGGGTGAGGTAGAATGGAATAAGGATACTTGTGTTGCACTCTATGACAACATCGCAGAGCAGACTAATGATAGTTTCCCTGCATTCATGGAACGCGTATTTCACTGTCCACGCAAGAACGGTTCAGTCATTAAGGCTGGTCGCGAGTTGATCGGTGATCGTGCTATTTTCATCACTAAGAAGATTTATGCCATCAATATCTTTGACATGGAAGGTGATCGCTATGATCTGATCACTGATCCAGAAGAAGCCAAAAAGAAGGGCGTAAACATTGGATATGGTAAGGTAAAGGCCATGGGCGTTGCATTGAAGCGTTCTGACACACCAAAGTATATTCAAGAGTTTCTGATGGATGTCCTTTGTATGGTTATCCAGCAAGGTAAGCAGCGTGATGAAGTTATTGAAAAAATCAAGGATTTCAAGAATCACTTATCGGAACAAGATAGTTGGACTAAAGGAAATCCAAAATCAGTCAATAACTTGACCAATCATACGATTGAGTTTGAAAAAACTGGCAAGTGTGGAGTTGGTCACGCTAGAGCAGCCATAAACTACAACTATTTACGCAAGATGCATGGGGACAACTATAGCCAGAAGATCGTTGATGGTATGAAAGTGGTAGTGTGTTCTCTTAAGACCAATCCTCTTGGTTTTACATCTATCGCTTATCCAACTGATGAGTTGAGGCTTCCACAATGGTTCCTTGACCTTCCGTTTGATGATAAGGATATGGAACGCAAGCTGGTTGACGAAAAGGTTGAAAACCTTCTTGGCGTTTTAAAATGGGACCTTCGTTTAGATACGGACACCAATAGCACGTTCAATGATCTTTTCAGTTTTGGTTAACAAAAACATTGACTTATACCCTCCATTCGTATAATATTATTCTATAAAAAGGAAACACAATGAAAGATTATTTGCTTGATATCATTCAGCATACCCACAGTTTCGTTGATCTTGTGAAGGTATCTGGAACAGATAGTGATACTCAGATTACTGCATCTTCGGAAGACCGAACCGTTATCGTTTATGGTAACTTCAAGACTCCTCTCGCAGACTTTGTTGGCACTTTTGGTATGCCAAACTTGACAAAGCTGAAGACTATCGTAAACTTTGATGACTATGATGATAATGCTACCATCAATGTCACCCGTGGGACTTCATCTGATCCAACTGCACCTGCTGCTATTCACTTTGAGACCAAGACTGGCGACTTCGTTAACGATTATCGTTTGATGGGAAAAGGGATTGTTGAGGAAAAGGTTAAGAATGTAGCCTTTAAGGGAACTTCTTGGGATGTTGAGTTTGAGCCGCTAGTTGCCAACATTCAGCGTTTGAAAAAGCAGGCGCAGGCTAACAGCGAAGAAGCTTATTTCAAGACCAAGACTGAAAACGGTGACTTGAAGATTTACTTTGGTGATCCTTCCACACACTCCGGAAACTTCGTATTCCAATCAACTGTGAGCGGCAAGATTGCGAAGCCATGGAACTGGCCAGTGAAGGTTTTCCTCGCAATCATGGACTTGCCGGGTGACAAAGTTGTTCGCATTGCTGATGCGGGAGTTATTGAAATCACTGTAGACAGTGGTCTTTCAGTGTGGCGTTATCTATTACCAGCGGTGAAGTGATGTTTAAAAGTATCAGCGGAAGTAACCGACATATTGTGGTTAATGGAGGTTTTCCTCCCACTACCTATCTTAATAGTTATTCTGGTGCGCTTGGACTTGGTGATATGAGGTTCAATAGCGCAACGCAAAACATTCAGGTAAACGATGGTCAACAGTGGATAGATATGAACCTCGGTCATGTAAGTATTGGTCTTAGCACTGATGCTGAAAACATTCTTGAATGGGCAAGGAAAAAGCGTGACGAAGAGTATGAACTTGAGGCACTTGCTAAAACTAGTCCTGCCATCAAGGATTTGTTAGATCAAATCAACGAGAAGAAGGCTCAAATCAGTGTCATTAAGGCTCTGATCAAGGATGAAGTCAAAGTTGGTTGACCAAAACGGTTGATTAATCCTAAACATCATGGTATAGTGTGAACATTATGATAGATGAACAACGAAGTGCCGCTCTCCAAGATGCGCGCAACAGGATAAAGAGCAAAGCGAAACGTAATATGTGGGTTGAAATCAGCACTCCTCGTGTTGGTATCAATCCTCGTATTATAGATTTCAGAATACAGCTTGAGCTTGACAAATCTGACGAAGAGATTGAAATAGATTCATACAAAAGATGGTTAAATAACCTCTTTGATGATACTGCTATTCGTGTGGCATATAAATCATGCGAAGAACTCTGCGATGAGCTATATGAATATATTGCAACTCGCTACCCAAATCGTGACATCGTTATCACTGCATCCGAAAGTGAAAGTAACGGTGTAACGATTTCCTACAACACAACCCAACCTTTAAACAACCTAAAAATCTAAGGATTATAAATGTCTAAGAATACTAAGCCAAACACGAACATCAATCAAATCTTTGACGATCTTGATAAGTATCGTGATTTTTGTAGCATGTACGGCTATCGTTTTGACGAGGCTGAACTCTACAGCAGCAAGAGTTACATCTATCGGCAGTTCCAAAAATTTATCGCTGGCAAGGCAGTGAAAAACCAGTGGGAGATTGATTATACCCGTTGGAGGGAACAAGAAGCTGCCAAAACGCATGGTTAAAAATATCCTCCTTGATAGGGGTCTTTATCCAACACCACAGAGATGTGTTAAATGTAATGAGTTTAGAATGGGTTACTAATGCGTATTGAAAATGAGATTCTTCTTGACTTTAGTGATGTGTTGATTCGTCCAAAGCGGTCAACTCTTTCTAGTCGCAAGGAAGTCAATTTAGAACGAAATTTTAAGTTCAAACATAGCGGTGCCGAATGGCGGGGGATTGCCATTATGGCGGCAAACATGGATGGGGTTGGAACCCTTGCTATGGCAGAAGAGTTAAACAAGAACTCTTTGTTTACCTGCTTGGTTAAAAGCTACAATGTTGCTGGTTTTGAACTTTATGATGGGAATATCAACTTTAGTAATGTTGCGGTAAGTACAGGAACAAGTGATGCAGATTATCAAAAACTTCAAGATTTGATGACCCTGTATCCGTTTGAATTTATCTGTATTGATGTTGCCAATGGGTATAGTGAACATTTTGGTGATTTTGTTGCCAAGGTTAGGGGACTATACCCCAATAAAACTATCATTGCTGGCAATGTTGTTACCGCAGATATGACTCAGGAGTTAATTTTACGTGGCGCTGATATTATTAAGGTGGGTATTGGACCCGGTTCTGTGTGTACTACTCGTATCCAGACTGGCGTGGGTTATCCACAACTTTCCGCAATTATCGAGTGCGCAGACGCAGCACACGGTCTTGGAGGTCATATTATTGCTGATGGCGGTTGTACTTGTCCTGGCGATGTAGCAAAGGCATTTGGTGCAGGTGCTGATTTCGTAATGCTCGGTGGAATGCTTGCCGGTCATGATGAAGGTGGTGGCACACAGTTTACTCGTTGGAAGCCTACTGGATATTATAGTGATGAGGCTGATATTATCTTGACGGGTGAACGCCGTGTGCAGTTCTATGGGATGAGCAGTGAAACTGCCATGAACAAACATCATGGCGGAGTTGCTGACTATCGTAGCAGCGAAGGCAGAACTGTAGAGATTCCATACAAGGGACCAGTTGAAAATACTATTCGTGACATTCTTGGCGGACTAAGAAGCGCGTGTACTTATACCGGTGCCGCCGAGCTTAAGCACTTAAGTAAATGCACCACATTCATTCGTGTCAACAATCAGTTCAATCGCGTATTTACATAAAAATAATTGTGGAATTTATCGTGACTCCTGAGGAACTTCTGAATAAGCTCGGTCCTGTTAACTGGTTGACTGAGGCCGAGGAAGTTCACCGGTATCAGTATGTATTGAATGAAACGCAGAAGCATTTTCCGGGCAATTACGGCTTAGAAGAAGCATACGATCCCGTCTCAATGTGTTTCAAGTATCGCTTGAAATTCCGTGCAGAAGCAGATGAATTGTGGTTTAAATTGAAGTACTTATGAACATACCAGATTTAATCAATGGCAGCTTTGAAGCGTTTGGTGCGGTAGCGGCAACTATCAATATCTTTACGCTTCGGAAGCACAAAACAGTAAAGGGAACATTTTGGCCTTCAAGCTTCTTTTGGGCTGTTTGGGGATTCTGGAACGTATATTTCTACTGGCATCTGCATCAATGGTTCTCATTGTTTGCAGGTGCCACTCTTGCTGGAATGACTACTATCTGGTTAGTCATGGCAATGTATTATGTAAGGAATAATAATGAGCGAAAGAAATAGGCGCATCATTGAAGTTATTCGTAAACAGACCGAAGAAAGAATGAAATGGCCTCCGGAAAAGCTACGTGAATGGCTACGTCAGATTCATGGTCATGAAACGCGAGAACTTGAAGGTGACGAAGCAAAGCACATGCTCACAGTTCTTAAGCTAATAGGACATTACGGGGATTCTAACAATCAACGAACTCATACGTATTTCTATAACCACAACGGAAAGGAATACAGAGTGACTTATGGACTGGGTGATGAGCCAGTAGTAGAGGAAATGTGAATGTCACATGAACTTGACCTTCACGGTGTTAAACATCAAGACGTAGATATGATGGTGGAAAACTTCGTTCTTATGAATCAGGACAGTTTCCCATTAACAATAATCTGCGGAAATAGCATAAGAATGATTAATCTTGCCGAAGCTGCATTGAAGCGAATCGGCTGTGAAACAACCTCTCTAAGATATGGGGTGATAATAGTAAGAAAGTTTAAATAGCTTTTTTTCGGCATTTATCTCCGTGGTACGCAGCATAAACATTCACTGAGGTATCTTTTTCGCAGTGTGGACACACTATACGTTTTTGTTTTCTTCCAAACATTCCGTTCTTTTCGCCTATTTTTGCTTCTCTCTGAATGAGTAAGGTCTTTTCAGAATGTTTCGCTCCATAAAACGGATTGAGTTCTCCGGGGCGGCTTGAAGCTGGCTTTGAAACACCAGTCAGTACTTTACTTAAGTGTGCTTTTCGTTGTTCAGATAAAGGAACTCGCTTTATGCCAGTGAGTGAAGTGGATATATTCTTTTTGTGCTTATCAGTTCTCACTAGAGAGTAGAATCCGTCTCCGCCATCAGTACGATTGCGTAATATACCGGTTCCTAAATCTTTTCGTCCATACCATCGTATGTACCTTCGTTCCAGTGCTAACGCACCGACATTGGTTAGATTTCTTTCTAAGAAAACTATCCTATTACGATCTTTAGGTAGAGGAACTACATGATTGTGGTCGTATGCTCTTCCGCCTTTGCCTTTGCCGATGTAATATGGACTTCCATCTTTTCTTAGATAAGAATATACATAATAAATAGTCATTACTGATACTCCGTTGCAGTATTAGAGTAGTTGGGAACGCCAATTCCGCGAACTACATTTTTATTTATCTTTTTTCTTGACAGCTAACTCTAAATTAGTATATATTAACTTTTTAGCAATAGGAGATTATAGTTGACTTTAATGCTTGCTTATGGAATGAATACCAACATATATCAAATGTCACAGAGATGCCCTAATGCAGTCAGTATTGGTAGGTATGATCTTGTGGACCACCGTCTTGTGTTTCGTGGAGTAGCTGATGTTGAAGTCAGCTATGGTGACGTTGCGCAATGTGTGTTGTGGGACATTACTCCAGAATGTGAGGAAGAACTTGACATCCTTGAAGGCTACCCTTCCTTTTACGGAAAGAAATATGTCACTGTTACAGTGAACGGTAAAGAACATGAGGCCATGGTATATCAGATGACTGGAGAATATGTACATTATTCTTCTCCTAACATGTACTATCAAGAAATGCTGGAAGAAGGATATAAAGCACATGGTCTTGATGTTGAACAAATCTATACCGCAGAGGGATTTAAAAGAGAATATGACTACATTTAAGCGTATTTGGTTTAAGGCGCTTGGCGAAAAGGCCAGTGACTGTGATAAAGAATCCGACAAGGTTGCTTGGGTTCGCACAGTCTTGGTCCTTCAAGCCTTTGTAACTAACTTCTTTATCATCGCAAACGCAATACATCATTGGAATGGTTAACAAACCTAAACGAATGATATGTCTTGACATCGGTGGTCATATTGGTGTAGAGTGATTATATTATGAATGACATCATACTATGCGCCTGTGTTTTCGTAGTGTGTGCAGTGTTGCACGTATTGCTGGCACGTAAATATAAGGAAGTTATAAGTGACACTGAAAAAGAAAAGTAGCAAACTTGGATCGGCACTTCATCCTGCCGTGATCGGTGTTAGCATCATTCTTCCATTGGGATCGTTGATTCCTTTGTCTATCATGGCGTGGAAGTACTATAAATCCACCAAGAAAGACAAGTGAGTATAGTATCATGAATATCTTCTATGTTGATTATGATCCAGAAGTTGCCGCTCGTAACATGGTTGATCGCCATGTAGTCAAGATGATTCTTGAAACCGCCCAACTGTTGTCTACTGCACATCGCGTTCTTGATGGTGTGGAAGAAGTCGGTAAAACGGACTCAGGTCGCAAAAAGAAAGTTTGGAAACTCCCCGATGCTATTGATACTATTATCTATTCTGCTACTCATGTTAATCATCCGTCCGCAGCATGGGTCCGTGAGTCTAGCGCAAATTACGATTGGCTTTATTCTCATCTACTTGCTCTTGGTCGTGAGTATACCCATCGTTATTCTCGTATTCATCTCACTATTGATAAGCTGGGGACCATACTGAAGGGTGCCCCCAAGAATATCAAGCAAAGTGGACTGACTAAAATGCCATCTTGCATGGCACAAGAATATATCATCAGTCTGGACCCTATCACCAATTACCGTAACTACTACAATCACGGTAAGACCGATTTGCTTCGGTGGACCAACCGTGTTCCCCCTCAGTGGATTGAAGGTGAAGTTATTCATCGGGAATACTGCAATGATTGTGGAGAATATGACTGTGGTGTTTATGAACACGGTGATAAAAGACAGATATATACTATCGGGAGATAAAAATATGTTTGATAAAATTAAGAAATGGTTAACCATGGAAGACGATGCATCAGCATCTGTGCTTCCTGAGAAGGAACTACAGCCGCCGATGCCTAAAGTGAAGGCACCTCGGAAAACTAAAGAGACTAAGCCAGAGTTAACACCCAAAGAATATGCGACTTCTAGGGGTGAGCCTTATGTAGCTATTTTAAATGTAGACCTTGATCCGGCTGACATCAACAATGGTTCGTTTGAACTTGATTGGAATGACAAGTTTGTAATCAACTTGATCAAGCAAGGCTACAAATACAACAAAAAAGATACAGACCAGATGATCGTTGATCGTTGGTTTCAGACTGTATGCCGAAACATTGCGCTTGAGGTATATGAACAAGAAATCGCTGATCCTGAAAAACGTGATGATGTTCGCATCATTCGCCAGAAGGATTTGGGCGATGGATTCACCGAAGTAAGTTAAACTCTAACAAGGAATACAGATTTAATGATTGAAAATGCACTAGCACGGCCCGGTGCGCAAGCAGTATTAGCAAAAGCCGTAAATGATCCATGGAAAGGTACACTTATGGAAGGGTACAAGGCTATGGGAAACAAGCAAAAAGGCTCCTTCGGAGAGTATGTTATTTCTGATATGTTGGCTACCGACTATAACTTGACGGTTGAGAAGCCATTTAACGCAAGTCATGACCGAGTTGTTCAGGGATACAAAACGGAAATTAAGTTTTCTGCCGCGCTGACAAACAGCAAAACTGGCGAATGCGACGAGAACAGCTTTATCTTCAATCACATTGCAGTATCCAAAGACTGGGATCGTATCATTTTTGCTGGCATTAATCCAGACATCAGCAAGTCACATGTGGTGTGGATGGATAAGGCAGATTTTGTTCAGGCACATTCAACCGGTGAAATTAAAAACTACTTTAGTGTTCAGCAGGGTGGCAAGGACGGTGGTAATGATGACTACATGCTCAATGGAGTCAACAAGTTCAATCAGTTCTTAAACTCTGGGCTGGCTAGAGATATTTCCACATGGTAACATTTGATCTAAGACATGGTGATTGTCTAGATATATTAAAGACGTTAGACGAAGATTCGGTTGATTTGCTACTTGTTGATCTTCCATATGGAACTACTGCCTGTAAGTGGGATAGTATTTTACCCCTTGATCAACTATGGGACGAATATTATCGTGTATGTAAGAAATCTGCTGCAATGGTCTTTACTGCTGCACAGCCATTTACCACTACATTGATCGCTTCCAACCTCAAGCACTTCAAGTATGAATGGATTTGGGAAAAGCCTCAAGGAACAAATCCTATGTGTGCTAAGTCTATGCCCCTAAAGTCACATGAGAATATCGTAGTTTTTTGTCGCCAGAAAACGGTGTACAATCCACAAATGACACAGGGAACTCCATACAGAGGGTTTAGTAGTGACAAAGCTAAGATTGGTGAAGTTTACGGCAGTGCCAACTCAGTTCACCGTGACAACCCAGATGGTACTCGCTACCCAAAAACTGTCCTAAGGTTTAAACAGGAAAAAGGCTTTCACCCCACACAAAAACCTGTTCAACTGATGGAATACCTGATCAACACTTATAGCAACCCCAACGATGTTGTCTTGGACAACACGATGGGTTCCGGAACAACCGGTGTTGCTTGCAAGAATCTCGGGAGAAGCTTTATCGGAATAGAAAAGGAAGAAAAGTACTTTGATATCGCAAAGGCAAGGATTTTCCCTCCTTCTGTCCTTGATAATGACTTGTTTGAAGAAAGTTGATATTGATGCTTGACATATACGCATATTATGTGTATAATGTCCGGATATTAGCAAAGGATTCATATGAACTACGCACTGATTGACACAGCCAACACCTTTTTCCGTGCACGTCATGTTGCCTCAAAGAGTCAAGACACATGGGAAAAGATTGGTATGGCAATGCATCTTACGCTGTCATCTGTGAACCAGATGGTACGTAAATTTGGCATTGATCATGTCGTGTTCTGCCTTGAGGGGCATTCATGGCGTAAGGATTTCTACAAGCCATACAAGGCCAACCGTGCCATTGATGAAGCAACGGTATCTCAGAAAGAGATTGAAGAAAACAAAATGTTCTGGGAAACCTATGATCAGTTTGTAACTTTTCTTCGTGAAAAGACCAATGCTTCTGTTCTTCGTTGTGAAAACGCAGAAGCAGACGATTTGATCGCACGGTTTATTCGGCTTCATCCCAATGATAATCACTTTATCATTTCCTCCGACACTGACTTTGTGCAGTTGATCAGTGAAAATGTTCACCAATATAACGGTGTTGCTGGTCAGTTGATCAAGCTGGACGGGTATTATGATGACCGTGATCGCCCGGTAAAGGACAAGAAAACCAAGGAACACAAGTTGCTTGAAGACCCTGAATACCTTCTGTTCAAGAAGTGCATTCGTGGCGATGCTACCGATAATGTGTTCAGTGCCTATCCCGGTGTTCGCGAAAAGGGTTCCAAGAATTCTGTGGGCATCAAAGAAGCATATAATGATCGTAACAAGCAGGGATTCCATTGGAATAATCTGATGCTGCAAAAGTGGACAGATCACAACGGAGTAGAGCATCGTGTTCGTGATGATTATGAACGCAATCGCACTCTGATTGATCTTAACGCACAGCCGGAAGAAATCAAGAATGCAGTGGACGCTGTTATTCGCAGTGATGTTCGTTTGATCACAACTCCTCAGGTTGGTATTCACCTGATGAAGTTCTGTGGTAAGTATGAACTCAACCGCATTTCGGAATCGGCGGATGCATATGCAAAGTGGCTGAACTCCCCGTATAAGGGTGTGCTTCATGGGTGATTATGAACTCAATAAATGTGTTTGTAGCAAAACTCCCATTTTGTGTGAGCCTAACTATGCAGATGACAGTGATACTATGGTAGTGTGTGAGTACTGTGATAGGCACACAGATGGTTTCATTTTCGGAGAGTACAGAGAGGGTTCCAATCTGGCAGTTGAAGCATGGAATCGTGGGGAGATTAATGAATACCATGACTAATTGGGTTAAAATGTCTGACTGGTTGAAAGATTTCCAAAGCGTAAACAGAGGTTTTCGTCCGGGAATGGAAGTCAATATAGCTACGAACAGGAAGAAAAGTAAGTCTGTTTGGATGGACATGGAATCTGATACACACCTGTACTGGGAGCATGTTTGGCAGCCGCATTACGTAGAAATGTATAATGAATCGGGTCAGCTACAGTGGTACAGATATCCTAAAAAGCCCGGTATGAGCGTGATATATGAAGCCACCACAGTTGTTCGTCAGAATTCTGATGGCTCATTTGAGTACACCAAGAATCGCGCTGGCACTGGTATAAGAGTCCTCAATGAAGAGGAAGAAAAAGAGTTCCTGTTCATCATGCTCAGCGCAGAGGTTATGCACAAATGAGCTACAAAACTTCATTGAGAACCATTCGTCCCGGTGATCCTAACTTTTTGGTTAAGGATGGGGGTATAATGGCTACCAGAGCAGGTGTTGAAATTTCAAATAAATGCCCTTCCGAGTATAAAGAACTTCTGAATAAAGCGATTATCAATGGATGGGTTTCTCCTCTGGCAGTTGTCAGGGATGCAGAACTAGTATGGGATACTTTAGTGCAATGATTACTATGATTTCTTTCGGCAGCATTGTTGAGTGGGTATTAGGCTCATTTGCAGTTGGCTTTCTTTGCGGGACTTTCTTTTGGGCATATCTCTACACTAAGTACAAGTCAAATAAAAAGAATAAGGAACAATAATGACCGAACTTATTGCAAAACCAATCATCAAGAATCAATTCTGGATTGTCACTGATGGCGAGAAGAAGGTTGGCAACATTGAAGCCAACAATTCCGGTTATGGTGTGCAGCTTAACGGCAATTTCCTCCAGTTTGATAATGCAAATGAGTTGAAGAAAAAGACTCACATTCGTTTTGAGCCACTTAAGTCTAATAACACTAAAGTGGCAATGCCATATCCACAATACCCAACTCCTGCAAAGATTTATAACTCCATCTTTGATGTTAAGCGTGGACTTCATCTGTTCACAACTACAAAGAAAAGCAAATGTCTTCATGCGGCTGGATGGTTTGCTATGGACCAGAATGGAGTGAAACAGGCAGTTTTCTGTCCTAAGTATATCTTCATTCAACGATATGAATATTCCGGTCCCTATAAAACTGAAACCGAAGCACAGAATGCGATAAATACCTGATGATTCATATTAAGCGATTCATTGATAAAATGACTTTGATGGAGTCAAAACAATCAAAAGACATTGTTTTGCCTGTCACAGAAGCACGTGGATTACGTGATGAGATTTCAAAGTTACTATCAGATTTGTATGAGTTGAGTAGCGCCAAGACGAATGATAAATCAAATGATGTAATACAAATAGAGATTAAAGGCGGCTCTTTTAAATGAGTAGAACCCAACCAAACGTACTATTAGAATATGTAGACAAAAAAACATATAAGTGTGATCAAATCGTAGAAGCTGCAGGTATTTGGGCAGTTTTCTATGATGATCAACCTATCAATCTGAAGTCATCACACTATCTAACCAATGATGCTGCACCCAAATACAAGAAAACCAGTTTTTCTAATCCGGGTCATGCTCGTAACTTATGCCGCAAACTGAACGCACAGTTCAAAACTGACAAGTTCACGGTGGTCTTTATGAACTCGGGGCGCACAGTTTACCCTGATGACCTATCCTAAAACAAAGAAAGAAATAACAGAAACGGTTCTCTCAGAAGTTCCAGATGTTGAAGAAAACGTTTGGAAAGAACTTACGGTAGACAAGCTATTATTTCGCTGGTGGGTGACTGGCAGGGGTGGTTCTGGCCTTCGTTTGACAGAAGAAGGAATGAAGGCATTTCAGCTTGCCAAGATTGCTCATTATGAGTTTCCTATAGGAAAGTTTGATAGAGCAGAATGGGATGCCTTTATTAAGGAAGTGACCAAAAAGCTTGACTGCCCATACTATTTGGGTGTATATAGGGAGAAGGATCGCAAAGGTCCATACATCAGAATATACGATCATAAGATCGCAATGATGATGACACTTTACGGGACACTTACAGAATATCTGGAATCTCGTAAGTAATATAAGTTTTTGCATTGCAGCAAAGACTAAATAGCCACGTAGATTTCGGTCTACAACACACAACACACACAGAAAAGGAAATAACTATGTTTAAGATGCTTATCGATACAGCCATTGATGCATTTCAGTCATCAAAAAAGATCGCAGTTGATACTTTTGTAAAACACGAAGAACTGGCGAAAACTTTAAACCATTTCGTAGAAACACAAACCGAATATACCAAGAAGGCAGTTGACGTTTCGTTTAAGACTGCACATGACCTATACGGCATTGTGTCAAATAAATCGTTTTTAAATGATGCGATTAAGTCAACAAAGGAATCAGTGGATTCCGCACTTACACACAAAAGGAAAATAAAATGAACAGATATGTAACCCCTATGAATTTTCTATCAAACAAGAACATTAGTAGACTAGCACAAGTTGGCAACTTTACTATTTTGGGACTATGCTTATTTGCACTGTACGGTCTCCTTGCAATCTAAGGAGATAGTCATGTGGCCATATACCCAAGATGAGTGGGAATACCTTTCCAAACCAAAGATTGAAGGATAACAAGAGTGAGTGATAAAAAAATTCCGGGACTTCCAGATTTTAAAATCAACCAATCCAAGAATGGCTATGAGATTCGTTCTGATATTCTAAACATGGCTAAAGATTTAGTTCAGGCTGAATATCAAGCAAAGTTTTTGGGCTGGGAGCTTTCTCAAAAGCGCGATGAGAAAACAGGTCAACTTGTTACTACTGTCAACGCACCAGAGTTTCCCGGACTTGAAAAGGTCCTTGAAACTGCTCAAAAAATGTATGACTTTGTAAACAGTAATCCCCCAAAAAAGTAAGTTCTCAGGACCGTCCAGAACGGCAAAGTGTCCGAAGGAAACTTCTGGCACTTTTTTGTTGACAGTCTATATCAACACATGTATAAGCAATGCACAGAAAGGAGAAGTGCCATGAAGAAAGAAGTTATTAAGGTTGAAGCATGTCGCCCGAAGATTCGTGCGCTGGAGCTTTATGCCCATGGCACTCCCTTCAAGCCGAAAACGGTTGAATCCAAACTGCGCTATAAGCGCAAGGATAAGCACCCCAAGAAGGATTGGTAATATGGACCGCGAAGATTTTATCAACTATGTTCTTGAATTTTACAACGGTAAGACTGGCATCTATAGGGATGTAGATGCTACCTATACCGAAGTAGTTGATGCTACTCGCAAGCTGGATCGGAAATATTCTGCTTCTGGTGAACTTCCCATTTATGATAGTATTGATCGTGAATGGGTGCGTGATACTATTCTGGAAAGTCGCAAATAATGGATAATATTTTTTCTCGCCAAAAAGTATTTTTTTCCCTTGCAGGCGGAATGCTCGTGGTTGCTCTATGCTGTGCATACGTTCCCAATCCATTCGCACATCATCCTATTGCAAAGGATGCTCCTACTCACATTGATAAGTGCAATGATCCTGCTGTAAGTGCTGTGGTCTACTCTATTCGTACTGATCCGACTTCTTGGAGCACTGATAACTACCACATGAATCACGGCGATGATGTAAGCATTTGGGTCGGAAACGGTGACTATGGACTTAATGTTCAGTTGGGAAAAGATGCGAGTCCCGGCGACAGAAACACAATGGATGATGATTGCCGTCAACTGCTGTATCAAACTACGCAGGATTGGTATAAAAACTACTTGAACTCTAAGTTGAGAGGACAATAATGACCTACGCTGTTCATATGGCTCACTGTAACATGGGTGACTACGAAGGCTCCTGCAAGTATGGCGATAAAGATTGTCCAGCGATGCACCCTGCACCTGAACTTGTAGAGTTTCTAGAGAAGGGTGAAGCTACACAGCTTCATGAAAAGGGGTATATCTGCATCAGCAACAAATATCGCATTGTCGGTCGTGTTGATCGTGATGACTGGTTGATGGTGTTGGCTAAACAAATGAATTGCAGCCCAGCAAACTACTATCGTGTTGACGGCTCAGGTATTGATCCCCAATGGAAAGAACATTATATTCGTGTCCACACCGAAGACAAATTTGAAGTCAGTGAAGGCGTGTTTAGTCGTTTGAAGAAGATGAGGTAATCATGCCTTACACTATTGAAGATGCAATGAAGGCAGAAATCGAACTTCTGCGAGAAATGGCTAAAGTCGAGGAAAAGGAAAAGAGTCCAATTCTTGCTGCTATGTACAAAGCGCAAGCCAACAGCTACCAACGTTGTCTTAATCGTCTCAATGGTTATGATTATTCGCTTGAAGTTGTAGATGGCGAAATCCAGCGAGTACACAAGAAAACTGATCGCAAAACTCTTGAAGAAGAATATCCTGCTCTCAAAAAGGCAGCAGAAGAATACGATATTGTAAAGAACCTCGTCAAAAACAGTTAAATACTTGATGACTGCAAAAACTTGGCATTCAGGGCTGAACAACTACCGTAAACATACGATGGAGTTCGGCCCTGAACGTAACATCTTTACTACTGAAATTTCAGATACCGAAATTTCAAATTTTGATTCCGTTCAATCCGCAATGGCTGAACATTTTTATGGAAAAAATGTTCCAGCAGAAATCTTATACAGCGGAGGATTGGATAGTGAATGTTCACTGATATCATGTTTACAAAATAAAATCCCAGTAGTTGCAATGACACTGAGGCTTATATATAAACAAAGTCCCTTTAATACGCATGATCTATACTATGCAGAAAAGTTTTGCAGAGAAAACCAAATCAAGCATGTTTTGATAGATTTAGATGTAGAAAGCTTCTTTGGAAACGGCGATCACATAAAATACATGGAACCCTATAAATTGACCATGCCGCATGTTGCTGCCCATATGTGGTTGTTGGGACAATGTGTTTCATGTCCAGTTATTGGCGGAGATTATACTTGGCCACAGCTTAATATAGGTAGGAAAGTTTACAGCCCCCTTCGGCATGAATATTGCTTCTATGACATTTTCATGCAAGAAAATGGCATTTCTGGCATAGGCAATATGCTAAGCCATAGCCTTGAATCCAACATCTTCTTCATTAAAGAGCATATAAAAGTTCATGAAGAGGACCCAGATAATATTGATGGGGATAATTTAAAAATACGATATCTCAAAAAAAGAATGTTAGAAAACATGGGATTCGGAAACCTTGAACTTCGTCACAAAAGTTTTGGCTGGGAAACTACTATTACTGGCAGAGAAGACTGGTTTGATTTTAGAAAAGTTAGAAAAGAGTTGAGGTCTAGGTTTCATGATACTGACAGTATCATAAAGTGGAATCAGACATTGGGTGACTTGATTGGCGGAGAACCCGGAGTAAATAATTGTTACGGCTCCGAATAAAAGCTGTTGACATAGGTTTTGTGTTAGTCTATATACCACCCATAGATTCTAACAAAGGATTTCAAAATGGCTTATTCTCGTGTTTCGGGTGCTTCCATTCGCTTCAACACTCGTAAAGTGTTTGATGCAGCATGTGCTGCTCACCGCGTGAATGGTGAATATCTCAAGCAGGGTGAATATGACGAACATGGTGATCAGAAGCGTATTGCCAATAAGTATCTGACTCGCGACTTTATCGACGGAAAGTTTGACATCCGTGATGAAGATTGTGAAATGGCTGAGCATGTCATTCGTCATTTTCAGGCTCTTACTTTCAAGATTTTGCAGGGCGGCGTTCTCTCTGAGTTTGAATCTAAAGCTATGGCATATGCCAACAGCGAAGATGTTGGTCTGTTTGAAGTCGGGTTTATTTCTTCGCTTCCTTCTTGCTATCTTCGCAATGAAAAAAAGGCTGCAATCAATCGTCGGCTGCGTGATGCTAATGGTCACATTGGTCAAGTTGGCGACAAGGTGCAACTGGAGATTGAAGTACTTCGCTGTAACCATTCTCAACCATGGGACACGTTTTTCATCACTGGAATCACTCCCGATAACGAGTCGGTGTTTTTCAGATTCAAGCGTCTTGTCGCCACTGGCACTACCATGAACATTGAGGGTAAGGTCAAGGCTCACCGCGAAGATTCCACTCAACTTTACTATGTAAGGGTGATTTAAAATGGACGATTTCAAATGGTATGCGATTGCGATTGCGGTCATCTTCTTGGTAATGTTTGGTTCGCTCGGATATACCGAACATGTCAAGAGTGATTGTCTGCAATCGTATGCCCAATCCAATCGCAGTGCGACTGAGATTAAGCAGATTTGCGGAGACTAATCGGTGATCTTCGGGGCACGGGAAGCAATCATCAAAGACTTTTGTAATGGGGGATTTGGTGAAAGGACGTGCGGCGAATGGGCAAATCATTTTGCTTGGTTCCCCGTTAAAGTTGAGAACAAATATACTTGGCTCAAAAAAATCTACCGCAGACGAATCTACTATAGACTTAGGGATAGCGTTGTGTTAGAATACGAGTATGGTGATCTCTTTACTATACTGAAAGATTAGAAAATGACTAATAGGCAAAAGTTTTTCGCATGGCTGTGTGTAATCTGGGACGCCGTGTTCCTGTTGATTACAAGTAGTAGTCTCGCATATAATTACAATCACCCACATTTCTGGTCTATTGCGTTGAATCTCTTACTGTTTTTCTTTTGGGCACATTCGTTCATCCGTGATACCGAAAAGCTTCGTCAGCGGTGACTCATGTACATGTCAGAGTGGGCATTTAACAATCTGATGAAATGGTTGTTTGACAACGGGTATGAATGGAAAAGTATTGGTATCAGTAATATGTATATCAACAAAGTTATTGTTCCTGCTGCTGGTCTGTGTCTTGTAGACTGGGCAAACCGTCAGTTTGAAATCATTGATGAGAAAAGGTATGTAGCCTTTTCGTTGAAGTATCTATGACTTGCCTCTGGACACTGAGCCTCTGGACACTGAAGGAACAGGGTGTTCGCTTCACCTACCAACCTTCAGTTAAAACCTTTTTTTGGGTTGACGAAAAGTTTTATGCTGCTAATAAAGAAGAGATTCTTGAATGGGCTGAGCGATATAACTGTGAGGTTCCTTCAAAAACTTATGGTTGGGTGGAAGTACCTGACGAAAATGTTGCATTGCTTTTTAGGATGATGTGGTCATGATCTTAGATGTTTCAAGTTACCCAGTAATCACCGATATGCCGTCTCGTGTCATTGACGAATGGTTAAATGACAATGTTGGACCACTCATTTCGGCTGATGCAGGTGAACTTTGGTGTGACAGTTGTGGAACTGGTTGGCGTCTTTATTGGGACAGCAAAGCCCGCAGATGGTTTCTTGATATTACTGATGAATCCAAGATGACTTTATTTGTTTTGAGGTGGTCATGAAATGGGTTCATGAACATAGTAAGCCTTATAGGCTAGAACTGAAATATAATCTCGGTGAGGAACGTTGGTCAGAAGTTCAAGATACACTAAATGCTGCTAAGAAGTGGTGTAGACAGAACAATATGTTCATTTGGGACGATGGGTTGTTCTCCATTCGTTTCATTAACTATCGTGATTTGGCTTGGTTTCTGTTGAGGTGGACATGATTACCTGTAAAACAATTGGACAGTTTGGTCTTCAGGTTCCAATACTTCACGATGTGCATTTTAATCATCATGATAGGAAAGAAGTAATAGACTGGTGTTGGCCAAACTGTAAGGATAGATTTTATCCCGGACCAAGCTGGAAGGGTAAGTTTGTGCAATTTGTGGATGATGAGGACGCTGTTTGGTTTGCGTTGAGGTGGTCGTAATGGAAAAGATAACTGTAATTAGGTCCAATCCTAAACTTACTATGATGAAGAGGGTTAAACGGCGTAGAGGACGCGGGGCCAAGTTCCAATGGAATGCTGCTGCAACTTCATACATCATATCTTCTCCCTTGCTTTTTACAAAAACATATAGTACCTTTAAGGAAGCAGATAAAGCTTGGGTATATTTAACACTGCTACATTCATAGTTTTTTGAGGTGGTCATGAGACTGTATTTTAAAGATACGAAAATGATGTATAAAGAGATTAGCGACCTTATGACTAGATCACTTGGTCCTTCGGGTCCTAATACGTGGCAGAACGGCTGTACAACACGTTCTGAATCTGTAAATAATGGGCATTTCGGTGGATATGTTGAAATCTATGACACCGAGAATCCTCTTGCTACCTTTGTCACCCTGAGTTGGTCATGAGTTACACACTTAACGTAAATATGGCGAAGGCAGGCGCAGCGCAGAACGCAATGCTTAACTTAATCAATAAGTTTAAGACAATGAGTACTGTTCAGGACATTATGGCGCGGTGGCAGCAAGAGTATCCAAGGTCTTATTTGTCAAAAAGAGGTTCCCATGGCATTTGTGATTGGCAAGAAATCAGTTTCTTCACCGAACAAGATGCTGTGATATTTTTATTGAGGTGGTCGTAATGGCATTCTATTCTGGTGATGATATTTATAAACCCAAACAGCAATGGGATCGGCATTTCTCTCTATTCCCAAGAAAGTGTGGACGCAGTGGAAAGTCCCTGTGGTTTAAATGGGGATATCGCTTAAGAGATTACCCTGACGTAACTTGGCCGGATGATTTTTGGATATCCGAACAGGAATATACATGGATGCTGCTCAAACAAGATTGACAAGCACATCTTTTTGATATATAGTGAAGCATATTAAGGAGATTTTACGTGTCTGCATCTTGGCTCAAGAAACTGAATGAAAGCGATTCGCGCCTTCACAAGGAAGATGTGATCAGGCAGGCGCATGAAGCCGCTATTCTTGGAAATGAAATTTCCCAGCGTTTTCTTTATGGAATCCGCACTTGCTATAATCCATTTCTTACTTTCGGCATCAAGCAGATTCCGGAATCTGCTGGTATTATCAATGCTGAAAATCCATGGGAAGAACTTTCCGACTTGCTTTCCAGATTGATTGACCGTTCGTTGACTGGTCATGCAGCACGGGATGCCATTCAGGATATGATGTGGCGTTTTAATAGCGAAGAATGGAACAATTTCATTGCTCCTATTCTTCGTCGTGATATGCGTTCTGGTATCAGCGAAAAAACAATCAATAAGATTGTTAAGGATACTGAATATGAGGTTCCTACTTTTGGATGTCAGCTTGCTACCAACTGTGAAGGTCGACCTGAAATGCGTGGTATCAAGCGTCTTGAACCTAAGTTGGATGGCGTTCGCGTTCTTATGATCGTGGAACCATATGGTATGGGAAAGGTCGTCTCTTATAGCCGTAATGGTAAGGTCTTTGAAAACTTCACTCACATTGAAGAACAACTCAATACCATTGATGATGATATTTTAAGGATTCTTGGGCCTGAGTTTTCCTCTGGTATCGTGTTTGACGGCGAAGTGGTAGGTAATTCGTTTCAGGAACTGATGCGTCAGGCTCGTCGTAAGACTGATGTGCAAAATGATGATAGCGTGTTTCATATCTTTGATGTTCTTCCGCTTGTAGATTTTAAGCGTGGGTATTGGAATGCTCATCTAGGGAAACGTATTAAATATTTGCAAGGTTTGAGTGAGGTTTTTGATGATTTGCAAAACGTAAAACTTCTTCCTAGCATTGAAGTTGACCTTGATGATGCTCTTGGTGTTGTTAAGTTTCAGGAATATGCAAACGATATGGTTGCCGCAGGATTTGAAGGCATCATGATCAAGAGCCTTGGTGCTCCTTATGAGTGCAAACGTAACAAGTTTTGGTTGAAATGGAAACCGACTATCACTGTTGATTTACAAGTAGTAGGAATTGAGGAAGGCACAGGCCGCAACATGGGGCGTCTTGGTGCTCTCATCTGCAATGGGATTGATGATGATAAAGAGATTACTGTCAATGTTGGTAGTGGGTTTAGTGATTCGGATCGTGATAATCTTTGGGCTGACCGAGAACTGGTAATCGGTAGCACCGTTGAAATTATGGCTGATGCTATCACTCAGAATCAAGATGGTACTTACAGTCTTCGTTTTCCCCGTTTCGTTCGTTTTAGGGATGATAAGTGATGGCTTATCATAATGAACGAAACGGTTGGGTAGACAACGGTAAGAAGTTGAATAACGAACCATGTCCAAACTGCGGCAGTAAGAACTTCGCGGAAACCGTGAGTCGTGAATACTGCCCTGATTGTAAGATGGAATGTGACTATTGGGGCGACGGTTCTAACGAAGTATATGATGCATATTGTGAGCGTAAGTGGTCCGAGGATGAACGGCGACGAGAAGAAGACTTTCGTAGACAAATGCGCGAAGAATGGGGCGACCACAATGGATAACAGTATACCTTCCAAAGAAGAACAAATCTTGGAAATGTTCAAGTGGCTTGAAAAAAATGCAGAAGCACTAGGTGGATGCTCTGACGGAAACTGCGTGATTCACAAACCAAAAGGTATGCATACTAACGGTGGATGCAGATGTGCATCTGATAGAAACAGAATTTATAGATACGTTCAATATGTTGCCTATTTTCGCAACGCGGTTCGTAAAATACGGGATGAAAACTAATGATGAATGCTATGTTTGGTGGTGATGCACGGCTAACCGGTGATGATACTGATTACAATCGTTGCTATACCTGTGGATTAATCACAACTACTCTTCCAGTCGGTATTAACCACGAAGAAGTTTGCGTAGAATGTGCAGAAAGAGATGAGTTCGTTACGGTAACTCGTATGATGGAATGCATTGTTATCGGGAATTCTGATCAGTGACCGAAGACGATGATGACGGTCTAAAAATGCAAGACTACATGTGGTTAGTCGGTAAGTCTCGTGTGTTTGAAGATGGCGACAAGATTGAAGTCATTCAAATTAAGAGGCGAGAAACTGGTCCTTGGGTAACTTTTCATATCACTCAAGGTCCCGGAATTCCTCGTAAACTCTTACTCACATTAGAAGAGTTCAGCACTTCTTATGGTCACTTGTTTGATCGTGATCAAATTGGCTAAATAGTAGATGATTTTTTTAAGAAAAGTATTTAGTTTTGCTACATTAACGCTTCTTGTTGCACTTACTCTTAGTAGTATTGCTGCTTGGTATTCTGTATTGGGATTGACAGCAATTTTTGCTGCTGCAGTTGTTCCAATTATGATTATGGGCGGCTCACTTGAATTTGCAAAGGTGGTAACAACTGTCTGGCTGCACCGTTACTGGAACCGTGCCGGATGGAAACTGAAACTGTATCTTGTTCCCGCTGTAATCATGCTTGCGTTCTTGACAAGTATGGGTATTTTTGGATTCCTCAGTAAAGCACACAGTGATCAATCACTTGTAAGCGGGGATGTTCAAGCCAAGATCGCAGTTTATGATCAGAAGATTCAAACTGCAAAAGATAACATTGATGCTGATCGTAAGGCATTGCAACAAATGGATGCTGCCGTTGATCAGGTTATGGGGCGTTCTACTGATGTTAAGGGTGCACAACAATCCACTAACATTCGTAAATCACAAACAAAAGAACGTGCTAGACTTAACAAGGAAATAGAAGACAATCAGGCTACTATTTCTACGTTAAACGATCAAGCTGCTCCTATTCGTGCCCAAGTGCGTAAGGTTGAAGCAGAAGTAGGTCCTATTAAATATATCGCCGCACTAATCTATGGTGACAATCCAGACAACAACCTCCTTGAACGTGCTGTTCGTTGGGTAATCATTGTTATCGTGTTTGTCTTTGATCCTCTAGCGTTGACACTCGTACTAGCTGCACAGAGCAGTTACGAATGGCTTGAAGAAGACCTACGCAAAGAAAAAGAAGAACTTAGTGTTCTACCAGAAGATGATGATTTCAAGGAAAAGTTCTTTGAAACCAAAGGAAAAGTTGATCCAACAATTGACCTATGGGGCGATGGTCCAATTGATCTTCATGTAGCAGGAGATATTGCCGCGCAACGAGCCGCAAAAGCAGCAGAAGAAGTAAATAATACTGAGGAGGTTATAGTAGATGCTGAAACTATACCAACAGTTGATGCTAAATCAGATGATATGGTGGGAGAAGAACTACCAGAAGCACATATTACCAACACAGGTGAATCTGTGGAAGAACTGGAACAGCATGAAGCAGAACCTGTCCCAGAGCCTGAACCAGTAGAAATTCAAACCGAGGGCGTAACTGTCCATGAATTGGAACATGGATATGTTGAAGTTGATGGGAAGCAAATGCATAAGTCTGCATTCTTGGGAATGAGACATCGCTTACTTGCTACTCCCGATGATGATAAAAATGGCCCCGGATTTGGTTCAACTTTTCCACAGTTTGCTGCCAAAGGTGATGTCTTTGTAAGGGTTGACATTTTACCAAATAGGGTCTATAAGTTTGATGGCATTCGTTGGATTGAGATAAACAAAGAACTATCTGATTCCTATCTTTATGATGAAGAGTATCTTAGACACTTGGTAGCTAAGATAGAATCAGGAGAGTATGATGTTGAGCTTTTGTCCGAAAATGAACGCCTACAAATAGAAGAATATCTCCGCCGCACTACTAACACGGATAACTAATATATATGTCTGATAAAAAACTACACCACTGTTCTTTTTGCGGTAAACATAAGGATCAAGTCACTAAACTGATCGTAGGCGAAGATGTTGCGATTTGCAGTATTTGTATTGACCTGTGCAATGAACTTATTGATAAAGAACATAATCCAGAATCTAAAAAGATAGACGATATCAACTTTGATGCATATTCCATCAAAGAATATCTTGATCAACATGTTATTGGACAGGACTCCGCTAAGGAAGTTCTTGCTGTTGCTATCTCAAATCACTACAAACGTATTAACAATCCGCCAAAAGATTTGGAGATTCAGAAGGGCAATGTTCTTTTTGTTGGACCAACCGGTTCCGGTAAAACGCTACTCGCTAAAACTGTTGCAAAATATCTCAATGTCCCGTTTGTGATTGCAGATGCTACTAATCTTACAGAAGCAGGATATGTTGGCGAAGACGTTGAATCCATGATTGCGATGCTACTTGCCAATGCAGACAATGATGTTTCTTTGACTGAACGTGGAATCGTATTCATTGACGAGATTGATAAGATTTCTCGCAAGAGCGAGAGCGCAAGCATTACTCGTGACGTATCCGGCGAAGGTGTTCAACAAGCACTACTCAAGATCGTAGAAGGTGCTAAAATCCGTGTAAGTCCAGTTGGAAAGCGCAAGCATCCACAGGGAGAAAACATTGAGGTTGACACCAAGAACATTTTGTTCATCGCTGGTGGTGCATTTGTCGGTCTTGATAGTATTATCAAGAACCGAACGAATAGTAGTTCTATTGGATTTGGATCAGACATTCGTTCCAAGAATGAACCAGCCAACTTGAAGTTGGTTACACCAGATGACCTTACTCGCTTTGGCATGATTCCAGAGTTTATTGGACGTTTTACTACCACCATCACCCTTGAAGAACTAACTCTTGAACAGTTGGTAGATGTCTTGCTCAACATTAAGAACAGTTTTATTGATCAATATAAGTATCTTTTTGAACTTGATGGCATTACATTAACATTCACTGATGAGGCCATTCACAAAATTGCACAAAACTGCATTGACCTTAAAACTGGCGCACGTGGACTTCATACTGAGATTGAACGTGTTCTTATGCCTCACATGTTCCATATTCGTAAGTATAAGGAAAACGACATTGTGGAACTGGTCATTGATACCGATTTGATTGAATCACCAAAAGCACTTATTTGACCAAAAAACTTTACTTTTTTGCGAAATAGTGTATGATAAATAATGTTGTAGATGCCTAATGGGTCTACAATATAGTCTTGCTTAAAAGGAGATAAAAACATGACTAATCAACTAACCCTTCGTGCCCTAGACATTCCGTCTATTCATAAGTTCGCAGTAGGATTTGACTCAGTATTTGACGATATCATGCGAAACACTGCACAACAAGCAACAAACTACCCTCCCTACAATATCATAAAGCGCGATGATGATAACTTCACCATCGAACTTGCTGTTGCTGGGTTTAACGAAGGTGATGTTCACATCACATTGGAGAAGAGTCTTCTCACAATCAAGGGTGAACAAACCCAATCTCTGGACGAACTTGATAAGGAGATTGAGTATTTGCACCGTGGTATTTCGGCTCGTAGCTTTACTCGCACCTTCACGCTTGCTGATCACGTAGAAGTGACAAAGGCACACGCGAAAAACGGCATTCTCAGAATTGAACTTGAAAGAAAAGTTCCTGAGGAACAGAAGCCAAAAACCATTGCAATCACATACAAGAAGTGATATAAATAATATTGTGCTTGCGGGTAATGGTGCCCGCAAGCATCATAACAAGGATTAATACAATGCCGAATGCAGAACCAACCAGTAAGATTAAGCCAAATCTCGCATTGAAGGAACCACCTTTGTTCAAGGTCATCTATATGAATGATGATCATACTTCCATGGAATTCGTGGTTAACTCACTGATTGAGTATTTTAACTACAATCCTGATACTGCTACGCAGATCACGGTTGATGTTCATGAAAAGGGAAGCGCCGTGGTTGCTGTTCTTCCTTATGAGGTGGCTGAACAAAAAGGCATTGAAGTTACACTTGATGCACGAGCACACAACTACCCATTGCAGGTCAAGGTAGAAGCCGAATCAAACTGATACAGTGATTCGTTTTGGCCAATATGGCGTTTGATGTAGATATGGATTATTAATGTAGTTGATATCTTCTACGATTGTATCAACATTCTTTTCATAAGTTCCAAATGCCCAATGTGCAACCTTATGCTCAGTATCATTAGCTAAGGTTGCACATAATGGCACTTGATCGTCCGTTATGATTGGTTTTTCCCCAAAATATAATGAATAATGTGGGACTGCACTTGATACTACAACGATCTTTCTGATGTCCAAGTGTCTCTGAAGTCTTCCTAATGCCTTATATAGATATTCAAAGTCTTCATGTCTGGCTGCAGTTTCAAATACATTTTCTACAGTAAAAGTATCACCAACATTGCTCCACCCATTCACACCTACAACGGCAACTCCGTCAATGGTTGCAACATTTTGATATAACATGCATACATTTTTTATGCTTGCTGAAATGGTTTTGAGTTGTTCAGTTCTCACAACTACACTGTCTGCTGTTTCATATTCTAAGTATCCCGGAATATAGAACACTTCTTGATATTGCCTACCAAGATGTGCTAAGGTGTGAATGACCGTTCTTAGATCAGAACTGATATTCCCTGCTACGATACAATACAGACTTGTAGCCTTATTCTCCCAGTTGAAACTGTCTTCCGGTGAGAGAAAAAGATCACTGATTAAATCAAAACCCACTTCAGTTTGCATTAGATTATTTTGCTACGTTCAACTTTGGCTTGCGCGGTGCACGTGGCTTTTTAACAGGTGCTTCAACGTCCTTGGCTACGTCTTCAACTACTTTTTCTGCCTTCTTAGCAGTAGACTTAGCTGCATTTTCTGCTTTCTTGGCAACTGACTTGGTTGTCTTAGTAGCAGCCTTTGCAGCAACCTCAGTAGTTTCAGTAGCAACTTCAACAACAGTTTCTGCTACCTTTTCAACTTCTGTAGCAGCAACTTCTACCTTTGCTTCTACAACCTTGATTGGGCTTTCTTTATTATCAAGGCTTCTGTAAACGACATATCCCAAAATGGCTAATGCCGCAATGATTACGATTTCCATATGAGTCTCCTATAGGGTTTGGATTTCCCATAACTATTTATGGCTCCATATTACGCAAACAATAAATCTATAATCGGTCACAAAATCTCTTGCATTTCATCCCTATATGATGTAGGGTGAAATCCTCACTCAACAAAAGGATTTTAAATGAGTCTCGTACCTATCGTTATTGAACAGACCTCTCGCGGTGAGCGGTCGTATGACATCTACTCTCGCTTGCTCAGGGATCGTGTGATTCTTCTTGAAGGTCAAGTTCATGACCAGATGGCAAATCTTATCGTTGCGCAGTTGCTCTTCCTTGAGTCAGAAGACCCTGATGCTGATATTTCGCTTTATATCAACTCGCCGGGCGGTTCGGTAACTGCTGGACTTGCAATCTATGATACAATGAACTTCATTAAGCCTGACGTTTCCACAATCGTTATGGGTCAGGCATGTTCTATGGGTTCGTTTCTTGCTATGGCAGGATCACCCGGCAAGCGCATTGTTCTTCCACAATCTCGCACCATGATTCATCGTGTCAGTTCTGGTACTCGTGGTACAAGCGGCTCTGTTCATGTTCAGGAACTTGAATTTGAAGATGCTCGGCGGCACTTGGAAGAATCCAAGAAGATCAATGAGCGCCTGACTCAGTTGTATGTTGAGCATAACACTGCTGGCAAGACCTATGAGGAACTGTTTGAAACTATGAAGTTTGATACGTTCCTGTCTGCTTCCGAAGCCGTAGAATACGGTCTTGCAGATAAAATCGTAGCAAAGCGGCCTTGATAGTTGACATTGCTACTTCAATGTAGTAATGTTGGCTCATGTACACGATAGCTGAACATCTTAAAGGTCGTCATGATGACCTCAATCTTCATCGTCCCATGATAGATGAAGTTGAGCGAGTGGCGACCTTTTTTCTTTATAATCTGAGTGGACAGATAGTAGGTTATCAACAGTATCGTCCTGATGCTGACATATTATTTGCTGACTCATTGATTTTTGTGTTGACATCGTATACCTACCTTGCTAAGACAAGACATCAAATCAAACGAAGGAGTTTTCAAATGCCCAAGTATGATAAGCGTCACGGTGGTCCTTATGATCGCGGGGCGGCTGATAGTTATTATCGTCGCCAGTTTAATCCCCACTATTATATCGGTGCTACCTATAGCAGCGAACTTGTGGAAAAGGATCGGATGACTCCTGAGGAAATCGCAGCATACAAGGCTGGTTATGATGAAAACGATGATTTCAAAGATTGGGAATAATATGAGCAACTGGCTTTATCTTGCAGGGAGTGCCTGCTTCGCACTCGGTACTATTCTTAATATGTTGAAGTGATATGCATTATCTTCATCTATTTTTTGCCATTTTCTGCGGGTCGCTTTGCGTAGCGAATATTGCGGCTATGGTATATTACTGTCGCAAGTTTCCACTCGTACTCGTTACCAATGGGTTTGCTGCCGTACTTACCGCAGTTGCTACATTGATTAACTGCGTACAACTTTAAAGGAAAGTAATATGGAACTTCTCAATGTGTTTGTGTCTAGCAAACGTGCAGTATTCATCAATGGCACCCGAATCACTAGTCGTGGAACAAAGTGGGGGAATCATTGGCATCTTGACGAATTTACTTGCACTGCTGATCAGGTTCGTCAACTTTTGCGTGAACGGGGACCAGCAAATGGTTATGCCGGAATTGAAATTGATGACGATTATGCCGCTGAATTCGGAATTTAAGGAGAGTTAAAATGTTGTCTCGTATCCTGTTTGCACTTGGTATTGCACTGCTCTGTGGAATCGGCTTTTACATTCCTGACTATTTTAAGGGAGTATTTGACCGTGCAGATATCGCCGCCCCGATGATTGCATTTGGGGCCTCATTCATCACGTTGTCTATCAGGGATCGCCATGACTACTAAATCCTTTCTTTGCATTTTGGCAACCTGTTTCATTCTTATGGTTGCTGAAAACACTTGGTTTATGGCTCGGATACATCAAGAATCCAGTTTTACCACTTATCTTCGTGATGAGGTAGATCGCGTGGGCAAGAACAACATTAGCCATGCATCCGATGCGGATTGTAAGTCTATGCTGAAATATCCTGACACTGACGCAAGTTTTAACAATCTTGACAAGTCGTATCCTTGGAACTATGATTTCAAGGATATGGTTGTTTATCAAACCAAAACTGAGTGCGATGATTAATATGCCACACCAGTATCCATATGGTGCCATTGAGAGCGAAAAGCCGCTGCTCTTTGGTTTGATGGGACAAACTTTGTATGCGGTTCATGGTCTCGGCAAACAAAGTTCCATGCACGAAATGCAGAATGTTCGCAATCTACATACGATTGCCAATGGTTCCCGTGTTATTCATTATGATTATCAATCAACATATGGTGGTGATATTCTGGAGACTTATTTGCATCTTACAGATTTCAACATCGGGGCACATTATAATGATCATTACATTTTTCATACCCTCGAAGATGCCGATGCATATCTGAGTTGGGCCAAGAAGAACACCCGTGATCCTAGTCCCGGCCCAAGCTCAAAGAACTATAATATATAGAAAGAAATGTTATGCCAAAATATCTAGTTGAAACAGTGAGCATCTTTCGCCTTCGGTATGTAGTTGACACTGAAAATCCCGAGTATGCTCAGGATACTGTGGTCATGAACGAAGCAGAAGAGTTCGGACAGAAGCACATTGACGAAAACATCATCGGATGCCGCGAAGTTTCTGATGATGAGATTCCGAAGTTGTTTTTTGAGGATCATCCTTATCTGGAACAATGGGGTCCAGAAAAGGCATTTGAGTATGTCCACAAGGTAGAAGAGGAGAAATAATCATGGGTCTTGATATGTATCTTTATGCCGACCGCAATTTTTGGGGCTACGGCAACTCGGAAGACAAGGCATTGGCTTCTGACATCGCACAGTTGATCGACATTGATAACATTGCAATGCCTGTCAAAAATGTTCGTCTTGAAGCTGGCTACTGGCGTAAAGCAAACCACATTCACAAGTGGTTTGTTGACTATATTCAAGAGGGCAAAGATGAATGCGAAGAGCATTATGTCACACGCGATTATCTGAATAAGCTGCATAAGGTGTGTCAGGAAGTGTTGGACGATAACACAAAGGCATCGACCCTGCTTCCCACTGCTGAGGGTTTCTTCTTTGGTGGCAAAGATTATGATCAGTGGTATTATGCTGATATTGCTGACACGATCAAGATCATTGACAATGCACTTGCTCTTCCTGATTGCTGGGATTTGTATTACCGATCATCCTGGTAAAAAAAATCCGATTGGTGTATTTTTGGTTGACACTGGTCTCAGTTGAGCGTATTGATAGCGCATCAACTGAGACACAGGAGACTTCAAATGACTTACATCGTTTACAACATTGCAACGACTCGCATTGAAGATACCTACAACAATGAAACCGCTGCAAAGCGGATTCGCACTCGCCTGAACAATAAGGCTGGAGAAGTTAAGTTCGCTGTCGCTCATAGCGATGTTTACCACAGCCAGATTGAAAAGAAGGTTGAACGTACTAACCTGATGACTGGCAAGACTTTCATGGAAAGCGTCAACACTCCCTACTACTGCTCGCCTTCGAGCGAATCGTACTGGAGTGCGTAATATGAAGGTTGCGCGCCTCTTTGTGATTAAAACCAAGTTGGAAGCGTTCGTAGTTATCTACGCACTTGCAGCAGGCGCAGTTCAAAGAGGTGCGCTTTACCTTCAACAGTATCCCGGATTCGCAGGTAAACTTTTGTTTTTGGCTGCAACTGGTTCGGTTTTTATGGCTGGTGCAAAGATTTTGGACTGCCTTGAATACGAAAAACAAGGATGATATGAAATGGCTGGCATTCTTTTTGAAACTGTCAACAAAAAGCGGATGATCGTATTGGGTCTTTCAAAAGACTGGCACACACTTACGCCTTGGATGCACAAGGGTGAGATTATGCCATATTTCGGGGTTCGCAAGAACATCAGTGATAGCGGAAATGTAGCATTTACGTATGCGTACTTGGGACCGTTCGCTCTCGCAATCGGCAAATGGATTGGAAACTAACATGACAGAAGAACTTGATTTGAAGTGGGGGACGCTTAAGGGCTGGAAGCTCAACGAAGGAAGTCCCGCACATGTTCTTATGGAACAGTATCTCAACGAAGGGTCCTCAATGTCTGCATGATCGTATCCCTCGCTGGTGAAATATACAGCGGGATTAATGAAACTTAAAAATAAATTAACTATCAACCCATGAAGGAAAAATTACATGTCAACTACTACTGATAAACATGCACGTTCTAATTATACTGGCACTCGCCATAAGGGCAAGCGTTATGGAACTCTCTGGTACAGTTCAACTGGGGAAGACGGTGATGTTACGTTGTCGATTGATTTCGAAACGACCGACAACCTGCTCAAGCTTGATATTATCGATGATTGGATCGGTCTGCTTAAAAGCGAACGCGATTCAATTCAGTGTGAGTGGGAGGCCGAGATTGCCGATATGGTTGCATCGCAATGATTTAAATTTTATTGTTGCATTGTGTTTAATAATCGAGTATAAGATGATATGTCGCCATGTGGTGACATGAAAGGAAAGTGAAATGAATACTATTTCTAATATTGTTGGCGTAGCAGTTCTTGCGATCATCGCCATTTTTGTTCTTGGACTTCTGTTTGCACTGCCCGTCATGTGGCTGTGGAACGGCTGTCTCGTGGACGCAGTTTCGGGTCTGCATCAAATTGGATGGTTGCAGGCTTGGGGCATCAACATTCTGTGTGGTATCTTGTTCAAGTCATCCAACGCTAACAAGGGTAACTAATAATGTTTAAGGTAATTACACTAAGCGTTCTCGGATTTGTTGCTCTTTTGGCAGTAGGCTTTGGGCTGGACTATCTCGGCTATGCTGAGTATGGATTCTTTGCTCCGCGATACCGTGCTGTTGACAGCAAGGTGTTCCATGAATCGGAACAGTACAATGAAGGTATGCAGAACGATTTCGATAGTTTGATGCTTCAGTACAAGACTGCCGATACTGATGGTAAGGCTGCACTTAAACCAATCATTCTGCATCGTTTTGCCAAGTATGACGTTAGTAAGTTTAATCCTGATCAGCGTGATTTTTATTATCAGTTGAAGGGCGAATAGTCTTACAATTGTCAAAGTGCCAGCGAGTCATCATTGGACCTTTCCCCACTAGCATACAATGGGGACATGTTTTTTCTTCTTGGAAATGATGTGTCCCCAATTTTACCTTTTTCTTAGACGGGTTGCTATCGCCTTGGAAATTGTGTGTTCCGTTTTTTGATCTAGACTCTGCTAACTCTCGACAAAATTCTGACGTAAGATTTGATTTTATTCCCATTTCTTTCTTTTTTATTTCTCTATTTTTATAGAAATCTTTTTCTTGAAAATTGTGGGTACCTTCATTAAATCTTTTTTTCTGTGTTCGTATCGATAATTCTGATATTATTTCCTTAGACAGTCCCATTCTGGCGGCAGTTTTCGAACACGCTCCCCAGTCTCCTCGGCTATAATGAATATCGTAATGTTCTTGAATGGACAACGCAATTAGATTATTAGGATCATTATTTTTACGATTGCCATCTATGTGATGGACATCATAATTTCTTCCGTTCTCATCCTTCGGGATGGGACCATAATGTTTAACATATATTTTACGATAATATCGTGTGCCACAATAAATACACATAGCTGATGCTCCCGTTTAGTGTTAGAGTGAGTAGATGGGGGATACATCGTGACTCACATTTATTTATCTTTTCTCTTGAACACTACACAAATTTGGTGTATAGTATAATCATTATGACTCACATACAAGGAATATTTAAAATGAAAAAGCTTGCTATTGTCGCCGCTCTTGCTGCTACTTTTGCTCTTGCTGGCTGTGATGATCCTGTTCCGAATTCCGATCAGATTCAAAATAAGAAGCAGGAAGAACTGAGTAAGCAGGGCGTTGAATCTGTAGGTCTTCCGGCTATTCATAACTTTCAAGAAAAGCGTCTGATGAAGGACATTCTTGAACTTCGTGATAAGCCGAATCTTGTGACCTATGCGTACATCATTGACCTCAATGGTCATACTCATAAGGTTTGTGATTCAATCGGCTACGGTCTTCCGTATTCCACGCAGTATACGAATCCTCAGCGAGTTGCTCACTCCAGTGAAACTCCCGAACACGGAAATATCACGCTGCCGCAGGCTGATCCTAACGGCTTGTACAGTCCTTCTAACGCAGAAGGCACTTGGGTGCTTTGCAAGGTTCCCGGCAAGGATGATGTAAAGCCTCTTTACGTTGAACCGCATGTTATTGTTTCGCCCTTCCCGTTGGCGATGTAAATACGAGTACCGGGGTGTGTCTTCAGTTGGAAAACAGTTGAAGTGCTGAAGCACACCCCACTTTTAATGAGGATTATATGAGAATCAGTGCTATTTTACCAACACGCGGTCGTAAAGAACCGCTTCTAAAGTCTATCCAAAGTTTACTTGATCAAGCAGATAAGCCTGATCAAGTTGAAGTGCTTTTAGGGATGGACTACGATGATGAGGATACCGTTGAATATGTAAAGACGGTTATTCTACCACAATACCCTACTGTTAAGCTTCATATGTTCCCTTCATATGGATATACTAAACTAAACATTTATGCAAATGCTCTTGCTGCACTTGCCACTGGACGTTGGCTGATGCTGTGGAATGATGATGCCATCATTCAGAATGCCGGGTGGGACACTACGATAGATCAGTATGAGAGTCATCCCATGCCACTTCTTCGTATGCCAGTTATGTATATGAGCCACCCATTTGCATTGTTTCCAATCGTGAAGCGTGAGTGGTTTGAAGTTGTTGGAACTTTCAGTTCATATGGCCATATTGATCGTTTCATTTATAATGTTGTAAGTAACATTGATTGGCCGCGCAAACATCTTTGGATAGTTGATATTCCGGTCACAGTTCTTCATGACCGATATGATCTTACTGGAAATAATAACGACGAAACTTTTCAGGCGTCAGTTGGTAACTACCTAGAAGGTGAACCAGAAAATCCGATGTCAGATGATTATCCTCCGTCATTTACTACGGTGTTAACTGCAACCAACAAACTGATTTATTATATCAACACTGAAATGGGCGGCAATATGAAGTTGCATGATATCGCCAATCTTCCTTCTGTTGAAAGAGTAGAGACACAAAGCCACGGAGCACACTGATGCGTTATGAACTACGACAATGGACTGATTCTCTTCATACGGATTATACCGTGATTGCTACTTCTGATGAACAAGAATCCCTCAAGGCAATCATTTATCGTCCGTCTACACCGAATGAAACGTATTATCGGCTGCACATTGTAGATATGGAAGCAGAAGAAAAAGATTGACTTTTTTGATATTTTACGGCATAGTGAATCATCAGTTATCTTATAGGAGAACGAAATGGATCGCGTTGTTGAAAATGGAAAAGTTGCTGTTTTGGTTTCGCCGGGATACGGTGCTGGATGGTACACTTGGAATGATAACGAGGCATTATTGTTTGATCCAGTTGTAGTTGAACTGGTTAGAAATGATCGTAGGGACGAGATTGAATCCTATGTTGCTCGTGCGTATCCTGATCAAGGTATCTACTGTGGCGGTGCAGAACAACTAACGGTTGAATGGGTTCCTATTGGTGCAGAGTTTCGTATCGATGAATATGACGGCTCTGAGACTTTAGTTCTCGCAGAAAATCAGTATTGGATTATTGCATAATGTTTGGATGGTTTAAAAAGTCTACATCAGTTGTAGAATCAAAAAAGGTAATACTACATGGACATGACTTGTCTAAGTGGCATTACCTAGGGTACACTTGCTGCAAGTGGACTGACAAAAACGGAAATATTACTGATAAGAACTTGGTCTTTTTATTCTGCGACAAGCGCAATGAAAAGATTCGTTCATATCACATTGACAATGATATTGGCCGCACGTGTGAGCAAATTCATCCGTATGTCAGTGCCCATATTAAACCTTGGGCTGCTGGTGAAGGTCAATTGTATACATTGATTCAAAGTGACACACACAACCAAGCATCAGATTATCTCAAGGAATATATGTTTGAGAATTTCCATCACGAATGGGACAACGAAACGAAATGGTGGAAGCGAAGCACGAAGCCTGTTCCTACAAAGACACCAGATGAACCAGAAGTAGTAAAAGTAGACTTTGGTAAGTAACATGGAAATCGCAATCGCAACCCCAGATGGTAAAGTAAGTCTTTGGTGTAATGTTACTAGCATCAACGAAGATGGTTCCATTGACTTCTATGTTATAAACGGCGCTTGGGATGGTAGGTACCACAACGGACAAGTATATGTAGAGTACACTAAAGCAACCTATCCCGGTATGCTTGTATGGGTCGGTAATGCTCCCGGAGATTACAACCACGCTATTCATTGGATTCAAGATCAGATTGACGATCCTGACTATGTAATGACGCCGCCTGAGCAATATGTTGAACCTGTACAGGAAGAAGATGAAGAATGGGATGACGTTCCCTTCTGAGCGAGGTTTATATGACTAAGATCATTCATGTTAATCGGCAACACATTGCTATGAATGCCAAGGATGGCAAAAACCGCCCTGTGTATACTATAAAGGATGGCGGAAAACCCCGCTATGCTCGTGAAGTTATCATTGATGGTCCATCACGTTTAGTATATAATGGCACTCAGTTGAGTTGTGGTGCCCGTGCATGGGTTGAAACTGATGCAGAACTCCAACTTGTTGATGAAATGACTTTTAAGGAAGCGAGAAACTATGAAGATTAAGTATCATTTGCTGATCAAGGCATTGGCGTCGGCAACCGCATTGATTGGCGTTATATTTTTGTTATTAGGAGTATTTGTTGGCACTGTCTTAGCAATCATTTGGTCAGCGATCCATATCGGATTATTAATTCTTCCGGTCTGGATTTTCGTTCTACTGGTCATTGGATTTACCATTGTCTTCTACGTTGATCTTCACAAAGAGTTCATGAAAGAACAGAAGAAAATCGTAGATACACTTCGGTGGTAAATCATGACAGAAGAGGAAGCCAAAAGTAAATGGTGCCCACATGTTCGCTCACAATCTGGTGGGTGGAACGCAGATAGCTCACACAGGATTCCTACCGTTGCCAGATGTATAGGATCAGATTGTATGGCATGGCGTTGGGTTCAAGACGAGTTGACAAGATTCATTGCTAATGATAAGACAGTCGTGACACCGAGTGAACATGGTTACTGCGGTATCGCTGGGAAACTGTAAAATGACAATGCATCTTATGAGTCACGCCTATTCCACCGTTTCTACTCAGAAGCGGAAGAAAAAAGACGTAAACATCAACGCCAAGTTTACACAAGATTTCAATGCTTATAACAAGCAAATGAAGCGTCTTGGTCTCAAGACCAAAACTCTTGATGAATATATTGCTTATCGTCAAGGTAAGATTAAATCCGAACCCAAGATTATCAAGGAGCCTATGAAAGCTTCTGGGCATATTCGTCCTAGTCCTGTTGTGCCTTCTTCTGGAGATCAGATTGGTCACATTCCTAGTAAGGGCGAAAAGAAATATACGGGTACCTTGATCAAGGGTATTGCAGTCACTCACAAATCAAACTTGGTTCCGGTTATGAACCAAGAACAAGCAGAAGATATTGCAAGGATGCGTCGGTAATGGCAAACGCAGCAGAAAAAGAAAATACCTTTCGCAAACTGAATGAGCAGCCATTGCTTGCTACTAGGTGGCTGTGCAAATTTGGTTGGCATCGTTGGACCAAGTACGGTGAACTTCGCAAAGAACGGCGAGGGTTGTACGATTGCCTTGTGCAATATCGTGGTTGCGATTGCTGTGGCAAAATTCAGCAGAATGTTGTCAATAGTGCTTGACAATCTATCAATTTACTTCTATAGTCTCGCTATTGATCTAAAATAGGTGATGTATGATTCCCGAAGAGCATAAGGCAAGTATTATTACGAGTGGTATTTCGTTCCTTCGTTCCATTACCGATGCCTATGGCAGTGACGAAGGTATGAAACTTTGGGACGCGATTGCCAATACTCTTGATCCTGCAGTCAAAGGCGAAATCTTTTTCGCAATGTTGCGCGGTGAGTATCTAGATTATATCACCCTCAAAGGGGTGGGATATAATGCAGCTAAGATCACTGCAATCAAAGAGATTCGTGGTGTGTCTGGACTTGGGCTGATGGAAGCAAAGCAAGCATATGAAGCTGCCGAACAGGGAATTCCGGTCAAGATTCCTTGTTCTCCTGATAAGATCGGAGCAGCGATTGCCGCCCTTCGTTATGCCGGAATGATGGTATGAAACACCACGTTCGGCTTACGTCTGAGCAATGGCATGAAATGTATTATCGTGTTCCAGATGATCCATGTGTTAACTTTGACAAGTTTTACGAATGTGAAACTGATGTATTCAAATGTTTGAACACTGACGGAACTGATCACTATCTTGTGTTTGAAACTGAACAAGATGCAATCATGTGGACTTTGAAGTATCTATGATTCTGGAAATGTGGGTACCTAGACCAATCTTAAAGCAGGCATATGCATTTGAAATGATTTCGGAATTTGAATATCAAAACAAGTGTCTCATTTGCTTTACTGCTGGTGTTTCTTCGGACGGCAAGATGTTGGTGACATTTGATAATGAGGAAGATTATGTCATGTTTTCATTGAGATATCTATGACAAAACCAGTGATTTTAAAATATAAACTTGTTCGGCGTGGCGAGAAATGGTGTGTTCGTGTCAAGGGAGTAGTGAACACTACTGAATGTTTCCGATTCTGTCATGACCGTAAGATGAGTTATCACATCAGACAGCATTGGTCACAATACCGTCCTAGAATGGTATGGGACTGGGACTACGATTTTATATTTGACAAGGGCTACGAAGCCACTGCATTTATTATGGGATATCTGGCATGATTATCTATAAGATTCGTCACAAAGAAACTGGGAAGTTTTTGAAGGGAACTCCCTCATATCATAGCTATGATAATGATGGGCGTATCTTCCAGACACTGGGTAAGCTTCGGAGTTTTCTTACCTCCATTCTGAAATACGAGCATACTCGTGGACGAGTTGCAGTCTGGGACATCATTGAATATGAACTCACTGAAAATAGTATCAAGGGTGTTCATGAAGTTATCAAGCCCGAGCAACTTATCAAGATGTTGAAGGCGTAAATGAAAAATGAATGAACCATATGACTTAAACGGGAAGGCGTACATGGACCTTCCTAACCGTCTTGAAAAACAGGCTCAAAATGTTGAGAAAGATGGGTGGCTTAATGCTGCCCGTCTTATGCGTAATGCTGCCCTTATCCTGCGTGAACTGCACGATAACGGTGTCATTAAACTTGATTTACACGAGGATTGATGATGTCTTGGAGTTTTGTAGCAGGGTTTGCCTGCGGTGCTGTATTGTTTGATGTAATGTGGCGCGCACTTTTTTATATGTGGATGCGTCTATACGAGCGCCAGCAAGAGCATATGGAATGGTATCGTAATCAGCTATTCGGAGATCAAGATGACTGAAAACAAATACAAAGTTGCACTGGAAAAACTGATTTCAGTTCTTGACAGTTGCCCACAATTTGAGTCCGGCGCTGGCGGAATGTCCATTGAGGCACAGATTCGTAGAACCTTTATTAATCGTGTTCCTGCTATGGCAGTAGAAGATGCACGTAATGTTTTGTTGGGTATTGATGATTATGAGTCCTGAACTTGACCAGCACATTAGAGAGAAGTATCCACTTATCTTTCAGAACGCATGTGAAATGAGTGTGGGTGACGGATGGTATGATATCATTGACAAGCTCTGTGCCAACATTCAAAATCACATTGACAACATTGAGAATCGGCGTAAGTATACAATCCAATGGAATGAAGAGGTAAACGATCCTAATTACGATTGGGCTGATAGATCATTTGTCAAGCGTGAAGAACGTCTTGTGCCCGAATCCGTTGAGCAGGTTGTGGCGTCACAGATTAAGGAAAAGTTTGGTGGTCTTCGTTTCTACTACTATGGTGGTGATGAATATATTAAAGGGCTAGAGGCGATGGCAGAGTCAATGTCTGCTGTAACTTGCGAAGAATGCGGTTGTCCTGGAAATAGTCGTAGCACAAAAAATAAACGCTGGATTCGCACACTGTGTGACCGTCATGCAGAAGAACAAGGATATTTAGATGAATCTGGAAGTTGAGGCATATGAAGGCGAATTGCGAAAACTTCGACAAGCATATGAAGTTATCAGGCACCTCGATTTGGCAGAAAAGTTAGGTAACATATATTTTATCTGCGGTGAAGGTGGCAATAAGGATAAGAACAATCTTCCTGAGCGGATTCATATCTGCCCGGCGTATGGCGTAGATTGGTTTCAGGTATACGAAAAGACAAATTTGACAAGCGGAACAGAATGGTAATTAGGGGTAGGTTGCGAGGTAACCTTTTGTCCTGCCCCTAACAACTGGTATACCAGTTGTCAACGTTTTAACAACTGTAGCATACGATATACCTAATTCCTTGCAGGTAGACTTGAGATTACCGTAGCAAGACATAGTTTCCCCTGTCGGAGTCAGTAGATTGATGACTTTGGCTCTAGGATTGTTTGCTCCGGACACATCATGGTGATTTTCTGCTATTAGCTTCTTTGTTTTTTCCGAATGTTCTATCCCGTAACGTGGGTGCAGGTTTCCTACTCTACCATACATATGGTTGTCCTTGCCAGATTGGTGTTTGGACCTAACGTTAGGACTGGCTTTTTGGGATTTACTATTATTGAGTTTTTGTTCGGAAGTTCGTTTTTGTCCGCGTAACTTTTCAGTTGCTTTCTGAATAGAGTAGACTGATCTGATGATTCCAGAACCTCCTTCTCCTCCGTCTGTCATGTTCCTAAGAATGCCAGTGCCCAAATCTTTCCTACCATACCATCTGATGTATCTTCTTTCTAGTGCAAATGCTCCAATTTCAGTGAGATTTTTTTCTAGAAATATTATTTTGGATTTGTCTTTGGGGACTTTAACAGTATGATTGGGGTCATATGCTCTTCGGTCTTTACCTTTACCAATGTAGTAGGGAGTATTGTCGGATTTGCGTAGATATGCGTATACGTAATAAATAGTCATAGCTGATTGCTCCTATAAGCGTTAGAGGGGATGGGCATTGCGAGTGCCGCGATCCTCACTCTTATTTATCTTTTATATTGACATCTTCCACCTAAGGTGCTATACATGTATTTGAAGAGGAGTTATACATGAAGGTCTGCGTGGCAAGTGATTTGCACCTTGAGTTTTCTGATATTGAGTTACATAACACCGAGAACGCCAAGGTATTGATCTTGTCAGGTGATATTTGCGTGGCTCATAGTTTACATGATCATCCTATTAACAAGCCTGTTCCTTCTGACGCGATAAAGCCGGGACGCAATCAGCAGGCTGCTGTTAAGTACCGTGAGTTCTTTAACAGAGTAAACAACGAGTTCGATCACACCATATATGTCAGCGGAAACCATGAGTTTTATCATGGTCGCTACCCTGACGCATACGATTGGCTTGTAGAGGAATACAGCAAGTATCCTAACATCCATTTCTTGGAACAGTCCAGCGTTGACCTCAACGGATTTACATTCTTGGGCGGAACTCTTTGGACTGACATGAATAAGGGTGATCCAACTACGATGCACCTCATTGAAAACATGATGAATGATTTCCGAATCATTCGCAACAGTCAGCGCAACTATGCTAGGTTTAGTCCCCTTGATGCTGCATTGCGCCATCGCGATACTGTGGCTTATCTTAAGAAGACGATTGATGCTGACCCTGACAAAAAGTATGTTGTGGTTGGGCATATGGCACCATCTGCCTTGAGTATTCATCCGAAATATAAGAATGATTACGTTATGAATGGTGGATATCACAGTGACCTTTCTGAGTTCATTCTAGATCGTCCTCAGATTGTTCTTTGGACACACGGGCACATGCACGATCCAGTTGACTACATGATGGGTGAGACTCGCATCGTGTGCAACCCGCGTGGATACAAGGGACACGATCCTGCTGCTAATGTATTTCAGTTGCAGTTTTTGGACATTTAGTTCTTGCTTTTTATTGTAAATAATGTAATATAAAAAAAGTATGGAGATCACAAATGAATATCATCGCTTCGTTTATTTCTGACTTGGGTTTCTTTGTTATTGGGTTTATCATTGGCACAAACATTGTGTTTAAGGCCGTAAATAAGCTGCAACAGAAGAATGCCCGCAATGATGTTCTTCCTCTGTGTGTTGTTGAATACATGGAGGGTAACTATTATCTTTATTCGGAAAAGTCGCACAAGTTTTTGTGCCAATCTCCAACGATTGAAGGTCTCGCCAAGAATCTGCGAGACTACAAAAACATTAACCTTGCTTTTGTGATTGGTCCTGATGACGGCGAACACAAAATGTTTTGGTTTGCTGGGGGCGAAGCACGTCCTGCTGATCTTAATGGTATTACTACTGTTACAAGTGAGTTGAAATGAAAGTTAAAATAGGTAAGTACCACAAGGGTCCTGCTGAAAGGACCATTGATATTGAGATTGACCATTATGATACATGGGGACTTGATCATACTCTTGCTATGATCATTCTTCCTGCACTTATTCAACTCAAGCATACCAAGCATGGTGTTCCAAGCGATTTCTGCGGTGGAGTTGGAACCGATATGGACAGAAACTATTGCTTTGACTTTATCAAAGAAGACGAAAATAGAGTCTTTGATGAAAAGTGCGAGAAGTGGAATGAAGTATTTGACAAAATGATTTGGTCTTTTCAACAGATTGTTGATGATGAATCTGATCACAAATACCATCACGGTACACCAGACTACGGTTTTCAGAAAAGTGATATCATTTATCATAATCCTCTCACTGGGCAAGCAGAAGAAACATATGAACTCGTAGACAAGAATCCGGGCAAACACTGGTATGATCATGTAGGACACCAGTTGCATGAAGAGCGGATTCAAGAAGGTCTTGAACTATTCGGCAAACATTATCGTGCATTATGGGATTGAAAATGAAGATTTTTGACACATTTGAAGAAGTGGAAGGAATGGGTGCTTGTGTTAAGCGTCCTATTGTTGTCCATGCAAAAAAGATAGAAGAAGAGTTTCGCGTAAATACCCTTGAAGGGGATTACAAGCAGGGGAAGGCTGGAGACTATTTGATGCGCGGCATTGATGGTGAACTCTATATCTGTGATGGACCGATCTTTGAGCGGACTTACGATATGCTCCCAAAGGAAGAAGATGAAGCCTAAGTTCGTTGATTACTTCATGAAGTTTGCTGAGCTTACCAGCACACTTAGTTATGCAAAGCGTTTGCAAGTTGGTTCAGTCATTGTAAAGAATGACCAGATCATTGGCACCGGCTACAATGGAATGCCAAGTGGCTGGGATAACGATTGTGAGTTTAAAGTTTGGGACAACGGAGCAGGAGGATGGCTTTCTGTTGAAGAGTTTGAATCCCAATATCCATATGAAATGTGGAACGAGCAGGCGGGCCGCAATGTTAGGTATGGGTTAAAGACTCGGCCTGAGGTTCTGCATTCAGAAATGAATGCGCTGATGAAGGTTGCACAGTCTACCGAATCCACAAAGAATGCCACGCTTTTTTGTACTCATGCTCCTTGCATTGATTGCGCTAAGGCAATCTACCAGGCAGGCATCACTACAGTTTATTATAAGGAAGACTATAGATCAACCGATGGTTTGGAGTTTTTGCGAAGGTCAGGTGTTAATGTCCATCAGTATACCGAACGCACATAGAGCAAACGTCACTGTACAATATGGTCAGCTACAACCCATAGTAGAGTGGTGTGAACGAAACTGTACGAGTGAATGGCGGTTCATGGAGAACGTTAATGACCAGTATAATGGATTTGAGTTCTTCTTTGAATCTGAAAGAGATTACGTAGCGTTTTTGATTTGGAAAAAGTAATGAAGTTTTTGATATTCAACAGAGAATCTAACAACTTTGATGACATTCTGCATGATGTCAAAACACATAAGATTCGTTATAAGATTCGGTTTCTGAACCACCTTATTATAGGATTTGACCATAAAAATGAAGTGGAGCAATCCCTGTTCACGTTGAAATACGGGGAAGATATGGTTGACTTTAGCCACATCGTTCCTGATCGCTCTCCAGTTATGAACAGGGATTATATTCCTAAGCGGAAGTGATTAGAACCACATCCAAAGACCTTGACTCATCAATACAAGACCGATTGCGGCTACAACAAAGCTTCCCCAGAACAGATACATGCTTACTGCAAGGATGCTTGCTGATAGCACGACAATGCTCAACTGAAATGCAGTGCTGGCATAACTGATCCACGGGCTGCTTTTCTTTGCAGCATCTCTATCTGCTTCCAGTTTCTTTGCAGTTGCATATAGTGCCTTCTTGCCTTCAGGTCCTTCCTCGTAACTATCGGCTTTTTCTTTCCATTGCTTAGCCAATACAGGATTTTTAGTCTGTTCTGATGCCAACTCATATTCTTCTTGCTTGATGCTTTTTGCCTGATAGAAGTTCCAAACATCATTAGCTTTAATAGTGTTGTTCATTATAGTTGAACTCAGTGACCCACCAATGAAGGTGTTGACGGCTAACAATAATGCGAAGAAGTTGATAACTAATCCAGCTTTATCCTTGATCTTTGCTTCTTTTTCTGAACGTGATAATGGTTTTGGTGCTTCTGACATATTGTTTTCCTTATTGTTGTCATCAGTCACTATTTATTGTTTTTTGCTTGCTTTTTCGCTCAGAATGTGTTAAATATAGAACATATGAAAATACTTGACCTCTTTGAAGAAGCCAAACCAAAAAAGCCTATCGTATATGTGGACATGGATGGCGTTCTTGCTAATCTATATGCTGATGCAGCAGAGTTTCACGATGTGGAACATTACAATGACATGACAGATGAACAGTGGGAAAAGTTCTTCAAGGACTCGGATGCATATCATCTATTTCGCGACATTAGACCATTCTCAACTGCAAATCAGCTTCTTGATATTGTCAAGAAATATGCCGGTGGATATACTATTCTTAGTAGTCCTATGCGATATGACCAAGAAGGTTGTATCAAGGGAAAGCGTGAATGGCTGAAAAAATACATCACCGTTAAACCAGATGATGTGATCTTTGAGCGTGAAAAGTATAAGTATGCTGTTCAACCAGACGGAACTCCTAATGTCCTTATTGATGATTATGGAGTTAATACTCGCGCATGGGATGAACATGGCGGAGTAGCCTGCAAATACCAAGCTGATGAAGATACGCTGGATAAGGTGGTGGTAGCACTACAAAATGTCTTTGGTAAAGATAAATAATAGATATACTTTCGGAGATTATAATGGATACCAGAGACTTGTACAAACTTATTCGCGGCATGGAAGAAAACCATGAGAGTGATGAAATCAGACTACATGATAGTTTTGATATTGAGTTGAATGAGAACTTTGTTATCGAAACCGGTGTTGTTGGCTTTACAGAAGATGGTGGAGTTATTGTTCACCTTGATGAAGATGCTCTTGAGTTTCTTGGTTTCCATGGCATTCTCAATGAATCAGAAGACGAAATTAAGGTAAACGAAAAGCTATCCAATCGCGCAAAGAAGATTTCAGGTAAAATCAATCCATCTATGCAAAAGAAAAAGTTTGAAAAGATTGATGAATACATGAAAATGGGTGGCGGTAGTGATGCTGCCGAAGGCGGAACTCGTGTAATGGGTGAAAGCGAGGATGGTAGTAGCAACGCAGCAGAAAGCGCCATTCGTTGGAGAATCCTTCGCACAAAACCTGAACTCGTAAGTAAATACGGTCCAGTTAAGATTATGTCAGCCATTGAAGATGTTGCTTCTCACCTTCATGATTTGGATGAAATCGGAAGTTCTGATGTTAGTATTTGGGTGAATGAAGTTATCCGTGCTCTTGAAGAAGGTCATTACGATCACATGACCGACGATGACGAAGAACTAAACGAAATCAAGAGACTTTCAGGTAATCCTGTTGAGGAAGAAGAACTTGAAGAAGGCTGGAAGACTTGGGCATTCGGTGGTGCTGCATTGATCGCTGCTATTGCTGGTATCAATAAATATGAAGCTGCACAGTTGATGAAGAGTGATCCGCAGCTTGCTAAGCTGGCTCACTTCCGTGAAGTAGCACAACAAAAGGGTGACGATGCTAAGGTTCAGGAACTTGATTCTAGAATCCAGCAGACACTAGATCATTTAAATGTCACTGGTGACGAAATCCGCGATCAATATGGGAAACCAGTTGATCCTCAATACGAAAGTGTTGAAATGGATGAAGCTGAATACCAAGGTCATAAAGTTGCTCTTAATAAACCAATGCAGGGCGATGTCAAGAAGTCCAAAGTTTATGTGAAAAAGCCAAACGGTAAAGTCGTGAAGGTAAACTTTGGTGACAAGAACATGCGTATCAAGAAGAACAGCCCCGCCCATCGCAAATCATTTAGAGCCAGACACCACTGTGAAAATCCAGGACCTAAATGGAAGGCACGTTACTGGTCATGCAGAGCTTGGTAAAAACTCAACGGTTGCATTTTAGAGAATAAATATTATCATGAGCGAAAAAACTACATCATCTAGTCCACGAGAAGCTAAAGGCGGAACATTTTCCCCTGCTGATATCCCTCTCATTAAGGCAGCTTTACACGCATATGTTAAAGCTATAGATTCAGAACACCCGGATATTTCCAAAGCTGCAAACCTTTTGCATCGTTTGGGTCGTATTTCATAATATGACAACAAATTAAATGGCTGCAAAATCCAAAAGAAGTAAGACGAGGTATGAGGTTATCACTCAGGAATCTCCTGATGGTGATATGATCATACCTGTTCCTATTCCACTCCTAAAATATTTGGGATGGAAAGAAGGCGATGACGTTGAGATTGGCGTTGATGAGCGCGGTGAACTATTCTTAAAAAAGGCTAATAAATGACCGACGATACTACTAATGAAGTTTATGATCTAACTGATGACCAAATGGTGACGGAAGTTGACTCCGGTGGAGGTTATACCTATACTTTAGGATCAAGTGGATCGTTTAATTATAGTACAAGTTCAAATATTACTGGAAGCCTGTCTTCATCACTCGGCGGTGGCGGCGGATTAACTGGTCAGTATTTTCCAACAATGGGTTCTTTAGGATCATCCAACTGGGGTTATAACAATACCATCACCACTACTGCATCTCCGTACATCTCAACTAATGGATACATGTATCCAAATACTATTACATCTGGACACACATTACAGGTTAACGGTGATACAATAATTGAGGGTAATCTTACAGTTAAAGGTGTGAACCTATCTGATAGGCTGGATCAGATTGAACAGCGTTTGGGTATCCTACGCCCAAACAATGATTTAGAAGGCAAGTGGGAAGAACTTAAGGCTCTTGGCGATCAATATCGTCAGCTTGAAAAAGAAATCCTAGAGAAGGAGTCAATGTGGGATATTTTAAAGAAGTAATATGATTTATGGCTAAAGAAAGTACAATGCGTCTAGAAGGGGAAATCGTGGATGTATTACCCAATGCAAACTTCAGAGTAAAACTGGAAAATGGCGTAGTAATACTCGCTTATGTTGCTGGCAAGATGCGACAATATGAAATACGTATCCTCATGGGAGATATGGTTGATGTAGATATCAGCCCATATGATGTGACCAGAGGTAGAATCGTAAGGCGTAAATAATCCCAATACATTTCTTCGCGCTTGAATAAATACAAGATGCGTGAATATATTACCTTACTTGAAGCCAAATCTAAGCCTCAAGACATAGAAATCATACCGTTAAACTTCACGGAGCGTGAAGTTTCTCCAGTTATGGGGAAGGACACCCTTGACCTTCATTATAACAAGTTGGCTAAGGGATATGCTCAACGCTACAACGATAATGAAGGTGACTCTGACTTCAACTATGCTGGTGCGTTCTTACATAACATGTGGTTCCCTCAGTTTAGGGAAGTAAGAACGAACAATAAACCTAACGGCCCGATGCTTCCATTCATCAACAAACACTTTGGTGATTATGATAAGTTCAAAGGTGCTTTTCTTGAGGAAGCGTTGAAGATTGAAGGATCGGGCTGGATTTATCTTGCCTATGACGGCAGCATCAAAACAATCAAAAACCATGAAGTCAGAGATGACATACTGCTTCTTGTTGACTGGTGGGAACATGCGTTTTTGCTAGATTATGGTGCTGATAAAAAATCGTATCTTCGTAATCTTTGGAAGATTATCAACTGGAATGTGATCAATACTCGTTGGGGTAAATCACTGTGAGAGCATCCGACTTTGAAATCCACAATTATAAAAAACTGGACAAAATCCTTCTCAAGTTATGTGAGATGGTTATTGACGAGCACCACGGCAACCCCAAGCTAGACGGGCTTGTTGGTGCAGCCGTCCTTGATCCCAAGAACAACATTGTAACTGGCATAAGCACCAAGTCAGGAGACAAATGGATTCATGCTGAACGAGAAGCATTAGGTAAGTATGAATCCAAGTATGGCGAAGTTCCTAAAGGAAGTATCATTGTTACTACACTAAGCCCATGCAATGATGTAATGGGTAACAGATACAGTAAGAGTTGCACCGATTTAATCAATAACAGCCCTGTCAAAAAGGTATACTGTGGGTATATTGATCCAACACAAACCAATGATCAACGCAAGTTTACTCAATTGGAATCCGGCAATAAAAGCGTAAGAGAACTCTGCAAAAAGATTTCTAACATCTTCCTTGAAAAGAAGGATGACTTCATCAAAGAAACACAAGAACTTGATGAGATGCCTCTACCAACTGGTTGGGATGAAAATGAACTCAGTTCAACCAAGTCGTTCAAAAGCCGTCTCGCATATGCTTTACAACGTGCTAAAAGACTGGGTGGAGGATCGGCAAGAGTAGCAATGATCATTGAATATGAGGGGCGTCCTACTGCTCTTAAAGTTGCCAAAAATGCAAAGGGTATGGCGCAGAATGAGGCAGAAGTCCAAATCCTTGATGATGGATATCTTGGTAGACTGCCAATCGTCATCCCGCTTATTGATTATGACAGAAAGAATCCGCAACCAACATGGCTTCAAACTGAACTTGCAAAGAAAGTAAGTTCTGCAAAACTAGCAACTTTGCTACACTGCACACATGTTTGGGACTTTACTGAAGCAGTTCAAGCCCTCTTGAATAGACGAGATCGCTGGCGCTCTCGTGAACTGGGAGAGATTTTACAAGACCTCAAAGAAGCAGGCAAAACAGAACAAGACCTTGATATTTTTATGGATTATGTTCATGAAGCGGGTGATCTTATAAATAGCTCATCCATCCTTATTGGAGATTTAAATCAAGCAGCCAATTGGGGCGAATATGAAGGTAGACCAGTCATTCTTGATGTAGGGTTTACTGAAGAAGTAATGCCACTATATCAACAAAAAGTAAAGAGAGGCTGGGGATGAGAGCAGCAGAGTTTATAACCGAAGAACCAATCAAACTTAGTGGCTTCGGACCATCTGAGAAGACTAAAGAATGGGTTGCTAAGGTCAATGCAAAATTCCCAGAAAGCCCATTGAGCCGTAGCAATCGTCTAATGACTTTTGGTAAAGGTGATGACATGCAGATTGTTCAGTTTGAACTTACACCTAAACAGGGAAATAAAGTAGAACTAAAATGGATTCAAGCAACTCCATTGCGTAGTGGTGCTGGCTCAAAGGCAATGAAGATATTGCAGGATTTAGCACAACAGGATGGTATCACACTTACTTTGTTCCCATGGGATAAAGGTGCAGTATCACAAGCTAAACTAATCAAGTTCTACAAAAGGCATGGATTCCAGCATATCGGCAGTTCCAAGAATATGAAGTGGGAACCGACCAATGAAGATCAACAACTTGATGAATCATTGAGTAGAATCGTATACCATTATACTACAGCATGGGCAGCTTCTAAGATTCTTGCAACCGGAAAGTTTGAACTCAGCAGTTCATTGGGTAGTATTGAACATCAATATGCACCAAAAGGATACCACTACTTTCTAAGCACGACAAGGACTCCAAGAGGAGGTTATCATGCCACCATTGGACAATCTGCTATTATGTTCGTACTGGATGGTAACTATTATAATAGCAAATATCCGTCAAAACCTGTAGATTACTGGCAGAACCGCGATCCAGCAAAATCTCATCACAGAACTCATGAGGCAGAGGACAGATTATTCAGTAAAGAACCATCTATTCCTATTAATGGCGTTACTGCTGTTCATGTGTTTGTCAGAGAAGACGCAGACCCAAATGTTAAGGGACTTGCAAGAATAGTACTTTTAGAAGCTAAGAAACGTGACATACCTGTTTACTACTACACAGATGAGTCTGCTTGGAGAAATCTTGATACCACCAAGACATCTCAAATCAATACTTTGGCTGGCCAAAGAAAAGTTGGTAGATCGTTCAGAAGGCACCGTGGTTGGCTTATTCCTTGGCTTGAGGTGTTGCAGGCAACAGATAGTTCCCAACTAAGTTCAAATGCAAAAGGCATTATTCGCAATCTCGATAACAACTACTATCAAAAAGAAACAGCGAAAGGATTAGCCAACGAGCTAAGCAACGCTAGAAAACCAGATTCTGGTCCTGATAGAAAAAATGCAGCCAAAATCATCAACTATATGAAGCAAAACAAGTTGACTAGTATTTCTGAGTTTGTTGATGCCATGGCTAAAAAGTGGGAAGCACTCAATAAATCCTAATCCTTATTGATAAATACATCATAAGGATTCACAATGAGTATCACCGGACAACAAAACATCAACATTGGCTTGCCTAATGAGTCTACAGGAAGTGACTCGTTATATACAGCGTTCACAAAGACTCAACAAAACTTTACGCAACTTTTTGCTTGCTCAAGTCCATTCAACACATTTAACTCTGGTAATGGTATCGCAGTTACTACAAACTCAACAACCGGGGTGGTTACCATTAATAATACTGGTGTTACTGAGATTATTGCTGGTACCAATATTGTCATTAGCGAATCCACCGGAGTTGTTACCATTTCCGCAACCGGTGGAGGAAATGGTGGCGGCGGAACAGTCACTAGTGTTGGATTGATTCCAACATCAAGATTGTCCGTAACCGGTTCCCCAATCGTATCATCAGGTAATATTAACATTGACTTGGCATCAAGTGGCGTTACTGCCGGAACTTATACGAACCCAAGCTTGACGGTTGACCAATATGGTAGAGTCACTTCTGCTTCTAACGGAACGTCATTGGGAACAGTCACCAGCGTTGGATTAAATCCCGGTGCTGGAATTCAAATCAATGGTGGTCCAATCACCACTTCTGGTAATATTACTGTAACAAACACTGGTGTTACTCAACTTACTGCTGGTGCTGGAATTCAGTTATCCGGAAGCAATGGAAATGTCACCATTTCTGCACCATCATCTGGTGGAACAGTTACCTCTGTTGGCGTAACAAGTTCTCAGTTAGTAATAACTAATACCCCTGTTGTTTCTGCAGGATCAATAGGTATCAATTTGCCAGCTAACGCAACGTTTTCTGGAAGCCTTACCGCTAATCTCATGTATTTGGCTGGTGTTGAAAATCTTGCAAATGGTGCAGCAGCAAACCTATCTGTTGCAGCAAGCTATTTTAGCACCACAACAGCAGCTACTGCCACGCTGGCTGCGGGATCAACAGGTCAACTTAAAAACTTCATCATGACATCAACCACGGGCAACGCAATGGTCATATCGGTAGCAAATGCAGGATGGAAAGGTGGAAGCAATGGAAACATCTCATTCAACGGCAATGGTTATGGATGTCAACTACAATTCATAAACAGTAGCTGGTATTGTATTGGTAATAATGGCGCAACATTCTCATAAAACATAGGAATAACACATGAGCGGAAATTTGACGGGAATAAAAATTACACAGTTAAATGACATTGGTGCAAATATATCACCCACGTCATTGATTCCTATCGTGGATACCACCAATATTGCCAACCCGATTACAGATAAAGCAAACCTACAAATTGTAGGTAATTTGATTCTTAGTGGTGCAGGTGGTGCTAATTTTAGTCCAGCTAACGTGGCTCTGATTTCTCTTTCTGTGGCTAATGCTGCACAGCCCAATATAACTTCAGTAGGTAATCTAACTGGTCTTCGTATTGTAGATGTAAGCACATTGAACATTCCAGGTGGTTATAACGGATATTTTCTTCAAACAGATGGTTCAGGTAACCTAAGCTGGGTTTCAACCGCTTCACAGAATATCATCTATGATGGTAATTCAAATGTAAGCATTCCCACTACTGATGGCAACGTATACATCAATGCAAATAATGGGTCAGATCAACAATGGACGTTTGATAATAACGGTCAATTAACATTGCCAAATGGTTCTGGCATAACTGGCCAACCAAACACAGCAATTAACATCTATACCAATTCTGGTGTCTATTCAGGTATCCAATTAAATGACAATGGCACTAATAGTAATGTTTTGTTGTACAGTCAAGAAGGTGCATATAACTGGATATTCGAAGATAATGGTAATTTAACAGTACCTGGAAGTAGTTATATTAAACCAGTAACCGGTAGTCTAAATCTAACGGACGCTTCTGGCAATAGTTATATTGACATTGATACAAACAACATCTACTTCTATACTGATTATGAAGGTAGTGAGTATGAATGGAATCTTGACAGTACTGGTAACACAACATTCCCGTCTGTAGGTACTGCAAATCTTGGTAACTTAGTAACTGCTAATTATGCAAACTTTGCTAATGATCTTGTTGTTCAAGGTAACATTTCCAACGCTAATAACATCTCAGTGACAAACAATATCACTGCTGACACCGCAAATGTTACTGGTAATTTGGTTGCTGGCAACGTTGATGGCGGCAATCTAGTAAAAGCTAACAACTTTAGCACAAACGGTTCAGGTGGCAATGTCACTCTAACTGGCGGTAATATAATTGGTGCAAAGGTAATATCTTCATCAATATCAATCACTATACCGGTCGCAGTTGCAAATTTACCATCTGCCACTACTGCGGGACAGAGAGCATTTGTTAATAATGCTAACTTAGTTGCTGCTGGAAATTTCGGAGCAACAGTTGGCGCAGGTGGATCAAACATTGTTCCAGTATACAGCGATGGATCAAACTGGCGCATAGGTTAACCGATGATTATTAAACCACCCTTGATAGATACAACCCAAGATCCAGGATTGCAGCACGTGTCACCAGAGATAGCTTCACCGCAACCACGCAGGCCATCTCTTCCAAAATATCATTGGGCTAGAGAACCAGTAGATTCCAGAGATTTGATTTTTTCTGCACCGGCTCCTTCCTCTACTCCTAACTCAGTTGACTTGAGGCAGTGGTGTTCCCCCATTGATGATCAGGGTAATCTAGGTTCTTGCACCGGCAACGCAATCGCAGGATGCATCGAATATATGGATAGACGCTACAACAGCAAAGCAACCCAAGTCAGCAGACTCTTTATTTACTATTATGAGAGAGTTTTTGAGGGTACAGTTAGACAAGACAGTGGCGCATATATTCGTGACGGTATCAAAGTTACGTACACAAATGGTGCACCACTAGAAACGCTTTGGCCATACAATATTTCTAAATTTACAGTTGCTCCGCCCTCAGTTGCTGTAGCAGATGCTATACGTAGAAAAGTTACACTATACGAATCAGTGCCAGACTTTGATACTTGCATAGGTGCAATCGCTTTAGGATATCCTGTCATCATCGGCTTTGATGTTTATAGCAGTTTTGAAAGCGAAGTGGTCGCACAAACCGGAATGATGCCATATCCGAATGTCAAAACCGAACAACTGCTGGGTGGGCATTGCGTCCTTTTAGTGGGATACAATAATTCCACCCAGAGATTTATTGCTAGAAACTCTTGGGGTGCTAATTGGGGCGCTGATGGATACTTTTATATGCCCTATGAAGTAATTCAGAACACCTCAATGTCCAGCGATTTTTGGGCAATTAAATCTGTGAATGACCCAACGTAAAGGCCCCATATGGGGCCTTTACTCAATCACGAGGAAGTTCGTCTACTTCTTTAAGCAGAACCAAAACATCTTCTAGGGTTTTACACACCAGCTTAACCGTACCCCATTCATCAGTGGCGTCCCGGCCACCGATTTCTACTAAATACGCATTGTCATAAAAGTAGACGGTAAGGTTATCGTTGACCTTAGTGAGTTTATCGGAAATTTTGAGGATTGGTTTCTTAGCCATTGATGGCCTCCATAATATCTTTTAAAGTGGTTTTGGGGAATGGTGGACGACCTCGGCGCGGTTTTTCCTTAGAAATGCGAGCGTCCTTATCTCGGCTTGCGAGAGCATCTTCAATCGTGACCTGATCCTCAGGAGATTGAAACTGTGGAAGGGTGAGCATATACTTCAATGCTTCAACCTTGGTCATGGCATGAGGAAGATCAACGAAGTCTAAGCGGTTTGCGCCATTTTTAGAACAACGTTTGATTCGCCTGCACATATCATTCGTGAAGCGAACCTTGAATCCATCTTTGTAATCGGTAATACCTACAACACTAAAAGTTTGATTAGTCATTAAATTCTCTAGTTAGTGGTTAGTTACGTGCGGTATTGCACATTCTTAATATAGCAAAAAAGGGCTTGTTTGTCAAGCCCTTTTTCACATTCAGCAGAGATTTGCGTGTTGAGAAATCAAAGACGATCCATAGAGCCGCTTTGCAATCTGAAATGCATTATATGCATTGTCGCCCTGTACGGTAACCCGGATGCCAGCGCCACCGTCATTGCGAATCAGAACCCACCAAGTACGCATATTATTTCTCCTTAAGTTTAAAGTTATGCACCAAACACATACGGCTTATTCCACTGACCGATATTCACATCAATGTAATGCGAGCAGTGGAAGTAGTCGCTTTGAGCGTCCGAATGATCAAAATACTTCGGACCCTTCATTGCAGCGATAACCTCAGTCAGAAACGACTTTGCCTTACCGCTGAAATGTTCATGAAACCAATAGGGGTTCACATCAATCTTGTCCTTAGCGACATGAGTGCCCTGAGTTTCGTTATAGTTCTTGATGAAGTCGATCTTGCCCGACTTAATGTTGAGAACAAGCGTGGAGTGATGTTGAACTGCAAGCGAACCCTTGATGCCATACTTCTTCAGAATGGCCCTGATGGCGGGAGCAAGTTCCTTCTTCATTTCCTGAGACACGTAAGCCATGATGTAAATCCCTTCGTTTCCGTCTTGATGAACCTCATATAAAACGGACACGAAGGGATGTCAATAGCTATTTTTAAAAATTATGCACTTCTCACATAAAAAATATGAGCACCAATTTGTGCAAGCTTTTGAACATGGTGCCATCGTGGATGAACATAGTCAGCATGATAGTACAAAACGTGTTCCATACCCTTGATTCTTTTTCCCTGATCAAGGACTTCTTGTGCGATTTTCATACTTTGATCCCACTGTTCTCCTGATGGGTGGCTCCATCTTAGGTGCCTATTGTTTGCCCATGAGAACTGATTTGCAGCAAAGACAACATCACATACATGCCCAGAAAACTTTGGGTCTTTCATGCGATTAACAGTCACCTCAGCGACTGCCATCTTACCTTTTTCAGACTGATTGCCTGCCTCGTGGAAGATATTCTTTGCAAGACAGAAAAGATCAGCTTTATTGTGATGGACCTTTTCTGAAGTTTCTACTACAGCCAAAAACTTTGCATGTTGATATGCATTATATAGTTGTTGTTCTTTTGTTATTGCCGGGGCTGGGTTTGGCACTACCGGCTGAGTTGGCTGTTGCGTCTTTGATGTTACTACCGATGGTCCATTTATGTAAGACTCAATCTTCGGCTGCAACTGTAAATATTGCCAAATAAAAACTATGGAAAGAACGGCAAATAAAACTTTCCAAGACTCGTTCATCAAACGTTGTTGTGAACTGTACATTGTATTTCCTTAATTGGGCCGCTCCACGATTCTCCAAGTATATTGTTGAATAATAGATCATCCAACACTTGGTAATCTGCTAAAGTAGCACTTCCGCCGATAGCAAGAAAAGAAAGAGCCGCAGATGCCTACGGCTCTTTTGCTTCTTTGCTTGGTTATCGCGCAGCAACTAACTGAAATATTTCCAGTTAACTGAAAGCAACGCTTTCAAATTATGTCATCACCGATGACAATAGTATTTAAGCAGGTACCCCCGTTTAAAAATACTTATATATAGAAGTTCTGACTCACTTCACCGCAAATGATACACACTTCACCGACTTAATAGTGAAGCTTCTCCATGCGTTTGCTTCCAAATCATAGACGGCAATAGTATTCTCAGACTGCTTACGTGGAGCCTTGTCTTCCTTGATTTCTTTCTTAGGAAGCAAATTTGGCTTCAAAGTACATTGCATTACACGTTCAGTTCCGTCCTTCTTGGTAAAGGTGATGGCAACTTTGGTGTTGTACAGTGCGTTGACGATCCAGTTTTTGAAGCATTCCCACTGAACGCTATCCCAGTCTTCCATGGGACGAGTGATGTCATCAGCAGCCTTGGTGATGCTAAACGTGCCATCTTCATTGTCAGTGAAATTTACCGTATCACCTTCTTTTACTCCAATGGAGGCAAGGATTTCATTGTTCAGAGGAAGAATGACATCTCCAGTTTCTGAATCCTGTTCCAAGATAACAGTGTGCGTGGTCATAGTATATTCCTATTGTTTAAGTAGATATGCAGTTAGAGTTGGACCATCCAACTTCACAACATCATGTGGGTATTTTTGCACAGACCATCTGGACAAACCCTTGACCCGAAGCATCTTGGGGTTGAGTTTTTCAACTTTCCCAACCCTAAGAGCGTTCGTTTCGGGATAGGCAACATAGTCACCTGTTGCCAGCAAGTTCCCAAGTATATCACGATGCTCGGGAATCACCTGTTCCTTTTTCACTTTGGTCATCGTGGCTTACCCGGCTTACGAATACCAAGAGTACGGCGTTCAGATGCACTCAGGCGATTCCAAACACGCATCTTGAGTTCATATTCTGCCATCTTCTGCCTGCGTTCTTCGACCTTAGCTGTAGCAGTCCTAACCAAGCCACCCCACCAGTCACGGGCTTCTTCGTCGCGAAGGAAGAAGAATGTTGCATAACCAGATTTGACAAGTTCAACCATAGCCTTTTTGGCTAGACGTTCGCTCTTGACATAGCGTGTTCCGCTCTTATCGGTACCCTTCAGGATTTCGTCATAGACTTCCTGAGAGATAATGGTTTCACCATCTTCGTCACGCATTTACTTTACTCCGTTCAACTTCGCTAATAAGCGCACCAAGAAAAATGTTCGTAGCAAACTCAATACCGTCTTCACGATCACGAGAATGCTCTACTACAGAAATAATCTGCCGAACAATCCACTCTGCATCTTCCCTAGTCATCATTATTTTCTCTTAGCAACCTTGTTCAGTCCAAATGCTTCCAGTTCTTCCGGAGTCAGTCTGGACATGATTTCAGCTTTTGCTGCTTCCTTAGCAGCCTTTGCTTCTGCCGCTTTTTGCTTGCGGACAGCTTCAAGTGCAGCAGCCTTGGCAGCCTTCTCCTCGCGAGTCTTCATGTCAGTGTAGAAGACCCGAACGGAAGGGTTCCGCTTGATCAGTTGCTCAATGGTGATGCCCTTCTCAAGGGCATTGAGTGTAACTTCGGCAACTTTTACTGCCTTATGATAATCTTCATGAGAAGGAAGCCTGTACCAACCCATATCTTTTTCCTTTTCTTCATAATCAAGCCATTTGGTTTGATCAAAATCAATCCAATTATTTGTGCGGATTAGACTTACTATCTTTTTATATGTTTGATGAAGTTCACCAATATTCCAATAATCATCATCCATTCATGCCTCCAACCGTTCTTTCAGTTCAAGATAGAACATCTGATACTTCGCCATACGGGCGAGGTCCTTTTCAGTGACACCTTTGAGGCGACGAATATCAGTATTGTGACGAAGATCAGCCATCTTGACAATCATAGCATCACGATTAGCGAACACGACCTTCTTGTATTCATCGTAGGTCTGACCGGGAATCTTAGTGAGCGCCCGAATGCCCTCAATGACACGTTCAGACATTCCCTGTTCACGCAGGTCCTGATACGTAATGTTGGTGTCTTCAACTACATCATGACCAAGAGCAATGCACTGAATCTCTTCATCATTGCTCTTGGTATAATGCATCACCTTCAACGGATGCAGAATATAGGGCGCGCCGCCCTTATCGAACTGACCGTGATGAGCAGTAGTAGCGATATGCAGCATGTTAGCAAGCATCGTGCCCTTTTTCATATTCTGTTCCTTCTGTTTCATGCGATTACAATAGCAGAGTCACAAACTGATGTCAACAACTTTTTCAGTTGGGTCCACTTCCATTGCCCCAAGCCCTAGCAACAGGTGCATAACCAGTATCAGCCCAACGCTTCTGAATACGTGCTTCCACTTCTTCAAAAGACAGAGGCTCATAGTTGGTGTGTTCAACAGAGACACACAGATAGCGAGGATCAGGTTCACGCGCCAGCGTATTCATGGCATTTAGTGGACGCCACTGCACCTCATTCGCATGAAGATGCCCATGAACGTTTACACGGAAACGTTCTGTAACAGAATCAGGATGTAGAGGAATATGACTCAGAATGAATTGGTCCACAAATACACGAACACCATACAGAGAATCAAAACCAACATCACGGTAATCTTGATTCCTAAAGATATCGTGATTGCCAAGAATAAGACGCTTCTTACCGTTCAGACGCTTGACATGATGCAAAGACTTGCGATTGATCACCACATCGCCCAGATGATAAACGGTGTCATTAGGGCCAACCTTAGCGTTCCAACGCTCTACCATCGTTTCGTCCATTTCCTCAGTGGAAGTGAACGGGCGAAGAGGCTCTCCGTTTGGCAGCTTAAACTTTTCCCAACTGTTAGTATGCCCAAAAGTGCGTGTCAGAAATAACAAAACGATTACTCACTGACGACCTCCTTTCTTTTCCATATATTTCCCTTTCTATATTCGGCTATGAGATTCAAAATTAACTCTTGCTCTTCCCATATTTCGTTATACTGTTCTATCATAGAGAATAACTGATCCAGTGTCAATGAACTTTTTTCGCGTTTAGACGAATTTTCACCAACTGTTAAAAACTGACAATTACAAGGATGTCTCAATATTTCCGGAAATACCCCTTGCATAAATCCATGTTTTCTTGAAAACTGGTGATCACGAACAACCCCATGTTTTTTCTTTATCGGGTTGAAGACCCCATGCTCTTTAAGTTTCATCTTAGATTCTGCATCATTTACCAAATTCCACATGGGCTTAATCCAGTTTGATTGCTTTTCATATATTTCCCAATCAGATTTGTCCGAATCTTTTACCCAATGCCCCAACTCCTCACGAGTTTGGCGATTCTTTTCTTTATATTCTTGTGTCCATTTTTCAGAGGATTTTTTTCCTATAAGAGTCTTTGAAACATCATTGTGAGGATGAGAATATGATTCTTTGGACCTGTTCTCATGCATCGCTGCTATTTGCTTTGATGAGAATTTTTTTCCTCTATTAGCAGAACCTGCTAATTCCCGATAACGTTGATCTACAGTAGATTTGACGATTAACGATTGTGTTTCTTTTTTTTCTTGACTCCATTTTTTACCAAAATTTGGATTATTTTCTCCGCTGTAAAATATTCTACTACAGTTTCTTGAACAAGTGTTTTGTGATATTTTCGAGGGGTAAACTTCAAATTTTACCCCACAAACAGGACAGTCTTTTGATATTTTGTCAGTTTTATTACGTGGCATAAGTGTGTCTCCATACACACTTATTTATCATTGATTTAAATCAATGACCAAAGTGAGTGTCACTAATTACAAAACGATTTCCCATTTCTATTTCCTTTCAATGTAGAAGACGCTCTACATCAAAGGCGGTAGAGTGTCAAGATTTATCGTAAGTTTATTTTTACAGATGGATCAAGGACAATGCTTGAAAAGTTTTCCCGGAAGTTTTTCCAGATATCCTTAGAGTTTTTGTAGTCCGAAACAAGAGACAAAAAGTCAGGTCTGAATCGGTTTATGATGTTGCGCTGTATAATTCCTGTTGTACTATTGATCGTTATATCTTCCACTGACATCCTATAGATAGTTTGCGGAATACGAATATCTGCGAATGGACTAAACGTCATATTGTTGTCTATATGCCACATTTGATGATCATAGAAGATCGTGTGCCACAGACTATCTTTAAGTTCCTGTTCACTATTAAAAGATAACATGGAATCTTTGTATTTTTCTATGATATTAGGGCGTTGCAAAAACCAATACAGGTAATGATTTTCATCTGGAAGCTCATGGATTTTTTTGCCTTGATGGTTAGCAAGTATGTTTATAGCTTCACCATCTCTGAATTGAATCGTCTCAGCATAATACCCAGTTAGATACCAATTAAGATCATTGTATGCACTACTTACATCGTATCCCCAAAAATCATTAGAAACTTTATCAAGTAATTCCGATTGGTATTCACGAATGCGACCGACATATGAATGAAGATCAGTGTCTGCATCTTTAGGAATATATGCATGTAAGGTGTAATCTTTTGTAACACTATCAAATACTGCCCATGATGTGATAGTGTCTAAACCAGCAGAACATAACACATTCATCTGTGAAATTTTATTATATTCAAGAAAGTTTATGGTATTCTCAACAAGTATGTCACCAACAATACTTGATGCCTCACTCAAGGTCAGCGGACTGTTATCAGTTATGGGCAACTCTGGATAGAGTACCGTTTCAAACCCATCCAACTTAATATTGGTAAGGATGTCATCTTGTTTATATAATGGGAAACCACGGAAGTGTGGATGTATGATATTGTAGTTCGCGCCGACCTTGAGTGTTATCGCACACCACTTTCCGGCTGGGTTATAATTGTTCACGACAATATCATACATCCTATCGGATATATTACATTCTGTACTGTAACCTTTATACCATACCAAGCAGTTAGGAAAAGATAGCTGTTGCCATCCTTTATCTAAGTATAAATTTGGATTGTGGCATTCTAAACCACCAACAGGACATTCTGTGCCGATGTAGAAAAACATCAATTTACTTTATTAATGGATACGTTTCCGAGAACGGCAACAACGAATGATGTTAACAGCACGGATAGAACAAAAGTCAATGGTCCGTATACATCAATAAACCAAGAAGTTATAACAACAATAGTGGCCATAAGAGACAGAAGAGCAAACAATGATCCAATGGCCTTGATAAGAATCAACATCGTCGTTACCCATCTATCGCTTACTTCTTTTAATGAAAAGATAAAAGAATCAAACTTAGTAGTATCAATCGTTAGATTGAAGTTTTGTTTCAAAAATGGCAATTTCATCTTTTAGTCTCAACTTTTCTTTCTTCAACTCAGAGATTTGTTCGTCTGGTTGTCTTGTATGAATCAACGTGTTGATTTCTTGCTGGACACGATGATGTTTGTTTTTCAACTCGTTAAGGTGATGTCTAACTTTATCGGGATTCATTAACTTCCTCTTTTTTTAAAATCTCTATGAGACGATATTTTTCTGCAAGATCGTCATACTTGTCATATGACATGGCAGCTAAATCAGGATATTTTGCTTCTAACTGAAGATCGCGCCTGTCTGGTCGCATTCTAAACCACCGTGATGCATAAAGATGCGGATCAATATGATCTTTCCAATAAGAATACGGAACTTTTCTAGAGTATCGCTCTGGGTTGTGATTGAAGGTAAGATATTCTTGAATGAAAATCATTCGCCCATCACCTTCACATGCTTTGCATGTGTATCTCATAGTCACATAATCTCGTTTATGATAATCAACGAGTTCTTCTTTTTCTATGAAGCCCAGTCCCTTACATTTATCACAGAGTTCAACGCTATGTTTGATTATAGTATCACCCGTGATAACTTCTGGGGTAAGTTCTCTTCGCTTCCGCTCTTCCCAAGTTTCAGCGATCTTGTCAAATTCAGTTTCGTTAGCCATTCTTGCTTATACTATATATCTTGCATAAAGTCAATCAAATATTTTAGACACAAAAAAGCCGCCACCAGAGACTGGCAGCGGCTTGTTGAACTTGGAGCGGATAACGAGAATCGAACTCGTGACATGACCTTGGCAAGGTCGCGTTTTACCCCTAAACTATATCCGCGTTAAAATTATTTATCTTAAAATTTGTATCCGAAATTAAATGATGTAAGCTTGCTGATAGTGTAATCGTCCGTATAGATATTTGTCACACTAACAAAAGCATGATGTGAAATGTCAAACACCAGTGATGCCTTGTTGCGAACGTAATCGTGGCTCTTACCGTGTTCAATCAAGAACTTTTCTTCAACATGTGTATTTGAAGAAAACTGGTAGCTTGCCCATACACTTTCACGAACAACAAACTCACTAAGCCCTTTTGCTTCTGTAATACCTGCAGAAGTTTCAAAACTCAGTTTAGCTTTCTTGGTGTGAATCAGTCGGTAACCGTTGCCTACACCAATAACTACCTTGTTCTTGAATACACCAAGTTCATTATATTCGTAACGAGCCTCAGTTTGAAGATAGTTGCGACTGTCAAGATTGTAATCCAACTTAGCAAAGGAATCAAACTCATTCTTTAGGACCATGCCGTGCGTATCGTTGTAGGCATAATCCAAGTTCAGATAACGCTGCCAGTTACTATTCGGAGTCTTGCTTGCATAGTCAAACGAGCCAGTAACTACCGTGTTTTCAGAATTGAGAATAGTACCACCTACTGCACCTTGCACAGTATCTGCCATTGCAGGAGTTGCTGTAAAAAGTGCCGCGACAAGAATAAGTAGCTTTTTCATCATTGTTCCTTATAGTATTAGACACATGTGTCCTGCAATAACTTGGGTCCAGTATTTATCGTCTTTGACAGCAGTTCAACATGTATAACTCACATAACGCCCACATTTTTTCGTCTGTATATTTCGCTCATTTCTGAGTATATGAGTTTGTCTAAATTTTGGAGCGGGTAACCGGGTTCGAACCGGTCTCTTCAGCTTGGAAGGCTGAGGCACAACCCCTATACCATACCCGCATTAAACTGGTTGCGGGGGTCGGATTTGAACCGACGATTTCCGGCTTATGAGACCAGCGAGGACGACCAGACTCCTCTACCCCACGATATTAAACTTTGGAGCGTCAGGTTGGATTCTCACCAACGTCCCCTTACTTTGCAGGCAAGTGCATGAATACTCTGCCACCGACGCATTAAACTATTTTGAAGAACACACTAAAGTTTCAGTCTTTCAACAAGGAAAGCATATCAGTAACTTATTTAATGTCGCAAACTTACGACTCCTTAATGTGTTCATCAAAATAGTCTAATATTATTTAGTCCTATATCATATTGTAAAATATTTTAAATCCTGAGATTATTAGAAAAAGATAAATACTTTATAATCTCAAGCAAAGGTAATCAGAATGATTAACGGAATTGTATATCTTATCATAAATCTTCATAACTTGAAGAATGGTGCATTGCCATATCTTTATATTGGGTCCACTAAACGCACCCAACAGTTTTCCAAATACTACAGTAGTTCAGAAACCTTACAATCAGATGTAAAGAAACTTGGTCAAGATTCTTTCAAAAAAATCATTTTATTGGAAAGAGAATTTACTTCAATTAACGAACTCCAAACTATTGAAGCTGAATATCAAAAAGAATACAATGCTATTTCTAGTCCGCTATTCTATAATAAATCTCTCGCAATAGGACCATTCTATGATCTTAACGGATCATACACTAAAGATTCAGTATGGATTACTGATGGCAAAACGAACAAGCGAGTATCAGCAGACAAAGTTGGTCAGTATCCCGGATTCGTTAGAGGGAGAAGTAATGGAAAATACATGTCCAAACGAATCTACATCAATAACGGGATTGAAACGAAAGCTATTTCTGCCAATGACCGTCACTTATATAAAGAATGGAGTGACGGAAAACTCAAAGGAAATCAAGCCGGAAAGATATGGATTAATAACCGAGTTTCTAGAAAACTTATCAAAGAAGAAGATCGTTCATCATTTCCCGATTGGGTTGATGGTTGGAAACTTTAACTTTGCTCAGGATGAGATTACTCCTGATTGCGAGTGCCTTTGGTCATTGCCGCGTCCCTTGCGAGGAGCGTTCTACCGTTATCCACTAGAGCCTTTTACGGTCATCTAGTATCACTCAATGCTGCCTTTTTTAGAGTCTGGCGTTTGACTCGTCGCATATGTCTACTCGACCATCTATCCTTCGTCTGCCTTGCGAGCAGTTCAGTTCCGCTAAGAACTCACGCTATCTTTCCGATCAATCAGTTCCGCCTTGCGAGCATCCCTGAACCACATTCTCTTGCGAGTGTGGTATTAAGCACCTTTAAACATATACCGGAGCAGTCTTTCGCTTTTGTTGTTACAAACTAGGAATCGAACCTAGAATCGACTGTTTAAGAGACAGTTGCATTACCTTTATGCAATTTGCGAACCTACCAAGATGTGCTGCTCCAGTTGCTCCATACCTTGTTAGGTACAGAATACAACACACCTCATGTCTTTTGCCTTGCGGGCTACTCAACCATACTTCACGATTCCGGTACAATACCTTCTTCGCTTGTATTGCTACTTTGCCTTTCCCTGCGAGGTCAGACTTAGTAACTACCTGTTAACATTCAGTATTCATCAGTTTGGCTGTACATCGTGAGAGCGCCAACCCTCTTATTTACTCACCGATTTGGCTCTGTAGACTATCCCTTTCGGGACGATATACCTGACTTACTACCTACCGCCCTTCTACAGACGGGCCTTTCGGCTAGTTCAGGCTTGCATAGATGGACCATTGCTGGTGCAAGTTTATAGGAAACCTTGCTTTGGCTCAGATTACTCCGAGTTACCCTAATGAGGCTATGCCCCCAATCCTTTTATACTCATTAGAAGAATGCACGGGTGAGAGTCGCACTCCCCTAGTTCTCACACTAGGTTTCTGCAAGGAGTTACAGACCGATTAGGCAATCCTGCGACACCATGCACTCATCTAATGAGTATAACTTACTAACGATTTCAAAGAGCTTCAAGACAATCTCTCGTCTTGATATATTCATTATATATATTCTTGATACCAATGTCAAGAACTTTTTTCAACTTTTTTCAAAAAAAAAAATACAGAAGGAAAAGAGCGAGTTGTAGACTATGCAAACTGCACCGATGCTTCGTATGAAGACATCTGTCAAGCAATAGACAACTTACAACGTGCATGTACCTTACATTTTTCTAGGGGTCAATGTGCAAAAGGTCATTTATCCCTAGTTCACGCAAGTATAATAGCTGTTCAAAGCTATCGCCATATCTCCGAATAACGTCGGAACGCTGTCTACTCTCTTTTCTCTCTTCCTCCCTGATGGCCCTGCTGGGGAGCAAATGGGCCATCAATCCTTAGAGAATGTTTTCTGCTTCCAAAGTGGAAACAGCATTTTCAGACAGATCAATCTTGGTGCTCACATTGAGTTCAAGAAGCTTGTCCTGCAAACTCTGCTTCTGCTTCTTAGCGGCGGCTACCAGATTGCGGAAATTATCAAGTGCTACCTGATCAAAGATCGTAGTAGCAACGTTATCCCCGTTCCAACCTCTGCGACTTTCATCAGTGGTGCGAAGACGGCCAAGCTTTCCGTTGATGACTGCCATATCAGTGCGTACTTGGCTCTTTGCATAAGCGGAATAGAAGGTGATATCCTTCTCAAGCTTAGCAACCGAAGCCAAGAGCGCATCAATTCCAGCCGTGTTGTTGGCTGCTGACACTGCTGCACGAATTTCGTACAGCGCAGTCAAAAGATCATTGCGGCGTGCAAGATTCTTACCGAACTTACCAACAGCGGCATCAATTTCATCTTCTGCGTCCTGGAACTCGTTGATGGTAATCGCATCAGCGAATTCCAACCCCTTAAGGGCCTCATTGATTGCAATCTGGATTGCGTTTGCCTTGCGAAGTGTAATTTGCATTTTTCTTCCTATGTTTACTAGTGTTTAAAAATGGCGACTCGTACGGGGATCGAACCCGTGATTTCTTGCGTGACAGGCAAGCGTCTTAACCACTCGACTAACGAGCCATTTAACTGTTTGTATATCTTCTTATACTCTATATCAAAGTGCATGTCAAGCACTTTATTAAACAGCACACCCCAATTCTAATCACGAGGATCAAATTCTCCCGAATGGGTCCTCAATCTATGGGCGGGGAACTTAGTGCTTAGCCCATAGCCTTTTGTTGCGATTAGCCTAACATACTGTTTAAATCTGGTAGCAGTAGTAAGATTCGAACTTACGACCTATCCCGTATGAAGGGAGTGCTCTGACCAACTGAGCTATACTGCCATGTTACGTAAAAGTCTTCAACGCTTTCAAATCGTCACCGATGTTGTCTTCGCTGATAGGACCAAGACCGAGACAAGTCGTGGTTGGTTCCTTAAAGACAGTGAATCCAGCGTCAGTTACAAGATGCGTACCGCAGATGTTCTTATACTTTTCCTGGATAGTCTTAAGCTCGTCAACAGTATCTACGATAAGAGTAATCTTGTAAGCACGGTCACTATTCATGTACGCTCGTACTTGATCTATAAAGCACTTCTCGGGATTCAAAGAATCCCAATAAGCATGTAGATAAGCATGACCTGCCTGCGTACACATCTTACCACGAATGCCGTTCATCTTCTCTACGCTTTCGCGGGCAAAGATGCAGTACATCTTATGTTTCATTTTCGTCTCGTATTCTGATTCCGCCTTGGGTTTTGATTCCCGTGATGCAGCTTCCACGCCTCATCAGTATAAGCAGGACCGTACTTCGCAAGAAGCTGATCACGTTCATCCGAATCCATCGCCATCCACTCTTCATGGGTGTAACGCTTACTATTTCTCGCCAATGTCATTGCTGGCATGTTAAATCTCCTAAAATTGGTAGACGAGGTGAGATTCGAACTCACGACCTTGGGATTAAGAGTCCCCTGCTCTAACCTACTGAGCTACACGTCCATTAAATGATTTTATATTGTTTGTTCTCAACGGAAACGTTCAGTTCCCGCCGTGTGGATTGAAACTTATCGTATCCTTGCTTCAATGTCAACCAAAAAATGTAGTTTTCATCATTTTTGTTTTTCTCAAGGTTTTCATTAGTCATTTTAAACGGATAAGCTTGAATCTGTATTACCTTTTGACCTGCATGAAACGCTTTTCTGACATTGTTATACAACTCAATTGCAGGGTTATTCGTTATCGCAAAACAACCTATAGAACCACAATGCCCGTGAATCTGTATGTTATCACCAGTTCTTCCATTTGCTTTATCAAACACGTTTGGATACCCAATATCCATTCTGTGTTGATGTCGCAACTGTTGAGGAGTTAGTTGATAGAATCCTTCTGGTGCCTGTCTATCTCCTCTACGTAACTTAGGACCCAGATGACCACTGAACTTACAAATGGTATATGTCTTAGTCAGTACATATTCACCCAAGCTGTCCTGTCTCCACAACTCTATCTGATGTTCTTCCTTAAAAATCCGCAAAAGAATCGGTGCATCTTTGGCTACCGTAGCAACAGATACCACTTTTGATGGCAATGAATGGTCAGCGATTGGAGTAGGTGACAACAACAATGCTGCTGGCATCAAGAGTAATAATCTGATCATTATCAGTATTCTTCGTCTGGAACCGGCTTCTTGTAACTTTGCAGGTGTTTAATGACCTTTTTGAGATACAACTTCCAAACCTTGAGAAACTGTTTTTCTCTTGACGTTGGGTTTGGATTTTTAGCAGCCTCTCTTGCAGTTTTTGCTATTATTTGCTCATACGAGTTGTTGGGCATATAACCCCATTTCACATTTTCAACCGAATGATCAACGAAATCATTAATGATTCGTTGCTTTTCATTTGCCGAATATGCATAACGGAACGGATTACTTTCCACAAAATCAGAATAAAGTTCAGTTGCTAGGTGAGCAGCGTGTGCTTCAATTTCATTTACCGATCCGAGATATGCTGCCCACCGATCCACATTATATCCATAGTTGCCAACATCATATGTTTCGTTACCACGCTTTCCGCCACGATACGTTCTGTAGTTACCTTTTTGATTTTTAGGACCACGTGCATCAGTTTTAGTATATGTGTTTAGCTTGGGGCGTGGCTGTTCAGGATTGGGAATCATTGAGTAATCCCCTCGTCTGAAACCTTTATCTGTTTTCTGCTGCCTCATACTTGCACGAGCATATTGCTCCATATGTACGACTTCATGAACGAACACACTTATTATAGGTTTCACAAAACCAGGTATCGGATTGTCATATCCTGAGTCCCCGTAACGATTCACCGAATCCCGCTCTAACAATCTATGGATCAACACTTCCCAAATATTTGCAACAGAAGAATAGATATTGATATGATTGCCTAACTCGTTTTGTAAATTTACTTTTTGTGATGATCTGCTATGCAATTCATCTTTCTGTGGATATCTACTAAAATATCCTCCTCCAGTTTTTGTCTGGTCGGTTGTTTTATTTTTTCCTTTAGTGTCAATCTGTACAATAATATGTTGAAGCCAATACAGGTTTTTCTTTCTGTTTTCTTCCCACGGCTCGTCATGATTATATTTTTCAATTTTACCAAACTGGGCTTCCATGTAGTCACGAGCCAAATCCTGTAGATGCAACTCAAGAGTATCAATGAAGTCTTCTACTATTTCAGGGTCTGGGTCACTGTCATGCAGTTTGCTTTGAACTTGGCCACTCAGTGTCTGTTCTTTATCAGATAGCCTTGATAGAAGTTTATCTTCTTCTTTCCAGTCAAGATTTTGGTCGCGCACTTCTTGCTTTTGTTTGTCTATCGCATTCATCTTCTTTAGATAACTACCTTCGCCAACAGAAGCAAAAATACGATTTGCATTAGCGTTGATGAAGCGATCAATGTCTTTGGACAACAGGCTATAGGTGTCCTGAGTCAAAAAACTAGTTTGATCAATAGCTTCTAGAAGGTGTTTAATTTGCATTAAGTATTTATGCAAAAAGAAGCACTATTTCAGTACTTCTTTTTTACACGAAACTTCTTCACTATAGTAACCGTTGGACTCACCCAAAAAACGTATAGTCACGTACCCCTTGAAGGTAGCGAAGTTGTAGAAAGTCCATGTATAACTTTCGCTATTGCATGTCCCAGGATCATCTGCATTAGAATCTTCTCTGGCAATCAATATTGGCCAGCCCACTAAGTCTTCCAAATCACCAATTACATCTTCTACTCTTACGTCTTCACAACAATCCTGATTATGGTAAAGTGTATAACGCACTTCATCATTTTCAAAATCTACAGTCCAGCCATCAGAAGTAATTTTAGAGAAGGTCTTACCAATCATATCATTAACGTCTACGTGTACATCGTACCAGCCCATTGCCTTCTCCTTTCTGTGTATTTGGTAGACCCGCCCGGACTTGAACCGGGAACCTTTCGATTAAAAGTCGCCTGCTCTAACCTATTGAGCTACGGGTCCAAGTATGGTGCGAGTGGGTAGGATCGAACTACCGACCACCGCGTTATCAGCACGGTGCTCTTCCACTGAGCTACACTCGCATTATTCACGGCTTACCGCGTGACAGGAAAACTCTCCACTATAGCGGGATACTTGCTCCGACTCTTTGGCTCGGGAACTTCTTCCTCTACCTCAAAGTCTCGGCTTTTTCTCGGACTACAACTATAGTACCTACCACATCGTTGAGTGGTGTTATCATGATCTTGTTTCTGTTCTGAGAGTTTCCGATGTAAGTTGCATCAGACTTTTCAGATACTCCGCAAGATTGATGTAGGCTCTTCCTGCCCCTCGGTAAACCGTGAAGCTAAAATGGAGCGTCGGGCGTGATTCGAACACGCGGCTTTAGTGCTTTGCAGGCACTTGCATTGGGCCACTCTGCCACCGACGCATTAAACTTTATTAAATGACGAGCAACTCTGCCCGCATCAGCATACGTTCAATCTGATCAATCGTTTCAGACACCTTGAACGCATCCTGACCTTTACTGGACACCCAAACGTCATCGCCGTCTTGAACAACACCGAGAATATAAGCAGTGTTGACGATGACGGGCCTGTCTGTGGCCACAGCATTCAGGGTAATAAACATTTCGTAACTCCATTTGTTCGTTTGATAACTCTCTATAAGCGAGAGCAGAACAAATGTCAACTATTATTTTTAAAAAATTTGGCGGAGAGTGAGGGATTCGAACCCTCGGTACCGATTTCTCAGTACGCCTTCTTAGCAGGAAGATGGTTTAAGCCACTCACCCAACTCTCCATATTCGTTATGCGTATGTAGGTTGATCTACTAACGCTGCAATTTCATGAATGAGTTCATTAAACTCATTGTAGATTTTTACCAAATGACCGTAGGTATTGCTCTTTTCAGTAGCAAAGGAAAATGCTTCTTCTCTTGTTGCAAACGTGAGAACACCAACCACAAGTTCTCCGCCTTCCCATCCGTGAATACGGACCCTGTAAGTATGTCTGTTATACATGTTATGCTCCTAACTTTTTAAATACCTTCTTCCAAATCTTGGAAGTTTTCTTAGTGTATTTAGTCAAAGTCCACTGATTGAGTTTCACGTTCAACCATGAGAAACGATAAGCATGTTCCAAAGCATGTGCAATATCTGCGCTATTTGTCGCATTTGCCTTACCTGCTGCCAACCAAGGAATCTCAGATGTTCCGATAAGAGGAACACCCTGACTAATCAAATCAGCACCAACAATATTAAAGGTTTCAGAAAAGTTGCACTGCATTCCGATATCCATCTGAGCGCATACTTTCAAAAACTCTTCTCTAGGTGCCCAAGTATGATTTATCAGTCTGTGACCACGATCATACAAATGAGCAAAGAAATGTTCAAGGTTATGAGCAACTGGCTGACCCTTCATTTCAATACGACCAGAGTTGATATGAAACCGGACTCTCTTACCAAGCTTTTCTGCAAAATCTACTGCAGCAACTGCCTGAACCATATGATTCTTCAATGGACGAATGGCACCAAAGCAACCGATGTCAATGAAATGACTTGAATGATCAATCTTCTTTGGCTTTGCATAATCCTGAGGATAGAAGTTTGGAAGATAAAGGACCTTGTTATTCACTTGCTTGTCTGTCCAGTGATGCATTGCCTTCAAGAATACTTTTACTTCTCTAAGCATACGAGGCGCATTCACCGAAATAAGCATATTGCGAATGTTGGAGTATTCACCAATCCAGTTCATCGCCATTCCTTCACCTGCCATAAAAGGCATTTCACTGTGAAGACGAAGAATCCAAATCACATCAGGATGTAACTTTTGAAGGATTTCAAACTTTTGTGGGACTACCCAGAGTGCTTCAATTATTACAAACTTTGGCTTGTGCTTTGACACAAGCCTATCAATGCAGTTGTTATCAACTGCGACTTCCATCGCAGCATCAATACCCACATCATTAAGCATATCGCTCACAAAAGATGCAGAGTTAAATAACCCTGTACTTAAGCCAACATGTCTACCATCACGCTCGTGGTTATAGTTGTCTTTTCTCTTTAAAATGAACAATACTGTTGACATGGGGGCTTCCGTTGCTCGGGTTCTGGCGGAGAGGGTGGGATTCGAACCCACGGACCCTTGCGGGTCGGAAGTTTTCAAGACTTCTAGTTTCAGCCGCTCACTCACCTCTCCATATTTGTATTTATGTGTTAGTTCTCTCTGCAGATTTTTTCTGTCTATATTCTCTATCATAATATCTTCCGTTGCCTCTGTTCTTACTCTTAAATGTCGGAAGTTGAGCATCACAGTTGCAACAAACTAATCTAAAGTTTTCAATTCTATTGTCAGTACTATCACCAGATATATGGTCACAAACTAAAGGAACTGGTTTACCCATCCATTCAGTTATTTCACATACACTACATTTGTGACCCTTCGTATGTATTAAATATCTCTTTGCATGTTTGCGGCTGGAAACTTCAGAAAGTAATGGTAGTCCGCCAGACTCTACTATAGCAATGGTTCTAGCGATCACTTCATCTGTCTTTTTTATTCCTTTTAATCGGGATGGATTCCCTTTTTTATGCCCGGCAAGTGGTGAACGTTTATGTATCACCCTATTAGGGTTTTTGTGGCAACTCATTTGGTGGGCAGTCAATGACCCTTTGTTTGCTATTTCTCTATCACAATATAGACATTTCATAGTAGTATCTCCTACTACTATTTATGCTTCATCGCATAAGAACATCAAATAAATGCATTTAACCATTTAATATTTTTGTTTCCGGGACTCCCACCCAGATTAGGGTTCAATCTCCACCCCTAGTCCCTCGCAGTTGATGCACTATCACCATGTCATTACCTACCCTCGCGACTGGGTTCATGGGTATAGAGGGCTGTCGCATTCTTTAAAATGGTGCTTTCGGGAAGACTCGAACTTACGACCTATCCCATATAAGCTATACTGTCATGTATTATAAAACAATACGGAGATTTGCTACAACTACGCCACCTTGAATGGCAATACTAGCATACTCAAATCCCCTAATTAGTTTGATATGTTTTTCAAAAATCTCTCTGGATGCATAATAATGCACACCAGAAAATGCTATTTTTGCTACAAGAAGTTTGCCTAGACTAGGATGATGTCCTAATATAGGATTGCCTTCTACGCAGGTATGAGCATGTAAACAACTTTCAGTTTCTACTAAGTCTGCGACATTTAATACATCATATGTAATTTCAAGGCGTTTAATCTCTTCCCATGAAGGATCAGCCGCCAGTGCCGGACTAGGAATTAATACCATGATAGGTAACAAGATTCTCAGTAGTTTCACATAATTATTTATCAGAAATGGTGCTGATAAAACCGCTGTGTTATATCAGCATAATTTGGTGCTCCCGGAGAGACTTGAACTCCCAACCTATCCGTTATGAGCGGACAGCTCTGACCAATTGAGCTACAGGAGCATTATATCAAAAGATTATGGTCCCGGAATAACCCGAGACCATAATCCCATCAGGAAGATGTTTATTATTCGCTCACCAGTTCACGACGAGCCTTGGTGTTGTAAGGCTTGAATTCGTACTTGTTGAGGACACGATTGGTGTACACTGCAACAGTGGTACCATCCTTCATCTTCATGTAAGTGAAGAGGCCAGCCTTGCGAACCACTTCACCAACGAAGGGACGACCACGACCAGCAGCGCGCTTGAAGGTATACATTTCACCGATATTCATTTTACGTCTCCGTGTTTCGCGAAACACCGTGTCTCGCTGATGAACCTCTATTAATTCAAACCAAGATCGCTGTCAATAACTTTTTTTCGTTTTTTTCATTTTTTTTGGTGGGGAGGTGTGGTTACGCTCCACTCCCTTTTACAGGTCGGTTTTACAGACCGACTGCCGAAACTATCGGCTTTACCTCCCCAATAAATTTTATTTGTTCTTTCCGCACCAAGTATCAGTTTGGGAATGACAATTTGGACATAGCAATCTTAGATTATTTAAATTATGATTTCTGCTATTCCCATCAATGTGATCAAGATGCATAACGATGGGTTTATTGTTATAGCAAGTGATTCCACATTCTTCACATTTGTCTTCCTTGATACCTTCTTTTAGAAGGCGTTTTCTTAATTTATTAGTTTGATATTGAGGATGCTTTCCTTCTAATATCTCTGCCGTAGGAATCATCGCCCCTTTACCACTGCCAGAAAACTCAAGACCTAACTTTTTTGCTCTTCGCCACACGGTGACATCAGGAACATTAAAATGGCTTGAAATCTTACTAAGAACAGGTGTCAAGTTATATTGAGCGATTAACTCCTCATCAGTAAATTTGTCTTTATGATTCTGTTTCATATCTAACTCCTCAAATGTATTTATCATTTGTAAGTCAGATATGAAATCTACTTCCCCATTAACTCACAGAAACTTCTCTAGCCATCCATCAGCAAATGATTGAACTTCTGGATCAGCATTCAAATACGTGTTCACATCATTGATAGCATCAAGTGTGTCCAAAACATCATCTTCATCCAAACCAGATTGCCGTAGACTATCTAGATAAGCAGTCAGCCCATCTCCTATTGATGGATTTACCTGTCGTCCGATCACATTCCTCTTACTAAAGTCTACAGTAATGATGTTGTTCACATTATGCTCCTATGTTGTTAAACTTGGATGCCCGACTAGGGGTCGAACCTAGAACCTTCTGAGTCAGAGTCAGACGATCTGCCAATTGATCTATCGGGCAATGTATAAATGGTGACCCCTAGGAGAATTGAACTCCTCTTTCAAGGATGAGAACCTTGTGTCCTATCCGATAGACGAAGGGGCCATTTAATAAGATTTGTTATACTATAATGTATAAATGGTGACCCCAACGGGTGTCGATCCCGTTCCTCCGCCTTGAAAGGGCAGTGATCTAGCCAGCGTAATCTATGGGGCCATTAAATGGTGAAGCATGTCGGACTCGAACCGACTTTATTCCTGACTGAAAATCAGGTGACCCATCCTGTTAGCCGTATGCTCCATTATACTATCAATATCCAATACACAGAAGGATTCCGGTTTATCAGTCCGGTGGATTTTAGCCGTTTTTTTCTGTGTATTGAATGTATTAAACTTGTTACGCTATTACTGCAATGTAGGGTTTGGATTTGAACCAAAACCTCCGCCCTATTGTCACCTTTAACGGCTATCGTCGGGCAGCGTACTACCGGATTATACTACATCTACTTTCAACGTTTGCAACCGTAGACTGCAGTAATAGCGTAACAAGTCTAAAATATGTTTGGTACGGGCTACCGGACTCGAACCGGTACGAATAAATCGAGGGATTTTAAGTCCCTTGCGGCTACCAATTACGCCAAGCCCGCACATTAAACTTTCTAACAATGTCAAAGAACTAGAGAGCGTTTTACGCTCTCTGTCTTATCGTTATATGACATTGTTGGGGTATTGTCAAGAACTATTTTCAGAAAGTTTGGCACAGGTGCTAGGATTCGAACCCAGACGAACGGTTTTGGAGACCGTCATGCTACCGTTGACATCACACCTGCATGTCGGGGAGAGAGTTAACACAACTCTCTCCGTATCCGCCCGCAATTTTATTCTGGCCCAGCAGGAGAGAAAACTAGTGTTATTTTCCTCTTTGTCCTCAGGTACCAACGGAGTCACGGGAACTCCAACCTCGTTATTTAGAAAGTGACAACACCACTATCAATCACAGGATGTTCATCATCTGTGCGATCAACTACGGTGTAGGTGAATTTATGTGTGCCAAGTTCCTTGAGCATACCTGCTACTGCGTCAAGTGAGAAATCCTTGCACGAATACAGATCAAACTTGTAATACGATGGCTCACCAGACCAAAAATGAATTGATGAATGGCTAGTAGTTATTCCTACCATCCCCGTTACGCCTTCGTTACCTTCATCATCGCACCAAACACAAATAGGTTCAATAAGGACCTTCATGTCAACTGCTTCAACTAAGCGTTTGAACCAGTCTGCTAGAAAAGTAACGTATTCTGCCTCAGGGGCGTCTGCTAGGTATCCTGTAACGAGGATATGTTTATTAACTTGTGCCAACTCATAAAACCTTTCTTCCAATTCTTCCGTAAAGAATAGTTATATATTTATCACAAAAAGAAAAACTACAGATATATAACCTGTAGTTTTTCATGAATATGGTACCGGGTGAGGGATTTGAACCCCCGGCAATCGCCGTGTAAAGGCGGTGCTCTACCACTGAGCTAACCCGGCATGTAAACTGGTCGGGAATGTAGGATTCGAACCTACGACCCCCTGCTCCCAAAGCAGGTGCGCTACCAGACTGCGCTAATCCCCGTTATAAACTTCATGATATACTGGCTTCTCGTGTCCTGCCGCATATCCGATGCCACCTAAGACATCCACAACCTGATCCCCTCAAGGGAGATTTCTTAAACTTGGTGGAGCCTAAGGGAATCGAACCCTTAATTGAAGCTTGCAAAGCTACCGTGTTCCCGTTAGCACTAAGGCCCCATTAAAACTATTTATATCGTAAAATCTCTATCAAACAAAAAGAGTGGCGATGCCAGTAGGACTCGAACCTACGACCCCAAGCTTAGAAGGCTCGTGCTCTACTCCAACTGAGCTATGGCACCATTCTCTTTAACATGCCCTCAGTATAGCAGGTTTGATGCTAATGTCAAGAACTTTGTTCAGGAGTATTGCTTGGTGCCGGTGGATTAGAACCAACAATCTGACTATGCTGAGTGTTGAAATCTGCCGTATGTGCGGCTACAGCTTGCTTGAGTTTGTTGAACTCTGCTTCTGCCACTTTTCCTGCTTCCTGAGCAGCATTGATTGCTACCTGATGCAAATCGCGTGACTTGACAAGTGCATCCTGCAAAAGCCCCTTAAGACGAACAACTTCCTGATTGGCAGCTAGTGCTTCTTGGTGTGCCTTTTCATAAAGATACTTTGCGTCCTGAACAATAACCTGCTCAAGATGAATAACTTCTTCTTCCGCCTTTTGCACCCAAGGTGCAATCTTATCTAACATTCCCATTTCAGTTCTCCTTTACTGATTCTCACACTTTATTTAGTGCAATCTTGGGATAAAAATGGTGCTCTAAGCGAGAATCGAACTCACTATCTCCGGGTTACAAATCCGGCGCATCGCCAGCAATGCTTTTAGAGCGTAATATTTTGTCTCTCCGCTTGTATATAGCCGCATTAGAAACTCCTAGCATATTTTCTAGTTCTCTAATTCCATGCTTGTCAAGCAACGCAATCAAGTCAATACTATCCCAATCTACCTTTCGGCTGTTGCGCTGAGCGCAAGTATGACTACAAAACTTTTGTCCTACTGGTTTTTGTTTACTGCATACCGGACACGAATCATAATCAGATACTTTTTTGAAGTCAGCAAAGTCTTCATTAAAAGTAGCAAATGAGTCCGGAATTGCTCTAACTCCAGCATGTATTTCACTATGACAATTGTGACATACCAAAATACATTTTTTAAGTTCAGCTACGATCTTAGACCAAGAACTAGGGTTCGCTCTTGCGTCCCCAAATTTAATGTCCTTCTGACTGGGATCAATATGGTGGAATGCTAAAGCAGCGGTATGTGTATCATAGCCGCAACACTGACATTTACCACCCATTGATTCAACCATTCTAGATTTGGTTCTGTCTCGCCAACGTTTTACATTATCCGACATGTAACTCATAATATAACCTCTAACCTGCAAATATATTTATCAAAGTTTTGCAGGTTAGAGGTTTTAAATTGGCTCCTCAGGTTGGACTCGAACCAACGACATTCGGTTTAACAGACCGATGCAACTACCACTGTGCTACTGAGGAATGATAACTTAATAATATTTAATGGTTGAAAGCAGAGTCGAATTATTTTTCTATGCTGCCATATCAATAATTCGACTGTGCTTCGGAACACCCGACAACAGATATTCCATCTGATCCGCAAGGATGTTGCGATTCTGGAGAATCAGATTCTCAAAGTGGTTTGGCTCATAAGGGACGTAAAGCAGTTCCATACGGGCTTCCTTCAACGTCTTGCAACCCTTCTTTTGGTTACAGACCTTACATGCAGTTACTACGTTGGTCCATTCATCAATACCACCCAAGAACTTAGGGTAGATGTGATCACGGCTCAAGTTAACACTGTGGAAGTGCGAACCGCAGTAAGCGCACACATTACGGTCACGTGCGAACAAAGTCTTGTTCGTCAACACAACCTTGTTGTGCTTGTTGAAGTCAAAGCCATGACCCTTTACAGCAATGATGCTTGCTGCTTCAAGGTAACTTTGCGAACCGTCACGGCGAGTACCACCACGATACTTGGCAACTACATCACCGAGAGTCCAGGCTACGAGGTCCTTCGCGTAATACGAAATTGCTTCGTCGTGGGTGACCCACGTCCGAGGGACACCTGAAATATCTAGTGCTAGAATTGCCATAAAATCTCCTGTTTGCTTTCTTTCTACATATTTAGACCGTGATTCCTTTGTAGTCTATAATCTCTCTTAGTGCAAGCAAAATCTATAAATATATAATCAGCTTTGCACTTTTAAGTTTCTTCCCATTTTATCTTTGTTAATGTGCTCAGAAATACGTCACGATGTGACTCATTCCAAATCATATAAGTTATCCACTGTTTAGTGCCTTTCAATCTCAAAGGACCAGCGGCTTCCATAGGATGGATTCTTACGCCCGGTTTGGCATAATGTTTTCCATCAACAACATGATATTGTTTATGATTTTTTGGATCATTGAGATACAAATAACCTTCTACAAATCTCTTGTTGTATTCATTTAATGATGAAAACGCGCCATATCTACCTGCCTCTATGCTGGTATCCACGGCAAAATCGTGAATTGCTCCATGTATCCTTGGAACTCGTATTCCGGGAATGGTGTAGCTTCGTGAACTTAGATGAGTCATTTTTTCATCAATATCTGATGCCGAAAAGCCACTACCACAAATAATCTTATCGTCTTTTTCGCATATGACATATCCATTTCCCTCTCCATCATATCGTTTTTCACAATAGAGAAGATAGAGAAAAGAAGATGGGTTATTTTCCCAATCAATAGGACTCATGTTCTGTGCGCCGGGTCTGGTGTCTGCAATAGCTTCGTCACAGAACGCGATAATCTTTTCTATCGGATATGAACTGTCAATTTTTTGTAATTTTATCATAACGTTTTGCAGTGAATATGTTCAATCTTTTTCTACAATCATCTAGGTTTTCTTTGAGGACATGCTCGTAGTTTTCTGCCAGCAACCATGAGCATTTTCTACCGCGACGATAAGCTTCATAGACTGCCAAGAGTTTTTTTGGAGATGTCTTAAGTTTCCAGACTCCCATAACACATATTAGTCCCCACTGATATGCTTTGGTCTGCCCATAACTAAATGCCGCTAAGCAGATTTCTCCAAAAAAGTCCATATCGTACCCGGTTAAAACATGCCAAATGTCATGAGTGTCTCTGAATCTTCTGGCCATCCATATGTATGGATGTTTTCTGTTGATCCAACTTCTGTTGCGTGTTCCTAGCCGACTGAGACGAATCAATACTTCAATTGAGTTTTGATTGCTCAATATAGCATTTCCAACTGTTCCACTTTGGCAATCAACCAGATGTTCATAAAGATCGGCTATTTCCGGAAAAGACGTTGCAATGTTTGTTCCCTCTTCGGTTTCAAGAAGCCTACTATACGATCTTTTCAGAGCGGGACCATTCATCGCTTTTGCCAAAGCAAGTATGTGCTTGGTAGAGGACGGGTCTTTGAACATTTTTTTAAAGTTAGACCATCCATCCAACCAATCAATATTAAATTCCATCTTGCTCATACACACACTCCAGTTCAAAAGACTTGAGTGTATTTATTTGTTCTCTTGGAAGGTCTTTCCAGAAAAAATACTTCTCTTTATCTGGATCACATTTGCACAAAACATTAAAGAACACGCCAGTATCGCTGACATCATGAACATATACGTTTTTACTGCTCAACAACACATACCGGATGATTTGACTATTATGTGCAAGTTTGAGCAAGAGGCTTTGCTTGACATCTTCTGCGCCACCCATTTCTTCTTCATAGTCAATGAGAGAGGCGGCAGCTTTAGAAAGAAGCACTAATCGGTTAAAAAAGTTTCCATGCTCAGTAGATACCCGGCGTATCTTTTCAATGTGAAGATTGAACTTTTTGAAATCTTTTTCGTTTATGCTGCTGATTGTTCTGTTTAGATAAACATCAGTGTGTAGCCAATCCTCTACCATAAGATGTGAACCATCTAAAAGAGCAAGGGCATCAATAAGACCTATCACATCTGCTGATTCTCTGTTTGCAACATGTTCCAGTATGGATACTGCGTTTGGCATCAAATAATCATCGCCATCTACTGGAATAACATGAGTGAACTCAGTAGTCAGAAAGTACTCAATCAGCGAGTTTTTTCCTTTTCCCGGTTTTCCATTAGATGGAGTAACAATTGATGGTATTCCCATCAATGATGAAAGGCGTTGTGCATGTGGGATATATTCTTCATCTAAAGTATTAATGATCACTACGATGTTTTTTGTTTGTCCCAATACACTCTGAATACATCTCTCCAGCTTATCCAACTTTCCAGATGTTAAAATTGCCACAATAGTATCCATAACTATATTCCTAAATCTGGTGCCCAAGAAAAGACTCGAACTTTCACGGACTTTCGTCCACAACGACCTCAACGTTGCGTGTCTACCATTCCACCACCTGGGCATTAAATTGGTGCACCCGGACGGACTCGAACCGCCAACCGTTCGGTAATCTGCCGATCATGAGGTATAAGCTCACCGCTCTACCATTGAGCTACGGGTGCATGGTGCTCTATACAGGAATCGAACCTGTTATCTCCGGGTTACGAATCCGGCGCATCGCCAGCAATGCTTATAGAGCAAAAAATTGTAGCGGGCCTTCCTCCACAACATAGGAAGCATTATGCGGAATTTATCAGCGCCTCCGCCTGTGGACTTACGTCCTTTGGGTACGTTATTGCAGATTACTTTCAGGATACGCCATCCTTTTTCAACGTATGCCTACGCTGAGATTTCACCTTACTAACACCCACTACAAAACTATATGAGATAAATACCATATTAACAAGGTAACTTCCCATGGATATTGACAGCTTTAAAAAACTCATGATGATCTGCGAAGGCAGAATTACAGACAACCCGGATATTGAATACGAAGATGATCCCAAGGGGACCAAAGTCATCGCAAGACTTCGCAGCTATAAGAGCCAAACATACACTAAGCTTGCTCAGAAGCTACAGCGAATGGAAGAACTCACAGAAGAAATGAAGCAACTAAAAGATGAAATCAAGCAACACACTAGAGAAGACGTTGCTGATCTTTTTGATGCTGCAGATGCTGCTCGTACTCGTGTCATTGAAACAGTCAGTTTCATTTTCAATCTTACCAAAGACCCTAAAGTTACCGAGGCTCCAAAGTATAAGAACATTCTTGAAGAACTTGAAAAGCATCTTACACCTGAACTTATCAAAGTGTTAGAGGGCATCAAGAGTCAAGAAGAAATGGTCACAAAAACACAGAAAGCACCAGCCTTGACAGTTAAGCCCATAAACGAAGCCGTTGGAAGCATTTTTGCCCGCCTAAAGAAGGCCGTTTATTCTTGGGCTAAGAGTTATGACCAGAAACTCAACGCTCTTAAAGCGGAAGCTGGCCTATAAACTATAAACGGAATCATCAAATGAATATGAGAGACCTTATTAACATAATAGAATCAAATGTTGTTGATTTTGATTCTGCAAAAAAAGACAAAGAACTACGTGGATTCCATAAAGAACTTATGAATAAAGTCCAGAATGGTGTAAGTGGTTCTCAATCTGCATTATCAGCAATGAATGAGCAAGGTCTGTTTGATGATCTTCCGATTGGCAGTAGAATTCGTTTACCAAAAGGCGGAATTTACAAAGTTATTAGACATGGAGTGACACGATCTAAGACAGGACAAGAAAGTGCTCATTCTGCCCATATACGTCAAGAATTTAATTTTGGTCCAGCATACTTTTTACCTACAGAAGATGGATTTTACACACCTATAGTGTATCTTCGAAGAGAAGACCCAAATGGTGACTACGAAGAAGGCGGTCACCTACTTGACAGGCTTGTAAACTTTGAAACTGGCGAAAAACGCTATATCAAATTTACTGGTCCAAAAAGTTAAATGGTGCCCCGAGAGGGACTTGAACCCCCACGCCTTTTGGGCAAGAGATTTTGAGTCTCCCGCGTCTACCGATTCCACCATCGGGGCATTTACTTAGTTATTACTCCAGTCATACATGACAATAGTATTGATCACTTCACCTTCAAGGCATAAGTTGATCGTTATCTGATCTTGCCATAGACCATATGGGTCTTGACTAATACCAAATGTCATTGACAGATTGTTTGCTAGATAATCTTTAATCTGTGCTTGCAGTTCTGGGTCCATTTTACTCTCCTGTTGAGAGTATTTAGTCAAGTGATCGGGCACCGTAGCGATCTTCCGAGTATTTCTCACTCAACATGAATAGCTGGATACACGTTTTTATAGAGACCGTCCCCATCCTGTGCCACAACTAACAACTTGATAAGAGTTGCCTTGCCCGACATGAATCGTCTACTCTGTTCTCAAGCTAATCACACTTGAGCAAAACTTGGTGCGGGTAGAGGGACTTGAACCCCCACGCGATAAAGCAACAGATTCTAAGTCTGCCGTGGCTACCAATTACACCATACCCGCATTAACTATTTGGTTTTAATTCTGGTGCTTCCAGCCGGGATTGAACCGGCGACACCCAGATTTTCAGTCTGGTGCTCTACCAACTGAGCTACAGAAGCATAAACTTATTAGAAGAACACTGTTTCTCTTGCTGTCGCCCTTCTAGCTCTATGAGTTTATCAGACTAACAGTGTTCATCTAATAAGTCTATCATTGAGATAAACTTCTCAGGAATGCGAATACTTCTTCTTCGGAATGATAGATAGCATGATGCGATATCGGACGAGTTAACGCCACTTGATAGTTATCACCAAACTTTCTGATTATTCCAAAGCCCTCAAACCTACCGTTGCCCGGAGAACGATTGTTCCAGCGAGTACGATAGCGATAAGGGAAAGATTCACATTCATATGTCGCACCGAGTAACTCGGCACACTTTTCATAGAACATGATCTTCCTTTCTTTATATAAAGTCGTACCCTTCGTACAGGATTCGAACCTGCGCTAGGACCACCGAATTAACGGACGAGCTACCACTGCACAATTACGTCAACAGGGTTCATCTAAACAGTCTATCGTAGGGAAGAGTCACGGTGCTAGGGAGGGTCCGCTACTCTATTTCAGGTCTTGCCAGTGCCACGCTCACGCCCTTAGCTTGACCACCCGATAGATTTTATTCATTCAACAATGTCAAAGAACAGAGAGTTTCTTTCGTCGCTCTCTATGAACTCACAATAGCGTGTAGTTCAGATAATGTCAAGAACTATTTTTAAAAATATTTGGTGGAGCCGGAGAGAATTGAACTCTCGCAAGTCGGACTGCCAGCCCAACCGCTAGACCCACTAGCGGCCCCAAAAATCTTTATCGGAGGGTTTGTCCAGTCACGATCCACATCGGCGGAAAAATTACAGCCATACCCACAATGCTCTAAACCTCTGGCGGAGTGTGATAGCATCGAACTATGTACCTTGCAGTACCTACTGTTTTCGAGACAGTGCGAGGAGCCAACCTCAGCACACTCCATAGTATTTTAAGAAACGTAGTTGAGTTTCTTAGTCTTATAATCTTCAATGAAGTCAACTCTGACTTGCGATGGTGGACGTATTCCACCTAAATCATGGTATGATCCTAGCATTTCTTGATCAGTCTTACCTGCAATATACCATTCATCCATGCGCCAGTGGTCTACACCGAATCTTAAGTAATCTTCTGTGCCCCATACATTTTTTGAAATCCAAAGCAATGCGTCTCGCTCAGTCATTCCGGTGTTACTTTTCCAATGATGAAAAAGAACTGTTGGACCAAGATTTCTCAAGAAAACTCTTATATAATTCTTTATTTCAGTTGGTACAGAATTACTAGAAAATATAAGTTTTAAATCGGGATGAGATTCATCTAGCTTTATATCATCAGGTGTTACCAGTGTATACCCCTGCTTTTTATATGTTGCAGTGAGTGTACTCTGTTTAACATTGTTGTGGTCAGTAGTAATGAATAATGGTGTATACGCAACATGCTGTGTTTGCCAATTATCATCACACCACTTTTTAGTTTCCAGTAAGGTATCCTCAGTCTCATTGGGTAAGCCAACAATAAGACTGATAGTCCCTTTATAGTATCCAAGATGTTTCATGAAATACTCTTTGGTATCCAGAATCGCCTGTTGGATTTTTTCTGGTTCCATACCTTTACCAATCATCTTTGCACTAGGTCTATGAAATGACTCAACTCCATAGAATTGACCATTAAATCTCATTCTAGCTAGATGTTCAATATCGTTTGGACGAGCATGAAGGAGGTCCGCTCTAATATATCCACCAAAATTTGGACTAAATGATAGACCGTCAACTACATCTGCATACTTGATGATTTTGTCAGTGTAATCATTGAAAGTTTCATCAGCAATTGAATAGCGATATATGCCAAAATTATCATAGTTGCGAATCAGATTGTCTTTAAAGTCTTGTGCATCCCTAGTGTGATCTTCTTTGACTCCAAGAACCGAATATGTACAAAAAGCACATTTGAATCTACATCCACGGCTAGTTTCCATGGTTACTGCTTCATATGGCTGCAAGAAATCTCGCTGTTCATAATCTATTGACAAATTTTTCATCGGATACGCTGGATAATCGCGTAATGCATGAACGGTTTTACGAGTATTGCCGTTCTTGTCAATGACTTCTTCGTTCCATTTTGCTGTTCCTTTGAGGATTTCCAAAATGGCGAGTTCTCCGTAGCCAACAACCATATAATCAGCAGGAATGAAATGAACATTATGGAACTCAGTTGCCCCAGTAATAATCAAGATGTCCGGATATGTTTGCTTTAGCCAATGAAAACATCTGTACAACGTTTCAGTGTTCATATTAAAAATTGAACCAAGACCGACAAATCTAGTCTTAGAATGAACTCTAGAATTTATTAGTTCTTTGAATTCTTCAAACTTCCAAGATGGTGCATAATCTATGACTTCAATATCCATTCCGCGATTGCGCAAGAAAGACGCAATTCTATGTGACCCGGCATGACGGCGAACAGAACTGTAGCTGATGCCAAACAAATCATTAGGATGGATGGATTCATCCATATTGATCATACCGCCAAATATTAAACCATGTTCTTTCATTTCTTATATATATCACATTTTAGAAGGCGAAACCATTATCGTTTACTGTACATCCGAGCTTAACGATAATGACTTCTAACTGGTCGAGCATGTAGGATTCGAACCTACGATCTCCTGGTCCCAAACCAGGCGGATTAAACCAGACTTTCCTAATGCTCGTTATTGGTAATGCAGTTTAGGTGGGCGGGACTCGAACCCGCAATCGCATTAGCTAGTCACTTACTACGCGAAGTCCGTTGTCGGGGCTATTGTGACGCTATTTCCCTAGACAGATGTGTATGCCGCTTCCACCACCGATAACGTTTTTCTAAACTGCACAATTTTGGCGGAGTCGGTGGGATTCGAACCCACGGTACCCTTGCGAGTACAACACCTTTCCAGGGTGTCACATTCGGCCACTCTGTCACGACTCCATTTATTCAGTATCAATAGCACGATTCAGCAGATGACGAGCCATGCGATGTTCAAGCTTCTTATCGCGGCTACGAGCCTTCTTGCTGCGGCGGCTATTATAGGTTTCAGTAGGAAAAGTATCATGACCGGGACAGCAACGCTCGATCAGGCTAGGCTTGGCGAAATAAATGTCACGCTTCATGTCATTCTCCTTAAGTTTGGTGCCCTTGTAATTTTCGTCTTGCTGTAATCATCTCCACAAAGTCATACAAGCCAAGGGCATAAGATTGGCGCGCCCACTTATTTTTCTCTGCCGTTTCTGATTTTGGAAGTCAAAACCAGCACGATGGGCGCATAAAACTGGAGCCGGGAGGAGCCGTATGTTCGTCGCATCATACGCGATGACCCGTACCCGGCATAATAATATCTATGTCACATTGCGACGAAAACATAGATTTCAAAATGGGGCAGTGGTAACGTTCATTCGTCACTATTACGGTGCACCAAATAGTGGTGTCACTCGCCGCCATAAACTGGTGCATCCTGATGGTTTCGAACCAACGACCTTCTGCGTGTCGAGCAGATGCTCTACCACTGAGCTAAGGATGCGTTAAGTACGTGAACGAAAAATAAGTTTGATGATCCATCCAAGGATAATGCAACTTGATCCAGTAACTAGGATTGCAAGAGGAATCTGACCATGAGTTGCAAGATAGTATACCCACAAACCCAAGCCACCCAGCGCACCTGCTACTAGGATAAAGAAGCCAAGAATGATAAGGGAAATCCCAAACATTCTTCCATACGGATTAAAGAAAGTTAAGTCTACCATAACTCTATTTATCATTCACGCACGTAAACTGGGGTGTAAGACGGGGATCGAACCCGCGACATGCGGTACCACAAACCGCCGCTCTACCACTGAGCTACAAACACCATATTAAATGTCAAGATGCTTTTTAGCATTCTCAACGTAATCTTTGATACGCTTGCCACCGATAGGGTTCATAGAATGAACCGTGTATTCTGGAAACTTGACACCATTGTCTGCACAATAATCAACAAGCCACTTAGCACAATCGTATCCGGTCTTCTCTGGACCATAGTCGTAATCAGACACTTGATCAGCAACAGCGAACAACAACTGTCCAGTACTGTTCTGCTGACAATCTCTGAGCATATGCTGATAGTGAACATCAGCAAGGTCATGGTCAAACGTCACGAATGATGGAACACCACATTGAGTAATCATAGCTACAAAATCATCGTAGCTGCGCACAACGTGATAAACGTCATCCGGAATCGCAACCCAAGTCACCTGACTGGGGACACGTTCATCGTCAAGAAAAAGATGATAGCTCATGTGTGTTACTCTATCAGATTGTGAAACAATGTCAAGTGTTAAAATGGCTGACTAAGTAGGACTCGAACCTACATAACCTTCGTTAACAGCGAAGTGCATTACCATTATACTATTAGTCAATGAAAATGGTGCAACCAATAGGCTTTGAACCTATAACCTTCGGTTTCGTAGACCGATGCTCTATCCAGTTGAGCTATGGCTGCATGAATTCTCCCTGTTTTTATAGAGGTATCGGGAACCTCTACCGGTAAACACCACGGCAGACCTAGGAACCGCTGTTTAGTAATCCGGCGAAACTATATACCTTGTTGGACCCGAATGCTTTGTTCCAACTTTTCCCTTCCGACTCATCCTTGGCGGACACTGCGGATATCAAGGGTTACGGGTTTCCTTCTTCACAGTCAGGACAAGGTAATCTGGTAGTCCCTGAGAGATTCGAACTCCCGACATCCTGTTTCGAAGACAGGCGCTCTATTCCACTGAACTAAGGGACCATTTTTCTGGTGCTGCTTGTCGGATTCGAACTGACGACCTACGCATTACTAATGCGTTGCTCTACCACTGAGCTAAAGCAGCATTATTTTATAAGAGTTTGGATGCCCCTGCTGGACTCGAACCAACGTAAACAGAATCAAAATCTGTTGTCCTACCTTTAGACGAAGGGGCAATGAATCCTGCGTGATATTTATAATACATCTGTTACTTGAAAACATTTCTGATGTGCTAGTCTCTTATTCATGGTAAGAGGGCGTGTGTTTAAATCTCAATGTTCTCAAGTAATAGATGTTTAACGGAACTTCATACCAAACATATAATTTCCAAAGTTTTTCCTTCTTTTCTTTGTAGAAGAAATCGCTCGGTTAATGGTTTTAGCGGACCACTGTGATTTGTCATGTTTATCATATAAAGTAGCGAGACTTGGTGCATATTCTGCAGTCTTCATCATTTTTCGTTGTGTCGCTTTTGCAGTTTTCTTGTACATATTCGTACTCCTATCTAATATGAAATAGCCTTTTGTTTCTTGATGGAGCGAGATATGTTGTCCGGCAATTCGGACTGACCCGCTCCCCACCTTTTTTACTCTCTGTGTTACCTCCACAGATTTCATCCCAGTGACGCCCGTTCTTTTTTTATAGTGCTTTGCAGCCTCGTTCCGACTTGCACTTTTGTCAGGTCTTTCATCCCAACTGTCAAAGTTTTTGGCCTTGACTAACAAAAAACCCCGGAAACTTCTTTCCGGGGTACCTTAGATTTGATGTTTGAAGTTTCTACTTCTTTGTCAAACCTGTGTACCCCCGTCACCATTCAATGAATTAAAGCTAACGCGGATGCTTGTAGGATATGCTACAGGCATAGTTAACCCTTCTGTGGCGAGTGCCCAGAGTTGTTTATGCTGTTGCAGACATATGTTACAAGTGTTATTCATAGTAAGTTTATTTATTCCGTGTTTAAAAAAACGCCATTTAAGGGGCTGTTTTTCAACTTTTCCTCAAAATCGCTTCATATTCACTCTTATATATCATTCAAAAACTGTTGTCAAGAAAAAAATCATCTAAATATTCACATGAACTTTGATGCTTTCTCTCATGGACAAATCCAGAGTAAACTCTGGTTGTGCAAAGAACTTGAACCGTTTCTTCCCGACAATGCTAAGGTAGCAGTGCTTGGAAGTTGGTACAACCTCGTTGCATTTATGCTTCTAACACGTAACCCAGATCAATGTCAAGCCTTTTTGGGCATTGATTTAGACCCTGATGTGAAGCCTATCGCTGATAAAATAGTAGACGCTTGGACGATAGATGGAAAAGTTCAAAACTTAACCGCTGATGCTGGGTCATATGATGTATCTTGGTATGATGTGATTATCAACTGTTCGCCAGAACATATGGCTACCAACGATTGGTTTGAGAATCTTGAGTACGGCAAACTTGTTTGCATCCAATCAAGTGATGTCACGATTGGCGATGATGATGTTTGGTTGTGCGTTAATCCAAACGAGGAACTTGATGATTTGGCACAAAAATACCCGATGTCAAAGTATCTGTTCTCTGGTACTAAAGAGATTAGGTATAGTGATGACAACGGGTATCGTAGATTTATGATTATCGGTATTAAGTAATCAAACAACAATCTTAGAGAAGGTTGCAACCACCGCCGCAATCTTAGAGATTGCCATAATCTGAGAGTGCGGAACACCCATGCTAGTCAGGTTCTTCATTCGCTCTGCAATGAAAACCTTGTTCTTAAGAGCCACTGCAGCCGCAAACTCATACATTGTATACTGCGTTTCAGTTACACTGCTGTCAGAATAGCTGATGTCAGGAGTCAATCCGGACCATTCAAAGCAGGAGTTAAAAATGTATAATGTATCTTTGTAAGAAAGAAGTGTGGCTGCACGTTTTGCTGCTTCACGCTCATTTGTCTTGAACAGAGGACCATTCATTGAAATCTCAAATCCGAGTCCACCGTTTCCGGTTGCTACTGCTGCTGCCAATGCACACGCATGAGAATCAATCTCAGTAAGCCCACTATCAGAAGACATTGCTTCTTCCAAATCAGTAGCAATCTCCTGTGCGTATTTGGGTATGGTTCCGCCTACCATAGTTAACCAGTTCATAATCCTGCTTCCTTTGCGAGTTGTTTATATCCCTTACCAGTAGGATGATAATGGTCGGCTAGTGGCTTGGGAATCGTTAGTGTGTAATCTTTGTACATTGATGCGACTGTTGACACGATGTGCTGGATTGTCAGTGCTGTTGTGCCTGACTTAGGATTAACTGCGGCAGGAATGATCCAGATTACTCGCTTGGCTTGGATTCTAGACCGTAGCTGGCTAATCTCGCTATAAGTATCTATCATTGCAGTATCGTTTGTTCCCAAACTGATTACCACAGTGTCTGCATTCAGTGAAAAAGTTTTGTAGTGTCGGTTCACTTGTTTGCTGGTCCAACCGACATGACCATAATCAGCACACACATGGCGCTGCATAGCAACACCATGTGCAATACTATCTCCGATGATTAAGCATTCTAGCATGTAATAATGTAGGGGCCGAAGCCCCTACACCTCTCCTTTTCAGATAGCAAGATAAATGTAATCAAACAACGGCTTCTCCTTAGCGCGAGTCATAATGAGACGCGCGCCCTTGCTTTCAAAGATGAAGCGACCTTCCTGAGTGTTCAGGTTGATCAGATGTTCAGGAGTGAAGCGAAGGTCCTTGTACTCCGCATCATCGTCGTTGGGATCAGTGTCATATTCAACATTGATACCAGCAACAGCAAGCGGGTTGCCTCGCCACTGCGACGGACATACGTCCTCAACTTCAACACCATTGTCAATCAACTTGAGGTCAAACTTGGCACCGTCATCATACTCAATCTTCGCATTGAGCATTTCAAGGGCTTCGGACGGAGACTCGTTGTAACGGTTCATTTCTTCAACAAGTGCCTTGAGCATGTCAAAGTTGAACTGATTAAAGAGGCTCGTAAGACCGCAAATCTGATCAATGTACTGCTTGTTGTTCAGACGATCTTCACAGTATTCACGAATGAATGCAGAATCAAGACCCTTGAAGTCAAGCAGGTAGAAGATACGACCCGGACGATTACGCATGTGCGAATCAATGCGGTACTTGTCATTGCAAGTAAGAACGTAAAGCTTCTTGCTGCCGAACACACCGTCAAGCAGAGTCAGAATCTGTTCCTGATCTTCACGATCATAGACCTTTTCAAACTCGTCAAAGAGAACGACACAAGGCTGATCAATGTCCTGCAACAGCTTGAAGAATGCGTCACCCTTCCAATCGCGGTTGATCACGATAGTAGGAACACCCTGCTTTGCAAGTTCAGTAGAGAGATTCTTGGCAAGCAAAGTCTTACCCGAACCCTTTTCACCGTTCAACAGAACACCGGTCTGCTGTGGACGTTCCCAGAACGTATTGATGATGCGATCAGTATGACGAAGAGTATTGCCATACATCTTCGCAGGAATCTCAAAGTCATCAATCTGTTCAAGATAGAAGTTGCCCATCATATCCTGAGCAATAGTGTAGTTGCCTGCAGGAAGTTGTTCGTGCAAATCCATAGCTTCCTTGCTGGAAACTCGGAAAGTATTACCGTTCTTCAAAAAGTATGCCATTTTTTCCTCAAAACTTTAGCAGGTTAAATGCAAGCAGGACATCCCGCTTATCTTCATCAACTGGATAAACTGCCAGTGCAGTATACTCACCATCGTTTAGATCAGGTTCAAGAAACTTCTCGTACTTGAATCCAAACTTAATGAGAATCTTTTCAACAGCCGCAAGGGCTTCTAGATTGCGAACACCAACACAAGTGAAGTAAGTGTTGTCCGGATCAGCGTCAGCATCACCGTTCTTCCAAAGACCGTAGCCGAGTTTCATAACGACATGAGCCGTCTGCACCAATTGGTACTCGCGGAAAATGTCTTGTCGCGTGAAGAAATAAGCATACCTCTTCATCTTAACTCCTGTGTGTTCGTTCATCATGTTTTCACATTACACTAAGTTGATCGGAATGTCAAGAGAAAAGATAAATAATCATAGCAAACTTTCAAAAGGGATAAAAATGCAACATACTCCATTTACATATCTTATCGGGTGGACCAATCTCAACAAATGGTACTATGGTGTGCGATACGCCAAAAACTGCCACCCATCTGATCTATGGACCACATACTTTACTTCAAGTCCAATTGTCAAACAGTTTATAGAAGATAACGGACACCCCGATGTTATCCAAGTTAGAAAAATCTTTAACAATGTATTAGCTTCCAGACAGTGGGAGGATAAAGTTCAACGCAAACTGAATGTAATACACGACCAAAAATGGCTCAATAGAGCGTATGGTAATTCTAAATTTGATACAACTGGACATTTCTGCGGAATTGATCATAATGGTAACTTAGTGTGGGTTGACTGTGAAGACGAAAGAGTTAAAACTGGAGAAATTCAAGGAAATACAAAAGGCAAGCTCGCAGTTCGCGATGAAAACGGAAAGACATTTCAAACAGAAAAAACTAATCCAACATATCTTTCAGGAAAGTTGAAAAGCACCAGTAATGGTTACGGAACAGCATATGATCCTGTTACAAAGAAATGTATTGGAAGAATTGCTGTAACAGACTCGCGCTGGAAAACTGGAGAAATAATAGGGTCTCCGCTCTTTTCCGAATTCGTTGCTACCAAAAATGGTATGATTTCACGCAATGACCCAGACTACATAAATGGAACCATTAAACATGTGAATTCTAAAAATGCTCCTGCAATTGATGCCACAACTAATATGCCATTAGGAAGAATATCCGTAACAGACCCGAGATGGAAAACTGGAGAAATCATCAGTATGTCTAAAGACTTCATACCCGCCAAAGATTCAAAAACCCGTGAATCTCTGGGAAATATTCACAGGAATGATCCAAGATGGGGTACTGGAGAAATAATTGCCCGTTCTAAAAACACTATTATTGCAAAATGCTCTAGAACGGGCAAGTCAGTTGGAAGGGTAGAAAAAGATGACCCTAGATGGATAACTAAAGAAATTGTAGGTATTAGAGCGAAGCTCGTTTCCTGATATCATCAAATGTGTGTTCAGTAATCAAGTGACCGTTCTCAAAAACGGTTACTAGTACTGACTCGCCCTTCCCCTCAATATCGGTAAAGTATTTTCCATCCGAATCTTGGTAAAGGGTTACGCGACCTTTCTTGCTTTGTTTGCCTTGATCAGTGATAGGGTCTTTAAATACGTTAACCCATTGATCATTAACTAATGCAGCACTGCACTTAAGAGCGAATTTTTGATCATCGCGGTTCACAATCTGGAGCAATGCACCACCCTGACCAAACACCACGTTGTCAGCACTGTAGCCAGCAAGCGTGATAGTGTAGAGAATGCTGCGAATGCTTGCGTGATTGATACCATCGCCCTGCAACACACGAACATTGTTCAGGACCTTGAAGCCCTTGTCATTGACAGTGTGACCAAAGTACTTGTCAAGAATCTTCAAGCACTTACTAACCACATCGGCCGGATCGCCCGAATCAGGACGAACAACAAGAGTAGCACCACTATCAAGCACATCCTGCTTGAGTTCCGTACCCCACAGTTCGCAAGCCTTGAAGATGTCATAGCTATCCGATACTGCCGAAACAATGCCACCGGGCTTGCCGTTTTTCTTGACCATGTTGCGATACGAATCAACTTCGTATTCGCGACCCCAGCTAGTTACAGTGCTGTGTTCCATAGCAGGTACGCTAAACCCTGCCATATCAGCATTATAGTAACGACGAGCAAACAGAAGAGCCTCAACCGTGTCTGTTCCCATGAAGTTAACCAAGTGGGCAGCGCCTCCGATGCCAGCACTCTCAAGGCTCGATACCCCACGAGCACCAAAATCGTGTAGCTTGAAATCAATAGTAGTAGGGTCACCAGTCTTCTCCAAATATTCAAGAATCAATTTCTTGTTTTCGTAGCTGTTGGTAGCAACAGTTGTAGGATACCAAATTGCACGAAGCAGCGCAGTTTCAAGGAAGCTGGTCAGCCAGTAGCAGTTGGGATCAGTGTTCTCAATAGTAGCGAGAACATTCTTGACAGGAACAACAGTACCTTCAGGCACTGCCTTGATGCGAACAGGCAGATAGCCATCATGTTCACGCAGAATGTATTCCCAACCTTCACGATTGAAAGGTTCTCCGTGTGCAAGGATAATAGCTTCGGCTTCGTCAATCATTTCTTGCGTGATTGGAGCACAAAGATATTCCTTGATGAATGCCTGCAAGCCGAAGAACACAGTAGAACTGTGAACGCCGCCGCGACTTTCAATGTAGCTGTAAATGCCAGTCGTGTTAGGAGGGTATTGCACATACATTGAGTACTTGTAAGAATCTGCATTCAGGCAAATGTTGTGTTGTGTCATAATAAAAACTCCTTTTATTAACAATGTGCTTCGACGTCTATCGCCTTTGCATTTGTGAGTATAACAAACCCGAATTGATTTGTCAACTTTTATTTTTGCAATTGTCAAAATGCCATCTAGGCATAACCATCATTGCTCCTACTTTTCCACAATGCGGACAAGTAACTGGTTTTGTTTTTTCTTGCCTTAACCTTTGTTTTTGATCGTCAGTTAATGGTTTCGTGTTCTTTTTCTTCCCAGTGAATCTGAGACTTTGTGCTAGTTTCTGTTCCTCTGTCCAAGCATATGATCCATTCTGTTTCCTAGCTTCCACCATCTTGGCAATACCTGCAAGTTCTTCCGGTGTGCTAAACTTTCGTCCTTTCCTTGAGCTAACTTTGATTCTTGGTTTAGACATATTTCGTTTAGCTTCATCACTTAACCAAGATTTTCCGTTCTGCTTTCTACTTTCAGTCCTTGCTTTAATATGATCTTCACTTTGCTTCTTTCCTTTACCAGCAAGCGACTTCTTCATCTTAGCAACTTCGTCGGTAGAAACTCTATGGGCATGGGCACTACGCAAATGTTCATATACTCTACTCGTAACTTTGAATCGTTTCATAGTGAGGTTAGAGCAAGCCATCTTATATACTGCGTGAACCATGCCTGAGTTAGGATACATCTTGGCTAATAGTCTATGAGCAACAAAATGTTCCCGTGCAGTCAAGACCACTAAGTTTTCTGGATCATCACTTCCCCCGAAACTTCTAGGGACAATATGATGAACCTCTTTATAGCCTTCTGGAATTCCTTTACTTCTCCTTGTTTCTATCAACAACTCGTATAACTTTGTGTAGTCCATAAATACCTCATACTGATTAATATGACAGTATTTATACTTTGTAATCAAAAACTACAGTTTATGACCACCTCAATAGGAATAGCATTTCAAGTTCTTTAGTAAAAACATAATCTACATAACCATACATATAGGGTTTCCACAACTTCTCTGACTGCGATTCTACCCAACTGCGAATTTCAGATGTGTATACTTTATATACGGGAAGGTCGTTGTGAATTCCAAACCTTTCCCATTTTGGAAAATCATCTAGTTCAATCATAATAACCTCAACCGAATTCCACAAGAGTGACAGCCCCACCCTTAGCAGAAACCTTTTCAGCAAAGTCTTCCAGCATGGCAATGATACGATCCTTATCACCGCCTGCTAACCCGCATCCAATTAGTGGGAAGCCGAAACGAACTCCACCAAGTACCGCTAGCTTCTTCAAGATGAGATAGAAGCTTTCATACTCAAAATGATCAACTCCACGAGGCAGATAGTGCAACTGGGTGTAAGCGTTTACAATGATAAAAGGGTGTTCACTATCACTTGGCTTACCATAAGTAGCATATGTACTAAAGTTTCCTAACTTTGCAACAGGATTTTTCCATTGCTTGGTGGCAATAGTATCGGCTTCATATACTTGAGGATATCGTGCGCGAATCTCTTTGGCAATACCACTCCCCATAACATTTTGGCAGTTCGCCCCATGCACGATAACATCAAATTCACCCTGCTCAGCAAGGTCAATGAGATTGCCTTTAATGTGATTAAGCATAATCAAAGTCCCTCAACAGTAGAATTGTGATTCCTTACAAGATGCCGATCAAGAACGCCCATAATATGCCAATAAGCCGCTGTTCTGCCATTTGCATATTCTTCCTCTGGTAGAGCATTAATAGCACTCATAATAACTTCTCCAAGTTGGACCGGAAACTTATGTCCGCCTACTTCATTATCTTCCATGATCAAAGCCCTCTTATTCATCAATACACTAATTAAAGGCCGAGTTGGTATTGAATAATATGCCAATGATCCTCAAACAACATGGATTCATCAAGATCACCGAGTTTATACCACCCTGCGGTTCGCGCATCGTCCGATCCTTTAACCTTAGGTAATTCAACTGCATTAGGAAGCTGAATTAAAGAACAATGTGTGATCGTCCTGCCGCGAGAGGACCGGTGAGGATCATCAAAAACATCAGTGCGAACAATATTACCCCGAAGAACTGGTTCTGGGACTTTGATCTTGGTTTCTTCACGCAGTTCACGAATAGTACCATCAATGATCTTTTCATCTTGATTCAAAAATCCTCCGGGAAGAGCAAGCATACCTTTACCCGGTTCCGCCTTGCGTTCAACTAGAAGAATATGTCCAGAACAAGTAACTAGGGCATCTGTGGTAACAAAAATAGGAGGATAGGGTGCAACTTCCCACTGCTTCTTGTAGCTGCGGACGAATAGTAGTTCTCGGTGAAGGGTAGTGTATTCTTCCGTTACAGAAAAATCAATCAAAAATTTCATCACGCTATTAGGAACAGTTTTGCCGATGTTTTTCAGCACCCAGACCGGAGGAGAATCTAGAAACGCTTCACGAATGGTAGTAGCATGAACGTCAGCTTCAATCTCAACATTCACCGACTTCCATTGCGGAAACAGCTTGAGATAGTAGCTTGAGCCATCCTTGCTGGCACCAATCAGTCCGACCTTTGCATCATTGTAGCCAGATGCCATGAACCCGCTAGGATTCATTACGTCAAGCGTAGTATCCTTGACGAGTTCCTGAACCTGCTTGATCCAAGCAGCATCGTTGTAGGTCTTGTCATAAAGAGGTTTGATGATAATACGCTTACTCAAAGCATCTGCATATTCATCACGATACGCAATTTGATGCTTGAATTCGTCATTGAATGAATTCTGAATCATCTGCCGACGCTCATCAAAGGTGAACGGATTGCGGATCGTGCGGGCCTTACCTGCCGAACCTACGAGAATCAATACATGTCGGGATTTTTGAAGTGCGATGTCAATGACACGCTTATGTTCATTGTGAAAGGGCTGAAACCGGCCCACAAAGACCAATAGGTCAAACTCTTTATCTTCCATTGCTACAAACTCCTTGTTAGCGATTTTATATAGAAGGTCTATCCCTCTACAAGTCTATTTATACACGAATAACAGGGTGAAGTCAAGAATTTCCTTCACCCTGTTGCCCATTTTATACCTTCCGATTGCAGGCAGGATGTTCGCCAGTTGCTACCTTCTGCATATTGCTCATATCGCCAAATGCATTATAAACTTCAAACGGGTGGCAGGTGAGAACCTTACCTGCCAACTTAGCAGCCTCAATATAATCAAGCTGCCACCCAGAGTCCTGACAAATACGAATATAAACTTCTTGCTTGAGTTTGCGATTCGGATTCATGATCAAGCTCCGTAGATGCAGATGGATTCAAACTCATCATCGCTCATAGCGAGGTAGTCCATTTCAGTGTAGCCGTAACGATCAACACCATCACCAATGCCAACATAATTGCCGTCAGCATCAAAGGCGCTGTAGCCATAGCTATCAAAGCCGTCCTTGTCATGGTTAGCCAAATGAACCCGAGAGCTATACTCACCGAAATCCCAAGTCAGGGGAGGAATCTGCTTGTCAGCATTATAGATGAAAGTGTCATCATCCCACGCAGCGATCATTTTACGGGTCAGTGCCGGGCTGTACTTACCTTTGCTCATCTTCATGTCTCCTTGTTACACAAATCATATAACAAGGAGACCTTAGGCTGTCAAGCAGTTTTATGCAAAAATTTCTAGTGCAGTTCCGCATTCTGAACAAAACTTGGATGCTGCTTTGTTTTGCTTACCACAAGTCACACACTTTGGCTTAGCTTTAACAGTGATTGGCTTACGTACTACTTCGTTGTCAGGAGTTTCACCAAGCAACTTGAGAATGATATTGTGCTTTTCTGGTTCACATACGAAATCACTGACTGTTACAAACTTCTGATCGCTCTTGCTACCCGGAACAGTGATTCCTGTTTCAGTCTGAGGAGCAGCATTGAATGCCTGTGCAGAACTTGCAGTCAGTGTAGCACCAACAGCCATGTTGTTAACTGCGGCATAGGTTGTACCAAGTCCATCACCACCACAAGTTGTGGTTCCTGTCATCCAAGATGGAGTTGCAGTGCCTCCACCAGTTGAACGTAGAATTTGCCAACTTGGATCACCGTAGTGTGGTTGCGACGGTGCAGTCCAAGTTATGTAGTTGTTCCAATAGATACCATCCTGACGCTTGAATACCTTTTCAAACTGATATTCTACTCGGATCAAACCGTCTTCCAGCTTGATACCACGATGGTCTTCAATCTTGCCTGTACGTTCAATGAACTTGAAACGGTTGCCTTCATTCATGTTTCCATTGCGAATGGCACGTTGAAGATCAATCTCTTGTCCAGCATTGAGGACGAGTCCACCGGGAACAATGTTATCGCCATCAATATAGATGTTGATATTTGCTCTAACTGTGTTGAGATTCTTTAGTAGGATTGAGTATTCAGAACCGAATGGAATATAAACGGTATCTTTGAATTCACGGAGTACTTTTCCGTTGGCTTTGATGCTGGCGACCAGCTTACTATTATACATCATTGTTTTTCCTTCATATTTAAATGGGCTACGGAGTAAAGGCCCGATTCTTAAAACTCCGTTGGTTACAAAGCTTATCTTTGTAAAACTATTTAGCGTTTCCCTTACATGTCAGGTTTTTTTCTTTATTTGCTCTTTGCAATTCAATTGCAGCAATACGCTTAGCTTCTCTTTCTTCTGGGGTAAAGTTGCCGCGAAGCTTTTGGGTTCTTACCCCTGTGACTTTCTTAGAGTTTCTAATGTTTACCCGTTTTTACTACTACGTAAAGCATTACCCAAAGTGTTGATGTTGCTTCCTTGACGGCGAATATTTTTGTTGTTTAGTTCAAGTGCTGATGCCATGCGATGAACCTGCTCACTTAGTACTCTCACTCTTTCCTCAAGATACTTGATTCTTTTTTCAGAATCAGTTTGTTTTGGAAGCGGAAGTAGATTGTCTTCTGTTTCTACGATTCTCTTATTTGTATACATTTTTGACATAATTATTCCTTAAGAATTGATACCATTTAGCTTGAATCTCACGAACTCAGCAATATGATCAGCAACATTCACTTCACAGTATTTCTCGAATCCCTCAAATCCCGGTGCTGAGTTCGCTTCACAAACTTTGAATCCATTTTCATCAAACAGTAAGTCAATACCAGCAATCTGTAATCCACATACTCGTGCAGTTTCACGAGCAATATAGTCAATTTCGTCGGTGACTTCAAAACGTTCTCCGTGTCCACCATTTGTAATGTTGGCGCGGAAGTCACCGACAGGAGCAACACGTTTCATGGCCCCGATCACTTTACCACCGACTACAAAAACCCTAAGGTCTTCTCCCGGTCGGTGACCTACATATTCCTGAACAATAAGAGTTTTTGCACTCTTCAATGAGTCTACAAACTCCATCAGTTTTTTGAAGTCTCTTTTCTTTTCGCAAAGATAGACTCCCTCACCGTAACTACCATTCAGAACTTTAACGATGCACGGGAAGCCTATCTTGTTTTCCACAATATCAATTTCTACGGGAAAGCGAACAAGCATTGTTGTTGGAATGGGAATATGATTGCTTGCTAAAATCTGAGAAGTTCTCATCTTATCTTTTGCAATCTCAATACTGTCAGATGAATTTACTGTAAGTATTCCCTCTTGTTCAAATTGCCTTATCAATGCTCTTGCAAAGTTGTTTGTTCCCGAACCGGTGCGAGTAAGAAACAACTTTGGCTTTTCAATGGCAAGACCTTCATACTTGATACCAGTTTCATTAGACTGATTAACCACGATGTCATATTTATCTGGATGGGTAATGCCAGCGTTAATATCTAGTTTTTGAAATGATTCAAGTAGCCGAATGCATTCGTACTCTTCTGGACGCTTAGATAAAATAATTACTGACATGATGACTCCGAGTATATCAGTATTTAGTCAATCATAGACACATCATACTTTAGTAAAAGATACGATACCAATGGGTGATCTTGAGGCGTGAACTCGATTTCATATCCATCAGAAGTTTTTGAGAAGGGGTAGAATTTTACTCCAGACTGTTTTATAGCCTGCTCTACCTTTCTAAAATCCTTTTTAGGAACTACGATACGCTGACTATTAATCATCTTCATCCTCGTCTTCATCTTCTTCAACCTCTTGTTTCCAATACCAATCAGGATCATGATTAGGATCATCATAGTCTTGATACTGTTTTTCATTTGGCATAAGGACACGGAACTTGTCACCCGCCGATAGTGTCAGGAATGATAGTTCTGATTTATTCATGATTTCCGTTACATAAAATTTTGTGCCGCACCCGCCACCAAGCGTCTTGAATGGACCATGTTTGATTTTGGATTGATTGATGGCGTCTTCAACATCTTTCTTACCGTTGTAAGTATACACGATGCGAGTTATACCCTTCGCCTCATTACGAAGACGAATCTTGTCATGTGCAGTGAGTTTAGTGATGTTGGCACAGTTTTCCTCGTCAATGACGAGAAGACAGTCTTTGACTTTGATGCTGCCTTTAGTGCTAGGATTATCTGGGGTTTCTTTGGTAGACCATGGAACCGTACATTCCACATGCTCTACATAGTAGGTTTTACCCTGTGTTTTAACGACCCACATGGGAATGGTCTGATCTTCCAGATGCTTCTTATTGAAATGGAAGACTACATCTTTACATGCGTATTCAATCTATGCCATTGTTATTCTCCTTTGATATATTTAGTGCGGTAAATTAATGAATGCAAGAATAGCTACATAAGTTAGTTGATGTAGCAGTTGATCAAGCCCCAGTGCATTCCAAAACTGAGGATGAGTATCAGCTTTCCAGCCCTTGATACGATTGATGTTCATCTTTGCATAATCAATGAAGTAGTGAGCAAAGAACTCAAGCAGAAACATAGTGTATGCTTCAACTACTGGAACCGAAAAATACAACAGAATCCCGTAAGTAGTAAGGGCGTGGAACACCGCGTGATCAATTCCACCACGATGTCCCAGAGTCCCCTTATTTTTCCACATGTATTCTGGCTGCAACAGAAAGTCACAGACAAAATGTTTAATTTGAAATGCTACCAGCAGCCACAATACAGTGTTCATAGCTTATCCCTGATTCAAGCCGTTAAGATAGGCAAGAATATTCTCAGGCGAAGTTTCACCATATGGATCAGTTGCACAGTTATGCTCAATTCCCGGTTCAATGAACCACTTTTCAATGACACCGTTGTCCACGATGACTGCATAGCGCCATGAACGAGCACCAAAGCCAAGATTGTCCTTGGCAACAAGCATGTTCATCGCGCTAGTGAAAACACCAGAACCATCCGGAATAACTTGAACATTCTGAATACCCTGATCCTGTGCCCACTTGTTCATTACGAATGAGTCGTTAACTGAAAGGCAATAGATTGCATCAATGCCGAGTTCCTGAAAAGCAGTAAAATTCTGCTCAAATCCAGGAAGCTGGTAAGTTGAACAAGTTGGGGTGAATGCACCCGGAAGGGAAAAAAGAACGACTCGCTTGCCACCGAAGTAATCGTAGGAGGTTACATCCTGCCAACGATATGGATTAGGTCCTTCGATGCTGTCATCACGGACACGAGTCTTAAATACTACTGCCGGAACGACAGTTGGAAGTGCGTCACTCATTTTATTCTCCTGTAGAATATTGGCGCGTCTGGCAGGATTCGAACCCGCTATCCTGAGCTTTAGAGACCCGTGTGATGCCACTCAACCTCAGACGCTTATGTTTTAACTATAACACGTTTTTGGTTAAATGCAACCATTTTGGGCATCAAGTTTTGTGCCTTCAATAAACTTTTTCTCTTGCAATGTGCGCTCTTTGAAAAACTTGCGAGGATTTCCACACATTACACAATCAGGATCACCACAGTTCAATGAATGCATCTTTGCATAACGGTGTGGCTGATTCTTGGTATGATTTACGCCTGCAGCTTTGGCTATACGTTTTTGACGTTCAATAGCATTCACCGTTTTTGCGCGGCGCATGGACTTCTTCTCTCTATTATCGCTCATTTCTTAACGTTTCTCGTCTGTGGATTGTGAGGATTTTTTTGAGTATCTAGCAACTTTTGCTGTTGTTGATATGTCCAACCCATATTTCTATTGTTTCCCTTGTTGGAAATCTGGTCAATAAGTTTGCGACCACTTCCTAAACGATTAAGATTCATCATATCACCTTTTGGTGGACAGTGCAACATAAATGCTGCACTGCCCTTGTATTTTAGTCAATAGAAGCATTTGCACCACACTTGGCTCTTTTAGCCTGTGTGAGTGCACCAAAGTTTACTGGCCATTCCTTACCGACAGGAACTTCCTGTGCATTCTTTGGAAGACCAATACGAATGCCTGCTTCTTGTTCAATCTGTGCTACCGATCTACGATAACGTGTCAAGTCATTACCTAGGTTAGGATATGGTGCAACATGTGGGAAATACCAAGCAGCAACATAACCAGTTTCGTCATCAATCACGATCTTGTAGAATGCGTGAGGAACAACAACGCCACGACCGATTTTCTTATCTTGTGGTCCATAGATTGCACCAGAGATGGCAGTGAATGGACGATTTTCTTGATATACCCAACCACGGAATGAAGTTTCAAGCAACTTCCAGATACCACGGTTTAGTGATCCAGCTTGTGGTGTCATATTGGTCATCAAGAATGATTCAAACTCTACTTGCTGATTCCAAGATTGATCACCGTCTGGTGCCATGTGTCCCTTATCATATCCTGTACCTGCATAGTCTTGCGGTGCAGCACTTCCCGGTACACTCATGTCAGTAGCAAATGCGTTTGAACGTGCTACACAACCCAATGCAGCTTGTGGAGTAAGAGTCCACTCAACATATTCGGGAATGTGTGCCGTTGGATCAAATCCAACAAGATACGCTTCACGGCAGATCATTTCCAATGGACGAGCAGACTGAGGCGCACCAAATGGTGCATGGATTGAGCATTGCTGTAGAGGAAGAGGTGCTCTCTGATTCCAAGCAAATGCAGGTGTCGTTGTTATCGTCAACGACAATGATAGCAGCATCATAACTGCGGTTACTAACTTTTTCATAAGTTAAACTCCTTGAGTAACTATTTATGAAAAAGTTAGTATATTATTATATTGTGTCTTAGCGCGGTCGATTCATGTTCTTAACGATGAAGTACATCAATAGCGCCGAACAAGCAAATAACGCAAGCCCGCGAAATGCTAAAGGAATCACGGTTCTACCTTATACTTTTTACGAAGCATTTGCCGATCTTCCATCAACAAGTCGAGTACATATCCCAACTGATCGTATGCTTCTTGGTACTTACCGTCTTCCATCAAACGGTAAGCACCAACAGCAACCATTGCAAATCCGTCCTCAAAGAGTTGATCAGTGGGAATAGATTCAATGTTTTTATGCATCGCTGATTTCCTGTTCCGATTTCAACCGCTTGATGCGTTCTTGAATGGCTTCAACGCCTTCAGCTACTGCCCACACGAGAGCCTCTTGGAGATGACCAGTTTTGCATGGATATTTATATTGATCATTTTCATACTTTTTATCAAGAAGAGCAATGTATTCATCAACAACAGCAGAAGCGATTTGATACTTGTTCATGGTAAACTCCTTTGTTTGAGTATGAAGTGATCATAGAACCAAAAGATTATAGTGTCAACAACTTTTTATCCACACTCACTTGTGTATTCACGAGCGGAATCGGCTGCACCAAACATCTGTTCCATGCACTCAGCGTGAATGAAATCATAGTTTTCTTCGGTAAGCTGATCAAGCTGGAAATCGTTCAGCGGCATCCCGTTTTCAAACTCAGCATAGGCGATATATGCATCACAGAACTTGGGATAGTCCTTGAAGTCAACCCCTTCAACTTCTGCAAACAGAACCCTGCGACCATTCAGAAACAAATCCATGTCTTATCTCCTTAGTTGTAGTGCGACTTAATAGAAGCTTTTAATTCCAAATTCCAGGATGGGTTACAATATTCATGATACCAAACCCGATGTTCATTACCGCCAAACAGAAGTTCATGATGGCAACCGGAACACTGCGACCCAAGTGCCAAGTAAGAATGCCCATAAGAGCGATGAACAGTGCAGCCGCAAAGCTGAGCAGTCCGCTTTGAATAAGAAACAGCATTAGTTTTTCCTTAGTATCAGAGTGATGTGTTGCGTATACTGCTAAACCATCACCTTGTCAAGATCATTTTTCAATCCCTCGTGATCAGATATTTCAACAAATCAAAAGAGTCTTCAATTTTACACAAATCCTTAGGAATAACAGGAATTTCTTCCACGTGACCCTTTGTGTCTCCTTCATGTTGAGGAATCGTTAACCGTACATATACATATTTCGTTCCCAACCGCGTGATTTTACCAATCAATTGTGTTGGGCAAATCAGCCAGTTATGGTCATATGGAACGGAAACATGATCATTAACCTTGAGTTTACGTCCAATACAGTCAAGTTTCATTTCTCAATCCTCATCGCCAAAGTTTTGTTTAGCCCACTTATAGAACCGCATCAACTTATCTGCTGGACCACGAAAGATAAAAGTTGATTCAAGCCAACCTTTCTCTTCGTAATAGTCAATGCCCGAAAGCAGTGCTGCCTTGCGAATCTGACCACGGATAACTACGCCAGCAGTAACTGGAACACGTCCTTCACCTGCTTTAAGCGGTGCAAGAGCTTCACTACGGTTCATTGTCAGTCTCCTATGGGTTAGTTAACGAAATAACGCTTCTTTGCAACACCGTCTCCGATGGCAAATCGCTCTACCCCGACATATTGAATGTCTTCGAAGTAGCCAGAACCACGGTTGTCAATGGAAATATCACGCCCGAAGTCGTCCTTGAACTTGATAGTGTATTCTTCGGAATGTTCAGTGACGTACTTGGCCAGCTTGTCCGCTTGAGTTTCCGAAATGGTAGCATGAAGAATGTCGATCTTTCCATAAGCACGACCGAAGCTGTCTCCAGTGTCGTAGATCATGTAGACCACATAGACATATTCAGCATCATCAGGAACGACAAACGATTCGCTGCGATAAGGAACATCAGCATCGTCTGCAATACGATAGGCATCGGTCACACTCGAAGAATATTTTTCTTCCCAATCACCATACGCCACATCCTCAAAATACGAATGGGTGCAGTCTTCTTCATAATCAACACGAATACGCATAAAAATACCCTTTTCAATCTATACCGAGCATATAGATGAAAAATGATACCGTGTCAAGCGGAAATATAAATATTAGCATTGCCCACACGGAGAAAAATGATATGGACCAGATTGAACTGAAACTTAGCCTTGATGAGGTTAACGTATTGCTTGAATGTATTGGACAGCTACCAACATCATCCGGGGTATACCCTCTTATGGTCAAGATTCACACACAAGCTAATGAGTGTCTTTCTGCCACTGCCGACCAAAGCAAATCAGCAACAAATAAAACAAAACCTTAAGCTACCCAACAATCACAGTTGCACGTTGTTATGTGATGGATCGCATCATCAACACTTGGTGACGCTGGTAACAGCGCACTATTGATAAAGTTAGGGTCCAAGTTTGGTGGAAGATTGTTTGGATTCTGATCGGCTGGTGGGGCTATGATTACCACTGAGTTTGTAGGTGCCACATTTGCAGAAGGCCCTACTGGAATGGTAGGGTTAACCAATGGATTTTGAGTTCCATTTAAAATCTGCGTAATGTCACCGGCAGTAGTGCTATCGGCTGGCTGGAATCCAGTCGTAGGATTATACAATCCTAGTGGGGAAGGAGAAATAATAACCCCATCCTGTATATTTGCTGGCCAAGCAGGATTTGTATATGTATTCCCATTTGGACTTGTGATTCCAGTTACCGCACCAGCAATAGTACCATTAGTTGTCAATGTTTTAATATCACTTGGTGATGGGGTATTTGGTATATTATTGTCCAAATCAATACCAGCAGATTGTAGTCTAGACTGATTTCGCTCCTGTCTCATCATCGCTACAATACTTTGTCCGCCAGTGGTGCTTAAATCACTAATAGCTTCAAGTGTCTGTGCACTCATGTGTGGTCCAGTATCCTGTGCCATTGTTGGAACAGTATCAACAAAAAAGTTCAATGATGATGGATAAAGATTGAGGAAGTTGTTCTTAGGTACAGGAACAGGAATAATATTTACATAGCGGGTGCGCTGTTCAATAGTAAGTTGTGCACCGCATGTGTTCCAATAAGTTTGCAAATAGTTAGCAATGGTTGGATTATTTTGCTGAATGCTAGCAATCTCCGTATTGGCCTGATTAATATAATCTTGGACCACGGTGTTCATTGTAGATGTCCATCCAGATGTACCATAAGCAGTGTTGGTGCCACCGGTAGCCACTGAACCATTTGTGTTTACTGGGAGTACTGCCGTAGGTGGTGCCTGAATCTGTGCAGTTGGTATTGTCGTGCTAGCTGGTCCTGCAGTTCCAAAAGTGATTGTTTTTATTCTACCAAAGGTTCCAGTATCGTTTGAGCCAGCATTTGCATCATTGGTATCAATCGTGCATGTTGCAGTTGACCCATCTGAAATGGTAATAGTCGGAGCGGGTGCGCCACCTCGTCCATATCCACCACCCGGAGAGTTTATAGTAACCCCAGTTGTTGTATAATACGGTGTGCCACCAATCACATTTGTGGTATACTGAACGGTTGCCGTTGCTTGTTCCCATTCCACTGCCAAGAGTAACTGCTGATATATATTGTAAAGTTTTGTGGTTTGAAGCTGTGTAATACGTTCTTGAATCAACTGCCATGGATAAGGCAAACCCGACATGCAACCAAAGAAATCAGACATCGTATAGGTTCCTTGAAGACCAGAACCTACTGCCGTTTTTGATATAGCAATGTCATTCAATGTTTGATCTGTTGGTTTACTTGTGCCACCCACTAATGGTAAATCTGATGTGTTTTCAATACCCTGAACTACTTTGGCAAACTTTGCGAAGTTGCAGTTTTTAATATTGCGAACCTGTCTCATTGTGTATGAGAATGCGCCCGCAGCCACAGCTTGATCAAAAGGAAGAATGTTATTCAGATATGATCCAAATCCTATTGGTGGGGGAGCATAGTTTGAAGGGTCTACAGCTTTATCAAAAATCTGAGGAGTGCCATTTGGAATCTGGCTTCCTACATAGTTTTGAATGACAGGATTACTGAGTGCTGTGTTAACGCCGCCGTTGGAGTAAATCAAGTAATATGTCTTACTGTTTGTTGGACCCGGTGCACCATTGTATACTGGCACAGTTAATGAAGCATAGCTTGTTGGAAAAAGCTTTTGAACATTCAATAAATCAGCAAGAGTATTCAATCCTTGTGTGTTGCACTGCAATGGTGCCAAAACATTCTGTAGATTTTCCCCAGTAATGATCAAAAATGCACCATAAATCTGCTGTTGCTGTTGTGTGGTTATATTTGGAGCCAGACCATTTGTGATGTTTGATACGTCAGTAGTAGACAGACCAGAAGCTAATAATGCCAAGCTTAAGTCTTGTGTTACTGCCAAGTTCTTACCGAGAGTTACCAACAGATTAGATGGTAGCCCAAAAGATTCAATCGTGGTTAAATCTAGTGCGTTTCCGAGATTTACCAAATCATTACCGAAATCAACCGTAGATAGACTTATACCCGCAACATCAGCACTGATTAGATCATTCATGTTGCTGTATGTGCCATCAAGGAACGTGTTAGCGTTGTTTGCTGATGTTGTTACTTTGTTTGCTGCGGTCATCAAACCGTTAGCAGTTATTACAGATGAGCAGAACTCTTTGTAATCTGGAACTGACTGTGTTGTGCTGGTGCCGTTCCAGTTAAACTCATTCCATGCTTGGAGAGCATGAAGTCTTGTGTAACCCCATTGAGTAACTGACATGTTTGGATTGCTAGTACTATACGGTAACCAAGTAGCAGACTGTCCTTGTCCAGTATTACCAGAAATGCCATAACCAGATGTTGCTTGACCTGTCCAAACATTTGCCGGATCACTGATAACATAAGTAGAAGGAGGTGAGTTGCCTAACGCTGGAATTGTGGTACTACCAATTGAAATAAGATTGTTATAAGTTGTGTTACTTAGAGTTGCATTGCTGTTGCCGGGTCCTCTATTGTAACCGTCATTGATTGCCCATGTTAGCAAGCGAAGGGCGGTGCTACTCACCAAACTACCAAAGGTATAATCAGTGTTTGTCTTGCTTGCTCCCATGTAGCCAGCAGCTACAGGATTGATTGTTAGACCAGTATTATTCAATACTGATCCTAATACGTTTATGCCGAGTGGGCTTTGTGTTCCTGAATCTGCCATGTTTCTTTCTTACGGACAGTTAACATTAGGGCTACCCTGTGTGATAGAATGTCCACAGTTTGTACTGGAACCCACACGAAGGACTGCAACACCTTCTGCAAACACAGTCGGACTACCTGAGGTAGTCTTTGATGAACTGTGTGTGCCTCCACCGGGATGTGAAGTGATATCGCTTACATGTAAGCCAACGGCAATACCGTTGGCAAACACCGTTGATGCTCCCCTTACGATTTTGCCGCCGACTTGGTTTTGGTCGCCTTTTCTGCTAAGTGCTGCCATATTATCCTAAAATAAGTTTCTTATCTGGAATCTTGATTCCAGTTGTTGCTTCAACGTACTTGACCTTCACACTATGATCGGTCAGTGCAGAGATAGCAACGTTCTTACTATTTAGTCGTGTTTCAGACTTAGGGTCTGCGGTGAACATTCCTATCACCAATCCCACGCCCTGAGGAGCAGGGGTAACTGCCAGTGGCTCATAAATGAGAATATCATCCCCATCTACTCCCAACACCTTAGTTACTAATTCTTCTCCACTGTTCAACTTGAACGTATAAACTTCATTAACTGTATAATTCACATCTTTTTCCTTATGCTGCTTCTGCTAAAAACTTAGCACGAAGCTCTTTAAATCCACCAATTAGTTCCCCGTCTAGAAAAATTTGCGGAACTGTCATTGCATTGGGTACTGCTTCAAGTAGGTCTTCCTTCGTGTATTCTGCACCTATCTTACGCTCTTCAAACTCAATTCCCTTTTGTGTTAACAAAGCCTTTGCCTGTACGCAAAACGGACAACTTTCTTTACTCCATACAACTGCCTTCATTCTTTTTCTCCTTATAAATCCGGTAATTCATCATAATCCAAAGTATCGGACATGACGCCAATAACATACGATGTTGACTCGCTCTCCTGTAGTGCAGTCTGTTTCTTACTCGTATCCGTATGCTTATTAAACCATGGGATAGGAGTAGTCTTTGGTGCTGGATTCCAGTATTTAATGCCGATCTGTTTAAGAGCGTCTACGGCATTATAGTCAACAAAGTCTACCATGATGCGTTCGTTAAGACCGATGACTGGACCCTTCTTGAAGAGATACCCAGCCCATTCCTTTTCTTCACGAATCACATCTTCGTAAATTTTACGTACTTCTGCTTCGCAATCTACCTTAGCTTTTGCGAACCTTGCATCTTCTTTAACAACCTGATTGATAATCCAAGCAGTCCATTCCTTATGTAACAGTTCATCTTGGAGAATCAGACTGATGATGTTACCATTACCCATGAAAATCTTGTTCTCAACCATTGCAAGACTAGTAGCAAACGATACCATAAAGCGAAATGCTTCAAGTGCATAGCTTGCATGAAGTGCTAACCAAATAGCGTTGATATGCTCCTGTTCGTCAACATGAATGCCAACTTCCTTCTTGCAATTGAGCACATGTAAGTCATCATAATACTTGCCTACACTTGCAGCCATATCAATGATTTCCGTAGTATCATGAATCGTGTTGAACACTTCCTTAGGAACATTGTAAATATTGCGAATGATGTGCGAGTATGAACGGGAATGGATGTTCGTTTCAAAAAACGACCAATTGCTCATGATTGCTTCAAGTTCAGGAATAGAACATACGGGTGTGAAAACCTGTGCTGGTGCTCTGCCCTGTAAACTGTCAAGTGCGGTCTGCCTAAGAACATTGCCCGTAAAAATATGAGCAATCGTTTCAGATGCATCCTTCATATCGTTTGCATCTTTGGTAAGACTTACTTCTTCCGGAACCCAAAAGAATCCACGAGCGGTTTGCTCAATCTTCTGTAGCTTCTGATACTTGACTTCTTCAAAACGCTGGATCGTTACAGGTCCAGCAGGATCAAGAAACATCTTGCGTTGAAGGTAGTCTGTTTTTGTGTTTAGATTATACTGCTGTTTTGACATTTATCTTCTTCTTTTAATGTATCTTATTGGTTCAAATAATAAAAGTCTGTGGGGTTAGTTATTACAATGTTGTCAAAGTCACTCCAGTCCCATTTCCCGACAGTGATCTTACTATAGAAAAGATTTGCCAGTGTCGCATTATACTCCGGACCTAAATGCGCCGACATCGTTTTTTCATTTTCTTTCATAGAATACTGCAATAGGTTAAAGTTTTTGATTTTTAGCTTGTGTGCCTGTTCATCTACTAAAGACAACATGTTATATCTATTATCTATGCCAGTTTTAAGCATTCTATCGTTGGCCATGCTAAACTTAAAGCCGGGATAAAATATGACATCGCTATGAATGGTCTCAATGTTGGATAGCATCAATTCTACCATATCAGTATTGTATTCTATATCAACAGAGTTGAACCATCCATTCAAATCATCAAGAATCTTTTCTTGGGTTTTAGTCATTGTACCATCCTTAATCAACTTCTCTCGTATAACGCTTACCATTCCCTGATTTGGTATTGGAAGCATTTTACGAAAGTTGTCTAAGGGTGCCGTTTTTAAAAAAAGATCAGGAAAGTCTTCTGATATATCTCTTGTATACCTTATGGGATCGCTTACCATAAAAACAATGACATCATATCTTTCATGTGTAGCCAAAAATCTTTTGTAAGAATAGTACACAGAACTGCCGCCAACTGCATGAGTTTCAACAGTTGCTCCTAGCATTTCACCAAGCAAGTTGTACCAAGCTGTTTTTATGGCAGGATTTTTGGATGTACCAAAACTGTCCCCATAAACGCCTAGTTTCATAGCTTGCAACTTTCGCAGTCACCGTCTTCTTCAAAGAAGTCAATGACTTCAAGTGGTGCCTCATCTGCTTCTTCTTTTGCGCCCTGTTTGTTGACAAGGCTATAGTATAAGGTCTTAATTCCCCAGTAATATGCCAACATTAGGTTCTTTGCGATGAGCGTAGTTGGTACCTTGCGATCAGGAAAGTGAGCAGGGTTGTAGAAAGTATCAGTGCTGATGGACTGATCCATATACGCTGCCAATACTGCTGCGGTTTTCAAGTATCCGATACAGTCTGTCTGGTCCCACATCAACTGATAGTTCTTACGAACCTTTGCATTGTGGTATTCTGGAACAACTTGAGTGAATGAACCTGCCTTTGATTCCTTGATTGAAATCAGGCTCATAGGCATCGCTATACCATTAGTTGAGTTGATAGCAACAGATGATGATTCAACAGGAGCAATAGCACCAACTGTAGAGTTACGAACACCGTAAGTCATCATATCGGCTCTGAGGCTTTCCCAGTCAAGTTCAGGAGTAAAGTCAGCAAGGTCATTTACGCCCTTTGCTCTAAGTTCCCAAGGGAAAACTCCCTGTCCGTAACGAGTCTTGTCAGAATGCAAGCAAGGTCCGCGTTCCTTAGCAAGCTCAACATTAGCTTCCATCAAGTAATAAGTCTGATGCTCTGCCCAACTCTTGATTTCCTGCAACGCTTCTGCTTCGCCGTACTTGTATCCGCGTTTAGCGGACCAATATGCAAGATTGGTGACTCCGATCCCGATTGGTCTAATCTCATCGTTTGACAGCTTAGACTGAATGGACAGGAAATCCTGATAGTCAAGAATGTTGTTCAAACTTCGTAACAGAATGCGACACGCTCTACGCATATCTTCTGGATTCCTAAATGCACCCCAGTTCATTGAACCAAGAGTGCAGAGAGAAATTCTGCCATTTTCATCATCAAGGCTCTTAAATGATTTTGTCGGAAGTAGAATTTCACAGTTGTGAACTAACATGTTGTCTGCAAAAAAACACTCGGTTTCTGGAACAGATAGATCATATACATCAGTTGGTTCTACCTCAATTTTTCTAATCTTAATCATAATTTAATTTTTCCCGGTATGTATTCTGGATTGTTTTTAATAAAAGTGTCAACATCGGTAACTCTAATGTTGTGATTACCGTTATTATACCAACGATGTTTTGAAGATTGTATTGCATTCAAATTTCGTTGCTCATTACTTCTATGATATGGATCATACTTTATGATCAGCTTTAAATTCTTATTTGTTTCTTTAACTAGATCATCAAATGAATCATAGTTATTTTTTATCCAAGCTAATGAAATCTTTTTGAATTCGGTAAACTCTTTTTTCAATGCTTCGCATAATAGTTTCTTCTTGAGATGACCTTCTTCACATGAAGCGGCTACACATTTCCACAAGCGTTCTTTTCTATCGTGTGTCAATTCTTTGAAATTCGTATTCATAGAGCCCTTCATTGAGCGATGTTTCCAAGTTTGCTTTTTGCCTTTACTATGATGCACCCATTCACCTGATATCACCTTGGGATGATTAATTGATACAGAACCGATTTTTTCTCTAGTCACTGCATCAACTACTGGCATCTTACCTTTTCTCGCCTTGCTGATACTTTCATTTCCTAACAATCGCAAATGCTCCATTTCATTAAGAAACGATTTATCTACTTCTGACAGATTTAATTGTCTTTTGTGATTTCCAGTGGCTTTTACAAAGAAAAACTGTAGGGCTGAGCCAGCAGAATACTCATAACGAGTATCTTTATATATTTCATATAGATAATAATGCGCCAAAAGATGTTCTTGAAAAGTAAGAAAAACAATATTTTCTGGAGAATCAGGATCACCATCTAAGTGCCCCACTGGTCCAGGTCTCTTTCTGTTTTTGAACATGAAATCAGGAACCACATGGTGTCGTTCATAATAATTTTCCTGATTTTTCATTCGGTTCTCTTTCTTTGCATTATCAATCAACAATTTATACAGTTCTTTATACATATGAAGCTCTCCATATGTATTTATACTCGGTAATCAAATTTCAGAACATAACTCGTCTGTTTCTACTAACTCATCTGCACGAACATAGCCGCGATTTTTAGTGTATATCAAGTGATCGCCAGTACACTTCAAGACATTGCCATATTCATCTTCAATTTCATAGAGTTCAGTAACGGTTTTGGTTTTAATGGCAGCGGAAACATTTTCCCAAGAAACTTCTCCATTACTAAAACTCTTAATTTTTGATTCAGTCAGCGCACCAAGTTGAAATCTTTCAACGGCACTCATTACTGACATTTTTTCAGTTCTCCCGTCAGGATGTAGAAATTCAACCACAGTGTCTCCGGTTACACAACACAAATTTGATTGATAGATAGTGTGGTATTCAGGGTCAAATGGACCCTGATTCATCACGTTATCAATGAATACAAGATAGATACGTCCAGTGTCAGTGCGTTCTTTGAGAATGCCACTCTTGAAGACTTCCTCTGCGCTCATTACCTTCTTGCGTAAATCTTTACGCTTTTCGTATTTTACGTAGAGTTCTTCGAATTTAGCCGTGTTTGAATAGAAGGCTTCATATAAATCAGGCACTTCGTTAGGATCGAAGAACGTAATGTTCTCTTTGTTTTTAAATCTTCTCCAGAACATTCCTGAAAGGACAACCCCGTAATCCATGTGGCGCACTCGGGTCTCCTCAGTTCCCTGATTGTTCTTAAGAACGATGAGATCGTCAAACTGATAATGCCAGATAGGATAAAATACTGTAGCACTTGCATTGCGAATACCTCCCTGAGAACAAGAACGCAAATCACCAAACCATTTCTTTAGAAATGGAATCATACCAGTATGCATGATTTCACCCCCTCGGATAGGCGAACCGAGAGGGCGAAGTCTTCCGATTTCCAAGCCAATGCCAGCACGTTTGCTGGCATATTTTGCCATCATTTCTCCGGAAGCGAAAATACTATCGAGGTCATCATCGCTCCTAATAAGAACACAACTGCTAAACTGTTTGGTCGGAGTTCCAAGGCCAGCAAGTACTGGGGTAGCGAGAGTAAAAAGCCCATCACTGGCCGCATTGTAGTATTCTTTGATGAATCGCATTCTTGCGGTGTTTGGTTCCTCCCTGTGAAAAACGGTTGCTGCTGCAACCATGTAACGAACCTGCGGAGTTTCATAGATTTCCTTTGTGGCTCTATTGCGAACAAGATATTTTTCAATAAGTTGTTCGATTGCGGCGTATGAGTACGCTTCATCCTTAGTATGATCTATGAAATCATTCATTTTATTCCATTCATCTTCGGAATACCATTCAAGGAGTTCTGGCGTGTAAAGGCCCACCGAAACGTTTTTCTTTACAATCTCATACAATGATGGTGGGTTATATTGTCCATAGACAGATTTCCGTAACATGGACAATCTCTGCTTTCCGGCGACATACTGGTAATTAGTGTGTCCAACGTCTGAATTGGATTCTACATCAATCAAATCCACAACGGCCCTAAGAGTAATCTCATCAATCTCTTGGGTAGTGATTCCGTCATAAAAATGTGGGTGTGCCTTAATTTCAATCATTGATTGACTTACATCAGCAGTCCCGTTGCATACCTTAGCAACTTGGGCCTGCCATTTTTCTAGGCTAAGTGGTTCTTTTTTTCCTGATCGCTTTACAATATTAATCACTATTTTTGTCTTTCCGTACACATTTGTCATTTTGGTGCCACCGCACAAACATTGCATTGCTTACCAACTTTCTGCAATTCGGACACACTATTTTAGGAGGATTTTTACCGAAACTTGGGTGGTCTTCACCTTTTCTTCCAAACATTGGATTCTTTTCTCCCGATTGATCAAACACGGTTCGCTTAACCCCTTTTTTGGAATCGGCAATTTTCTTTCGACGTTCATCTGAATGTCTATACCCAAATGCCGGATGTTCTTCACCACGTTTCCCGAACATCGGATTAAGATCACCAATCATGTCAAATCTTTTTTTACAATAATGAGGATGTAATTCACCAGTTCTCCCGTACATTCCATTTAGTTTTCCTGACAGAGAAGCACCATCCCCTCCTTCTGTTATGTTCCTTAAAATACCACCATGGTCGATATCGATTCGGCCATACCAACGTATCATTCTGCGTTCTATTGCGAGTGCTCCGGTAGTAGTAAGACCGGATTCTAATATTACTATATATCGGTGATCAACCGGTGGTTGGGTGGCCTCATCCTTAAAATGACACCACGCCCGTTGTCCTATGCCTTTCCCTATATAGTATGGGGTTCCTACTTTGGCAATGATAGAATCTTTGCTACGCAAATATGCATAAACATAATATCCGCAAGGATTATTATTTTTAGAATAAATAGTCATTACTGATACTCCGTAATAGTATTAGAGTAGTTGGGGATTCCAGTCCCGCGAACTACATCTTTATTTATGTTATAGTCAGTAAATCTACCGATGTCTACATTAATCATTCTTTGCCTATTTTCTTTATTAACGTTTCTATATTAATATGTTTGGTGATTTTGAAATCTGTTAGGTTTGTATTTAATACTGAGTCTGGATACCAATTCATCACATATTTTGCGCTATCGACTAAGACTAATACAGCCATTTCACCATTATCGTCTATTCCGTCAACAAAGTCAATGTTTTTGATACCCAAATGCAACAAGGTGTATATCATTCCCAATGCTCTGGCATAGTAGCAATAGTCATTATCCTTGAGGAGTTCCCAAGGATTTGGCCATGACTCAATCTCATCGGGATGCAGATAATGAGCACTCATAGGGCAACGTTGCCAAAACCTATCAACCTCAACACATACCGTCTCAAGGTCTTTGTTTTGTAGGTTTTCTTTGAGTTCGTGCCAAGCACGAAGGCGAGTGTAGAAGTCTTGTAAAAATACGTTAATCACATTATACTTATCTCACCAAATCGCATGTTATTTTATAATCTTGATGTTTCCTGCAATAGAAATGCGATGCTCGTCTGAGGTTTGGAATGGATATACTTGATGCTTTAGGTAGGCGGGAAACATGATAAGTACCCCTTCCCAACTTTTGTCAATATTGATTTCATGCATATGTATTCCACTATCCAGCTTGTTGTAGACAAACTGAAACTTTGAAGCTACGTTCCCGTTTGCTTCTCTTATACTGGGAAGAGACATTTCAGTTTGAAGATCATATGGAATAGTTATCCAAACCACCCAAGACACATCTTGGTAATGATAATGCAATGGATTATATTCGTGTTTCTTCTGAAAGTTGACCCAAGAACTTGAATCTATAACATAGTCATCATTACGATAGAAGTCAAAACGTTCTCTGTACTCCAAAAACATTGAGTTTATACATTGCCTGAAATCGCCGTTTATGTCATATTGCAATTCTGTTTCTAAATGCCCTGCTAAATCAGTGTTGTACCTTTTAGGTTTAGAATCGACTTGTTTTTGCAAATCCCTAGTCAATTCAGCAAACACTCTTACAGGAAGTCGCGTTTTGAGTACACCGGGATTATACAGTTTTATTTCTGAAAATTCCAATTCCATATTATCTTCCCCAGATTTGAATCGTGTATCTAGGCTCTACTGCTAAATCACTAACCAAAGTAACCATATGATTAGTGCGATCATCATTCAGTGCTAGCATGTTTTTTTTCGGACACACAGCACGGTGACCATGTTCATCTTCCCAAATAAATATTCCACCGTATGCCATGTCCCATTCATCATTCAAGTAGATTGTTGCACCAAACTTATGTTTATAGTCATCGTGCATACAGATTCCACTACCTTTAAACCAAATGTAATGCTGGATGTGAAGACTATCATAATAAGGTAGATACGGTTTCATATGTTCAAAAATGGCATCATATAGTTCAGGGCTTACATGTGATGCAGCGCATACCCCCGTTACTCCTACTCTAATATTATCATCCCAGAACAACTGACTGCAATTCCAAGCCTGTTTCCATCGCAGTTCTTCTCTTTCACGTGCTATCCAAGCAATGATGTGGTCACTCAATACGTTATCATAAAATTTCATGATCTGTTTCACTTTTTTCTATAGTAATAGTGGATGTTTCTCTGTTGATTATCATTTCCCCTTCACAACAAATACTCCAATCACCATTGGTATTGGCACCGTAGCTAGGAACATTTATGATTACATGTTTACATAGATATTCTTTTCCATCCCTGAACACACGCCAGACATGATCCATCGTTCCTCTGTTTATCTCTCCGCGAGTTTTGTTATATCTCACATGAAACTGTGCCATTTAGATTTCGGTCTCCAAAAATTTCGGGTTTCCTATTTTGTTCCAACCACCGTTTATTTGATAATTTATGTTTAGCTCGTTGTTCAATGCATATTGAATAGCCCAACTCAAAACATCAGACCTCACTGTTTCCCCTGCTTCAAGCAATTCTACGTATTCAATGTCATCCTTAACGCGCCAAGTAAGAATAACATTTGATTCTTCTGGTTTCATCCATTCTGGAAACTCCTGTTTCTCATCTTCAAGCCACATACACTTGTATGATTTACATGGTATGTCTGGACGGTTTTCGTAAATAGAACAGCCGTGTTTGTTTAAAAAATGACATTTTCTGCTTTTCCAAAATGAATAGCCATTTGCTTCTCCGCTAAGATGGCCCTCACAGAATTTATGACATGATCCGCATCTTCTTATCATATAATTTCCGCTGTGGCAGGGTAAACGACCGGTTCCTTATGTACTCTAGTAGCAATGTTCATATGAATGAACTTGAAAGGTTTCGTAGATGCATTACGAGTAAAGCTGTGTGGTAGCCAAGAGTTTGCATACATCAATGTACCCGGTTCAGGTGTGAAATTTATAGTAGAAGTAGCCATAGTAAGATTGGTCACATCGGCTTCCGGAAGATCAACCATTGTCTTTGCTGGTCTTGGATCATGAATAACCATCCTAGGAGGATCAACTGGACATTCTACAAAATAAAAGGCTACCATTTGACAATCATTGTGATTATGATATTCCATTGAAGAATATTTGTGATGTTCTTGCACCCAGCTTCCAGTGAAGTACGTTGACTGCCCATCCATGGCATATCCTTGATCATTCAATAGATTCCATGCAGTATTGATTACGTAATCATGAAATTCTTTTAGTGCTTCAGCATTAGAAATATCAGCTTGGATAACCGGATATATTTCATTCATCTTTTGCTGTTTGCGCTGTATACGCAACGCATCGTTGCTTACCTTCTGTACAATATCAAGAAATTCTAGTTTCTTGATGCTATACACAGGTGAAGCAAAATAATGCCATTGATCAAGTATATCAGTCATTTAAAATCCTATTTGAAGCGCGGCCCGGTTAACCAAACAACTAGTGTCTTTCTGGTACCTTTTGTGACCGGTGTCACTCTATGTAGTATAAACGATGGGAAAGCAGAAATCAAGCCTTTTTCTCTCTTTATTTTTGTAGGAGTAGGTCCTTCAAAAATTTCTAATTCTCCACCCTCATACTCTTTCGGGTCCGTCAACTGTAATACCATTGACAGTTTACGAGGCGTGTCTGAGGTTGCTCCACCTCTATCAAGATGCCAAGCATAGTGCTCCCCATCTCCTTCATATATAGTATACTGCAAATCTTCTACGAAACCCCAAATGTCAAAGTCAAAAAATTGACCATTTAGCTGTCTCGCTATGAAACCCAACTTATCATATATGAATTGAGTTTCATTTGTTAACTGCATCCATCCCGTGCTGGATTTCCTGATATCGTTGTTTACTGCGGAATCTTTTCCAACAGTAGCCGTTTTTATAGCAAGCCTATCTCCAATCTCAATTATTTTAGAAAGTTCTTCATCTGAAAAACCATCATGCCATGTAGCAATGTTTATTTCTGGAATCGCTATTGACGGTGGAGGAGTGAGTTGATATACTGACATTACTTTTTATTCCAAATGTAGTCTCTGTAATGAGACTCATGGCTTTGACGTTTGCGATGCGTGTCACGCAATTCTTTGTAATCTGCGTCCGTGAATCCGCGAACTACATGTTTAGTAAACAGTGTGTCTCTTTTGATTGGAATGACCTGCATAAGGGGAGTGCCCGCTGTTACAATTTCATGTGCATTCGGTTTGTTCCAAACAAAAGGAAAATTGATGAATTCAAAATAACCATCAGAGTCAACTAATCCCGAAAAGCACGTAAAGCGTTCATCTGCTCGGTTGAGAGGAGGAACAAACAAAAGAGAATACCCTTTAGGGCACTTTATTGCCCAATAGTTCATCCATTTCACTGGTGGCTTAGGAAGGTGTGGTGCTGGACATTTTTCAGATGATACTTGCAGTTGTCCGTGATTCTCAACCATAGGACGAGGATATTTGGTATCATAAGAAATGTGCGAACAGTCGTGGTTTGATATAATTTCTACATCTGCCACTAATGGTATGATCCACCCTGTTACCATTGCATCCAAAAAAGGCGGACATCGTTTAAGTGTTGATTGTTCAAATCCATTTCCCAGTTTCATGGGCAATGCCTTGTACCATTCAGGCATCAATTTTCTTGCTGGATACGGTTCTGGTATGTTTCCTAAATCATCATCAAAGCAGAGAAACTCAAGCTTTGGTTCTTTTTTTCTCAAAAACGAGAACATCAATTCTGTCCATTTCCTGGTTTTTCATAATGTACACCTCCAGACTCAATGAAGGCTTTACATCTTTCAACTTCTGCGGTGCCACGAAGGATATGATCGTCGTGAAGACTAAAATGCAATTCTGCTATCCATTCTCTTAGATGCAATGGCAGTTTATCGTAACACCGCATTACTAAAATCATTCGTTGTATGTTGACCTCATCTCCCATCTTAACTAGGCGTGGAAGATGAACCCAATGCCGATAGTTCTACTAGATTACTGCTTGTTATAGCAGAAAGACCAATTAGTGCCTGTTGAAGGGTTGCACCATTATCATCTACTTCATCATATATCACAAATGGAAAATCACTAAATGTACCGATTCCCCATGTATTGACTGCATCAAAAACTGATTGATGTTGAGACGGGTCTCCATACCACAGATGTGTATATTGAATATTATTTTGATCTAACCATTGCATTACCGAAGCAGAATCATTGCCACCGGTTGGTGTCAATCCTGTATATAGGTAAATATTTGCAATACTAACAATCATAGATAGTTCCTTTCTTACAATTATATGTGTACTTATGCTATAGGCTATTCATTGAATTATTCGTTCAACCGCCAAACATACACTTCATATTCATCTTCACCGTCAAATTTAGTTTCTAGCTGGTATGTTTGTACTATATTTGATATATAAGACGAGTAGTGTGGCATTCGTATAGGACATCCTACTACTATAGGATTGAATGCCTGCTTTAGATGATCAAACAGATTTTCATTTAAAAACGGGTCACCTATTAAAAATACATCCACATCAGTTGGCGAATAGTTAAAAATATCACACTGAACTATTTCAATATCCACATTGTTTGCTTTGGAATTTATATGGATGCATTCAATACAGGGATCGTAATCATCCATAGCTATGACTTTTTTTGCACCAGCAAGTTTAGCTGCAATCGCTACTATACCAGAACCTGATGCTAAATCAACTACAGTTTTATCTTTTACGACTGTGGGATTATCTATAATGTATCTCGCGAGAGCCTGTCCTCCTACCCAAGCATAAGGCCAACAATCATATCTACCATTCGCGTTTCTTCTGTTAGATTCAGTGTCAGCTAGATACAGTTTTATTTCAGGGACATGTTGAACTTCTTGCAATCGCAAAAATCTGTTTTTCACTGTAATATCATTAAGCATAACATCACCAAGTGACAGTGACAGCACCATTTGCACTTCCTGTGCCTACTGTTACTGTAATGATCTGATATGGATATACCTTTACTGAAGATGCGTTTGTAGGGGATGCAGTGCTTCCTGAATTACCTGCTGTTCCTGAGTTGTAAGTACCGGCTGTTCCCGCCGTTGCGCCAGTGCCAGCACTACCAGAAGTACCGGCGGTGCCTGCTGTTCCGCATTTACCGGGCCAAGTACATGGGGCTGCGCCGCCGGGACCAGCACCTGTACCAGCACTACCAGAAGTACCTGCTGTACCTGCTGTTCCGCATTTACCGGGCCAAGTACATGGGGCTGCGCCGCCGGGACCAGCACCTGTACCAGCACTACCAGAAGTACCTGCTGTACCTGCTGTTCCGCATTTACCGGACCAAGTACATGGGGCTGCGCCCCCTGCTGTTGCACCTGTACCAGCACTACCAGAAGTACCTGCTATACCTGCTGTTCCGCACTTACCGGGCCAAGTACATGGGGCCGCGCCACCTGCTGTTGCGCCTGTACCAGCACTACCAGAAGTACCTGCTATACCTGCTGTTCCGCACTTACCGGGCCAAGTACATGGGGCCGCGCCACCTGCTGTTGCGCCTGTGCCAGCACTGCCTGATGTACCTGCTGTACCTGCTGTTCCGCATTTACCGGGCCAAGTACATGGGGCTGCGCCCCCTGCTGTTGCACCTGTACCAGCACTACCAGAAGTACCTGCTGTACCTGCTGTTCCGCATTTACCGGGCCAAGTGCATGGGGCTGCGCCCCCTGCTGTTGCGCCAGTACCAGCACTGCCAGAAGTACCTGCTGTCCCTGGGGTTCCAGCGTTACCTGATCCACCGGCTGTACCAAGGGTCGCTGCCGTGCCGCCTACTCCAGCGGAACCACCGGTACCATTGGTTACACTTGGTGCAGTTCCTGCATTTCCTTTGACACCGCTACAACCTGATGTTGAACACATTCCTCCTTGTCCGTGTCCTCCTCCGCCGCCACCGCCGCCGCCAGCGCCACCGGGATTGCCTGCGGTACCTTTGGTTCCAGCATTTCCTGCGGTACCTGCGGTTCCTCCCGGACCAGCTAGCCCGTTATTTCCGGGGTTACCTGCATTACCTTTTGTGCCCGGATTACCTGCTGTGCCTGCTGTACCACCGGGACCAGCTAGTCCGTTGTTTCCGGGATTACCTGCGTTTCCTTTTGTTCCGGGATTGCCTGCCGTGCCTGCGGTTCCTCCCGGTCCTGCGACTCCGTTATTTCCGGGGTTACCTGCGTTTCCTTTTGTGCCTGCATTTCCCGCTGATCCTGCTGTTCCGCCCGGTCCTGCGACTCCGTTGTTTCCGGGATTGCCCGGATTTCCTTTGGTCCCTGCTGTACCCGCTGTACCTGCGGTGCCGCCCGGTCCTGCAACACCAACGTTCCCCGGATTTCCTGGATTTCCTTTGGTCCCTGCTGTACCCGCTGATCCTGCTGTTCCGCCCGGTCCTGCGACTCCGTTATTTCCGGGGTTACCTGCATTGCCTTTTGTCCCTGCATTTCCCGCTGATCCTGCTGTTCCGCCCGGTCCTGCGACTCCGTTGTTTCCGGGATTGCCTGCTGTTCCTTTTGTACCTGCATTTCCTGCTGATCCTGCTATACCGTTATTTCCAGTACCCGCTGATCCTCCTCTGCCTCCTGTGCCTCCGGGGAATGTTTGCAATGTACCAAAAGTTGATGAGTTTCCTGTATTTCCTGCTGTACCGGGATTACCGTTGGTGGCACCAGTTCCTGCTGTGCCTGCTGTTCCGCATTTGCCGGGCCAAGTACATGGGGCTGCGCCACCTGCTGTTGCGCCTGTACCAGCACTGCCTGAAGTTCCTACTGTGCCTGCTGTTCCGCATTTACCCGGCCATGTACATGGGGCTGCGCCCCCTGCTGTTGCGCCTGTGCCAGCACTTCCTGATGTACCAGCGGTGCCAGCAACACCGCACTTACCGGGCCAAGTACATGGGGCCGCTCCTCCGGGGCCAGCACCTGTGCCAGCACTACCAGAAGTACCGGCAGTTCCTGCTGTTCCGCACTTACCGGGCCAGGTACATGGGGCTGCGCCCCCTGCTGTTGCGCCTGTACCAGCACTGCCTGATGTACCTGCTGTACCTGCTGTTCCGCATTTACCGGGCCAAGTACATGGGGCTGCACCTCCGGGACCAGCACCTGTGCCAGCACTTCCTGATGTACCAGCGGTGCCTGCTGTTCCGCATTTACCCGGCCATGTACATGGGGCCGCTCCTCCGGGACCAGCGCCTGTGCCAGCACTGCCTGAAGTTCCTACTGTACCTGCTGTTCCGCACTTACCCGGCCAAGTACATGGGGCCGCTCCTCCGGGACCAGCGCCTGTGCCAGCACTGCCTGAAGTTCCTACTGTACCTGCTGTTCCGCATTTACCCGGCCATGTACATGGGGCTGCGCCGCCTGCTGTATATGCGCCGCCGCCACCGCCGCCGCCGCCACCACTTCCTACGACAGTAGAGTTACCTTTTCCGCCTGCTCCTCCTGTGCCTCCATAGGGGGAGCCACCTGTTCCCCCAGTTCCTCCGGCAGTTGACCCGGTGGCAGGTGCGGGGCCTCCTGCAGTGGCTCCTGGACTTCCTGCTGTTCCGCCATTTCCGCTAAACGGAGAGGCTTGTCCTGCTGCACCTCCACCGCCGCCTGTTCCTCCTACCCCTGCAGTACCACCGGGACCAGCTACTCCGTTGTTTCCCGGATTCCCTGCGCTGCCTTTGGTCCCTGCTGTTCCTGCGCTGCCTGCGGTTCCTCCCGGACCTGCTACTCCGTTGTTCCCCGGATTGCCTGCGGTACCTTTGGTTCCAGCATTTCCTGCGGTACCTGCGGTTCCTCCCGGACCAGCTAGCCCGTTGTTTCCGGGATTACCTGCATTGCCTTTTGTACCCGGATTCCCTGCTGTGCCTGCCGTTCCACCGGGACCAGCTAACCCATTATTTCCGGGATTACCTGCGTTTCCTTTGGTTCCTGCATTTCCTGCTGCGCCTGCTGTTCCACCGGGACCGGCAACGCCAACATTTCCCGGATTACCCGGATTTCCTTTTGTGCCTGCTGTGCCTGCTGTGCCTGCGGTTCCTCCCGGTCCCGCAATTCCGTTATTGCCCGGATTGCCTGCATTACCTTTTGTGCCCGGATTACCTGCTGTGCCTGCTGTTCCACCGGGGCCTGCTAATCCGTTGTTGCCTGGATTTCCTGCATTTCCTTTGGTTCCTGCATTTCCTGCTGCGCCTGCGGTTCCTCCCGGACCTGCTACTCCGTTGTTCCCCGGATTGCCAGGATTACCTGCCGTGCCCGGATTTCCCGCATTACCCGGATTACCTGCTCCTCCAGTTCCTGACAGATTTACCGAATAGACTCCTTCTGGGACTACAAATGTTCCAGGTGCATTAAACGTTTGATTGCCTGGGGCTGCTTTTCCATAATCAAAAAACGAATGCAATGGCATATACTATTATCCCTTTATGCAACGTTAGCCAGTGATAGTGCACCAATATAAGTAACACCACCATCAAGTGTGAAAAAATTCAGAATATCAATATAGTTCTGAGTGGTAGTCAATGAGGGAGTAGAACCATTTGGAAACTTGACTGATGATGGCCAAGTAATCGTATTTCCTCCGACATTGTATTGTTTACAATATATCATGAAACTGTAAGCTATACCAGCAGCAGGTGGATTAATGAACGATAGGGTAGTATTTGCTGTCAGTGTTATGTTGAAAATGTTAGTGGTAGATAAGTCTAATGTTTGCGTAGAACCACTTATAGTTATTGCACTCACATATTCTTTATAGCAACTGAAGATTGGTGAAGTAATGTAGTTGTTGCCCATTGCAACGTTAGCATTGTGGGTTGTAAGACCGCTTGTCGTTAGAGTAGTGAATGAACCGCTGTTTGGTGTAGTAGTTCCTATACCAGCAGGAATTGCCCAAGTAAAACCATTCAAATACTGACTATTTAGGTTATTTACTTGAGTAGTTGAAGATACTACTAAAGGAGCGGTACCAGTTGCAACTGTTGAAATTAACTGTCCAGTAGTGCCCAAATTACCAACATTAGCATTACCTGTTACCGATAATGAAGTTAGTGTGCCTACTGATGTGATATTTGGCTGTGCATTAGTTGTTAAAACTCCAGTTAGTGTGGCGGCATTTACTGTAGTGCCACTTACTGTAGTAAAAGATAATGTAGTACCAGTTATAGTAGCAAATGTCCCATTAGCTGCGGCTATGTTACTACCATTTAAATTTCCCGTAACGTTTGCAACACCTGTTATAGTAGTAGTTGATGCTACAAGGTTTATGCCAGTTGTTACGTTGCTAGTAGTTATTATACGAATACCACCTGAACCAGTTGACCATGGTACTATACTTATATTGACATTACCTTCACCACCGGTAGAATTATTTGATCCTACTAATGTTATATCATTTACACCCACCAATGGATTATAGCTACCAGCACTTGCATTAGCCATAACACCCAAATTTTGAGTACCATTCTTTACTTCTAAAATTAGAACCGAATCGGCGGTAGCAGCCGAGTCTGCTATTACAGTAGCAGTACTTCCTGTTACGCTAACATTGGTCGGCGTAACAACTAGTGTTACGTTGCCGCCCGCTGTTAAATTGATGTTTCCATTGGCAACAGGAATACTTACGTTTGAGTTTCCATTTGCGTGAGGACCTATCAAGTTACCAACAGTGGCGTTTCCAGTAACCGTCAATGAACCCAATGCACCAATACTTGTTAAGTTAGTAGCACTAGTGATATTCGGTTGGGCATTAGTTGTTACTGTACTAGCAGTTAATACCGTACCGCTAACGTTACTTGCTAGCTGTATCCATCCTGCGTTTCCATTTTCTCGTGATCTAGCAAAGAACTGATTTCCAGAAGTACCAAATAAATCATATCCCCTACTGGCAACATCTCCTGCTCCCATACCAAACCAATAACCATCACCGGTAGCCCCAGTTGGAACATTAGTACTAGTACCGATATTGACAAATCTTGCTTCGTACAAGGAAGGATATGTGTTCATATCGTATGAAATATAAGTTCTTCCTCCTTGCTGGCTGGCGTATACCACGGCAGTTCCTGAAGGAATAGTTACTGCATTTGAAGTAACTATATTAGTAGTACTTGCAACAAAATTATTTGAAGTTGTATTTCCAGTAACAGCAAGTGAAGTCAGTGTGCCAACAGATGTGATGTTTGGTTGTGCATTTGTGGTTACCGTACCAGCAGTAGTTGCACTAGTGGCGGAGCCAGCACTCGTTGCATACGTTGCGTTAGCTACAGTACCGGTTACATTTGCTCCATTTATAGATGATAGGGTAGAACCATTACCGCTTACGTTAGTAAATACACCAAATGTTGCACCGATGTTACCGGTGTTAGCATTACCTGTTGCATTTAAAGTTCCAGCGACATTGACCCCAGTACTTGTTACTACAAATACGTTAGCAACACCAGCAACAGAAGTATTGACATTTGAGTTAGCAGTTACAGTAACATTTGAGTTACCATTCTGGAGTGCAGTACCAACTGAAATGGGTTGCCAAGAAAGCCCACCTGACCCATTTGTTTGGAGATAGTATCCTGATGTACCACCAGTTATTGTGATGTTACCGACTGAACCTAAGTTTGAAGTGCCGGGAACAACCAATGAAGCAAGATTCGCCTGACCACTGGTAACTAAGTTACCAAGATTAGCATTACCTGTTGTGGCATCAATATTTGCGACACCTATTGTAAGTCCGTTTTTAACGGTAAAATTTTTTGTCGTCACAGTTCCATATATCCCTGTTTCGTTTATTTAATGTAGGAGCGAGTATAAACGAAAATACCCGCTCCTTTACTTATCATTATGGTTTCAAGTACAATGGAACTACGTTAACATTAGCAGTTGTACCAAAAGTTGCGTTTGCTGCTGCATACAATGTGACGTTACCAGATACCCCGTTGATATTTGCAGAAATATCAATGACATCTGAACCCGGTGTGGCATTGGAAATAACATCAGCATATACTGTTATGTATGCATTTGAACCATCCTGCACTAACAAGATTTCGCTTGCTTGATAGCCATTAGTTCCAGATGCCATAATGATATACTTGGCGACTCTAAATGTTGCAGGAGGGAACTGATCAATTACAGTTGCAGTAGTGGTTACAGCTACGTTTGTACGATTAGATACAATACCTCCACTTAACAGAGAATAATTTGCGCTCGCATTGCCGTTAACATTCAATGATGTTAGCGTACCAACAGAAGTAATATTTGGTTGTGCAGCAGTTGTTAAAGTGCCAGTTACCAAAGTAAATACTGCGTTGTTAGCGCCAATATTACCAACGTTAGCATTGCCAGTTGCGTTCAACGTTCCGGCAACGTTTACGCCAGTGCCAGTTACCACAAATACGTTAGCATTACCAGCAACAGAAGTATTTACGTTTCCATTAACTGCTGGAATACTGATATTTGAAGTTCCGTTGGATACGCCTGCTGTACTAATAGTAGCCCAAGAAAGTCCACCAGAACCATTTGTTTGTAGATACTGACCATTGGTACCACCAGTGATGACAACGTTGGCGTTTGATCCCAAATTACTGAATGTGGATACAGTCAAGTTGGCAACAGTTATGTTACTAGTTACGCCCAAGTTAGCTACGTTAGCATTGCCAGTTGCGTTTAGTGTACCGGCAACGTTAACGCCAGTGTTTGTTACTACAAATACGTTAGCTACACCGTTTGAACTGATGTTTACGTTTGCGTTAGCAGCAACAGTGACATTTGAATTACCACTTACGAGTGCTGATCCAGCAGAGATTGGTTGCCACGAGAGAACACCCGATCCGTTTGTTTGGAGGTAATAACCTGCTGTACCGCCAGTTATTGTAACATTGCCAACTGGGCCTAGGTTTGAAGTTCCAGAAACAACAAGTGACCCTGTGCTTGCTAGACCACTAGTGGTCAAGTTTCCACCAGTGACATTACCTGTTGCTGATACAAGACCACCAGTTGTCAAGTTACCACCAGTGACGTTACCTGTTGCTGATACAAGACCACCAGTAGTCAAGTTTCCACCAGTGACGTTACCTGTTGCGGTAATTAATCCAGTAGTACCCAAGTTACCAACATTGGCGTTCGCAGAAACGGTTATAGCAGTAACGTTAGCGTTTGTTGCACCAATATTACCTACGTTAGCGTTTCCAGAAATAAATGCCGTACCTGCAACAGAAAGATTGTTCGTAGGAGAAGTATTACCAATGCCAACATTGCCGTTAGCATCAATACGCATACGCTCATTAGCAGCTAACGTGCCTCCAGTGAAGAAGTTAATATATTTAGAAGCAGCAGTACCTACTGAGAGATTGGTATTACCGGTGTATACGTAACCATCCGATGGGCCGTTGATAGTCCAAGATGTATTGCTATATGTGTTACCAAGAATACCAATGTCAATATAATTGTTAGTTACACTTGTTGGACCATTAGTATCGTAAATAGCAAAGTCAGCAGATGCTTGATTTCCTACGTTAGAATTAAACAATGCCACTTGAATGTAAGTGTTAACGTTGCCTGCAAATTCTCCAAGTGCTAAATTTGCACTATCGTATCCAATAAATATATTACCGGAAGCAGTGTTTCCTGCAAATATGCCAGTATTTGCAATTAAGTTAGCACCAGTTATATTTGCTGCACCGGTAACTGCACCAGTAAACACACCTGCTGTTGCGCCAATGTTACCAACGTTAGCATTACCAGATACAGTCAATGTTCCAAGTGTACCAACGCTAGTCAAGCTTGATGTGACAACAGTTGAGTTAAGTGTAGTTCCAGACAATGTGCCAGCAGGAGCAACAACGGCTACGTTAGATGCTGCGGTTAGCTGACCTTGCTGGTTCACAGTAAATGTTGGAACCTGAGATGCGCCACCATAACTTCCTGCTGTGACGGCAGTGTTAGTGATACTGAATACAGAACCAGTAAGTGTCAACCCTGTACCAGCAGTGTAAGTACCAGCACCTGAGAACTGGGTGAACGTGATTGCTGTAGTACCTACTGTTACGGGTGAAGTAGTGGTACATACCCAACCTGTATTCTGATTAACTGTACCAGAGTTTACAAATACGAAAGCACCCGGAATTTCAGAGCTTGGTGAGCTTAGATCAAAGTCTGCGGTACGTGTTAGAATATAAACAGCAGATGCATTACCGGTTTGTGTAACACTATAGATACCATTATATGGTGCGTTTCCACTTACTTCATTCTTAATAAGAACACGAGAATTTACAGTAACTGCAACACCATCTATAGACAGTGCGCCATTTGTGGTTGCAGTAAGAGTTGCACCAACACCACTTGAACCATTATTATACGTATACGAAGGAAGAGTTGTAGCAGTTGCAACTACAACTGCCTGCTTTACATCAAGACCTTGTGCAGTGGTATCTACATAGTTCTTGGTTGCAGCATCTTGTGCCTGTACAGGGTCTTTTAGGTTATTGATGTTAGTATTATTTGCAGTAATGTTACCAGTACCAATTGGTGCAATGTTAATATTGGTATTAGTGCCACCAGATGTGATCGTAAGTGCACCAGTGCTTGTAATATTACTTGTGATCAAGTTAGCACTTGTAGTGATATTTCCAGCAACTGTAGTATATCCAGCAACGTTTACGCCGGTTGATGTAACTACCATCTGTGCAGTTGAGTTACCACCAATGAATGTTGATACGTTTGCACCAGATGCTATTGTAATATTTGAAGTGCCGTTTTGAACTAGGCCAGTGTTGACGGCTGTAGAGAACACACCAGTTGCAGCGCCTATGTTACCTGCGTTAGCATTACCTATAATGTTTGCGCCGCCAGCAAAATAGCTGTTTCCACCACCCACAAACAATGCATATGGGTTAGTTATTGACATGTTACCAGTTGCTACTGGTGCACCCTGAATGTAGAATGTGGCAGCATTAGTTGCAGTTATAGCAGTATTTGCTGCTGCCAAAGTAGGAGTGCCGATAGCATGGATAGCTGCATTAGCAATAGTTGAAGTTGATGTAGCAGTAGTATCAGTGTAAGTGGCAGCAATAGTTCTTAAGCCCAAGTTACCGGTTACAGTAGAAACGTTACTGTTTCCACCTGCTGCACCTGATATAGTTACATTGTTTGCGAATACCGTACCATTTGCACCAGTGGCCTGTACGTTACCGATGTGAGTACCAACAAACTGAGTTGCAGTAATTGAGTTGTTGCTCATATTGGCATAAATGCCAGATACGAAGTTCAAAGAAACGTATGCGTTCGTAGCACTTGTTGTGCCAGTTAAATATACCGTAGAACTTGTTGAGGTGTTGGCCTGAACGTTTCCAGCATTGCTTGCAGTACCGGCTGTAGCGACATTCAAGTTTGCTACCTGTGTTGTTGATGTAACGACAAGTGGGGCAGTACCAGTTGAAACAGATGAAACAAGCTGTCCAGCAGTAGTAATATTGCCGCCAGTGACGTTACCTGTTGCAGAAACTATACCGCCAGTAGTCAAGTTTCCACCAGTGACGTTACCTGTTGCAGAAACTATACCACCAGTGGTCAGGTTGCCGCCAGTGACGTTACCTGTTGCGGTGATTAATCCGGCTGTTCCCAAATTACCTACGTTAGCATTACCTGTGGTGTTAAATGTGCCTGTCAGGTTTGCTCCGGTACTCGTTACTACGAATACGTTAGCAACACCCGCAACAGAAGTATTGACATTTGAGTTAGCAGTTACAGTAACATTTGAATTACCATTCTGGAGTGCAGTGCCAACTGAAATGGGTTGCCAAGAAAGAACACCTGATCCATTGGTTTGTAGATAGTATCCTGATGTACCACCTGTGATAACAACGTTACTGACTGGCCCTAAGTTACTAACACCACTTACTGTTAATGATCCATTAACGTTTGCACCAGTGCCCGTAACTACTACAATATTAGCGTTACCAGCAGACGAAATGTTTACGTTTCCGTTGGCAACAGGAATATTAACATTGGAGTTGCCATTAGAAATGCCAGTGCCAGTAGGAACTGATGCCCAAGAAAGACCACCTGATCCATTGGTTTGAAGATAATACCCAGATGAACCACCAGTTATCGTAACATTACCAATCGGACCCAGATTTGAAGTGCCGGGAACAACCAATGAAGCAAGATTCGCCTGACCACTGGTGACTAAGTTACCAATATATGTATTACCAGTTGTGGCATCAATATTTGCAACACCTACTGTAAGTCCGTTTTTAACGTTAAAGTTTTTTGTACTCATTTTATATCATCCTAGATCATCAGACATCATGGAACATAAGTTCCCAAAAGATTTACAGTAGTAGTTCCGCCAGTTGCAGTAGCCAAAAGTTGAACTACGTTGCTGCTAATACTTGAATCAACCGTTATAATATCAGAACCGGTGGTAGTTAAGTTACCATAAACAGTAGTGATACTATTTATACTATCGTGGATTAATAGGACCTCGAGTGCCTGATATCCACCGGAAGTACTAGCATTAATTGTGTATTTTGCCGATCTGTACTCACTGATAGGAAATGAATCTATAACTGTATTAGCACTTACCGTAATAGGCGTTCTATCACTATAGAGATCACCAACTGTTATGTTTTGTGCACTGAGCGTTCCACTGGTTACAATGTTTGGAGCAGTAAATGTCCCTTGAGAAGTAACATTACCTGTTGGCGAACCAAACGTAACATTGGCTTCTGTCCCAATATTAATATTTCCTGTCAATGTGTTAAAAATACCAGCATTGTTGCCTATTACCGCAATAACACCTTGTGATACAGAAACACACCCCTGAGTAGAGATAAGATAGTTTGCACTGACGGTGTTTGAATCGGTTATGTTCCCAACTACAGTGAGATTTCCAGCTACATTGACTCCGGTGGTGGTGAATATTACCGTATTTGAAATTCCACCAATTGATACCGTAATGTTTCCATTGGCGATCCCAGCAGTTATGTTTGAATTTCCGTTGGCTATCCCATTACCTTGTCCTATGGAGACCCACGAAAGATTTCCAGTTCCATCTGTCTGAAGAACATAGTTATTGGAACCACCAGTTATTTTTACATTACTGACTGAACTCAAATTGCTTATACCATTAACCGTCAGTGATGTTAGGTTACCTATAGATGTTATGTTTGGTTGTGCATTAGTTGTTACTGTACCGGCAGTTCCTGATGTAGCAACATTTAAATTAGCTACCTGAGTGGTAGATGTCACTACGAGAGGAGGATTACCAGTTGCAACATTTGAAATAAACTGCGAAGCACTAATATTACCTGTTACATTTAGTACGCCGTTAATGTTTGATCCCGTAGACGTGACCACAACAACATTGGAAACATTGTCAACTGACATGGTAATGCTTCCATTATTAGCGTTTCCTGTACTAGAAAATGTATTGATAATACTGTTTGCATTGGATACAGAAGTGATGATAGGAGTATAAAATACAAGTCCACCATTCCCATTAGCAACCAATAACTGACCACGAGAAGGATTTGTATTTGGGAAAGAATAAGAATTATAAAAAGTTACAACATTTGAGTTAAGATTAACCGCATTGGACCAACTTCTAATACCATTTGCAGTTGAAGTAAACACACTTCCATCCGTAATAGGTACACCCAAACTAGGCTCCGCTTGTGGTAGCCCTAAAAATTGATAACGAGTATTAGAAAGCTGAGTATATGGTGTTACCGGGACACGACCGCTTAGCAGCTTTGATGAATTCAATGCCATTTTTATCCGCCGCTACCTGTTACCAGAGTTTCCAGATAACTCAAAACTAATTGTGCACTAGTATTATCACTACTAGTGAATTGTAACGTGTCACCAAATTGTAGAATTAACCTTCCCGTAAGAACCGTAATGGCATCATTTACAGGGACACTAGCTCCATTTATAAGTGCTGTAGTATTTCCACCTCTGTTTACGCCAGCAGATATCTGTATCGTTTCATCTCCATTATTACTTACTTGTGCCATCAAAACTACAGTTGCGTATCCAACAGGAGGTGTATACACGTTGGCGGTTGCAGTCGTTATGTTTGCTAATGTTGTTTTGAAATTATTTAATGCTGCTGGCATGGTTTTTCCTTCTTCATCAATCTGAGCCTAATGCCAGTATGAACGGGGTCATTTCAGCAAACAAACTTTCATAAAAATCGTTACCTGTTATACTTCCCGTGGCTTGGTTAATAGTGAATCCTGCTCCAACTTTAAAATTACCTTTGTGATCTGTACTAGTAAACGTTACAACTCCTCCATTAGTCTGTATAACTTCATTTTCTTCTTTCGGAATACCACCATACTGAGGCAATCCTGCATAAGTTACTCCTGCACCTACATATTCAAATGTGTGAGCACTAGCAATAATGGCGCTACGAGTATAAAAGGTTAATGTGGTCCCAGCCGGTACTACATTATTGTAAACCTGCTGAATGATTACAGTACTTGTAAGAGCATCTATTGGAATGATAGTATCAATGGTATAATAATTAGGATCGCCCTCAACTTGCATGACTGTATTAACAAATGGCTGACCATTTGATAGGTTGTTTACGATGAATGTTCCGGCAGTACTAGTTCCTACCGTTGTTCCTGTAGTTTGAAGACTTCCAACACCATTGGCAATAAGACCATAGTTACCAACACCACAGTCACAAGCATTTAATGTAATGAACGCTCCTGAATCAACTTTTACGCCAATATCAGTATAGAGAGTATAGATATTGACTGCTTGGCTGTACCCTTCGTTAAGTAAATACAATCCAGTTCCATTTTGATTCAATATTGTAATGAATCCCAAAATCATGGCTTTCGTGCTGTATTCGTCAACTAAGCTACCATCAATACTAACACAAAGACCACCAAATACATAATAATTAAACGTCAGCCCATCAGTTGTACCTTCTGTGGTTGTGATTGGTGGACCACCCGATGTTTCGGATAACGTGAAAGTTTCTCCAGGTGTGCTTGCTACTACATAATATACCGTATTTGATATATACCCTTCTATCGTGGCTGTACCAGTTAACTGACCCGTAACTAATACTTTATCTCCAACTTCTGGCCATGGTGCCGGTTGAGTAGACGGAGCACTAAATTGCCCACTAGTTGATGTAGTATTTGTTATATACAGAAAAGGTATTGTAGTGTAAGAACTTACGTTTTGTATATAGGGAGAATTAAACACAGAACCATACGTAGCACAAGTACTACCATCCGGATTATAACTAAAAGCTGTACTTGTATAATTCTGTATTGTTATGCCCCAAACATATGACCCATTTGTCATATAAAACATGTCTTTGGTTGGATCGGCAGGCTGTATATATACACTTCTAATATTGTCACCCATCAAGGACACGTTAGGAGTGATAGTGATTGGCATATCTTCGGTATATGTTCCCGGTTCTACATGGACAGAAACCGTGAGAGTTCCCATTTCTGATAGTGTATAAGCAGCAGCCAGTGCGGCTTTGATAGTCTGGAATGGCGAGTTGAAACTTCCATCATTTGTGTCTGAGCCGTTAACTGAAACATAAATTATGTAGTCGGCGGTTGACTGACTTCCGTTTTGCCAAGATAAATTTCCTGCTCCATCAGTTTGTAATATTTGACCGGGGAAACCTCCACCAATTTTTACATTTCCGACATTGTTTAAATTACTAATACCAGCTACTGCAAGATTGCTTGCAGCAAAATTCGAGTTAGCATCAATGACAACATTAGCATTAGCTCCTGTTGAGAAACCTGCGACTGAATTTAGTGGTTTGATTGCCATATTACTGTCCTGTGCTATCTAATATTTATCTGTTCGGGTTAATTGGCCAATATGGTTATTAACATCTTATATACCACCGGATCGGAAGTGAATGGTGTTACTTGCATATCCAGTGATGGAGCAACAAGTACATTACCTGGATTATACACTACTTGAAAGTTTCCTATTCCTCCATTAATATTCAATCCTGCATATTCGCTGTATTCAACTACCCCAGCATAATACAGTGAAGAGAACTTTGCCGACTGTCTGCGCTGACCAACCGAGTCCGTTGCGATTATTTCAAAGTCAACACCAGAACATGCTGATACTGGAATAGTGTATATAACTTGCGTTGAAGTTGATGAACTGTTTGCAAAATAGACTTCGGATGTTCCAAACTGATAGGAACCAGACCCCACTTGTACTACATTGGCTATCAACGTTCCGGCAACTTGTACTGTGTTTGTATTATCATTGAAAGTGAAGTAACTGCTTCCAGCAAAATTTCCGGCATTGTTATATTGAATTTGGGTATTACCACCGCCCGGAATGGCGTTTCCTCCTCCGCTTCCTACAGACTGCCAACTTAATCCACCTAGACCGTCAGTTTGAAGGAAATATCCATTTAAACCACCTTCAATATGAAGATTTGAGACGTTTCCTAGATTTACATTTGGTCCACTAAATGTTGCGTTTCCTACGGAATTCAAAGTGTGTATAGTTGCTATACCACTTGTGTTTATTGATCCAGAATTTACGCTACCGGAAGTCTGGAAGCCTCCTGCACTTACGTACTGGGAAGTAAGAATGTTTCCAGTTACTGATAGAGTGAGTAATGTCCCTACGCTGGTTATATTTGGCTGTGATGGCTGAGAAACATAGTTTGCCAAATTAGCCTGAATATTTGATATGTAACTTCCATCTCCATAGTAGTATCCAGCAACACTTATGTTCTCGGTTACGTTGATGACACCATAAACCGTTTGGTTATTAGATGTTATATTTTTTGTAGTTAGGTTTCCAGTTAGAGTTACTGAGTTTGATACACTATTGAAAATAAAAGCATTTGAACCAGCAAAATTTCCATTGTTGTTATACTGAATAGTAGTGTTTGAACCACCCGGATTACCTTGTCCACTGCCTGGATTTTCCCAAGTAAGATTACCAGTACCATCGGTAGTTAAAACATAACCATTGAATCCACCAGTAATACTAATGTTTGAAACTGAACCAAGTGATACTTTTCCTGGTCCAACGAAAGAAGCATTGCCATCAACTGTCAGTGAGGTTAGATTTCCCAATGAAGTTATATTGGATTGCAGGGATTGACTTAGATAATTCCCAGTAAAGCTGTTTGAAGTTATTACATTACCAGTAATGGTGTTGGCAGTAATGTTTGGTGAATTCAGTGTTGATGTTGTCGTATTAAATATGAACCCAGGAAAACCTCCAAAATTACCATCATTGTTAAACTGAACTTGCGAGTTTGCTCCTCCAGGTGAACCGTTTCCGCCCCCGCCACCGCTTGCTGGTGCCCAAGTTAAATTTCCAGTACCATCTGTTTGTAGGAAGTACCCATTGTTGCCACCGGTAATAGTAACATTTGATATGCTTCCAAGATTCGTGTGAGACGAAACAATTATGTTCGCTACCCCGAGAAGTTCTCCGTCAGTGGTGTACGTGAAATTGGCATCTGCACCAAGTTGACCATTACTATTAAACTGGACCTGCGTATTAGAACCTGCAGCAGATATTGAAAGAGGTTGTCCATTGGAAAATTTAAATGTGTTTGCATACACTACGTTAGCGAACACATTTCCAGATGTAAAAACGTTAGTAACAACATTTCCATTAGCGTCAACTACTGTTACAGGCGGAATACCGACTGAATAACCACTTAACGAATTAAAAACCTGTGCTGTCATGTATTGATTCCATTATGTTTATACTATTTATAGTTTTTTGGTTTTTTGAAAGTCGGAAAAAAGAACTACAGTTCTCCTAAATACATGATGATTACCAACCAAAAACCTCGTCCCATATGTGCACATTGTGGTTTTGCTCTTGCTAAACCTAATGGAAAAAGCAAACACGGATTCCAGCAATGGCACAAATATTGCGTAGATTGCGCCAAAGCCTTATACAATGGTAGATTTAATCACCTCCAGCATAAAGGTAACATATGTGAACAATGTGGATTCGTTCCCGAAGACAGAGTGCAGCTTGATCTAGTTTTCAAGGATGGAAACAAGAAGAACAAAGACGTATCAAATTTGATGACAATGTGTGCCAACTGCAGCAGGATTCACAATAAACAAATCAGAACCGGAAGAAAATCAATACTAGATACCACTGTGGATGGGGATACTATAGTCGCATGATAAGCGTGATCGCTCAATAGAAAGTTTCTGCCATTAAGCACAGAAACTCATTTTTGTTACCAAGGCTGTTATCCACTCCATGCAATGTCTTAACCGAATCAAAATCTAGTATAAGATACTGGCCGGGGTCTGGCATTTTTATTTTTTGTATATGCCCTTTTATAGTTTGATCGGTCGGATCATGGGGTACTTCATCCTGATAGTTTGCCCAAAAATATGAAGTTGACGGCCCATAAGTATTAGTAGGAATGACCACCGTTACACAGCGCATAGAATCAAATAATTCGGTAGCATTTTCTTTTCTTCGTCCTCCATGTCTGTGTGCAGGAGCAGCACACATAACATTCGCATTTTGATGAAGGAGGATTAGCATCGTATTTAATATGAATTGGTTCATACATTTCAATCGTATCTGATTGAATGCTTCCTGATCATTGAATAACGTGGTTTTTCTATATAACTCTGATATAGTATTACCCGTTACGTTTTCTTGCTGGTTGTTGAACTGATTTACTCCACACCACAATGGAAGTACTCCCAGTGCATAATCGTAATCAGCAAATGAGTTTAACAGTTCATTTGACATTGAGTATGGCGGTGCATCAATGTAGTAAAATTCAGTTTCTACCATTTTTATATTTAGTTAAATGGCCGGATCGGTGATGACCAAAACATTTCCACGCATCATAATGTTCTCATTATGAATGTCTATTATTTCCTTTTTGAGATTGTTACCTATGATGGCACAAGCATATTTGATGCCGGGTTGTTCTTTTTCAATCTCATCAATGTCTCGCATTATTTCTTCGGTATTCATATTAGCTGCACGACCTGATTTGTTCTGAATCAGTTTTGTGTAGAGCGAGATTCTCGTAGCGTACAATCTTGTTTCGTAATTGTCCGGTAAAGGAGTCAATCTTTCCATACGAATAGCAGAATAGTCATCAGTAACTTTCATCATCTTCCCCTTGAATTTCGGGAAGTGCGGATTAGGGTTACTAATAGTTAAGTATACGAAATCTTGATATGCTGTGTCTTCATTGTTGAACAATTTAAGAACCGTGTTTTCGTTAGGTTTGGCATATACGTCAGCATTTGAACCACTACCTAACACAGTGTAACCAGCTTTTTTTAAAATATGCTGTGCCATTCTGCCCGAGGGACGGCTGATTTCATCTAACATTTCTGATTCGGTGAGGAGTTCTGATATACGCATAGTGTATTTATCGTTGTTTACAGTTATCACCGTGCCAATGTATACGTACTCTCGTCACAATGACTCAATATAGTCATTGTTTTGATTATAAAGGTTGACAAACCGGTTATATATCATTTCCACGTCAGGGTCTTCCTCAAATCTGTTCCACAAATCGATGTCGCTGATTAACGTAAGAATCTTGAGATTAACGTCATTCAGAATGGCTTTTGCTGCCATTTTATTATTTGATGTGGGATTGTCCATGTACTGTGATTTGATCGAAGAGGAACCATTCTCATAATAAACAATGTCATGTCCTAGAATAGCAAGGTATGTGGCAATAGAGTCTGCTGATTCAGTCAACAAATCACTTATTTTCATCGGTGAATCTCTTGATTTTTTTCATAATTGCTACACATGCAGCATGATGTTGTTGTACTCTAGAAGCCAGTTCCTGATCTGATAGTTCCTGTATGTTCTCAGCAACTACTCGGTCTTTCCACTGTGGTAATTTTTTGTTCATTGTTAGCTATCCATTGAAAAAGTTATGACTTGATATCTGATATCTTGATTGACTCCGCCATCATCAAATATTTCAACATCAGGCAGCCTACCTATACCACAGTGATCCGGGTCCTTATTCACGTAAATAGATTCCCTGACACACCGCAATAAACGTTTGAATGTGGGGTTGTATATAATTTCCGATTCATATGGTCCATGATACGTGACAACAATCGTTGGTAGGTTGTTACATATCGCTCCTTCAAACGCAGCTATTTCGTCATCGGGGATAGTATCATAATAATCTGGACCTCCAGTCAGATACCAATACAAACTTTGCTTTTCCCAACGTGCTTCCCCTCTCCCTTTCGGGCGGTCAGCTTTAACTAACTCTCCTCTAGTCCATCCGGCTGATTTGATATATGCCATTAACTCTTTGTATGAGGTCCATCTAGTATTAAAATAATGATCCCTTACTACATCTAGTGAATCACGTTTGATATATCGTATTAATTTTTCCTCAGAGGTTTCTTTAGTCATTTTCTTTTCCTTCCGCCTAGACTCCAGCCTTCACTCAACCACTGATCAAGAGTATCACGTTTGACTTTTTTCTCAATCCCATTTTTGTTAATAGACACGTTACCTATGTTGGCTTTACGAACATTTTCAGCATGTCCTTCTTTCTTAGGTTTACCCTTCCCGCTTGCACTTATGGCGGCTTTATGATCATCTGACATTGCTCCCTTTAGTTTACCTGTTGAAGCAATACTCATTTTTATTTTTGTTTCTTCTGTGCGTTTTTGGCCAGTTACTTTAGCAATCCTTTTTAATTGCCCCTCAGCCTGTTTAACTGGATCAATAATTCTGTTACGTGTTCGTTCTAGGTGCTGTTCTAACTCTTCGCCTTCCAATTTTCTGCCTTTGTTCCACGCAGTTTTACCCTTCATTCTTTCAGAATGTACTTTAGCATGTTCAATCCGATGCCGTTCATATGCTCGCGTTATAATTCGAGAATGGTATCTCTGTTGGAACTCATTCTCTGCGTTCATTCCATTAAATGCATATGACATTTTAGCACGATTTTCTCCTTCTGTCATCTTTAATAGTGCCCAATGACAAAGTGCATGTTCTCGTCCAGTAAGCCAAACTAAATTAGATTTATCATTCGAGCCGCCTAATGATTGGGGTATGATGTGATGGCGTTCTTTATACTGCTCTAGTGGAAGTTTACGATTTCTTGCATTATCGATGAGAAGCATGTAATGTTTGGTGTATTTGTTTTCTTTGAACATAATATTATTTATTCCAGAATCTCACTTTCCAATAAATAATACTATAGTTTTGTGGTTTTGTCAATAGAAAAGGGGACCGAAGCCCCCTTTTCCATTTTTCTTACTGTGTTGATTGTGTAAGTATCTGATATTTCACTGAAAAGTAAGGTTAGAAACTGCAATTTCCCCAACGTAGTCGGCGGCATTACCAAACGATGACGCAGTATTTGTCAATTCTATGTATCCGTATCTCGTCATGAACGAAACGACTGGTTCGAAAGTTGACGGATCAAGGACAACGCCAGATGACATCAACGGAATGTATGGGCAGTAGAATGCTGCTGCGTCAGTTTCAGATGAACCCTTATAACCAACCAGAACTGGCTGAGTGTCAGGAGCATATGAGTTAACGAATACGCGCATTGCACCGTTCAAAGTACCAACGAACTTAGTGTTAGTTGGAGCTTCAAATGTACCTTCTGTTGTACGAGCAAATGCTGAGGTAGTTGCTGACTGAAGAACAGTCAATGAAGCTGGTGAAACAACAGCCCAATTACCTGCACCACGACGAGTGCGCTGTGCAATCAAGTTTGCAACGCGGTTGATAAGAACAGCAAGAGCAGCGTGTTCGTCACCAACGTAAGTAGCAGTACCTGATACAGTTGCTTGGTTGTAAGTGTATTCAGTTGATGCAAGAGTTGCCAATGAAAGCAAGATTTCCTGATCGATTTCAGCAGTGATTTCCTGTGCAAGTGCTGCCATGATTTCTGCTTCAACGTCAATACCATGCTGTGATTGAGCGTCCTGAGCAGCTTCAAAAGTCCAACGAGCTTGGAGCTTACGTGACTTGGCTTCAACAGCCTGTCTGAGAATCTGCACGGAGATTTGCTTACCGCCGTCACCTTCAAGAGTAGCAGTATCAGCACCAGTGTAGTAGTTAGTGCTTGAAGTTGCTTCAGTCACACGTGAGTATGCCTGTGCGATCTTGAATGGTGAAAGTGCTTCTTCACCAGCAACGACTGAAGTCTGTGCTGCTGAGTTGTCAGTCAATGACTGAGCGTAACGTACACGGAGAGTGTGGATTTGACCGACTGGACCAGTCATTGGCTGAACACCTACGAGTTCGTTTGCGATAACAGTTGGCATAACACGGCGAATAACTGGAAGGATAACGCGGTTTAGAGTTGCGATATTACCAGCAGTAGTCGTGCCAGCAGAAGATTCTGCGAGTAACTGCTTTTTGGTGTTTTCAAGGATAACACCCATAGTTGAGCGACGATTGCCCTTTAAGCCTTCAAGCAGAGCTTCCTTTGTTTCGCTCCAACGGCTTTCTAATAGTACTTTTGACATTTAATATTCTCCTAATATGTCTTTTATCAAAGCCCCGCCAGGCGCTTGATGTCGATTACGTTGTCTTTTTCGTATTCATCGACTTCAGTTGGTCTCTGGGCAGTTTTATTACCAGTTGCCTCTACAATAACAGATTCAGTCAAAGGTGCCTTTGTTGCCTTTGGTGCTGTACCTGTATTAAGTACCGCTGGTAAATATTTGTCGAATGCATTCTTCAACTTAGGTGTCTGAACGCTTTCTAGCAAACTTCTCATTACTTCGGCTTTTTGCTCATTGAGAGTTGACAATAGTTCATCCATTGTCTTCTGACGCTGAGTTGATTCCTTGATAATGCGAACTTCGCGGTCCTTGCTTTCTACCAATTTAGCAGCATTTTGTAGTTGCTTTTTGGCTTCTGCGAGTTGACGGTCTTTTTGTGCAAGAGCACTCATCACTTTGCGGGTTTCAGCCTTATCATTGAGATAAGTTACTGAGAATTCACCAGCAAATGATTCAAAAATCTTGCGACCGAAATTGTTTTCTTTTGCGATTTTGATATCTTCTTTGAGTTGTGATAGTTCACCCTTAAGATGATTTCCAACCATGGTGCTAACCTTCTTGGCACTTTCAGAAATGAACTTTTCTTTAAGTGCTTCAATCTGTTGGCGACCTTCTGCAACGAGCTTGACCTTTGCTTCAACAACGGCTTCTCTATCAATCGCAAATTCTTTGATTTCACGTGCCAAAGCATGAACAATAAACTGTTCTAACTTCTTCTGATTTTCCATTTGAATTTTGCGATCTGCACGCAATTCACGGATTTCTTCGGCTAGTTTAGTAACCATGAAATCATTGAACTTAGTTGCGCTTTCGCGAAGTTTGATTTGATTTTTTACTCGGTCTTCGTTCATTGCTGCTCTCTCAGATGCAAATTCTGCAATTTCATCTGCGAGGTGGGCAGTGATCATCTTGTCAAGGGATTCTACCATAACCATTCTGTCATGTTCGTAACGTTGTGCAAACTCTTCATGGAGTTCCGCACGAACTTGACTACGAGCTTCGTTCAACTTGGATTCCCAGGCTTCGTTTAGTTCTCTGCCCACGTCCTCGTTGATAAGTCCGCTTTCTAGTAGTGGCTTGATAGCATCTAACATGCTTGTTCCCCTTATAATTTGAGATCGTTGATGAGGCGCTTTACTTCCTCAGCAAGGTATCTCTGTACTTGTTTGTTGCCTTGAGCGTCCTTAGCAATCTCAAGTACTTTATGGCCGTACTTCATGTTTTGAAGTCCTTCATAAATTGCTTTAGGATATGCGTTTGGCGCGCTTGGTTGTGCAACAATATCGACAGTGATTATTTCAAAATCACTGACACGGCCATCTAAGTCGTTTACGTTACCTGAACCACGACTGGATACACCTAGCTTAACCCCTGACTCCAACATTGTCTTTACAAGATCGCCCATTGGAGTTGGGAGAATTTTTAGCTTACCGAACCCATTTGCACCGTCCATCCACATTTGAGTAATCATATGTGATACACGATCAAGATTGATCTTTAGATCATCTGGGTGATCGACTTCGCCTAGAACAGAATAGCCTTCATGAATTTGCTTATTGAGAGTATGAACTGCGTTTTCAATCTCATTGACGGGGTAAATGCGCTCGTTTGCGTTCTTTACCCCGCCTTGAATGAAGATACCCTTCATATAGAGGGACTTCAGTTTGTCATCGCCTTCTGACACTGACTCGACTACCATATTGGCTCGGTCAAATGTCAGATTCTCTCTAAGATACAAAGCCATTTGCTCTCAGATTCCTATTATCGTACTGGTCTACGTGCAGGGCGTCTTGACTCTGCAACTGGACTTCTGTGATTGGAACCGTCATCACCATGCTTTGGCTTTGGTGCTGCATCGCCCTTATCCTTGAAGTTGTTCTTACCCGGTACGTTCTTGAAGTTTCCTGCTCCCGGCAAGTTACCTTCACCCTTAGTCAAGTAGTCACTTGGCTTCTTTGGGCTTGTTGGAACTGTTTCTGCATCGCCAGAAAACTTAACTGGGCGACTGTCCATTCCAGCTTGACCTGAGTTGAAAGCTACTGGATTCTTAGTGTTTGCGCCGTTGTCGCCGTGTGTGACTGAAACTTTGTGAAGATTGATGTTTTCCATCATTGGCTCTTCTTCGTCTTCACCACCGAAATCGCCTTCGTCCCCGAAGTCACCTTCGTCACCAAAGTCTTCTTCGCCGCCGAAATCTTCTGCGCCTTCGTCACCACCACCCATGATTTCTTCAAACTCAGCCATCAACTGGTCAAGCTTGTCTTCAATGCGGATTACAGCATCTTCAATTTCTTCATGTTCCATGTCTTCTTCGTCATGATCTGCTTCCAAATCATGTGTGAAGTCTTCGCCATCTTCTTCGGCTTCATGGTCAAAATCAATATCTTCTTCGTCTTCGCCTTCCATCATTCCTGATTCTTCAGCGTTAATCTCGTCTAGCATATCACCGACTTGTCCGCCCATTCCTTCTTCCAAATCATCTTCTTCTGACATGATTGATTCAAAGATTTCACGTGACTTTTCTACTACGATTTCGTGGAAAAGAGCGTCGGCTGCTTCTTGGTCTTCGTTGATTACTAAATTAATCAACTTTTCATATTTTCTAATGTCCATTAAATTGTCTCCTGATAGAAATGGCTTTGTAATATATATTTAGACCATATACTAAAAAAGTAGGCAATAAGTGCCTACTTTTTACGTTTTTGAATAATTTAGGAGATTTTAAACATCAAGCCACTGCTGGTGCTGCCCCTGCGGTGTCTTCTGGTCTTGGTCCATACTGTTTACGAACCTTTTCTAAATGCTTTTTCTTTTCATAATTTCTTACATCAAGCATACGTCTAAGTTTGCGAATCTGCTTGAGAGTAAGTTTAGTCTTACGGGATGTTCTCCACACAGGTTTACTATTGTCAGAATTGACATCTTGGAAGCCCTGAATCGGCGGATCAAACATCTCGTTTAAGTTCATAAAGTTATTTATCCCTGTTAACTATTACCGACTGGACCGGCTGCTGCGCCGCCTCCTGCTGCACCTTGTGCACCAATGTCTGATGCTACTGGACCAGCTACACCCATTTCTCCATCCATATCGGATTGTGATTGCTCAATCTGATCTGCGGTATCCGAATCTGCTTCAAAGTCACCAGTTGAAACACCAATGTTTCTAAGATCGGAACCCTGTGGTTCATCAAGCTGCTCATCAGCATTTTCTTCTGCCCACATCTTTTCATTTTTCTTGATTTCTTCTTCGGTAAGACCTAGGAATCTTTCAAGTGCAAAACGTTTTGAGATATACGGAAATGCTTCCATCGTAGCAAAAGTGGAAACACGAGCAGTATCCATTTCTGCCTGACGGTAAGATGCAAAGTTTTGTGGAGCGTTGAACATGATACTAAAGAGACCAGTATCAATATTAAACCCTCTCCAACGCAAGAATAACTTGAACTCTTCATCAAGTTTCAAACAGATATAGTTCTGTAATCGTTCGCAGTACTGGTTGAACCTGAACTCTTGAATCATGGCAGTACCAACACGACCATCATTCATTGGAGTAGTATTATCATCTGGTCCAGTTGGCAGATATGAACTTGGAACACGAAGACCACGAGCAAGACGATTGTTGAAATATTTCAAGTCATCAATTTCACCAAGATTCTGTCCACCCGGAAGAATATCAACAGTTGAACCGCGACCTTCTGCCGTAACAGGGAAGAAATAGTCTTCGTTCATTGACAGCGGATTATAGCTTGCATCAACTACAGACTGTCCACCATAAATGGAGGGAATACGTCTCTGGTGAATTTCGTTCTTGACACGATCAACGAATGCCATTGCCATGTGTGATGGCATGTTACCAACGTCAATCTTAAAGACTCTACGTTCCGGCGCTCTCTGAACACGATAGATAAGAACAGCGTCTTCTAACAGTTCTTTCTGTTTATAAACTTTGAAGATGTTCTCTAAAATGCTCTGTCCGAATGGCCAGAAGCGATCAAGACCCTCTGTTAATGAAAGGTGAACAACATGTTTTGAGTCAATGGCCGATTCTGATTGCCCAAGAGTAAAACGTGATCCAGATGTATTATATGGCATTGCTGGAACAGTATATGGAGTGTTTGTGCCTCCGCCTGATCCACCAAGTCCTGTTGCTGGATTAGCAGCAAAGTCGGTATTTGTTTTTTGTGCTACTGACAGGTTCTGTAAGTTAATATTGATGTCTTTAATAACATACTGTTCCGGTTTCTTACCTTCTGATTCGTTAACGATAACTTTAATAACTTTGACCATATCAACCCAGAACAACTTGAATGTTTCTGGATCACGAACAAATACTTGGTCGCCATACTTAACAACATTACGGAATATCTTGAACATACGAACGTCAAACTCATTGAGTTTGCACCACTGCTGTAGCTGCTTGGTAAGAAGTTCTACTTCATGTGGAGTAGGTTCATCTCTAAACTCAATCTCAAATGGAGTTCTATTGTGTTCGTTACGTTGGGTTGAAAACTCTGCCAGAATGTCCAAACATGCATTTATTTCCGCATCAACGTCCATCATTTCATACTGATTGTATCGTTCAATTCTGTTTGGGTGCCCAGTATAGACTTCCGGAAGCCTTGACATATAATTCTTGTAGCCGAAATCATCATTGTTCCAGCCACCAGTTGGCATACCATTCTGACCCGGTGAACCGTTCCATGCACCAGCATTGCTATTTGCACCGGAGATTGGTGAGGAAACACCACTCTTATTAATGAATTTCTTTTTAAATGCCATGGACCTATTTCTCTTAGTTATAGACTATTTAGTTTAAATGCGAACTTCACGCAATATCTTATGCTGAGTATCGTGATCGCTTTCAAGAACCGTAATAACTCTATCCAGCTTTTCAGCTATCTCTTTATTAAGTCTCATGTTTTCTGAATATAATACTTGACTTGATCCATGTGTTTGACTTACTTGTGATATTTTCTTTTTCGCATCAGTTGCATTTACTTTTGATGCAGACGTTTTAGCAAGTTTCATCAGAATGGAATCCTTTTTCAAAGGAGAGATCATTTCGGAACCATGCATTGCAATAGGATATCCACCACGTGGACCATCAAATACACCACCATCTTTTGCTTTTAAATCAAAGTGAACCGGGTCTTTTCCACCATATGTTTGTTTTAAGTTATGTGCTTTGAGAATAGGTATTGCTTTAGCCGAATCAGAAACACCTTCTTGAATATCAATGGCATTACCTCTTAAATGAGGAGGATTACCACCAAGTCTTGGTGGCTTCGCAACTAACATGCCATGTGGACCTATGCCCGGATGTCCCAACTTTACAGTTTCCGCCCACAATCTTTCTTGGTCTGCAACAGAACGTCTTGCGCTGTTTATTGTCATTTTTCTTCCGGTTGCTTTTTTATAATCTGTTGCTGATAGAATAACAGCCTGTTGCATGGCAGGGTCAAGTGCTGCAAAATTTGCATATTGACCTGATTCGCCTGTGAAATTCAAAACGTCAGTTGGTTTTCCTGTAATCCCTGCTTTTGCCCAATCAAATGCATTAGACACTAAATTTCCTGCACCACTAACTAGACCACCAACAAATCCAACTGCAGCCTGTCCTGCACTTACTCCTGATTGTAGTGCACTGCCACCAGCGCCACTTGATCCACCAGCGCCACCGCCGCCACCGCCACCAGGACTTGATCCTGCGATTCCACCAGACGCAGCCATACTTTCGGCATATTTTTGAAATGCGTCTGCATTTTTTTCCATATTTGGACCAAAGTCTCTTTTTGCAAAATCAGCAAAAGCATCAACTGGTCCTCCTACACCAACCAGTTTCATTAATCCACCACCAACTAGTTGACTTAAAGCATCTAATGCTCCCGGCGCTGCTTTATAGTTGGACATCGCGTTTGCGAAATCAACAAATGCTTCCGCATTAGATTTTGCCTTTTTTGGATCAATAGGGAGACTTGCAAAATGCGCAAATTCATCAACCGGTGGTTTCATTTGAAAATGCTTGTACACAGCATCAGCAAGTGCCGTACTGATGCTACCAAGTGCTCCCAATGGACCATTGCCATGATAAGAAGACATTGCCTCAGCAAATTCTTTAAACGCCAATGCATTCTTTTTTGTTTGGACTTCGTTTATCTTTAACTCAGAGAATTCTTTGAATTTTTTGAATGGTGGCTCCTTACTAAAAAATCCACTAACGCCATTTGCTATACCAGACGCAACAGTTCCCAAAGAAGAAGTTGCGGCAGCTTGAGCAAATGCTTGGGAAAACGCCACGAAAGCTTTTGCGTTCTTTTCAACTTTATCTGGTTTAATAGGTATATTTTGAAAATTGACAATCTGTTCACCAAGTTTTTTGATAGGATCATTTTTTTCATCCTTTCCCTGACTGAACATACTGACGATACTACCAAATGCATTAACAACAGTAGAACCTCCCATGGCAAGTATACCTGCGCCGAGACCTGCCATACCAATACCAACATCTTTTAGATTTTCACCATTAACTTTATCAAAATCATGCAATCCCGTTGCAAGATATGGTAAAGTTTTACCAAGTATAAACCCTGCTGCACCCACTGCAGCGCCAATAGCAACAATTGCTGCTGCTAGAGCACCAGAACCTTCAATAACCTCTGGGGCAGCTTTACCTAATGCTTGAAGTCCTTTGGCTAGTCCTTCCAGAAAAATTCCAGATTTGTCTGCTCCCGGTGCGGAGGACATTTTTGATATCCCAGACATGCCTTGTTCTGCTTTACCAAGCATCCCATTTTTGTTACCTTTTTTACCGGCAACTTCTTCCGCTTCATTTAGTAAATTCCCAGCACTTGCTGATTTTCCAATCATTTTACTTACTGCGCCGGAACCAGTTGTAACCGCTTTACCTGATCCTGCCATACGAACATGCATTGGTTTGGTAGTAGATGATCCTAGTGTTTGTTTTCCTAAAAATATTCCTTTCATATTATCAGTAAATGATCGGAAAAAGTTAACAACTTTCGCACCAGCCATAACTGCTGCGAGTGCTGCCAGTGCAATACCAAGAGTTTTAGTTACAGTAACAATAGTATCAAAATGATTAGAAATGAAAGTTAAAGCCGATACCATTAGAGGCATTGCTTTTAAAGCAACCTTAGTAAACATAGCAGAAAGTTTTGAAAGCAAATCATCAAACGCTAATCTTGCTTGTCTTTCATTCTTTTCCAGAGCCGCTCTTTGGTCCAGTAATTTATCATGACTTTCTTTATCTTTTTTCTGCTTTTCTACTGTGGCATCATATTGTTTTTGCCAAGCCTCTTGTCCTTCTTTTGTTCTGAGATCATAAAATTTATTACCAGACTCAAAACTTTTTACACCTAGATTGAATGCATTCATCATTCCAATGGAGGCATCCCCGGCAGCAGTCCCCAAATCACCGAATCGTTTTCTATAGTTTTCTACTGCCTGCGCATTTTCTCCCAGTAATCTTCCGGTTTGCTTGTTGCCCTTGTTCAATTCATCATTCATTTTACTAATATGAATACCAGACATTTCAAGCTTGGCAACTTCTTTAGACATAATGGTCTTACCATTAGTAGAAATGCCTTCTAAAACTCCTTGTGCTTGTTTTGGATCAAGGTTTGCTTTAGCCTGAGTTGCAAGTTCTAACTTAGCATCATAAATTTTTTGTAATCTATCCGCTTCCGCCTTGTTTCCCGATTTTAATGCTTCTGCCTTTTTGGCTTGCAGTCCTGACATATAGACATCAAAGTTTTCTTGTGCTAATGCTTGTTTCTGTGCATCCTGTTGTTGCTTTACGGAAACACCAGTCATTTCAGCCATGACATTAAGATTGTCAATATAAGCCAAAGATGCTTTTTGGAGTTCTTCTGGACTTTTCTTTAAATCTGCACCAGCCTGCGTTTGTATGTCAATATATGCAGTCTGCGCTTCAATCAAGTCCTCTTGAGAAAAACCCAACTTACGATATTGCTCAAGAGTGGTATCACCAACTGCTATCATCTTTCCAAATGTATCTAAACCTTTGGAAGTTGTTGTTCCAAGCGAGCGAATATTCATTCCCAAAGATGCAGCGTTCTTTGTCAACAGCGATAAGTTTTGTGATGAAAGACCTGCATTATGTCCAAGTTTAACTATGTCTTCCGCACTCGTTCCTATGCCTGCTCCTAGCTTAGAAACATCATCATAACCCTGAACCACTGCATCATTGTATTTGGTGGCGGCGGTAACAAGACTAGCAAAAACACCAAGAATACCTTCTGTTGCTTTTCCTAAAGGACCAAAACCAGAAGCCATGGTAGCAACAGCAAGTGTAGCATCTTTTAAGCTTGCTGCATATTTTGCCATTCCAGGGGTAACATCAGTCATTGCTACAGCAAATCCTGATATGGCTGATTTGCCTTTATCTAAAGAGGTCGATAAGCGTTCATTTGCCTCTTTAACCATGTCCATGGCTTTTCCGGCAGACTCTACCTTTTTATTACTTGTGCTAGTATTTTTTACGGCATCATTTTCAGCGGAGGATAAATTTTTAGCAGCAGAAGACTGACCGTTAGATGCGTTGACGGCATCATTCATTGCCTTAATTTGAGCAGACATAGCAGAATTCTGCTGACTCAATAGATCAGACATCTGCTGTAACTGTTCATTTAACTGTGCTTCTAACTCTGAATCCATCTATTTCCTCGTTACAATGTATTTAATATTTCTTATGTACGTGTGTGTTGTAGTATTTTTTTAGCAGTTTCATGTCTACTATCAATGACCGATAGCATTTTACTTAACTTATCAAGTAAAACCATCTTCATTTCCGTATCCATTTTTACAATAACATCAGATTCTGTTTCATGATGGATTTTTGTTTCAGGCGACATAAGTGAATGTAACAAATCCTCCTGTTCGTCATGATTTTGTGTGGCCAGTCTTTTTAGTAAGGAGTCTTTATCCATTGGTACTACAATTTCAGTTCCGTGAAGTTCCATTGGATATCCAGTTATTGGACCATCAAAAATACCACCTTTTGCGGCTTTCAGTGGCGCTTTTGGATCAATACCATTACTTGCAACAATATTAGCCAATGATTTAACATAATTTGGGTCAGTGGCATATCCTGCCGCTTTAATTGCTGCGGCAGCTTCTAGCGGGGATGATCCCGGCTGGGTTTTTCTTGCTGTCCACTTTTGTGCATGTTCAGCAATTGCAGCATCTTGTGTAGGATAATCTTTGAAATAATCATTGATGAATATCTCCTTTCCTCCTATAACTTCTCGCGTTCTGCGTAAAGTGGCTGGCTCTATAGGATTTCCACCTTTATCCTTTTTTGCTTTTTGCCCAAATGGGTTGTTTTTACCAGACATATGTTTACCCCATCCGGATTCCAATGCCCACTGTGCTGCAGTTATTTCCGGATGAGGATCACCAGATTTTTTTGCGATCTGCATAACACCAACATATTCTGGTTTTGGTTTTCCTAACTTGAATACGCTAGAAACCCAATCTGCTGCCGCACCTGCCGCAGCGCCCAATATAGTTGCACCGGAACTTAGTGCACCGCCTATAGCTCCAACCACCCCGTTTACTGCGGAGTTTGCCGAGCCAGTTGCATTAGTTGAACCTGACAGTATTCCCATAGCCGAAGCAAATTTGTAGAAAGCGTCAGCATTTTTTTCTGCATTTGGACCAAACGACTTGTTTGTGAAGTTTACAAAAGAATCTATCGGCCCATCCAAATTGAACAACTTATTCAACGAGCTTCCGATGAGAGCATTAAGTGAGTCTATTACCCCACTATTAGTTCCTTTGTATTCTGCGATTGCCTCAGAAAAATACTTGAATGCTGTTGCATTCTTTTTTGTTTGAATAGGATCAATCTTCAATGTTGAAAAATACTGAAATTCCTTGATAGGAGGATTTACCTTGAAATGGTTAGCAACAGATTCAGCTATAGCGGTAGTTACAGTACCAACGGTACCACCACCTTTGTATGAATCCATCGCTTCGGCAAACTCCTTGAATGCTGTAGCATTATTTTTTACTTTAGGTTCATTTATGTTTAGTTTTGAGAAATCCTCAAAATCCTTAAAAGGAGGTTTAGACTCAAAAAAACCATTTAAACTGTCAGTAAGCTTACTGAACTCAGATATAGCCACAGCACCAGCTAGTGCTTTAGCAAATACTATAGCAGCTTCTCCATTTGCTTTAACTTTTTTAGAATCTATGTTTAGCTTTTGGAACTGATAAAGTTCATCTGCCGCTTTTTGTAATGGGGTTTTTCCACCAACCAATGTTGCAATAGTACTTAAAACGCCCAATACTGCGCCACTAGACATCATTAGGATGCCGCTTCCGATTCCAGCCAACCCTATGCCAACGCCCTCAAGATTTTTACCATTAACCTCGTTGAACGATTTCATACCATTTGCAAAAGTTGGTAAAGCTTTACCCACAATCCATATGGCGGCGGCGGCTCCACCACCCACAGCGGCTAAAGAAAGTCCTAATGCTGCACCACCTTTTATAATATCTGCTGCATTTTTGGAAGCGTATTTTAGTACATCAACTAAATTGCCTAATGTTCCACCAAGTTCTTGTTCACTATTTTCCGTATGCCCAGAAAGACCTTGCTGTCTTGCCAGCTTTTTCATTCTCTCTTGCAGTGCGCCACCTTGTAAAACTTTACCATTTTTATCAAGCAAATCTGCTTTTCTAACTTTGGGTATCCCGGAAGTTCCTCCTCCACCTGACAATTTACTTAATACTTCACTCTTTTCATCAAAAACTACCCAAGCAGCATTGTTTGCACTACCTACTGCACCACTTTCACCTTTTCTCCATTTAGAAAAACCATCTTTAAATGATCTTACTGACCCTACTACTTTACCTATCGCTACCGCACCAAACATAATACCAAACGTTACTGCTAAACCTTTTGCGACATCAATTACATAATTCATATTCTTACTGATTAGACCGATAACTTTAGTGATCACCGGCTGAAGCTTTAAAACAAGTACATTGATTTGATCTGATAACTTTCCTAGTATAGGATCAAGTGCTTGACGAATTTGACGTTCATATTGTTCCTGCTGCGCCCTATTAGCCATGATTTCGCCATTATATTTTTTCTCACGTTCAAGGGCGGCTGCAGCTTCTTGTTCTTCTTTTGTTTGTTGTCTCTTTCCTGCTGTAGTTTTCAGTTGAGAGTCTCTTGCGGCTGCTGCGATTGATTGATTGTCAATCATGTTGATTTTCATCATGTTTCTGGATGCTTCACCAGCAGCCTGACCCATTTCACCATAGTTTTTTCTATATTGGTCTATAGCATTAACGTTATCCGAAGACATACGTTTAACTACACTTTGACCTTTATTCAACATTTCATTATATTCTGCAACATTTTGACCACTACGCATAAGAGCGGCTTGGTTCTGTCCTATTACTGTTGCACCATCTGTAGATATACCTTGAAGAATGGCGGTGGCTTTTACTGCACCGTATGTTGCTTCCGCATAGGTTGCTGCTTCTTTCTTTACTTTTATTCGTTGTTCTATTTCAGCAGCTAATGCGGTATCTCCCCTTTTGATGGCATCATTTTTCTTTTGTTCTTCTCCGGTAATATATGCTTGGAAGTTGGCCTGAGCTAAAGCCTTAGCTAATGCTTCTTGTTGAGTTTTTGCATTGATTCCGGTTAGTTCAGCAAGTTCATTCTGTTGGTCAATCCATTCAAGAGAAGCCTTCTGCAACTCTTGTGGGCTTTTTCTCATATCAGCGCCAGATTGTGCCTGCAATTCTAAATATTTTTCTTGAGACTCAATAAGGTCCTGTTGAGTAAAACCTAGATTTCTGTATTGCTTTAAGGTCTTGTCGTTAAACGAAGCCATTTTAACAAAGGTTTCAGCGCCCTTTGACGTAGTTGAACCCAAGAATAAAAGCTTATCACCTAAGTCAGTTACTCCTTTTGACAGTATTCCCATGTTTTGAGATGATAAATTTGCCTGATGTGCAAGCTTTAAAAAGCTATCAGCACTTTCTCCTATGCCAGCCCCAGCCTTTGATATCTCGTCGTAACTTTTTACAGCAGCATCTGAATACTTAAATGAAGCACCCACAAGAGTACCGAGAATAGCCACTATTCCGCCCGCTGCTTTACCTAACAGCCCAAATGGAGCGGCAAGGTCAGAAACAACAAGGGCCATATCGGTAACACTTCTGGCGTATTTTGTTAAGCCCGGAGTGGTATCCAACATACTGTGCGCAAAGCCGAGGACGGCGGTGCTCCCGTCATTCAATGCCTTAGTAAGCTGAGTGGTAGATTCATCCATAACAGAAGATGCTTTTGCCGCAGCTTCACTTTTTTTAGAAACTCCAGTATAGGTGGAATCAGCCTCTTTCTCTGAATTTGATAGGGTTTGAGTGGACGAATACAAATTTTTAGTTGCTGATGTAGAACTGTTTATTGCATTTACTTGACTTGTAATAACAGAACCTTGCTTAGTAAGCAAGTCATTCATCTCTTTAAGCTTATCATTTATCTGAGCAATTAAGTCTGCGTCCATTGTCAATCCGAACTTTATTTTTTGCTACTTTTTGAGCACTAAATATTACGTAACTATTTATTACTAGTAAATACTCCATTTTTTATGAGGAACTGAAATGAACAACAACCCACTAAAGCAATACTTCCGAAGACCGGCTGTATATTTTAAGCTTCCTTCCGGAGGAAAAGATTACGTGGATGGCATGATTGACATCCCTGAAACTGGAGAAATCCCAGTATATCCCATGACTGCTATTGATGAAATCACCACCAGAACACCGGACGCACTTTTTAATGGTACGGCACTCGTTGACATTGTGAAAAGTTGTGTTCCAGTGATCAAAGACCCTTGGAAAATTAGCAGCAACGATATGGATGCTATTTTGATCGCCATCAAGATTGCTTCTTCCGGTGATGTACTTGAGCTTGAAACTTCATGCCCTTCGTGCACAGAAACCAACACTTATGGCGTCAATCTTATTCCTATTCTTAATACCTTAAAGCCAGGAAATTACGATAACACTTTGACTGTTGGAGACTTGAGCATCAAGTTCAAACCTCTTACTTACAAGGAAATGAATGATGCCGCTTTGGCAAATTTTGAACTTCAGCGTACATTTGTGAACATTGAAAACTCAGAATCAGAAGAAGAAAAGAACAGAATCACTAAAGATACGTTAGAAAAGATTACTGCTCTCACAATGAATCTATTGACACAGACTATTGAGTATATTCAAACTTCAAGCGTTAGAGTAGATCAAAAAGAATTCATCCTTGATTACTTGAAGAACTGTGATAGAAATGTCTACAATAAGATCAGAGATTACAACGGTGAACTTAAAGCCGCAACAGAAATAAAACCACTTAACATTAAGTGTGACGGATGTGGGCACGAATATGAACAACCATTCACACTAAGCCCAGTGGATTTTTTCGAATAAAGCTTCTGCATTCCACACCCGAGGAAATTCAGAAGCTTATTAAACAATACGAAGTTGAAGTTGAGGGAGTGAAGAAAGGAGCATTATCCATGGCATGGCACATGCGTGGAGGTGCTTCTTATGAGGACATATTAAATATGTCTGCTTTTGAACGTCAGTCTATCAATGAAATCATTGAGAACAATCTAGAAATAACCAAGCAATCACAACTGCCTTATTTCTAAACCCACCTATCCCAGCCGTATATTAAGGAGTTCATCTTTTGTTTAAGTCAAGAGATGAACTTCGTTCATCTGAAAACTCACTTCGTTCGTTTTCATTTTTTTATCGTTTAGTAGCTTTAATTTCTTTAAGAAAGATTGTCACTTCGGATACAATTGCCGGTTTGGAGGACATAGTAGTGCTTTCCGCAGAAAGCACTACTAATATTCCGATATGCCATGGCCCATCGTATACATTATTATCTCTCTCCCGATCAGTTAGCCTTTTTACGCTACTGCTCGCCACCGGTTGTCCTGTAAGGTTTTTATGGAGGTGTAGTGAGGCTGCTGGTTTAACCCAGTTCCTCGACAACGCATGTTCCGTATCCACGAGATAAACTAAATACGGACTCATTCAGGGTTCGCCTACTGTGCGATTGCCCTGTCGGTATTCCTAAAGCACAAATGTTAAACACCATATTGCTGCTTAACGCTTTTGCGGTCGATATTACTATCAGACTCCACCAGACTATGTTGAATCTGGCACTGACCTCTCGGTCAGGCATACTCCAGAATCCGGACTACAGGGGTTCTAAATCCTGCTTCCTCAAGGAGGGTCTACGAACGTACACCAGACAGCAATGTGGGGTTTTTGTGCTAGGAAATGTGCTAGATGTTGAGTTAAATGTTTATGGTGAGAATGTTAGCTGATGTGTCTGACATGGTGTCTGATGGGCTAGGTGATGGGCTAGATAATGAGCTAGATGTTGAGCCTGAATATGCTTTAAAAAGGTCTTTGTTGTTTTCAAAAAATGTATCAAATTCAATGAATACCCAGTCGCCAACCTTGGCGGAACTGTAGTATATGAAATAATCTGTTACCCAAGTATACTTGGCTTGAACAGCGACATAGCGTCCCTTACGATTGAACTTCATGAATAGAATGTTACAATCATCTTCTTCTGCTACAGCCATAAGCTGTTCAATCCAAGTATCCAGGATTTTGCAACTTCCCGTTAACATTAAATGAAACGGGAAGTCTGCATATGACTTGCACTCTGCGTTAAACTTAGTGAAAGTCTGTCCGGGCACGATGTCACCTTTGAAGCTGCGAATCTGTCCTTCGTGTAGAAACTGCTTGCGTTCCTGATTCTTTCCTCCAACATAAGCTCCAGAGCCAGGTGCTCTGATGAAACTTTCGTTATAGGTTTTAGACAGGAACTTTGCGACTTCACGTTCGAAGGAAGAACCTTTAGCTTTCTGTGGTGATGGCATATAATGATTTATCCTTTACAATCGCACCTGAAAATTTTTATTCTATGTCGGTTGCAGGTTTTGATCTACATTTGTCCCGATGGAATAGTGTATAATGATTTTTAGCCACGGTTTTACAGCAATGTTCACATGTACGCTGATGTTCTGGTTTTTTCATGGGGTTATTGTTTCCTGAATTTGCAATTGACGAGGCGCGTTTGTTGTGCTCTAAAGCTGGTTTGCCATAACGCGGGTTATTTTCTCCAATCATTTTTTCTGATAGTTTTGGGTTACCCTTCAATGCTTTTGAAATATTATTGTTATGCTCAGCAGGTCTATTTTCATTATACAATTTTAGACCAATGCTTTGGTTTTTTCTCCAACAAGATGAATGTGATTTACCATAATGTGGGGACAGGTCACCTCTTTTACCATACATTGGGTTTTTTTCGGCTAAGCGAGCGGCACTTTTCTTAAGTCTAGTGTTTTCATTTTCTTTAACACCATATCTATTGTATAGTCCATCCCCGTTGTGCTGGTTATAACTCATTGGGTCATTCCTAGCATCTAATTCAGACAGTATAATTTTTTCCAAATTGACAATATAAGCTGCATCACCAGTATGCAGAATATGATATTCCCAATCATCTCGATTTTCCATAACCAATGGCTTGACTTCTTTGCTCGAACATATATACTCTTCATGTCGCGAGGGGTTCCATCCAGTTCTCACTTTAGAACCAATATACCATTTTCCGGTAGGTATATGTATCCATTTATAGATATATGGTAATGTTTTATGATAAATATTCATTGCTGATGCTCCTTATTAATGATTAGCATTAGTATGAGTGGGGAATGGACTCCCGCGACTCACACCCATTTATCAATTTATTCTGACTCAGTTACCATTGAATAACTGGTGAACCCACCCGATTTGACAACACTGAGAACATTATTGACGCGGTTGGTTAGATCATCCTTATGGCTGACTAGCCATATTGATTTTCCTCGGGTCCTGTTCATATCCTTAAGGACCGTCATTGAATTTTCCATCCCAACCGCATCGGTACCATTATCCAGCAGTTCATCAATAAACATCGCATTGATGGGATAATATAAATTCTCCCATACATCTCTAAACGAAAACGACAACCCAAGAATTAGTCGGTTCTGCTCACCACGTGATAGGTTGTAGTAATCAAGTTCACGCCCGAGTTCAGTGATTTCAACCGACAAGTCATTCTTGAAAATGACAGTATGAGGAAGTCCCATTTTGTCCAAGTAATGAGTAAGTCTTGCGTTCAAATATGACAAGTTTTGATCAATGATCTTCTTGCGAACAAAGGAATCTTTGCTCGTCAACAAGTCCAGTAGAAACTTCAAGTGATCACCATACTTTGACAGTTCATTGATCTTTTCAAAATCCACAACTTGTAATGCCTGAGATTCCATTTCAACTACTTGTTCCGCATAAGGATCACTCTCCGCGACTTTACGTTCAATCTGCTGCAATAAGCTTGCCACAGTAGACCGATGTTCAATCGCCTGTGTCTCCGTATCGTATATAGTCTTAGGAAGCGTTCCAAGGGTTTCTAAGGCATCAGTTTCTGAGATTTGCTCCGCATATGGATCAGATTCGTTCTGCTTCGCTATGATTTGGTTTTGAATGTTTTCAAGTTCAGAACTGTGCTTGATTGCTTCGGCGTGAGTCTTATAGTAAGTGACTGGAGGTTGACCAAAATCTACGATTAAAAGTTTATTTTTTTCTAAATCATTTTTGGTCTGGTCCAACTCTGCCATAGCAGATGATAAGAGTTCACGCTTGGAGTTAATAACGTCCGAATGGCTATCATCATGGAAGTCTTGACCACAGGCATAACACTTGTTACTCTCAAGAGTTTTAATCTCACTAGTGAGTTTGTCAATTGCCTTTTGGTCTTTAACTAAACTCGTTTCAAGTTGTTTTACTCTGATCTTTGCATTATCAACCTGTGTCTTATTTTGGTTGTATGTAACCAAGTCAAGATGTGCTTGAAGTTCAGCATCAATGTCAATACGACTCAGTGTATCGTAAGTTTTTTGTAAAGAAGCAATGTCTTTGTCTTGCTTCTGCTTCCATGCTATCTGGCGAGAAATAAGAGCATTGCGATCATCGTGCTTCTTTTTGGTGATCTGATACGCAGCAAGGTCTTTGTGTGCTTGAAGTTCAGCATCAATGTCAATCTTCGTCAGTTCGTCATAATCTGCGACAAGCTTGTTTAAATCTTCTTCGTGCTTTTTGATCCAAAGTGTCTGTCTTCTCTTAAGCGCATCAATCTGCTCTTGGATGCGCCTGTTTGCCTCTTCAATGGCCTTTACCTTGAACTCTTCCTGCTGAATGCTTTCCTTGTTCGCCCTACTTTTTTCCTTGATGGCTTCTGCCTTCTCAGACAGTAAAGTGATACCAAGTAACTGCTCAATGACCTGACGTTGATCATTTGCCTTCATAGCCAGAAATGGTTCAGAATACGTGTTCAACGCGACAATGTGTTTGAACATGTCAGGAGACATACCAATAGCGCGCTCAATTGCAGCCTGTGTTTCCTTGTTTTCTCCCTGAGCATCATCCTTACCCTCTAGCAAGCTGCTGTTTGCATAGAACTTAAGAATGTTTGGTTTACGTCCACGCTCAATCTTGTAATCAATGCCATTTGCATTAAACTCTAGAGTTACCATCATTCCCTTACCATTGGTTCGGTTGATTAGGTTATCCTTGCGAATGCTATTGATCGGTGATCCAAATAGAGCATATGCCAGCCCTTGAATCAGGGTGGTTTTTCCTGTTCCGTTTCTTGCACCATCTCCACCAAGGTCTAAGTTTTGACCCATGATGAGTGTTAGTTCTTTGCTATCAAAGTTGACAGCTTGGCAAACTGCCCCGATTGAAAGAAAATTACGCAGTGTTATGTTTTTCAAAATTATTGACATGCGGGATATATTAGCTTTCTTAGTTCGTGTGTTTTTGATTCGTATATCCAAAACTCAAATGCCAGCCCCATGGATAAACATGCATCTTTTTTCTTCATGTTGACTTCTTCATTATTTTTAAAAATGTATTCCGATTTAACTTCTATTATCGTGTTGGTAGGCACAACTAACATATCTGGATAATACCTTCTGCGTATGTTATCGTGTTCATACCAAACCGCCGGTATTTCTTTCCTAACCGTAATAACATCATTTTCGTCATACACCGACATCAATGCATCCAGCGCTAAGTTTTCGTATCCTTGCACCTTAATAATTTTTCCGGAAGGAAGAGTGTATGATTTCCAATTAGGTCGCTGTTGTCTTTCGTGAATTTCTGCGAGTTGCGAGACATTCTCCACCCCGTATTTTTGTCTAATGGTGTTTTTAAACTTCTCCGTGCCGAATCCGGGCTGCTGTCCGTATCTAGCCAAGTTTGTTTGCTTTCGTTTAGAAACGATATCTGGGTTTTTATTCGGATTGTCCACTCCATACCTATCTGCGCACGTAGTTTTTATTTTGTCCGTAATCTCGGACACAACATTCGATTTCCAAGAGATTGCCCTGGTATTACCTAAGTCAGTTCTTTCGGATGACCCTATAGGATAGTTTTTACTAAAGGTAGATTGTTTCGCTACTTTTATGTCTTCTATTTTACTAACATTGGAAACTCCATACATTTTAGTTGTCGTTGCTTCTGCTTGCTGGCGATTATTATAATTTTCATCACCGTACCGTGTTAGCTTAGTTTTTTTTGCTTTGGTGTGGTTTTTGAAGTTTTTGTCTCCGTATTTCACCATAGCGGTATTCTCTCGTCTTGCTCGGATTTCTGGACACCCAGACACATTTTTACTGCAACAATGAATTCCGTTTTTGAAGGTGTGCGCTGCCTCTAATTTACAATACTCACAGATTATCATATATGCTCCTTAGTAAATTCCTATCGAAGGTGGAACTTTCTAAGTTATTTATACTTTCTAATACAATCTGGTCAACGGACTCAAACTTTAGTTCTCCCGGTGCCAAGTCTTGTGAATGTTCACTATTCTTTACTGGAATAAGTGCCATTTCACGAAGACTGTATGTCGGGATTAAAGTTTCTCGGATAAAGTTTGCTTCTTCGTATGAGATGTCAATATCAAGATGAACTCTCACGTTTGACTTCGGAAGAAGTAATCCTTCTGGATTGTCAAGAATCTCACTGAGTTTGTATACACGGAACATTGGCTGTCCGGGCCATGAATAAAACTCAGGTTCTTGGTCCCATTCCAATATCATCATACCACGCGCATCATCACCAGCATCTGCATAGTTATGCGGGAAGGCATTACCAATATACCAGACGTTTTTCTTGGATTGGCGCTTGTGGAAGTGTCCAGAAAATACGCGATCAAAGTGTTTGATGTGATCAAGGTTGACTTCGCCATGATCTGGCATTTCAACCATTGCGTTCATATAGAAGTTTGGTAGTTCCATATGCGAGAAAAGATACTTACCCTTTAGTTTGGGTAGGTTCTTATAGTCTTCACCCACCAGCCAAGGAGCGATCACAACATTGCCTTCACTGAACCAATCGTTTACGATGGTCACATTAGGCAGATGAGATGCCCACTCAACTGAATGAATGTCTCTACGGTCTCGGTAGTAGAGATCATGGTTGCCGGGAATGAAATACACTTTTTCAAACGATGCATTGAGTTTTTCTAATGCACGAAGACCAAACTGGAGGGTGTGAATGTTAATGCTTGCTCTGTGGTGATTCCAATCACCCAAAAACAAACACGTTTCACACCCTTCAGATTTTGCCTTCTCTATAAACCAATCAACAAAGTCTGCACAATCTTGATTGTGTTGCAGGCTATTGCTCTTTAGTCCAAAGTGTATGTCGGTGAATACTGCTGCTTTTTTGAATAGGTTCGACATAACTTATGTATAGACCATTTGAACAAAAAAATCAATCAATATGGTACAATTGATAATATTATTCTATGATCGGTGCCTTTGGCGTACTCATCTGTCGCGAGAATGACGGGTTCAATCCATTCATCTCAAGAATGTCATCACGAATGCTTTGATTGCGCTTTTCCGTGTTTAACACCCGGCAAAAGCTATTCGTGATTGCTGCTGTATAATAGGCAAATGGGTTTGCCGATTTAGCTTCGTTGAAACGTAGACCGACATAAGTTAACTGTAAAACGGCACTCGCCTTCATTTCATCATTGTAAGTGTAGCCGCGCCAGTTGAACTTCATAGCATACTTCTCACAAAGCATCATATACATACGAGCTAACTTGTTAGTGATGTTGCCGTGATCTTTAGAAAAGTGTCCATTCTCAATGCCATCAACCCAATGAGATTTACCAACACATCTAAATGTGTTGGTTTCATCAAGTTTAAAATGTTGGAATGGAGGGAAGTTAACCTTTACGTGAACCATATCATCCACCTCGCCTTTGGTTGACTTATCTTCTAAGTCTGAAAAGTCCTCAACATCATCTTCGTCAAATGCTATGATGTCCTTGGCGGTTTTCTTCTTGGTGGTCTTTCTTGGTTGCTTCTGTGATACCGGAATGTGATCCCAAGTCATAACGCGAAAAACTAAATCTTGTGTAGGGATAGAATCTGGAAGAATTTTCTGTTCTGATTCCTGTGATAACCTTGCCGCTCTAACTATTTTTGCAGTCTGTATTTGTTCATCTTTAAGTGCGTATTCAAGGCTAAACTCTATTGAACTTTCCGGAGCATCAATAATCAGATCATACATGTGATACTCTGGTTGGGTATAATAACAGTATGTTGCCTTGCTCTTGTGTATCTCTTTGAGAATGTCTCTATTGTTTAAGTAGTTTATTGGTTTCTTTGGTTTAATCGCCACGGTTGATCCTCTGCGTAGATTACTATTGTACTATCCCTGTTGTAAAAATACAACAGTTATGGGTAAAAAAACGAGTTTTTTTGAGCGATAAATACAAATAGAGCAAAGTCTATTTATCAGAGGAAAATATGGCAGATAATACAAGTCAACCAACTACCATTACAGGCGGCGCAGTAGTAACAACTACATATTCTCCTGATTCGGGAACTTATAGCTCAAGCTTTACATTACCTAATGGATCATCATACAATCTGTCATCTTCGAGTTATAGTATAAGTACGGGGGGTTATGACTATGATGCTAATGGAAATATAGTAAGTCTTTCACTAAAGGTTAATGGTCAAACTCAGACTATTACCGATCCTGCGACTATAGCTGCTGTTCAGGGTCTGACTGGCAATTTAGGTGATGCTATACAATCACAAGAAAATCAGATACAAGCAACGTTACAGCAGCCTCAGCAAACGGCATCAACCCCTTCTACGGAATCAAGTCCAGCAACAACCACTGATCCGAATACGAATACAACTATAGACAATAACGCAACGACTGGGCCAACAGTATCTGACCCTACTCCATGGGACCCAGATGAAGGTGGTGCAGTAGACCCAACCATTTCTGTGCCCCAAATACCTGCTGCATCAATATCAACTGATCCGATACCTATTGCTCCTATTGATACATCGGCTATAGATAATATACAGACTCCACCCATTCAAGCCCCACAATCATCTGCTACTGGTTCAGCATCGGGATTGACCGGGAATGTCGCAGCAACCCAAGCATCTGCTACGGCACAAGATCAGGCGATGTTTGCTGCCAAAGCAGACTGGCGAGTAAGACTATCTTTAGCACCCGGCGCAACTTATTTGTATAACTCAAATAATCCGGGAATTTTAAAACCTCTATCAACAAAGGGTGGTACTGATGGAGTTATATTCCCGTATACTCCACAGATTCAAGTAAGTTATGCTGCTAAGTATTCAAGTGATTCACCAACCCATAGTAACTATGCTATCAATCAATATACTAGCAGTTCTATTGATAGTGTTTCTATTACGGGCGATTTTACTGCACAGGATGTGTCAGAAGCAAACTACTTATTGGCAGTCATTCACTTCTTTAGAACTATGACTAAAATGTTTTATGGGCAAGATCAGAATCCTAAACCCGGAACTCCACCACCTTTATGTTATATGTATGGCATGGGTGACTATCAGTTTTCTGCTCATCCATTGGCCATAACAAACTTCACATATAGTTTGCCAAACGATGTTGATTATATTAAAACGCAAGCACCATCTCCTGCGGGGAGCTTACAGAATAGTATTCAGAGCATATCAAGCGCGATAAACAGATTGGGGTCATTGATTTCTCCGGGAGGAACTCCCCCACCGCCAAATTATGGTGCTTCTCAGCAAGGGGCTAGTGTTGGTGTAACATGGGTTCCTACAAAAATACAATTGTCAATAACTTGCTTACCAATCATAAGTAGAAATCAGATTTCCAATCAGTTCAGTCTTGCGGATTATGCATCTGGTAAATTATTGGCAGGAACAAGAAGACCTGGTGGAGGTATGTGGTAATGGCATATAATCAAACAATTTATACTGCAACAAGTCCGTATTATACAACTAATGTTGTAGATAACAAATATTTAGATGTTATGCAATACCGACTGTTGCCTAGAAATTCCAGTGACATCTATTATACTATACCTGCAGCGTATGAGTATAGACCAGACATGTTGGCATATGACTTGTATAACGATCAAAGACTCTGGTGGGTTTTTGCTGCAAGAAATCCAAACAGTTTAGGTCCGGACCCATATTTTAACTTTACTGCTGGAACAGGGATATATGTCCCAACACTGTCTACCTTACAGGCATATTTAGGAATCTGAGATGGGTGCAATAACACCAACTACACAAATATTAAATTCTCCATCAAATGATGATAGTGCTTCTACCACTACCAATCCCACTGGTGCACCACAGCAACCCAATAACCCAACTCCCCCAGTATCAGGTGGTCCCTCATCCACGCCACCAAATCCAAATGCAGCAACACCAGTAACAAACACTGGTGGGACAAGTAGTGTTGTTCAAACTCCAAAAAAAACAGTTGCGAATTCTACGCCGGGTAGAAGATTGAAAAATCCATTGGCGTATCTTTCAAGTTACACATATCAAATAACATTGTATATGATTACTCCTGACGCATATGACGCATTTGTGGCTTCTGGTAGAACAAACATAAACATACTCAATGGAAGTAATATCAGTCCTACTGGTGCAGGAACTGGTCCAGGTGCGTTTATTATTGCACAAAGTGGTGGTGTAAACAACAAAGATAGTCAACGTGCTGCTGGGTTTCAATATGATTATTACATCGATAACCTTACTATTAAGCAGGCAATAAGTGGAAAACAAACAAAAAGTGCTACAAATGAAAGTACCATAAATTTCACAATAACAGAACCATATGGTTTTTCATTCATAACTAGATTAAGAACAGCATCTGATGCTATTGATCAATATTCAAAATCAATAGGAAAATCCAATCCACAAAATCCAACCAAACAAATTTTTATATTAGGTATTCGTTTTTTTGGATATGATTCATCTGGAAACTTAGTTAAACCTACTGAAGTTTTTGATGGCAGTCCACTAGACCCAAATTCATCTAATGGTGCGCTTTTTGAGACTTTTCATGATATAGGTATTACTGCCGTTAAAACCAAAATTGATGGAAGGGTTGTGCAGTATGCAGTAGAAGCAGCCGCTCTTTCTCCGGGCGCGGCATATTCCACTAAAAGGGGGATTATTCCTTATAATATAACTGTTACTGGAACAACGGTAGATGAACTGATTGGCGATCTGTTCACAAAACTAAACACGATATCGTCATCACAAAAGAAACAGAATCCACCTATATCTAAATTGGCAAACACGTATACCGTAACGTTTAATCCTGGAACTGAACTTATATATAATGCTTCTATCTTCTCTCAAGCAGATTTAGACAAATCGAAAACGCCAACTAGTTCTGCAAAAACAACAGAAGAATCAAATGCTGCAACTGAAATACGCGCCATCACAAACACAAAAGCAAGAAGCATAACATTCAATAATGATCAAACTATTCTTGCAGCTATAAACCAAATAATCGCGCAAAGCACATATTTGTCAGATGCTCTCAACGCAATCTATGCTTCTGTTCCTGAAGCCGATCCGAAAAAGGGAGGACAACCAACTGTAACAAGTACTGGAAAAGCTGAAATAAACTGGTACAATTGTAGTCCAGAGATATCAAAACCACAATGGGACGATTCTATAAAAGATTGGACATACAATATCAATTATGTAATATCAGTGTATAAAACGCCGGTTGTTGAAACTCCCTACGCTAAAGGTGGCCCTTCATATTATGGTCCTCATAAAAGATATGATTACTGGTACACTGGACAAAATTCAGAAATCATATCATATGAGCAGAATATGAATAATCTGTACTATAACTATGTTATAGGAGGAGCATCCGAAAGTAACAATAATGGAAGTGGCGGTTCCAATACAGGAAATGCCCAGCCCGGAACATCTACTACTTCCAATAAGTCTCCCCCAACATCTGCTAGTCAGCAAGATATTGCTCTTGCACCAAATCAAAAAACAAATCAACCAACTACTGGCAAAATTGGTGATGGTATGGAAGCACAAAATTCCTATATAACCAATTTGTATGATCCGACTGCATATGCAGATATGTCAATGACTATTTTTGGTGATCCTGATTATCTCATGTCCGTCACTGAATCGAGTATTAACACTGTATATGATCAGTTTTATGGGCCGGATGGATTTACTATAAACCCAAATGGAGGTCAGGTATTCATAGAGGTAAATTTCAAAGAAGCGGTTGATTATTCATCGGGTGGCGTAAACATTATACCTGCAAACAGTACAAATGGTCAAGGTATAACCGGAAATCCCGGAACACTTTCCATTAACGATAGTATTTTGTTTTTTAAATATCCACAAAATGTTAATGTAAAAGGTATTAGTTATATGTTGACTGATGTTACTAGTACTTTTTCCAATGGATCATTTAAACAGAAATTGGAAGGAATAGTGAATACCATGCAGGATTCTGAGCCTACCAATACTGGAAACGCAAGACCAACAACGTCAAGTACCGGAACCGCCAGTGGACCAAGCACGAACCCAACAAAGAGTAGTACGAATTCCGGTACTGTTGCTGATCCTCCGGTTAATAATGCTCAGCCACAACAAACCCCAACTAACACGTCTACCAATACACCAACCCAAGCAACGACTTCTCAAGGAGTAGCAAATGATGATGGTGTCGCCACTAGTAGCTCGGCTAACCCTGTGGGAACACCTCCGGGTTCAAATTATGTATGGAATTCTACAACTTCATCTTGGGTTAGTATGAGTAGCAATAGTACCGAAAATTAATAGCTTATAAAGAGAATAACATATGCCATTAGACACAGTGAAAACGACAGGTGCACTAAAAACCGCCGATCCAGCAAAGACCAGTGGAGGAAATACTAAAAACTTTCCTGTTTTTGGTATAGTCAAAGATAATATTGACCCAACATGTTCTGGACGTATCAAAGTTCTTCTTGGTGACAAAAGTCCAAACGACTCGGATAGTTCCGATAATTGGGTTACAGTAAGCTACCTCAGTACATTTTTTGGGACGGTCCAACCTACAGCAGGAAGTGGGAGTGATGATAATGGGACATATAAATCTAATCCTAGTTCATATGGGCAATGGAACGCTCCTCCCGATATCGGTACTAAGGTTATTTGTATATTCGTTAATGGTGACCAAAACTATGGTTTTTATATAGGTTCTGTTCCAGAACCTGAATCCCTGCACATGGTTCCTGCTATAGGTTCATCTGATAATATTGTTGCAAATGATGGTGAAGCTGAGAGTTATGGTGGTGCTGTCAGGCTACCAGTGACTAACATGAATACTAATAATCCAAGTCAAACAAACAGCCCACAGTTTAATTCATCTCCTAGACCAGTACATAGTTATACTGCTTCTATAATGAACCAGCAAGGAATCATACGTGATCCTATTCGTGGACCTATTTCGTCTAGTGCTTCACGTGAACCAGCCAGTCGCGTTGGTTGGGGTGTATCCACACCCGGAAGACCAATCTATGCTGGTGGGTATGATGACTCAACTCTACCAAATAATCTAGACCCATCAAAAAACACGCAACTTCAAATTGTGGCAAGACGCGGCGGCCATTCAATCGTTATGGACGATGGGGATGTCATCGGTCGCGACCAGCTTATAAGAATCAGAACTGCACTTGGTCATCAAATTCTAATGAGCGATGATGGTCAGACATTAATGATTCTCCACTCAAATGGCCAATCATATATTGAGTTGGGTAAAGAGGGCACGATTGATATGTACTCTACTAACTCAGTTAATGTGAGAACCCAGGGTGACTTAAACCTCCATGCAGACCAGAATATCAATATTCATGCAATGGAAGATATGAATTTCCAAGGTAAGAACATACGATTTAACTCTGAACAGGTTATAACAGGTAGAGCAACGCAAGATATTAACTTTAGTGCACTCGGCAAATATACAGTGCTTGCTGGTGGAGCAATTGCACTTGGTGCAGGAGGTGACGCATCACTCGTCGGTGGAGGTCAGGCATACGTAAACGGATCAAAAGTAAATTTAAACAGTGGTGCTCCCGGAACATCACCAGTAGCAGTTCCAATCATTCCTTTGGTTGCACAAACTGATACGCTATACGATCAAACCAAAGGCTTCATGGCTGCTCCTGGAAAATTACTTTCAATATGCTCGCGCGCACCCGCACACGCACCATGGGCAAATGCGGGACAAGGCGTAGACGTAAAAACGTCACTTGATGCTTCTTCAAATTTACCAGCATCTTCTTCCTCGGCAGTTCAACAAACTACTGCTGCCGCAGCAGCAACACCATCAGCAACTCCTCCCGCAGTGGCTACCGTTGCGTCTGCTCCATCTACACCTCCAGTATCTGCTGCACTTAACACAAACACTACATCAGCAATGGTAGCAGGCGTTGCAAAACAGGCTGCTAATGGGCCATTAGCCGCCGCCACATCACAAGGTGCAGCAGTAATTTCAACTGCAACAGGAAATGTGTGTGCAGTAGGTTCATTTGCTCTAACGCCATCACAGCTATCAAGTGCTGGGGTTTTAAAACCAGGTGCTTCAACTCTGGTCAATGGATTAATATCATCTGGTTCAAATGCCGTATCAGCGATGACAAACAATCTGTTTACTGGTGCTCCGGGGGCAACTAATCTGACTGCATTGGTTCAGAATCCGGTAGCACAAGCTACAGCATTAGTTAATACCATGCAACAAGCACAAACTGCACTTGGTGCTGCAGGTGCAATAACCGGAGCCGAAGCACCAGCACAGGTTGCGGGATTGGTAACTGCTGCCGCTACCTGTGGGATCAACTCAACACTGGCTGCTGTTCAATCTATAAGTGGAGTAACCAGTCAACTTGCAACGTCAAGTGGTATCGGCGGAGTATCCAACAGTGTATCAAATGCTGTAGGAGGCGCTGTAGGAGGCGCTGCTGGTGCATTGGCCGGTGCCGCCGCTGGTGTAGTCAATAGCACAGTAGGACAAGTTGCTGGAGCAGTAGGACAAGTTACTGGTGCACTTAACACGGCACAGTCAGCTTTGAATGCAATAGGATCAGGATCAGCAGCAGCCGGATTGGCATCATCTATTGGTGGCCTCGGTGGAATCGCAAGTGCACTCACCGCAATGGGAAGTGTTCCAAGTTTGGCAAATCTTTTGAATCAGGCAGAAGGTGTTGCAGCATCAGCGTTTAACGCCATCAAGAATTCATTTAAGCCATTAAAGGCTGGTGTACCACAAAATCTTACTGCTATTGCAAAAGCCAACGCGGCCACTGCAGCAGCAACAGCAAGCCAGAGTTCACAGTTGGGTAGTTCGGTGCTTGGTGCCGCATCCAGTGCCCTCGGTGGGCTATCTAGCACTATTAATTCGGCTGCAAGCTTGGCAGGAGGACTATCAAGTATAGCAGGTGCAGCAAACAGTATTGGAATATCAACTTCTGGACTATCAGGTATAGCCTCAGCCGCTTCTGGGGCATTAAATGCTGCATCCTCTGCTATTGGTTCGGTAAACGCAGCAGCAGGATTGTTAAACAATAGTATTGGCGGAATTACAGGATCAATAACACAGGCAACAAATGTATTGTCAACAGCAGCAACTACATTATCAGCTACGCCAAATACAATAACAACTACTATAGGCGGAATAACCGGTGTTGCTAGTTCCGTGAGTGGAGCAGTGGCTGGGGTAACATCAGTTGTCAATGCGATCAATCCTATAGTAGGAGGAATACAGACCGCAGTAAACTCTGTAAGTGCTATAGCAGGGGCAGGTCCAACTATATCTACAGGAGGACTGTCTTCATTGGCATCATCTGCCGCATCTATTCAAGCTGGCGGTTCATCCTCTGTTTCTTCTGCACTCGCAAGTGGAATGAGTAATCTTCCGGGAGGAATAAGCACTGCCGGTTCTATCATAAACAATGCACCGGGTGCTGTAAACTCTATACCCGGTTTAAGCGCAATTTCTGGTGCTATAAATTCAGCACAGACAGCCGCGATGAGTGGAATATCATCTTCATTGTCAGGCTTAGCAGGAGGATCATTGGGCAACACAGTATCAAATGCTTTGGGAAGTGCGCAGGGACAACTAAATGGACTTACTGCACTTGCGTCTGCCGGTTTGCCAGTTGGAGCCATAGCTCAGTTGCAATCTTCTATTGCATCGTTGGCTTCTGGTGGACCTTCTACCATCAAACTTCCTACTCTCGGTGTCAATACCACGGATCGCACAAGTATTACTTCTCAAATAACAAAAGTTTTGGGCGACCCAGGTATTCCTATGCCAAATCTTGTTGGTGGCGTATCACAAAGTACGCAAGATCAAGCAGATGCGTTGATAGCAAATGCAAACCAAGGCTTTAAGATTATGGATCAGCTTCAAGCATGGGATGATAAAATTGATGCTGCCAAGCAAGCATATGAAGCTGCTCAAGCAACGCTACCTGCTGGTGATCCTGGCATCACTTCTGCATATAATGCATATATGGCATTGTTCAATGATCCTACATATATTTCGTTGAATAAGCAGCTAGATGATTTGGGTAACTCGGCAGCAATAGACGGCGGAGCAGGAACCGCAAGCACCGCCGCATCTATGACATCAACAACTACGAATGCGACTGCTACCGCAGTTGCAGCAGCAGATGCATCTGGAACAAACCCATCAAATTCTACGATTTCAAGTCTATTGGGATCAGTAACCGGAGGAAGCCCAACGATAGGACTTGCCTCAGTTACAGGAAGTGTCACTGGTTTGTCAAATGCCCTGCCAAATGGAGTAGGTGCATCAACGCTGTCTACTTCTGCAATTGGTGCACTTGCGACGAGCGCGGGATCACTGACGAGTGATTTTTCATCGCTTAACTCCACTGCTAATTCTTTGTCTCAGGCTAATAACCAAGCACTGTTAAATGGATTGGCAGGAACATCCACGCAGGCGTTGCAAATATCAGCAGCGGCTAATTTGCAGGCAATAAGCAACTCAATATCTGGTATAACGGGGCCAGCATCAGGTTCTTAAGGACTAAATAGTATTATGGTAACTTATATAGGATTCAGCACAATAAATGCATGTCAGCCAAAATCCACCAATCTCATAAATGGGGTTGATAACGGAGGAGGAACAACGACCCGGCCCATCTATTCTGGTAAAAAATATACCATGACTGATGGGCAGTTGGTGTTGCAAGATTTCATTAATGCGTTAAACATACCTCTTGGTTCAAAAGTTGGTCAGCCGGGTTATGGTACCACATTGTGGGATTTTGTATTTGAACCTAATACCGGTGATGTGCAAAGGCAGCTAGAAAATGAAATAAGAAGAGTAGCTTCACTGGACCCGAGATTGGACATAAACTATCTCAAGGCATACCCACAGAACAACGGTATTCTTTTAGAGATTCAGCTTTCTATCGTTCCATTCAACAATCCTCAGACCTTGAACGTCTTTTTTGATCAACAAAATAATACAGCAGGACTGTCATAAACCAAAAACCTCCTTTTTGATAATGATAAATATATCATAAAAGAGAGTTACTATGGCAACAAGTTCAAGACAATCAGCATTGTTTGGAGTAAACGATTGGAAGACAATCTATCAGACATACCAACAGGCTGACTTTCAAAGCTATGATTACGAAACACTTCGTAAGAGTTTCGTAGACTATCTACGTCTGTATTATCCAGAAACTTTCAATGATTATACTGAATCGTCAGAATTTATTGCCCTCTTGGATGTTATTGCTTTCATGGGCCAAGGTCTTGCTTTTCGTGATGACTTAAATGCTCGCGAAAACTTTATGGACACTGCTGAGCGTAGAGACTCAGTTATTAAACTTGCCAATCTTGTCGGATATACACCAAAACGTAACTTAGCTGCCCAAGGATATCTCAAGGTAACGAGCGTATCAACCACGCAAAATATCACGGACATCAACGGTTTTAACTTGAGTAATATTCCAGTTCTATGGAATGACCCGGCTAATCCTAACTGGTTAGAACAGTTCAACACAATATTCAATGCGGCAATCATTAACTCTCAGAGAATCGGTAAGCCGGGAAATACACAGGATATTTTGGGTGTAACCACTAGTGAATATGCGATTCAGATCGCTCCTAATGCACTGCCGATCATTCCTTTTAACGCAACAATTGACAACCAAGGTATGAATTTTGAATTGGTTAGTGTAACTTCTGTCAATCAAGATTATATCTATGAGATTCCACCAGCACCAACTGGACAGTTCAACATGGTTTATCGTAACGACCAGCTTGGGTTCGGAAGTCCTAATACTGGATTTTTCTTTTACTTCAAACAAGGCACATTACAAAACTACGACTTTAGCCTTCAACAGCAGATATCAAATCAGATTATTCCAATAGGAACAATTGAAGGAATAAATAATACCGATACTTGGTTGTATCAGATAAACAGTGATGGAACCAGAACACCTTGGGTTCAAGTAGACAATATCTATGCAAATGCTTACTTACAAAGCCCAACAACTTTGAATCCATTATTCTCTGTTTACTCTGGTGTAAACGATACAGTAAGTTATGTCTTCGGTGATGGAGTATTTTCTCAGATTCCTGTAGGCAATTTCAGATCATATGTTCGTTCTGGTAATGCTCTAACATACACGATTGATCCAACTGAAATGTCAGGTCTTTCAGTATCATTCACTTACATTGATAATACTGGAAGAGCACAGACCCTCACACTGGCACTATCGTTGCAAACTTCGGTGTCAAATGCACAGGCACGTGAAACAATCACTGACATTAAGCAACGTGCTCCATTGCGTTATTACACGCAGAACCGTATGGTAAATGGCGAAGATTATAGCAATTTCCCATACACTCTCTATAGTTCTATTATTAAGTCAACTGCCGTGAACCGTTCATCTGTTGGTGTATCAAAGAACCTTGACTTGCTTGACCCAACTGGAAAATATTCAAGTACAAACTCGTTCGGTTCAGATGGGGCATTATATCAGGATAATACCGATGGTACACTGACGTTAACCATCAACACTACTAGTGATATTATTTCTTTCTTCACCAACAACCTAGCTTCGGTGCTCGGGTTAAATCGTGCTAATCAATACTACATTCAGAACTATCCAAGATATGCTGTCAACTCAACAGTTGGTCCGGGAACAGTTTATTGGCAAACAAGTACAGTAGACACCGGGGCGGAAACTGGATATCTATATACATATGTGCAGGCTGCACAGATTCCGATGACAGTTGGTACGTATTCAAGTAGCAATCTAAAATATGTGACTACTGGTGCAATTTGTCAGTTTAGTGCTCCTACTGGTTATTATTTTGACTCAAATAATCGTCTTGTAGCCGGTATCCCCGGACCAAATAATAGCACTTCGGTATGGACCACAGTGTTGAATGTTATCGGTGATGGAAGCAACAATGGAATTGGAAGCTTCTCAAATGGTTCTGGACCGGTACAAGTTAATGGTTATCTACCATCTGGGGTAATACTAACACAAGTGATTCCTGTGTTTGATAATATTATTTCTTCGGCTAATATACAAGAAGCCATTATCAGAATGGAACTTCAGCAGAGTTTCTCTTTGGTATTTAATAACTCTCTTCCTATTAATCAAGATCGTTGGTCAATATCAACATACAATGATCCTGCTGCATTCGTCAATTTACAGAGTACAGGAAATAATAACTATATCGTTTATTACAATGCGTTGACTTATTATTTCGGATCGGTTTCCGATACCAGATTTACGTTTGATTCAAATCAGGTGGTATACGACCCATATTCTGGTCAGATACTACAGGATTTTGTTAATGTGTTGGGAATCAACTCTCAATTTGGAAATAGCGTCCCTCTCGGACAAGACACATCATTGAATATAGTTGGGCAAACTGTTGAGTCTGATGGATACGTCAATGATTTCCAAGTTGAAGTTGCGGCAACTGATGTAAATAATCGTCAGTTGATTCTGAATCCGGATTTCTTCAGTAACATTACCGGATACGTAAATGGAAGCACAAACGTTGGTGTCTATGTGTTCTTTGAAACTGTAGTTGATCCATTAAACTTGACAAGAGACTACATCGTCCCTTCATCTGCTGTTTCTTATCAATACCCAACCATATCTCAGATTGAAGTTGTCAAGTATGATTATCCTGTTGGTCAACTGTTTTATGCTTACGCAGAAAACAACTTTTACACCTCGGTGCAGGACCCAACAGTAATAACTCCATCATACACCATGGTGATTCAGCCACAGTATACCATGCTACCGGGCAGACAAGGACTGTCATATCAGTATAGACACAACTCAAACAATACCAATCGTATTGATCCTGTTGTGACTAACATTATTGATTTGTATCTGGTCACTCAATCGTATTATACTCAGTATACGAACTGGATTCAGGATACCACTAATACTATTCCAAAACCAGATGTTCCTACAATCAATGAACTATCGCAAGATTATCCATTGATTCAGGATTACAAGATGCTAAGTGATTCTGTGATTCTCAATAGCGTAGTATTTAAGCCATTGTTTGGAGCAAAAGCTGCACCAGCACTTCAAGGAACAATCAAAGTCGTTCCGGCAGCTAATACCAGTGCAAGCAATAGCGAAATTCAAAGTGCCGTGTTGACAGCCATGAATAACTATTTCAACATCAACAACTGGAATTTTGGTGATACTTTTTATTTCTCAGAATTGAGTGCCTATCTTCACAATGAATGCGGAGACTTGATAAGTTCAGCAGTTTTGGTATCAAATGATCCAACACAGCCCTTTGGAGACCTATATGAAATCACATGCTTGCCCTATGAAATCTTTGTAAACGCTGCTACAGCAAACGACATCATGGTGATAGCGGCACTTACACCCGCTGAATTACAAGTAAGATAAGTACATACATGGCTAGAATAAGAACACTAAACTTTCTCCCAAACATCTTCCAAACTGCTACTAATGCAGAATTTTTGGGAGCAACACTGGATCAATTGGTAAACCCACCAAGCTCAATGAAGATTCAGGGCTACGTAGGCAGTAAGATTGGGTATGGCGTTAACGCCAATGACTATTATGTCACTGAACCAAATACTACTCGTGCTAACTACCAATTGGACCCGGCAGTTGTGTTTACGGCACCATCAACCTCGGTGAATCCACCAGCGGGAACTGCAACCGATTTTATTACATATCCGGGAATTCTGGATGCATTATCACTTGAAAGTGGCGTAACAAATAATAACAGTAGATTGTTCCCTAGTCAGTTTTATTCATGGGATTCTTTTACTGATCTAGACAAGCTTATCAACTATACTCAATATTACTGGTTGCCAGAAGGGCCACCTTCTGTGACCGTTGGAACTTCCACGATTTACAATAATGAAAACTATACAGTTGTTGATTTACCAAACGGTTATGAAATTACTACCGGAACATCAAGTTCTAGTTCTGTTAATCCTCCAATAACACTGTTGCGTGGTGGTTCATATGTGTTCAATGTTAATCAATCATCACAGTTTTGGATTCAGACTCAGCCGGGTATTTCTGGATATTCAACTGTTCATCCTAATTTGTATTTGCGTGATGTGGATGGCGTTGAAAATAATGGCGCTACTAGCGGTGAGGTAATTTTCAATGTTCCTTTGTCAAACGCACAAAGTGAATATGTATTTCCTAGCAGCGTTTCAGTTGATGTGGTAAGCACTCTCCCATTCGCGGAAGTTGAAGGTCAGTTAGTAAACAGCTTTGGTGGCATTGATGGTATAACATCTCTCAATGGACTCACCGTGATGTTCTATAACACTGGTGTTCCGAATGAAATAGGATATACTTCTGAATATTTGAATGAAACGCCATATGATACTAATCAAGGCGTTCCTAATGATCCATATGATCCAAATAATCAGGTAGTTATTCCACCATTGACTCTTAATGTCAGTGCGTCAAGTTCGGTAGACAATGCATTTACTTTATCAACAGGAAGCACCTCATCATTAACTGTGAATAATACAGTAACCTTTTCTGTTAATGGCAACAATCCAGTTTTTGGCGGAATCGTTGCTGGTCAAGTATACTTTATTAGTTCAATATTGAACTCAACAGATTTTACTATTTCAGAAACTCTTAATGGAACACCTCTAACTCTCACCACTGGCTCTGGCTCAATGACATTAAATGTGAACCAAGGATTGTGGGAAGAAGGTCTGTATTCAACCGTAAACCAAACTTTTTACACGGTGCAATATGTTGGCGATCCATCAAACCCAATCATTCGTTTGATTCCAACATCAGTTATTCCTACTCAAGTAAATATTATTCCGACCTACGGTGTAGAATGGATCGGTCTTCCTTTTTATCGTGATGTCCTTGGTGATATTAATCTTGTTCCAAGTATAACTGCTCCACTGAATACATTGTATTATCAGGATGGAACCAATCCAGAAAACGTTGGAGTGATCAACATTGTTGACAACAATGTAAATGTTACTATTGATGTTGATACGGATATTCTTGGCAAAAAGACATACACCTCACCTAATGGCGTGGTCTTCACAAACGGTCTTCTTGTAACATTTTCTGGAAGTGTGGTCCCAGAAACATATCTACAGGACCAGTACTATGTGCAAGGAGTTGGCACTGCAATCCAACTGGTTCCTGCAAGCACTTTGGTCTGTCCAGAAGCATTTACTCAAGAAGAATATATTCCATTTTCGTCAACTGGGTATGATGATTTAAATTATGATGGCGAGTTGAATATACCTGCCGTTCCGGACTATATCACTATTGCTCGTGGAGCAATAAACATGAATGCTTGGTCCAGAAGCAATCGCTGGTTCCACGCGGATGTTATCAGCGCGATTGCCGGATACAACAATGACCCAACAATCATCACAACTTATGCATCTGCATCCAATCGTGCTGTACGTCCAATCATTGAGTTTTATCCAAACCTAAAACTCTTTAATTCTGGTATTGTAGGTAAATTGCCAGTAGATTATATTGATATGAAGGCAACGAATGCACTTAATCAGGTTGCTGGATCATTTAATTATTATCCTGACATTCAAACATACACAACGTATTCTGCTACCATTGCTCCTGTAACTAACGCTACATCTACTACTGTAACAGTTCCTGCCAGCGCCGTAACAGGATCGTTCGCAAACTTGATGTTTATCGCTGATTCGGCAGGCGTGCTGCCAGTCAATACACAGATTACCAGCATTTCTGGAACAACTACGCTTACTCTTACTGTTTCTTGGGAGTTTGCACAGAACGTTTCCGCAGGAAATAATGTGTCCATCGTCGCATCAGATTTGGACGTAAGCGATTATGCGCTATTTCCGGGCGCTCGCGTTATCTTTGCGGCAGATGAAGACCCAGAGGTAGCAAACAAAATTTATGTTGCTGAGTTCTCTCAAATCACTCCATTCTCAACTCCAATCATCACGCTTACTGTAGCAGAGGATGGTGTTGTATTACCAGAAGAACAGACCGTCATCTCACGTGGATATTATAATCAAGGATTAACATTCTTTTACGATCCCGCAAATATAAATGGTCCATGGGTATCTGGTCAACAGAAGAAGACAGTTAACCAAGCACCATTATTTGATATTTTTGACAGTAATGGAATATCATTGGGCGATCAATCGGTTTATGTAAGTACTTCGTTTAACGGATGTAAGATATTTGCATATGGTATTGGCACTGGAACTAATGATCCTGTTCTTGGATTCCCAATCAGATACAGTAGCATTGACAATATTGGTGATATAAGCTTTGACGTTTCTTTAAACTTGGATACATTTTCTTATGTTAACGGAACCACTGCTGTAACCGAAAACGTTAATATAGGTTATGTTTATAATTATACTGACCTGACCACTGAGGTAAGACAGTTGGGATGGCAAACAGCCATTGCAGATAGTACTCAGTATCAAGTATTCAGCTATGATTATGATCCAACTGTGGCAGTCTCAAATTCATTTGTATGTGATGTCACCGCACTAACTCCGCCTACAGATTCAAACCCAGGATGGCCAACTTTAAAAGTATATATCAACAATGTATATCAGGACCCATCAACATATACTTATGAAGTTGGTAACAGTTTAACTATTGTAACTCTTAATACGTTACCTACAACCCCAACAGTAATTCAAATATTCGTTCTTAGTGATGAAGTAAGTCAGTTTGGTTATTATGATATTCCTATCAATCTAAACAATAACCCACTAAATGACAACTTGACTACAGCTAACATGGGTGATATACGTGACCAGTATCAGGACATTTATATCAATGCGCCTAACACATCTGGTCCAGTATTTGGAGCAAATAATTACAGAGATTTGGGAAATCTTGTTCCATACGGAACCAAAATAATTCAGAACTCGGCATCACTCGTTTTGCCGGGGGCATTCTTGCGTTCAACTCAATATGACATATTTGATGCACTGTTGTATAATAGCCGCGAATATATCACATACAAACAGATTATTGTCAACACTGTACAGAACTATAACTACACACAGCGTTTTACCCCATCACAGATTCTTGATACAGCATTGCAGCAGATTACTTCTGCAAAGAGTCCAGATCAGGCATTTTTCTGGTCAGACATGCTGCCATCACAAACACCATATATTTCCAATACATATACTTTTAACAATCTTTCAAGTAGCACATTTTATCCATTAAGTCAAATCTATAATTTTGAGACCGCAAATTACAATGGCGTTCTCGTGTATCATTTGACTACCACACAGGGAGTTGCTATTGAAAAGCAGTTGTTAAGTGGAGTGGATTATTCTATCAGCACTGATTCTCCAACTCTTGAGGTGTTCATTACGCTTCAAGCTGGTGATCAGATAGTGATCAAAGAATACAATCAAACATATGGTTCGTATGTGCCAAATACCCCAACTAAGTTGGGTCTGTATCCTGCATTCCAGCCAGCAGTTGTTCTGGATTCTGATTATACTATACCAACATGGTTTATTAAAGGCCATGACGGTTCATACACCAAGCTATATGGTGATTATGATGAATCCCTAGGGGTTCTTATAGATTTCCGTGACCAAGCCCTGTTTGAATTTGAAAATAGAATCTACAACAATCTCAAGTTGAGCACACAGGTTCCAATATCCAAATATGAAGTTGTTCCTGGCTTTTTCAGAGATTCAACTTATTCTTGGTCTGAGTTCTTGTCAATCTATAGTCCAGCATTTTTGAACTGGATTGGTCAGAATCGTCTGGATTATAAAACTCAGTTTTATACTGCGTATAACGAATATTCTTATAACTATACCAATTCTGCTGTGAAGATTAACAACACTGTCATTCAGCAGGGTTATTGGAGAGGCTTATACGAATATCTGTATGATACTACCAATCCGAATGAAACTCCATGGGAAATGCTTGGTCTTCCAAATCAACCAACTTGGTGGGTAGAACGATATGGTCCTGCACCATACACGAGCGACAATGGTATTCTTTGGGGAGACTTGGAAGCAGGTTTAATTTGGAATAATGGTGACCCATATATAAATCCAGAGGTTGCAAGACCCGGACTTTCTACAATAATTCCAGTTGATTCAAACGGTGATCTTCTTTCTCCATTGACTGCTGTAGTGGGCAACTATGATCCTAGCACTTTCCAAAAAGATTGGAAGGTTGGTGATGATGGTCCAACTGAGTTGTCATATCGCCGCAGTTCTACATATCCATTTGATTTGATGAGAATCTACGCTCTCACAAGACCGGCAGAGTTCTTCAACTTGGGTGTAGACCTTGACAACTATAAGTACAGCGAAGAATTTAATCAATATTTGGTAAATGATAGAAGCCATTTAGTATTGAATAATATTCAAGTATATGGAAATGGAATTGCAAAAACCAGCTATATTAACTGGATGGTTGACTTTGCCAAACAGCAAGGTGTTGATGCAACCACCGGCATTACTACACTGTTGAATAATCTTGATGTAAGATTGGTGTATCGCCTAGCTGGGTTTAGTGATCAAAATCAACTTCAATTCTATATTGAAAAAGGCTCACCAAATAGTACCAACGCTTCACTTCTAATTCCGAATGAGAGCTATTCTGTACTGTTATACGAAAACCAGCCATTTGAGCAAATAATTTTCAGTGGGGTAATAATCCAGCAGAATGACGGATATTGGACTGTATATGGGAACTCACAACTGTTCGCATACTTTACTGTAGCCAATCCTATATTCACTGGTGGATACAGTAACCTAAGCATAGAAAAGCTATCCGTAAACGTAACTAATAAATATTCGGAAACTAAAACAACCATTGTTCCTTATGGCACTAAATTCTACAGTGCACAGGAAGTTGCTCAGTTCTTGATGAGTTATGGCGCATATCTTGAACAGCAAGGAATGAATTTTGATCAAATTCAAAATGGAGTTCCGGTTAACTGGACACAAATGGTTTATGAGTTCTTGTATTGGGCACAGACTGGATGGGCTAACGGAAGTCTAATCAATCTTAATCCAGCAGCAACAATGATGGAGATTGATCCGGGAACAGCAGTGGTTCAACCACTAACGATTCAGAATCAAAACTTTATTTTGAATCAGGACTTGTATCCTATTGATTTAAAATATCTCTGCGTAAATCGCGATGGCACGGCATTTAGTGCACATCCATTAAATCAGGGAGACTCATTGGCTTACGGACAATTTAACGTGAGCAACTTTGAACACGGCATCGTGTTTGATAATGTTACCGTATTCAATGATATCATTTATAATCTAGTAACTGGTCTTCGTCAAAATCGTATCTATGTCCGTGGCATAAAATCTGCAGATTGGAATGGAACGGTAAATGCTGGCGGTTTCATTATTAGTCAAGACAACATCCAAGAGTGGACAGGTAATCTAAAATACACTAAAGGTCAAATCGTAACATATAAGAACAAGTATTGGCAGGCACTTGACATTGTGCAGCCAACACAAACATTTGACCCTACATATTGGAAACAGATTCTGTATTCTGATATTCAGTTTGGTATGTTGGCTAACCCATCAACTCGTGCATACGAGAGTACGCTATATTATGATGTGAACCAAGCAAACCTACAGGAAGATGCAGACTTATTGGCGTTTAATTTGATAGGTTATCGCCCAAGAGACTATCTCGCACTGCTTGATTTGACTAGCCAAGCCCAAGTTCAAATCTATCAAAATATGATCAAGAACATGGGTACTCTCAATGCCGTTAGCGCATTTGATGGCGCAACCCTTCCTACCGGTGGTATATCATACAATACATATGAAAACTGGGCAATATTGTCAAGCCAGTTCGGTGGCGTATTAAACAATAATTTTGTTGATTTCCAAATTGACTCCGATTTGATGTCAGGTGATCCATCTATTGTTAGCTTAACAAATGGCGGAGGTACTGATGGAGCAATGCAAGAAGTTCCACTGTATGGTTTGTTCAACTATGGAACTCCGGTATCCGACCCTAACATCCTAACAACCACTACGGCTGAAGCAGCATCATATCTGTATCCGCCAGCAGGATACGTAAACTTTAATGACGTTGCAATGTCATCATATTTCTACGCTGGACTTCCTAGAGCGGTTGATATCAGTGGTGCTATTGTTCCTATACAAAACTTTTATGTTGGTCAGTATGCATGGATAGCAAACTTCTTTAACCAATGGAACGTGTTTGCATGGAAATCGGTTGGTCAAGTTATCAAGGTTCAGAACAATCTTAATTCTACCGCAACTGTTACTTTTGCTGCACCCCATAATCTAACTAAGTTGCAGCCTCTTTCAATAGTTAACTTTGCAACAAATATTGATGGCTACTATATCATTACTGATGTTCCAAACATCATGCAAGTTACTATTAACCTATCAATCATTGGTGCAAATCAAACTACCGTTAATGGATACGGCATCGGGTTGACGTTTGAGTCACATCGTGTAACAAATCCATCTGACATTGAAGGTCTTGATCTTACTCAGGCAGATTTCGTTGACAACTTAGTTTGGGTAGACACCAACGTAGATGGTGATTGGGCTGTTCTTCTCAAATCAAATACGTATGAAATGCAAAATGAGCTTGAGCAACCAACATCAACGACTTTTGGTTCCGCAGTGGCATTCACTAATAGTGCAGGATACCTTATTGGAGATGCTGGTGCTGGAAAGCTTTATTGCTACACGTATAATGCATTGTCTGAGAGTTACAATCTATCACAGACCATAACCAACAGTACATCTTTTGGATCACAGATCGTATATTCAGAAGCAAATAACATTTATGTCGTGTCTCAGCCAACTGGAACACCAAATGTATTCATTTATGTGCTGAACAGTAGTCCAATTAGTGATAATCTGATTGCATATCAGACTATTTCTGCTCCCGGTGGTGTAACTAACTGGGGTAGCACGATGGCTATGTCCAAAGACTCCAATTGGCTATACATTTCTGACATTGTTAACAATAACGTGTATGTATATCGCAAGGAAAACATTCCATTGCAGGCTGGCCACTTTGTTTCCGGCCAGACATACATCATTACTGAAGTTGGAACAACAGACTTTACCACAATTGGGGCAGTATACAATGAAGTAGGAATAACATTTGTTGCTACTGGCTCTGGAACCGGAACCGGAACTGCAACACAGTGCACATATCAACAGGCTTCAGTTATCAATGGTTCAACATATGGTTACGTTTCTGGTGATGATTTTAGTGCAGCCCTGTCAACTGATCAAGATGGTAGCCTTCTTGTTGTTGGTGCACCATTAAAGAACTACAGCGGAACAATTGAAGATTGGGGTCAGGTTTCGGTATTCAACCGAACTGAACAAAACTTCTTAGCACAGTATACCTCAAATGCTGGCCAAGCCATCACTTTCCCTCTTGCTTGGACCCCGGTTGCTACTTCTACAATCACAGCAAGCGCGACTGCTTCAGGCACGAATTTGATCACTTGCAGCGCAAGTATGACTTCGTACCCAGTAAATACTCCAATCGTGTTTACGGGTAACCTTTCTGGTACAAACATCAGTACCAATCAGGTATACTATATTGCTTCAACATCAACGAATACCATCACCATCAAAACAAGCCGCAACACTACAACTCCGGTAAGTTTGGCGACTGCATCACTAAGTGGCGTACAGGTTTATGTTCAAGTCACTCCGCTTTATGTAAGTGTTAATGGATCACTGGTAAATGACTGCAACTATGCCGCCGTAGGCAGCAATTTTGTCTACTATGGTGGGCTAAATGCTGGTGACATCATCAACGTAAGTGATAGTCAGTTCTTCTTGGCTCAAACATTTAATTCAAACTACCATGACAGAACGGGTATCCATTTTGGTTATTCTGTTGCAAACTCAAATGGCGGCTCAGATGTTCTCGTCGGTTCACCATTTGAAATCAGTGATATCAACGGACAAGAAGGCGCTGTTTACAAATATTCAAATGGTGGAGCAAAATATGGTGTTGTAATCGGCTCAGGAGGCTGCAATGTTACTGCACAATCCACTATATTGATCAATGGGTTTGCTGTAACTATTCCTACAGGAAACGCTACTGTGGTTGCAAATGCAATCAATAATGCAGGTATTATTAATGTTCAGGCTGCAGCAACTAGTGACAACAATATCATTATTCAGTGCATCAATAGTGCCTTGGCTCAGGTAAACCAAGAGTTGGTAATCACCGCTACTAACACTAGTGGTATTCTATCAGAGATTGGTATTACCACATACACTGAAACACAAATACTTCAATGTCCATACACAACTGGGCCAACTCAGTTTGGTCATACCATCAAGGTAGATCAGTTTAATAATATAGTAGTTTCCGCGCCAAGTGGTACTCGTTATGAAGGCACAGTATTTGATTTTGTTGATTATATTGATCTTGATAACGATACGGTGTTTGATAACAATGCGACACAATTTGTTGATTCGTATCCAAACGCTGGTGCAGTATATATGTTCCAGTACATGGCAGATTATAATGAAAGTCTAATCACACCGGGTCAATATGTATATGCACAAAGCATTAATGACAACTCCACATCATATGGCAACTCGCCTATGTATGGTTCTTCTTTGGATTTCAATGATAATACTGTAGTTGTTGGTACACCAAACTTTGTTCCTGGGTTGTATAATGGTCAGGTAGTTGTGTATACTAACGCAACAGGAACTCCAGTATGGTCTGTGTATAGAAGTTCCTCACCGGTTGTTGATATTAATACCATTCAGAATACGCAACTTTATAGTGCATCAACTAATGAAACGCTGGTCAACTTTGATTACATTGATCCATTACAAGGAAAGATTCTCGGCGCTGCCCGAGAAAATCTTGACTATATTACGAGCGCGGACCCAGCACAGTATAATAGCAATCTCGCAAGTAATAATGGTAATATGTGGGGTGCATCACAGGTTGGTCAACTTTGGTTAGACACTACTAATGTAAGATGGGTAAACTATCATCAAAATGATGTTGTGTACAACAGCAAGTATTGGGGTTCTGTTTTCCCAGGATCAGATGTTGCTGTATATTCTTGGATTGCAAGTTTTATACCACCAAATCAATATCAGGGACCGGGTGTACCATACAACATTAACCTATATTGCATCAATGCAGTACTGAATGCATCAAATGTTGTAGTTCCAGTATACTATTTCTGGGTACGCAATACCAACACTATTTTCACTCAGGCAAACAAGACCCTTGCTGATTCATCAGTGGCTTCATACATCGCAAATCCACGAGGTTCTGGCATTTCGTTTATGGCACCATTGTTGCCTAATACATTTGCTATGTATAACTCATTGCAATTCTTCAATGGAACAGATACGGTATTCCATGTTGGGTTCTCCAACGGAAACAATGATGATATAGCACACCAAGAATTTGCTCTGATCAGAGAAGGTTTTGCTGAAGATTTCCTACCCGGAATTCCTCCAATAACAAAACACCCAACAGTAATTACTACAGTTCAAGGAAATACGACTACGGTAAGTTCCGGTGAGCCTTCCTCACTGTATGCAAGAATGCTTGACTCAATGGCAGGATGTGATCAATTTGGTGCTGTAGTTCCTGATCCATTCTTGCCAGCCGCAGTGCAATCTGGTGTTCAAGTTCGTCCTCGTCAGAGTTTCTTCTATGATAGATTTATGGCAATCAATAACTATTTGACATATGCAAATGGTATTCTTGCACAATATCCTATTACAGAACTACGACCAGATGCTACTTTCCTTTTTGCATCAGGCGAATTTTTCAATACTTCTGATTACTGGTCTTACACTTATTGGTGGGCTGATGGATATAGCGATAGCACAAAGTCACTATATCAAGTTCCTTATTATGCAGACCTCGCTACATTAAATGTTTCAACTGGAACATTGGTTACGGTGCAGCAAAATGGTAACGGTTCGGCAGAAATATACAGAAACGATGGCAATGGAGTATGGACTCGTGTTGGTCTTCAAAACGGCACTATCGCTTTCAACACTTCATTGTGGGATTATGCAGATGCACAGATTGGATGGGACGGTTCGTTCTTTGACACTGGTTCATTTGACACATATCCAAGCCAAGAAACATACTATATCATTCGTGCATTGAATGAGCAAATCTTCACGGAAGATTTACTGCAATATAGAAATCTCAGTTTAATTCTATTGTTCCAATACATTCAGAGTGAAACTGTAGAATCACAGAATTTCTTGCCATGGTTAAACAAAACATCCTTGCTTGATGTTCAACACACTTTGCGCGAACTTCTTCCATATTCAAACTATGTTACAGACAACTTTGATTTCCTATCTGGTTACATCAATGAAGTAAAGCCTTATCACGTTCTGATTAAGGATTTCTTGTATGATTATACTGGAAGTGAAGAATATACTGGTAATATTACTGATTTTGATGTTCCTGCACAATTCAATAGTCAGTATCAGAATTTTATTTCACCTCAGATTGTGTATAGTGGTGCAGATACCGAATATGAATACCTAAACACAGATTCAATCTGGCAAACTGCTCCATACACACAGTGGTATCAGAATTATGGTTTATCATTGACCGGTCAGCCAGATTATCAATTGACAACCCTTACTTCATATATGACAACATCATCTACGTTTATGATTGTTAACAATGCCAATGGTTTCCCTAGCAGCGGCATTATCACAATAGACGATGAGCAAATAGGCTATGAAACGGTTGATCCAGCACTAAACATGATTTCTGGTCTCACCAGAGGTGCAAACAACACGACGATCACTACCCACATTCCGGGTGCACCAATCATTATGGATTTGCCTCCTGTTGTTCTGTTGGATGGTGGAAACGACTATCAAAATCCTCCTCGTGTAACTGCATATATTGATACTAGCATTTATCCTGCACCAACTGTTCCTGCTGAGCTTGAGGCAGTAATGAGCCTTGGCACAGTAATAGGGATTAATGTCATTAATCCGGGTCAGGGATATGTCGCGATGCCTGAGATCATAATTGATCCATCCTATGTCATTAATTTTGCTGATACTGCAATAAATGAATTGTTAAACACTATTGTAGTATATGCTCCATCATTGGTTACCGGTCAAGTTGTACAATACCGCGCCGGTACTGACGATGTTGGAATAGGAGGGCTGCAAGATGGTCAGTGGTATTATGTGAATGTTCTACAGACTGTTCCGACTTCTGTAATTGCACTATATACTACATATTCAGATGCGATCAATGATAAGAATCGTGTTAATATCTACAGTATAGGTTCAACGTCTTCACTAACATTAAGTGCTGGCGCAAGAGCATTTGGTATTTCAACATCGTATCCAGTAAGAGAGAATAATATTACTATCAAATATGATAGAACCACATACAACTCTCAAATACTTGATTGGGAATCTGGCGCATATTATGGCTCCTTCTTTGCTGGAAGTTACGAAAACATTTTGCAAGTGTCAAGCTCTGACATCCAATTGCAAAGCGTAAATCCAAATATTGCAAGTATCCTTTCTTCTGCACAAGGAGCAACTTTTGAAATCGTTGATGTAAGCAATAATAATCAACTTGATTGGTCATCAACGATCAGATACGTTAGTGGAACTTATAGTGCAAATAATGCCATCAGACTTGTTCCTCAAGGAAGCACTGAACCAAATGCATCAGGAAGCACAATAGGCTTCTATGTTGGTATGCCAGTCAAATTTATTGGTGCTGTGGTAGGAAATCTCGTAAACGAGCAGTTATATTACGTTGCCTCGGTAATCAATGAAACTGATTTCACTGTTTCACAAACTATTGGAGGTCCAGTGGTATCATTGACTACGGCAACAGTTTCTGCCGCAGGGCTGCAATGCTACATAGCACAATCAGTTAATACTGCTGTTCTGACTATAAACTATCCTGGTATTCTAAATGTGACAAATACCACATCTGGAACAAACTACTTGACTGTTCCAACTAGTGTTATCGGCACAGGAGGAACTAGTGGATTCTATCCGGGTCTGTCAGTATTTTTCAGTGAAAATGTGTTTGGTGGAATAGTAGAAAATCAGGTCTATTATATCAACACTGTTATTGATCAGCAGACGTTTACGATTTCTCCATACGATACGCAACTAACTTTAACTGCCACCGCAACTAGTGCAACTGGTAATATTATCACTACAAGTTTAAATCCAGGATTTAATTTGAACGATCCAATCATCTTTACTGGAACTACGTTCGGTGGTATTACTGCTGGTGTTACATATTATGTAAGTGAATTAATTAGTGAAACTGAAATGACCATTTCTGCAACATTGAATGGTCCAGTGGTAACATTGACAACCGCAACCGGTTCAATGACGGTAACCAACCAGAGCGATTCACCTGTGTTAACTACAGCCTCTGGTAACATGACTATGAATGTTTCGCTTCCAGTAAGTCCGGGACAAGTTAACGGTCAGCAATTCACACTATATGGAACTTCTGGACAGTATCCAAATATTACAGAATTGACTGTTGGCAATTTAATTGAACGCCAAGTTGATGCTACGGTATCCGGTGTTAACATCATTGCTCTTGATATTAATTCTGATGGCACAGATTTATTCTATGCGGGTATGCCAATACAGTTCTCATCTGCAATTGGCGGACTTTCTACGGGAACAACCTATTACGTTCTGACATATTCCGGTATGTCAGATGTAACAAATATTGAAATATCTGCAACCCAAACTCTCGGATCAGATTATGGAAACGTAATTGTATGTAACACTACATCGTATTTGTATTCTGGTATGCCAATCGTGTTCTCTGGACAATCTTTGGGTGGATTGATTATTGGACAAATCTACTATGTGAAAACCATCACGAGTGGAACACAATTTACTGTATCAACAACAGAAGGAGGAAGTGTTGTCGCATTGACAGATCAAACCGGTGAGATGACTGGAGTGGGAACTCCATATATCACGGTTTCAACTTCTATTGGTGGATTGCCAGTAAGTCTGTCTTCATCTACATCTGGATCAACGTTGACTCAATATATTACTTCTACCCCTACAATTGATATATCGTATGTTTTGGGTGGGTATAGAGCAATCTTTACCAGTTCTGGTTCTGGATTTGCAATTGACAACATCATTACAATCAGCGGTGCATTGGTTGGTGGAACATCTCCACTTAACGATGTGACTCTATCTGTTAACTCAATTAATTCAACAGGCGGAATCATTAATGCAATATGTTCCGGCACGGTTCCTTATACTTCTCAGCAATATTACTTGAAGGTTATATCTCCAACTCAGCTTGAAGTATATTCCGATCAACTGTTGAGTCAGCCAGTAAGTGGAGTTGACTTCCCATTTGTAGGATTCACAACAGATACAGTAACTGCTGTAAGCACATCAAACAACTCAATAACTATTTCAAATACTGGTCAATTTAATATCAATGATGCGGTTGTATTCACCGGAAACACTGATGTTTCTGCGTCAACTATAGTTGAATACCAAACATATTATATTGTCTCTATTTTAAATGGCACACAGTTACAAGTATCAGCAACACCGGGTGGAAGTGCAATAAACATTGCGTCCGCCGCAAGCACGAACTTTACTATTGCTAAAGCAGGAAGCTTTGCGTTCTTACCAGAACCATTCTTCTTTAATCAATCTATCGTTAAGTTTAACGGAAGAGTGTATGTTTGTGTCGTTTCAAACAACGATAGCGAATTTGTGCTTGGCAAGTGGGAACTCATTGATTCTGATGACCCAAGATTAAATGCAATGGATAGAGTAATCGGATACTACCAACCAACCGTGAACATGCCGGGTGTGGACCTTACTCAGTTGTTTGAAGGAGTAACTTATCCTAATGCAATTTATCAGGGTAATGCATTCCAGCCTTCATTACAGTATCCATTAGATACGGTTCTTCAAGATCAGCCATTTTATCCAAATGGTATTAATATCACATCAATCATTTATAATGATGGTTACTATTTTGCAACTGCAAACCTTCCAACATATTCAGCAGTCATTTACAGTACTGATGGTATAAATTGGCTAATCAACAAGTTGCTAAACGCAAATGTTGATATTACTTCCATTTCATATGCAAATGGAAACTATCTAATCACATCAACAAATAGTGCAACTCCGCTGTTGACAAGTTTAGATGGATTTAACTGGACTTCAGGTGGTAATATCATCACGTATGATAGTGATTCAAATAGCACAAACGACAATTTAATATCTTCAGTGGGCTTGACTCTGCAATCTTCTTCTTACTCAAACGAACTTTGGGTAGCGGTAGGTAATAATATTATTACTAGCCAAGATGGGGTCAACTGGACAGAAGTTCATACATACAACACGACATATGAAGTTGAAATGAATGGCATAACATATGTAAATTCTCAATACTTTACTGGGTATGTTGCAGTTGGTTCTGGTGTAACTTATAGTTATGCTGGTCCAGTATCTGCGTTGGTTCCAACAAGCATTGTATCATATAGCACAGATTCAATTAAATGGATTGATGCGCCATTGACGAATCAATATTTCAATGGCATTAAGACAACTCCTGTTCCTATAACTGAAAATGGTTGGAATAGCGTTGCTGTAAACAATGTCACTGGACAGATTATTGCTGTAGGTCAGAATGGTGTGATCTATACAAGTCTCAATGCAGTTAACTGGCTCGGACTTAATGAGGTTGATGCTCTTTCTGTCAACACGTATACAAACGCAATCAATGTAACTAACACATCCGGGTTTACGGTTGGTGAATCTGTAGTATTCAACAACTCATTCTCGTCCATAGTTGCTGGAACACATTATACTATTGCCAGCATCACATCTACGTCTTCTTTGACGTTGACTGGGGTTACCTTGACTAATGGATCGGTTCCAGCATATACAGTAATGAGTTCAGTAAATAATACACCAACTCTAAACAATGTTGTTTATGAAAATGGTCTTTGGTTAGCAGTAGGTAATACTGGAACTATTATTACGTCAGCAAACGGTGTAAACTGGACAGTACAAACTTCAGGAATAACTGAAAATCTTTATGGTATAACATATACCAATAACACATGGGTGGTTACTGGTGACAATAATGCTGTTCTATCATCAACAGATGGTGTAAATTGGACATATACTTCTATCTTTACACCAGTTCCTCCTGTTTATGACGTTCAAGGAGGAACATTCCAGTCTGGTTATGGTCCAGAAGAACTTGTTCCGGGGGTTGTATGGGATAACTTTGCTATGACAGTTATTACTCGTCCGGGTATTACTTGGCCAGTAGAACAATATGGTCACAATGGTTACAATGTGGTGTCCACACAGATGGTGCCGCAATCTGCAACCCAAACGGTATATAGTTTTGCTGATATTGTGCATTATCCTGCTCAAGTATTTGTGCAGAAAATTGACGCAACATCCTGCCTCGGTACAACATTGACTTTAAATACGGATTACACTGTAAATTGGATCAACAAAACCATTACGCTAACCAATCCTCTTCCATTCACGCCACTAATGGACACACTAAGAGTAGATGTATATGAAGTGGGCAACGGTAGTCAGTTGGTTAAATCTAATACTGATGTTGACCCAATCAGAACTGATCCTGTTACCGGTTTCAATCAAATTTATGTAGATTGCAACTATAGTGCTGCAATCTACAACGGAAGCGGTGTAGTTAAGCCGGGATCATATGACATTGATGTTCAGGCCACTCAGACTATTGCTAGTGATAATAGCATCGTGTGCGCTGGCGTATCTCAACTGTCAATTAATGATGCCATCACTTTTGAGGGAATTACTTTTGGTAATATAGTAGAAGGCACGACCTATTACGTTAAGAGTGTAAGCACTGCAACCGATTCTATTACGGTTTCTGATTCTTTCAACTCTATGACTGGTCAAGCAGGACCAATCTTTGAATTGACTGATGCTACTGGATCAATGTACGTTATCATTCAAGCCGGTACTGGAACCACGTGGACTTCTCCAATCATTTACCATAATGGAACAAAGTTGCTTTGTGGTGGAACCAATATCGTAACCAATACGACTGCTGGAACCAATACAATAACAACAAACTCCACTACTGGAATGGTTACTGGATCGCCAATAACATTCAGTGCTAACATGTTTGGTCCTGATATTGTTCCACTTCAAACATATTATGTTGCTGACGTATTGGGAACAACCACGTTTACTATTTCCACATCACCTACTGGAAGTCCAGTGTTGCCATTGACTACTCAGCAGGGAGGCGCAACGTTCATCACATATGACTATGCATTTGGTATTCAGCCAGATGGCATCTCGGCTATGATTATATTCTCAACCGATGCCTATAGCAACAATAATGACTACCTATCATATACATTGTTTGGGCAGACCGAACCACAGCAAATAGGATATTCAATTCCTGAAACACAATGGTTTACGGGAACAGGTTCACAAACAGTATTTGATCTCTCAAATAATGTCCAAGGTCTTGTAAATCCAGCCAGCGCAGTGGTAGAAGTAAGTGGATTGCGTCAAAAACCATCTACGTATACAATCGCGCCAGCCAATAACACGATAACGTTCAATTCCGCACCAGCATTGAATGCTCCTATTGCTGTTACAACGTACAACGATACTACACAACAATATTTGAATACACAAACCATAACGGCAAGTGGTTCTAATTCTGTGTATGCTATTAGTACTATTTCAAATAATATTACTGCACCGCTTGCCAACACAACCGCTACAGCAACTGCTTCTGGTACTAACTACATTACCGTTGCAAGTACTTCTGGTTTTGTGGTCAATCAGACTGTATTCTTTGAAGGAACTGGGTTTGGTGGAATTTCAACTAGCGGAACCGTATATTTTGTCAAAAGCATCGTAAACTCAACCACGTTTACGATTTCTGCCACTCAAGGCGGATCAGCACTATCTTTGACGACTGCCAGCGGTAATATGTTGGTAACAGTAGGAGGACAGCCAGCAGTTCGTGTAACCACTAACGGAACCAATGGTTTCACAACCGGTGAAATAGTCAGAATAGATGGAACAGCGGGTTCAACACAACTTAATGGAAACTACTATTATGTAAGAGTAATATCTTCAACACAGTTTGATTTATATACTCAAGCATATAGTTCTTCTCTTAATGCTGTTAATTATCCAGTAACCGCTATTTCTGCATACACGGGCGGCGGATATACTTGGATTCAGGGTTCCTATTATTTGGTAGATACTACTGCCTCAGCAACTGCATCAATCAACAATGCCATAACGGTATCAAGCACTGCTATGTTGGATGTCAATACTCCGGTATTATTCAGTAAACTTGGATCATTGGATGGCACTAACATTCTCGGAGGATTGATTCAGGGAACAACATATTATGTTAACGAAATCCTAAGTCCAACTACATTTAATGTGGCTTCTTCACAATATGGTAGTGTTGTTGCTTTAAGTAATGCAAGTGGAACTGTAAATGTAACTCAATGGGAGCAGACTAATGTTGATCGTTTGTGGGTAACCATTAATGGTTATCGTGTTCCATCTTCATGCCTACGTATGAACTCGTCAAATGAATTGAGCATACTTGCTCCTATCTCGTCTGGTGATACTGTTATCATTACTAACATGATTCCAACAGCAACTCCGTCAGAAGAAATTTACATGAACTTTGTAAATCAGACAGGAGAAGCTACGGTATACAGAGCAAACACTGGAACAAGAACTTGGCTAACACAGCCACTGTCACTTGAAAGCGACTTGATCTACGTTCAGGATGTAACATCTGTGACTAACAATGTAATACAAACTTCTGTGACACCAGAAGCTGCACTCAATGAGTTTGGCGACAATGTATATAGCATTGGGTTAAACAATGTTGATAAGACGCTGATTACGGGAATTACTGTTTACAATAATAGAACTAACCAATATATTCCTACATCATCGTATCAAGTAGTAATAGTTGATCTAGCTCCTGTATTAGAAATTAATGTCGGAAGTTACATTACTGTTGGTGATTCGTTAACCATTAATACACTGGTAGGTAATACCATTTACGTAAATGGTGAACAAATCAAGTTCAATATTGTGAACTTGACTAATAATACTTTGGGTGGCTTGCAGCGTGGAGCAAATGGAACTGGCGCACAACTCTATATTCCGCAATATACAGAAGCCTTCAGTTTGACATCTAATAATGAACTTCCAAGTGCCTACTATAACCAGACTTGGAATTCATATGTTTACAACTCTACATTGGGCGATCCGTTGCAAATCAGTCAGACTATTCCAGCCAAGTTCTTGGAAGTGGATGTAACCTAAATGATAAATATACAAATGAACAAGTATAACTCAGAGAAACAAGGTAATCGTCGCCCAACTGGCAAACCGAATGAAGTCGGAGGAATATATTTTTCCTCCAGCGTAAAGATTTTTGACCCAAATTCACAGGAAGTTATCGTGCAAAAAAGAGGTGATGATTAATGTCTACTATCAACTTATCATATAAGGTTGAAGGATTTATTAAAATCTTTGATCCCAATTCGGGTGAAGTTTTTGTGGATAAGAAAAATGCCATAAATTACGAAACGATGTCTTTGGCCATCGCAAATACCCTTAGTGATCGTGGATATGGAGAAATCTACCAAATGGCGTTTGGTAATGGTGCAGCATCAGTTGATGAAACTGGTGTTATTACCTATTTGCCACCAAACACAACTGGATTGAATGCTGCTCTTTATAATCAGACCTATGCGAAGATTGTAGATGACACCAGCGTGTTTAATCTGGACCCAACTAGAAATAAAATGACTGTATATCATACCACTGGAAATTTATATACTGATATCCTTGTTCAGTGTTTGCTTGACTACGGTGAACCTTCTGGTCAACAGGCGTTTGATAATAGCACCGATCTAACATCAACATACACTTTTGATGAACTCGGTCTACTGGCTAACTACGGGACCGACAGTAGCGGTAATCCTATTACGCAACTATTAACACACGTGGTATTCCACCCAGTGCAGAAGTCTTTGAACAGACAGATTCAAATTGATTATACTGTTCGCATTCAGGCACTTACTAACTTGGTGACTATTTAAATAACAGGATGAGTAGATGTCATACGTAATTATTAAAAGTGACGGCGCAACATTATGCACCATTCAAGATGGTACAATCAATACCACAGCATCGTCGCTTGGTCTTCCGGGTAGACTGTATCCGGGATACGGACAGGTATTTGATACCAATTACGTTTACCTACTGGAAAACTTTGCAAACAACACCCCACCGGCTAATCCACTTAGAGGTCAGCTTTGGTATGATATTGGAAACGCGGTACTTCGTGTATGTCCGGTTGATGGCGCGTCTTCAGCGAATCAGTGGGTAATAATTGCTACTACAGATAACAACGGAAACTTGACAGCAAATGCAATATCACTATCTGGAAATATTTCTGCAAATAACTCTTTGATATCTGGTTATGCAAATGCGGCCAATATCTATGTGACAGGCGGCTTTTATACCACTAATGCTACGGCCAATGCACAAATTTTTTATGATAGCGGTAATAGTGCAATCGGCGGGTTTCAAGGCAATGTGCCAAATTATCTACAGGTGTGGTTATGGAATCAGAGCGCAACACCAAATGCGTCTGCTGACTTTTCCATTTATGATACCAATGGACCAACAAGCGCAAGCAATAATTTTATTGATATTGGCATTCTCAGCAATTCTTGGAGCAACAGCAATTGGACGATAACTGGTCCCTCGGATGGTTATATATACACTGGAAATACCAATTTAGGCATCGGTACTGCAAATGCCTCCAATATTCAATTCTTCACTGGGGGAACATTATCCACAAATGAAAGGATGCGTATAACATCGGGTGGAAACGTTGGCATTGGGCAGACTAGTCCAAGTTACACCTTGGATGTTACTGGAAATATTAGAGCAACCGGAAATATTATTGGAGCAAACGTAACAGCCATCCATTATGGTGATGGTGGCAATCTGTCTAACATTACTGCTGCTAATATAAACGGAACAATTGCAAATGCATCATATGCTGCAAACGCAGGTCAATCGGCTACAGTAACTGTAACAGATGACAGTACTTTAAACCCAACATATTATCCTACTTTTGCTGCATCAGCAACAACCAATGCAGGATTAGGATTGGATACTGCATTTTATTATGTACCAAGTAGTAACACATTAACGGTAGGAAACCTGATTGTTTCTGGCTCCATTACTGGTACCGCAACAGCGGCACTTAATGCAAACACGGCAGGTACAGTAACAGCTAGTGCTCAACCAAACATCACATCGGTTGGAACACTTGCAAACTTATCTGTAACTGGAAACATAACCAGTGCAAATATTATCGCAAATCATTTTGGTAATGGTGCCGGTCTTACATCTATTCCTGGTGCCAATGTCATCGGTGCAGTTACTTATGCAACAACTGCAAACTCAGTAGCAGGTGCCAATGTCATCGGTGCAGTTACTTATGCAACAACTGCAAACTCAGTAGCAGGTGCTAACGTAAGTGGTCCTGTGGCATATGCAACAACTGCAAACTCAGTAGCAGGTGCTAACGTAACGGGAACGGTGTCTTATGCTGCTGTTGCAAATTCAGTAAGTGGGGCTAACGTTATTGGACCTGTTGCATCTGCAAGCGTGGCCGGAACTGCTAACTCGGTTGCGGGCGCTAACGTAACTGGCTCTGTTTCTCAAGCTAATATAGCAAACGTGGCAAATTCTGTAGCTGCGGCAAATATTGTCGGTACAGTAGCATTTTCAAACGTGGCAAATATTGCCAACGCCGTATCCGGAGCTAACGTAACCGGTACCGTAGCAAACGCGAATTATGCAACGAGTGCAGGAACCGTGGCTGGTATGAATGTGACCGGGGCAGTAGCTAATGCAATTTATGCAGTTAGTGCAGGCAACATAACATATAGCGCGCAGCCAAACATCACATCTGTTGGTACGCTGACTTCACTAGCAGTCACCGGTAATATAACTGCAGGTAATATAACGAGTAATCATTATGGCTCAGGCGCAGGGTTATCCTCACTGAATGCAAGTAATATCACTTCTGGAACGATTGGAAACGGCTATCTTACTGGAAATTATAGTATTAATATTTCTGGAACTGCTAATACCGTAACAACCAATGCTCAACCAAACATCACATCTGTTGGAACATTAACATCACTTAATGTTACTGGCGCAATACAAGGAGGAGGAAACACCTCCTTCTCGTCTGGAACTCAGCAAATTCGTGATGTTGTTGAACAAGTAAATGTTGTTGCATCTGCACCATCATCAACAACAAACGTAAATTTAATAGGTGATGCAATTACCTATTATACTGCCAACTCTTCGTCTAACTGGACATTTAATTTTCAAGGAAACTCAACAGTTACTGCTAATTCATATTTGAGTTCAGGTCAGTCATCAACCACCACGGTTCTTGTAACACAAGGTTCATCCGCATACTATCCTACTGGATTTAGTGTTGATAGCGTCTCAGTAACACCTAAGTGGTTAGGGGGAGCACCACCGGCATCGGGTGATACTAATAGCATTGATGCGTATACATTCACTATAGTGAAGACAGCTTCTGCAACATATACAGTGTTTGCTTCTGTCTCGAAATATGCGTAAGGTGATTAATGCCTAGATTAGCAACATTTAGTGCAGCAAGTTATAGAGCATGGGTATCCACGCAGCAACATAATCCTCATTGCGCTAACTCTGGATATACATTCCCAACCTTAATACCAAGTTCATCTGATGGATACACGTTGTCTCAGTTGGGCACAGCACAGACTGGTGCCCATTCATGGAGCATTAACACTGGTTATATTAAATATTTGATCAACGGGCAAGGAAAAGGTGTTTTTGGTATGGGGCAGTCTGGAGCTACTAGTCCCAGTTTGTATATGTTAATATATGATCCAACCGGAACTGGAAATTATGACTATTCAAATCAGTGGAATGACGTATTTCAACCCGGAACTCCACATGAAATGGGTGCCATTTATGTTGATGGTGTTCTGGCACTTGGTGGTGGTAATGAACCGGGTGGACCCACAGGTTCGGCAAACGGAACTGTTCGTTCGTGGCAGCTAGAGAATGGTGAAATAGTTGTTTTGATGGGCAATGCATCTACTTATGGACATGCAGTGTTTCAGTATTTCTCTTATCCGGGAGAATCAATTGTACGTATGCAGATGTCTTATACAAATACGACTGCAACAAGCCACACTGTACAAATTCAGCGAGGTGGGGACCCGGATTGGGATGAATATCCAACCAACAATGGAAGAGGAACGTCACCGGTTCCAGTAACAAATACCGTTTATGCATCTGGTCAGCTAACTGATAAGACAATATCATCTTACACTCCGGGCAATGGTTTTACTACCAACACATTGATAGCAACTAACTGGCCTATTTATAATGCGGGCACCGTATTAACAGGCGGTGGACCAGTAGGAATAGGTGACTATGCAATATATAATGCATGGAACATAGGAACAGTGGCAGCAGGAGCAACTGTTACCGTAACATGTTTTTATATAGTTGGTATTGGGCTGAGCAGTTTCCCAACCTATATTTGCTAAAAAGATAAATAAGAGTATTGGAGTAATTATAGATGGCGTATACAATTCTTAACAGTAATGGTACAGTTTTGACTACCATTCAAGATGGTACTATTAATACAACTAGTACTTCTCTTGGTTTGCCAGGTCGTAACTATGCCGGATACGGTCAAGTTTTAGATACCAACATGGTACAAATGCTTGAAAACTTCGCTTCATCTACTCCTCCAGCTAATCCTCTCCAAGGACAACTTTGGTTCAATACAAATAATAACACATTGTATGTTTGTCCAATTACTGGCACTACCAATGCATCAAATTGGTTGTCATTGACTTCCACATCATCTGGTGGTTCAACGACTTTTGGTGCTGTTACTGTTACTGGAAACATTTCTGCTTCTAATGTAAATGCCAGTGGAAGTGTCACTGCTACTTCTGGAATATTCAATAATATCACAGTAACATCCAATGCGGCTATAGCTAATTTAAATGCAACTACCGGGACTATTGGAACACTTTTTACTACTGCTATTAGTACTGGAGCCGCCACTACGTCCGGAACATTAACTGGTGTGTGGAATATCACCGGGGGACCCGGAGGATCGGGCGCAACAGCACTGAATTTCGTATCAGGTGGTATTCAACTTCCTGCTGGTGGAACTTATGGCATTAAATGCGACAACTACATGTATGCAAATGGTGCTTCTATCCCTCTTGGAGGCACTTATTCTAACTCAAATGTGGCGGCATATCTGCCGACCTATGGTGGTAACATTTCCACAGTACAAACTACTGCAACCACTCTGACAACCGGAGCAAATACAACGGCTGGCACAATCACAGGTAACTGGACACTTTCTGCTGGTTCAAGACTACAAGCTACTTACGCTGACTTGGCAGAACGATTTGCTGCCGATAATGTATACGATCCGGGTACGGTTGTTCAGCTTGGTGGAGAAGACGAAATTACAGCAGTTCAGTATGAACTATCCGAAGATGTATTTGGCGTTATCTCTGATACTGCCGCATATTTGATGAATGCTGGAGCAGGTAGTGACGCAACTCACCCTCCTGTGGCTGTTTCTGGTCGCGTACCAGTAAAGGTTTCTGGAATAGTCCTTAAAGGTCAACGTCTAGTTAGTGCAGGTTCGGGTGTAGCTCGTGCTGCCGCCGAAGGAGAAGCCACTCCATTTAATGTGATAGGCAGAGCACTTGAAGATAAATTAGATGATGGCGCGGGCTTTGTGCTGGCGTTTGTTTCTATTAAGTAATAGGGATTAATAATGAGTTACGCACAATTTGGTACGATTCAGGCAGCCGATTTCAACACATTCGTTGGTGGAAACCCGACAACTACTGCCAATACACTCAATGCTACTTGGGCAACTGGAGGAGGAAGTGCAGGATACGGACAACCTGCAATTGCAAATGTTGCTTCTGGGCAAACTGTAGTTGCAACTAGTTATTGGAACGCATTGGTATCAAATACTGCAAGTGCTGCAACTCACCAAGGTACTTCCATTTCTGCAGTAACTGCACCTACTTCTGGTGGCGTCATTACATATCTTTCAAGTATACCAACTAACCTTTCTAGCATTTACAGTAGCAGATTAAATGCTGCGTCACAGGGATCAACTACCTCTAATACACAAACTTACGGTTCATCGTGGTCACATTCATTGACGTTTACGTTCACTACTACTTTTGCTAATGGCGATGCAGCACGTTATTTTTTCAATGCAGGAGGACAGTTGAAAATTACATGTTCTTCACCTACTGGAACTGGGATAAACCTACTTCTTAATAACTTGGCATCAAACGTAGGGACTATAGTTCTTTCTGCACCATCATCTGGTGCTGTGACTGTAGTTGGCACATCATATAATGGCATCACTAAAGTAGGTGGAGGCGGAAATTCTCCGACTATTTCCACCAATAGTGGTTATTATGGGCTAACAACCACAAATACTACTGTATTTACGCAGACTGCATCAACCGGTCCTTCTGGTTATTTAAGTACTAATATTTCTGTTGTCGCCAAAACTAACGGTACACAAGGAACAAACGCAGATAACGGAAGCGTAATAACAACATATGTAACTTGGAATGAAATTCCAACCGGTCTAGCTGCAAACTCTGGCTCGGCAACCACACTTACAGTCGTACCACCAGAAACAACCAACATCGCAAACTCGTGGGGAACAATCACTCTTGCGGGAACTGTAACTGGATCATAATTTTTACTCACCTCTTAGTATCCATCTAAATACCCAAGGAGTATATGATGGATACAAAGACTTTAATTGCCGATGCCAAGGCAAGATTTAATCACAATTCAGCAAAAGCGTATCTCGCAGAGAAATACAACAGCAAACTGCTTGTTGCTGAACAGGGTGGATTATGGCGAGCCGATCAACAAACCATTGCATTTCTTTCTGTTTCTGGAAACGAAGAAATAATCCTTATCGATACATTTGATAATCCCGTAAAAGTTGTCCGTCAAGAGTTACTTGACAAGCTTACCGATACATATTGGGAAGTCATGAAAGAATGGTATGCAGAATGGTCTGAACTAGAAGGCAAGAGATGACTCGCGGTGTAATCCTATTTGCCTTTAACTCCCCCAAGTATAACTACTACGACATGGCACTTCATACTGCCAAACGTGTAAATCATTTCTTGGGATTGCCAGTTACAATCGTTACTGACAGCGAATCATATCCTTATGAAGAAACCTATGAATGGGATCACATCATCAAGATTGAACCGGATAAAAATAACTTCCGTGATTGGGGCATGTGGATTAATAAGGGCAGATATCTAGCATATGAATTAAGTCCATATGATGAAACCATTCTTCTTGACGTTGATTACATTGTAAACTCGGACAAGCTACTAAAAACGTTTGATCTTGGTTATGATTTCTGCTGTCACAATAGAACTAGTTTCCTCATGCATCCGGGGGTTCCACAAGAGTCTTTGTCAGTATACAGTTATGACACACTATGGGCAACAGTGGTGATGTTTAGAAAAACAAAAAGAGCAGAGCAGATATTCCAATGCTTAGAAATGGTACAAAAAAACTATGAACACTACGCCAACATTCATAACTTCATTGGGGGTGTTTATCGTAACGATTATGCTCTTACTCTTGCTCTCCGCATTGCTGACGGTCATTTTTCTGATTCCAATAATTTTATTCCGTGGGATTTGCTACATGTTGGTAAAAATACGCAAGTTTATCGCAACAATGGTGAAGAGTTCAACACAGAATATACCGTGATGTTTGACAACTGGCAACGTGGTAAGATTCGCAAAGAGTATATCACAATAAAGGATATGGACTTCCATGTCATGAATAAAGATTTGTTCGTGGAGATGATAAATGGGCATGACTGATAGAATAATGTGGGTAGATGGCTTGCCCTTCATTAGTGGAAACGCATTACCATTTGATGCTCTTCCCGGACATTTTAGTAGCAATCAACTATTAAACATTAACACATCGGCAGTGATGAAGGCATTTAAGGAAGTGTTTCCGGGAGACTATGATCTAGTTTGGAAAGTCTGTGGTGATAAATGGCCTATGAACGGGGTATCTATCAAGTTCAACAATAGCGAAGATGAAATGTGGCATAGGTTAAAATATGGATAAGGGTTTTGTCATAATGGCACAGGGCGATGATTACGTCAGGTGTGCTGAAGTATTAGAAGCAAGCATCAAGCGAGTAATGCCAGACGCCAACGTGACTATTATTACCACTGATATGCTTCCATATGGTGATCAGGCTCCTGATACTAACTGGAAGCTGCAAAACGATTGGCAGATATATGAAGCCAGTCCATATGAATATACTATCAAGCTTGAAGCGGACATGTATGTGCCACAAACTATTGAATACTGGTGGGATGCGCTAAAGGACCGCGATCTGGTTGTGTCTACACACATTCGTAACTTCAAGCAAGATGTATCCGATATCAAGGCTTATCGCAAGTTTATTGTTGACAATGATCTTCCAGACGTATACAATGGAATAACTTATTTTCGTAAATCAGATTTTGCCAAACAGTTTTTTGAGATAGTGAAAACCATCTTTGAAAACTGGGGAGAGTTTCGTAGTACATTAAAGTGCAACCTTGATGAAACTGCTACCACAGATTGGGTATATGCACTCGCTTGTCATATGTTAGGAGTTGAGAACACCACATTGCCTCATTCAGAGTTTCTGTCCATGGTACATATGAAACAGTTCATCAATGGTCTGCCGACAGAAGACTGGACTGACACTTTTGTTTATGAGATTCTCCCACACACTTTTAGAATCAATACGATACCACAACGCTATCCCATTCACTACCATATTAAATCATTCGCCAACAAAATACAGGAAAACACTTAATGTCAAATATTTCTCGCCACGCATGTCAAGAAATCCTAGAGGGAGCAATGCGATGGTCGCAAAGTGCCGAATCTGCTGGTTACGACTCTATATTCAGGGTTAACAGTAGCATCGGTTATACTACCAAGTTTCTGGAAATGTATGCTGAACTGGTTGTCAGAGAATGCATGAGAGTCGCTGATTTGCCGCTCAACGGGAGCGACAAATGGGAACATATGCTTCCATCTGAGGTCATCGCAGATTATTTTGAGTTGAAATGATGGATAACGAAGAGGTAATCATCTGGGAAGCACCTATCATAGTAAAGCCAGAGTTCAGGCTCTACTATGATGAAAGGGGTTGTGTAGTCTCATACTCTTGTGAAAAGCACGATGGTAACTACATTGTCATTGATGCTCAAACATACGCAGAAGGCCGTCCAGACGTTCGTGTAGTTGATGGCAAGTTGATAAAGATAAACACAAACGCAGTTATATCACGCTTGGTACCAGATACAAAAGGCGCACTGTGTGAAAAAGAAGACATCAGTATTCTTACTGATGACGATGGACAATATTGGGATTTAAAGACTTATGCACTCTGATGAAATAGTTGATGTCAGACATAAATAAAGATGTAGTTCGCGGGACTGGAATCCCCAACTACTCTAACGCTTGGGAGAGCATCAGTATGTCTATTTACTCTAGAAAACGAACATCTTCAACCTTTTACAGACGATTATACGAAAAGTTTCATGGCCCTATTCCACTGGATGATTACGGAAGGTCATATGATATTCATCACCGTGATGGAAACAGTCATAATAATTCTCCGGAAAATTTAATTGCAGTATCCATACAAGAACATTATGACATTCATTATTCTCAAGGAGACTGGGCAGCATGTCTTAGCCTGTCAAAGCGTATGGATATATCTCAGGAAAAGAAGTCAGAGTTGGCAAAAAGGAATGCAGCAAGTCAAGTTGCAAGAGGCATTCACCCATGGCAGAATAGTGACCACCAACGAGAAAAAGCGTTAAAACAGGTGATGGAAGGGAAGCACCCGTGGCAAAACTCAGAAAACGCTAAACAGAAAAATTTAAAAAGAATTGAAGAGAACAGGCACAATTTAGTAGGTGGAGCCGTAACGAAAAAACAATTAAAAGATGGTACGCATCCGTCTAAAATAATGAAAACATGTGAGCATTGCTCCATGACAGTAAGTAGTCCGATGTATAGTAGATGGCACGGCGTTCGTTGTAAGAATAGGAATATTACATGAGTATAGACATTTTAGACGTTGCAGATTGTGACGTAATTTATCTTTCATATGATGAACCATCTAAGGAAGAATTTTGGCTTAAGATAAAAAATATGTGCCCATGGGCCAAGAGGGTTGATGGTGTGAAGGGTTCTGACGCTGCCCACAAAGCAGCAGGAGAAGCTAGCGACACCGAACGTTTTTTCGTAATAGATGGGGATAACTTGCCACATGAGGAGTTTTTTAATGTCCAATTGGACTTCACTGATTTGGACCCTTCGTATAAACTAGCACAATTTAGGTGGAAGGCCATTAATCATATCAATGGTCTCCGTTATGGAAATGGAGGAATATCGTCATGGACAAAATCATATGTTTCAACTATGCAAACCCACGAAAACACTGATGGAAGTGATTCAACATCGGTAGACTTCTGTATGGATTCTACCAATAGTCTATACTGGGCTTTGTGGAACTGCTACTCTACTACATATCCTAACTATACTCCCTTTCAGGCGTGGAGAGCAGGATTTCGTGAAGGCGTCAAGATGGTGCTGGATCGTGGTGCAAAGCCTAGTATAGATGATTTTAAGGAGCGAGTAGCATCACGCAATCTGAACAATCTCACTATTTGGCACAATGTTGGTGCCGATGTGGAGAATGGTATCTGGGCTATTTACGGTGCAAGATTAGGTACATGGATGACTATGCTCACTGACTGGGATTATCGTGAAGTATCCGACTTTGATACTTTTCACAATCTTTGGGAATCTCACAAAGACAAGCATCCAACCATCGCTGCGGAAATAGTAGGAGATATCTTAGCAGATAAGTTAGGTCTACCAATGTGCATGTTTTTAGAAGAACAAAGCAAGTTCTTCAAGCGTCACTACAACGCAGACAAATACAACGTGGGTCCATTGGTAAAAGAGATGGATGTCATTAGAAAGATAGAAGGCTGGTGAAAACTACAGCGATTTACAGTTACTGCCATGATATCTGGTATAGTTAGATTTATTCCTACCGTTCTTGCCGCAGTGTGGACATGTCCACACCATTTTACCGAAATGTGTACCGTTTTCTAAATTTTTTCTGTGCATATCACGCTGAACATTTCCGCCAAGAAAAGGATGAGTTCCGTTTTGACTTCGTATCAGATTGTTTTTTGTCTGCATACCACTTTGAAAAACGTGCGTCCCATTTTCAAGTTGTTGTTTATTGCGTTTTGATGCTAGTTCTGATAGTACGTTTGCTGACATTTTTAGGCGTGGTGCTATGAGAAAACATGCACCATAATCTTTTTGGGCATAATGAATATCATAATGTTCTTGAATTGGAATGGCAATCAGATTGTCCGGGAGATTGTTGGTATGATCACCATCAATATGATGAATGTCGTATCGTCGCCCGTTTTCATCTTTTGGGATAGGACCATGGTGTTGTTTATAAATTTTCCGATAGTTATTGCCAGTGTAAATAGTCATGCTGATGCTCCTTAATAGCGTTAGAGTGAGTGGGAATGTCTGTTCCGCGACTCACAGCTATTTATCATCAGAAAAGAAGCCCATGCAAGAATCCGAAGTTGACAGAATTAAACGCATACGTGATTATATAGACGTTGACTCTACTAAGACTTTCTGTTTAGCAAAATGGATGCATACGACTATCTACTTGCAGACAGGGGAAACGCATTCATGCTATCACCCGGCTCCTCACAAGATTCCATTGAGTGAACTAAAAGATAATCCATCGGCTCTCCACAATACAACTGAAAAGAAGTTAGAGCGTCAGCAGATGCTCAATGGAGAAAAGCCAAAAGGGTGTCAATACTGCTGGAACGTGGAAGCAATGGGTAAGGATTATATCTCTGACCGACACATTCGCAACAGTTCTATCTTCACAGAAGAACGTTACGAACAGACAGCAAAGGGTGCTTGGAATCAGAATATCAATCCGGAATACTTGGAAATAAACTTTGGCAACGAATGCAATTTCAAATGCGGATACTGTCATCCAAAATACTCAACTCGCTACTTCAAAGAGATTGAAGATTTTGGTCCGGTAACAAGTGTCAAGAACCATCGCTGCGATATTGACTGGATGAAACTTTATCAACGTGAAGAAGAAAACCCATATGTTGATGCATTCTGGGAATGGTGGCCTGAACTGAGACAAACATTAAACATCATGCGTGTCACAGGCGGAGAACCAACTCTTCACAAGTCTACATGGCAACTGCTAGACAAGATTGATGAAGACCCAATGCCATGGTTGGAACTAAACATTAACTCAAACCTAGGCACGAAGAATATTCTGATTGATCGCCTTGCAACCAAAGTCCGAAAGCTACAGGATGAAGGTAAAATCAGAGCATTCAAGCTGTTCACTTCAATGGATACATGGGGAGAACGTGCGGAGTATATTCGCACTGGACTAGACCTAGATGTGTGGGAAAAGAACTTCCACACCTATGTAAGCAAGGCACAGTCTCCTATCACATTCATGATCACATTTAATATTTTCAGTGTGACAAGCTTCAAGAGTCTTCTAGAGAAGTTTCTTGAATGGCGTAAGCAGTATGGATGGGATGAAGAGCGCAAGCAGCACATCATTCGTTTTGACACTCCATATCTTCGTGATCCGATTCAGTATGACATGAACATTCTTCCCAAGGATGAGTTCATGCCATATATGTGCGAGTCATTGAAGTTTATGGAAGACAACCTTGATGATGACCGCGCCGATGCTTTCTCTACTATCGAGTATGAAAAGTTCAAAAGAGTTGTTGACTATATGGCGGAAACGGTGTATAGCGATCAGAAGCTCATTGAAGGACGTAGAGATTTCTACAACTGGTTCAATGAGATTGATGATCGTCGTGAGACGGACTTGTTAACCGTGTACCCTGAGATGTTGGATTTCTACCGCTTATGTCAAGAAGTGAACCTAATGAATCCCATGTAACAAGGGATAATCTGCGTCTATATGTCCATGATGATGCCAGCCGCACGGTGCGGAAGCAATGGTTTTATAACATCTCCAAAGAGCATCAAGCCATTGCTCCAACTGACAGTCGTAGTGTATATATGCATTGGGTTAAGTGGAACGCAGATATGGCATCAAAATACAATGCGACATACAACAACTGGGATGACTATTACGAGTTCACCGATGAACGCGACATGATTTTGTTTCTGTTGAGGTGGTCATGACTAAAACTATTTCAGGGCAAGAAATGCTTTCCCGTCTGTTGAAGAATGTGACGCTTGACATTTATAGACCAGTAGAGCTACAAAACAATCATTTTATGCTCTATCGTAAGAGGGTGCAACGCAAGACAGGTGGCCACAAGAACAAGTGGGTTATTGCTGTTAAATTTAGCATTGATTTTACTGAGGTACTAAATGATGCACTGGCAATCATGAAATCGTTTGGTGGAGAAGACTATGGGCATCGTTCTATGATATTCAAACGATATGCTGATGCTGAAAAGGCTTGGGTCTATTTGACATTGAGGTGGTCATAATGTATTACTACAAAGTCCCGAAGGATCATAATCAGCAACCTGAATGGTTCCGTAATAGGTTCGACAAGATTATTAATACGGAGGGGGTTTTTTACCGTGCATGGGTATGTCATTGGAACGATACGTATGATCAAAAGATCACGATTCGGGAAGGTCAAGTACACATTGTTTTTGATCGTGAAGAAGATTATGTTTGGTTTATCTTGAGGGAAACATGACTGATATTAAGTTTGATATTATAAAGACAACAGTGACTGCTAAAACTAGAAAACTGAATGCTGCATGGCATATAGTTTCACCAGAAAGGATCAAGCCAAAGTTTCGCTACGAACGTGGCAATCCAGCGTGGCATTGGTCGCGCTGGACCGATGATCTTGGTATCATTCTTGACAAGAATCAGTGGGTAGAAGAACGAGACGGAGGATGGTATTCTGAGATTGATCCACAGGACTATTACGTAATACGTGAATGGTGCGAACAGAACTTAAAACAGGGCGATTGGTATACGGGAGTATACTATGTCTTTCTCAAGAATGAGAAGGATGTTTCTTGGTTTATGTTGAGGTGGTCGTGAGTATTGATATTGAAGTCCCCTTAAAAGTGTTAGTAGAAGCTGGCGACTGGTTAGATGAAAAGATGCCAAACCCACCGTTGCCGGAACCACAACGATGGACTGTTGGAAGTAGTATAGACGGTAGAGAAGGCATACGGTTTCAGAGCGAAGAAGATGCAATATGGTTTAAGTTGAGGTGGGGATAACTAATGGCTTTTTACTGGGATAAAGATATTGACCGTTCTATGAGAGTGAGATGGACTTGGGTGAAACGCAGAGTTTTATGGCTCTTTACCAGATGCAATCGTAGTAACAAGTTGTTGTTCCTAAGAACAGCCTACAAAGGGATACGTAGCACTGATTACGGGTATATTGGCAATATATGGCTCTCTCAAAAAGAATACATGCTGAAAGTTTTACGAGATGAATAATCCTATAAAAGAATTAAAAACGCGATGGACAGGATGGCGTGAAAAACGCTTTCTAGAAACTCATGGCTGTAAAACTTGGCGTGAATATGAGCGCAGATATGACTCTGATATTGGCCCAATGGCTCGTTGGGCACACACATACTATCACGGTTATAAGTTCATATGGTCAGTACCTGATAAACACTATATCTACTATAGCTTTACACAACTGCGTCCTAGCACTGCTAATCATGCATTAAACGTTCCGCGTATTACAAATACTGCCTTTAATTTTGATGTCATAGACCAAATGGCAGACTGGTGCGAACAGAATTGTCAAGGTAAGTGGAGAAACGATTGGCTTCGTGGGCTGTGGGATAACCAAGATAACTTTGAGTTTAATGAAATCGGCGGCGGCGATGTAATGTTTTTCGCCTTCAAGGAAGAGTCTGACTATACGTGGTTTAGTCTAAGATGGAGTTAACAAAAGTAGAACTGTTTGATCCGGATGCTACCACTCTAGAGTTGATTTTTTGGGCTAAAAAACATTGTGTCAGTTATAGTCGGTACAGAGAAACAGATATGTCTGATGTCAGCCTGTCAATAGACATAATCTATGAGTTTTGGTTCGGTGATCCAAAAGATGCCACTCTGTTTACGTTGAGGTGGTCATGAACATTCCGACTAGTATTTCTGATGATTTAATGTTTGTTTTTGGTGGTAGGGCGTTAAACGAAGACATCAAATGGAAAAGCAATCCATTGTCAATGTATATCAATTCCATGATCTGCAAGAATACGAAGAGTTTGTTGAAGGTATATTGCGGGGTCCAGAATGAATATCCGCTTCCGTAGCCCACCAAGCGCTTCAATTTCATCCTCTGTCAGCGCGCGCCATTCTTCATTAAATTCATCAAGTGTCATCTTAGTCTCCTATCACGTATTTATGATGGGGGACTAAGATGCTGATTTTTATGACTTACACACCTAAGTAGATTAGCGCGAAATTTTATGAAAAACTTTTTTGATCCGGTAGTCATTCAGGATTGGATGCCCATGAAGCCAAAGTGGTTCCATCGTACTGTAAGCGGAAAGATTGTCTACCCGTTTAAACCATCATATTGTAGGGTAGTGCGGAAATATCAACACGCACAGTACGAGATTGTCATTGAATGGGGTGACATATTTGATGTGATTCGGGAATCGTAATAAAACATTGGCACTCCCTTTTATCGTGCTATATAATATAGTCTTATAAGGGAAAGTTAATGGATTTAGATAAAGATTACCTGTTAAACGAAAGCAAAGAGTTCTGCATGTTTCCATGGCTTCACTTAAACGTGACGCCTAAAGGTGATATCTATCCTTGCTGTTCAAACAACTATACTGAACCATTTGGTAATACCAAAGAGACTTCCCTCAAAGAAGCATTCAATAATGAGAAGATGAAGGCGCTTCGCCTTGATATGCTTAATGGTCGCAAATCTAAGATTTGCGACTTTTGCTATAAGCATGAGGAAGCTGGACCACACTCATTCAGAAACTACAGTAAAGAGCAGTTTGCATCACGGTTTGACGAAATCGTTCCGACCACTCTGGATGATGGCACCGTGCCTGATTTTAAGATGCACTATTTTGACATTCGTTTCTCCAACATATGTAACTTTAAATGCAGAACCTGTGGCTCAGAGTTTAGCTCACAGTGGGGTGCAGAGATGCAGAAGAACTATGACCCAAATCATCCTATTGTTATTCATGCTGATCCCAAGGGTAATCTACTGCAAGAAGCACTTGATCAAGTGGAAAATATTGACCTTGCATATTTTGCAGGCGGCGAACCACTGATCACCGACGAGCATTATACGATGCTTGAGGAAATGATTCGCAAAGGTCGCACCGATATCACATTAAGATACAACACAAACGCAAGCAATATCAAGTATAAAAAGCATGATGTCCTTGAACTGTGGAAACACTTTAAGAGAGTGGAACTATCTTGCTCAATAGATCATTATGGCGAACGTGCAGAATGGTTGCGCAAGGGAACTGATTGGGGTAAAGTAGAGGAAAACCTCCTCATTTTTCGTGACCTTGAGCAGGTAGTATTTCAAATGAACACGGTGTTTAGCATTTTTAACTATAGCACCATTGGTGAGTTTTATCAATACCTAAAGGACAAGGGAATAGTTCGTAGAGAAGATTGGTATCACTCACTCTATCTTGCAGTTCATCCTAACTATTACTGTGCCAAATCATTACCTCGTGAACTTAAGGATGAAGCCGCCAAGAAAGCATTGGCATGGGCAACAGCCAACGAAGGTGATGGAACATCATTGTCAAGACTTATTACCGATGCTGTCAACTTTGCATCAGACAGTGATGATTGGGCTAAAGTAAAGGAAACGTTCCTACAGCACACTCGTTCTATAGATAGAATCAGAGACGAAAACTTTTGGTCTGTCTTCCCTGAACTAAGTAAACTGAGAGATTTGGAGAAATGATATGGGAATATTAATAGAAGAATACAATGTATCTGATTTGCCAGTTCTTGAAGAAGAATTACAGGCGGCAGTATCGGTCCATAACAAATACTGTGCAATTGTAAAAGAAATTGATGGTCAGGACAATCCAGATACAGATGAACGAGCAGCCGCACTTAAAAGTGTAATAGCATCGGCTAATGCCATTCAGCGTCTTCGTGACAAAATTAAAATCTTAAAAGATGCAAAGGACAATCGCACTTTGATTGATCGTTTGCAACAAATTACCGAAAAGAATGATTGCTTGCGTGTGCGTTTTTATGATTGGCTGGCAACAAAACTAGAACATCTGGCAGCACGTATTCGCAATCATGCCATGAAGATTAGCACACCGTGTGTAGTTAAGCTTCCAACGAGCAAAACAACAGATGATAACAGCTTCTTAAAAAAATCTAAAAAACTTCGTGACGAGTTGACTGTTATGGCAAAAGAACATGCAAAGAAAGAAGCAGAATATAAACAGTTACTGAGTGAAATTCAAAAGTTGAAACAGGGAAAGTAATATGACATTTGATATTAATGAAGCAATGGATAAAGAGATTAACGCTATTCTTGACAAGTATATGTTTGAGCCTCTAACTCAGGAAACATGTGATGCGGTAATGAGTGATATTATCAGATCATTTGGCAGTGATGCTGCTGCACAAGTAACTCTTGATGATGAAGACAACAGCATTGAAATCAAGATTAAGAATATTCTCAATAATATTGTAACTTATAAAAGAGTTTCGGAAACAGAAGAAGCAAATGGCTGATAAAAACGTAGTTGAGAATCTGGTATGCAACGGTAAGCACTTTTGTGTTCTGCCATGGGTGCACTTTCATGCATGGCCTGATTCAAGAGTAATGCCTTGCTGTGTTGCTGATAGTAATATGCCAGTGGCACAGATTGATCCAGATCAGTCTATCATTGAAATGATGAACAGTGATCGTTACAATGAGATTCGTAAGGCAATGCTTAATGATGAGGAAGTTCCAGAGTGTAAGCGTTGCTTTGACTTGGAACTTATGGGCACATGGACGATGAGACAGTCTCATAATCGTCGCAGAGGTCTTGACTACGTTAACTATATTGCAGAAAACACAAACGAAGATGGTTCGCTATCTGAGTTTGAAATGAAGTATATGGATATTCGGTTCAGTAACCTCTGTAACATGAAGTGCCGCTCATGTGGTCCATCATGCTCATCACAGTGGGCACAAGAGTTTCTGGACAAGCGTGGCAAGGAAATGTGGGATGAATATTTCCCCGGTCAGAAAGTAGTTGTTAATAATAACGAAGACCAACAGTTCATGGTCAAGTTAAAGCCATATCTTGCTGATGTTACGGAAGTATATTTTGCTGGTGGTGAAATCATTATTACACCAGAACACTATGAATGTCTTGATTATTGGATTGAATCGGGTCAAGCAGATAGTATTGAGTTAAACTATACTACAAACTTCTCTACGCTACATGGCTATAAGAACAAAGACTTGATTGAATACTGGAAGAAGTTCAAGAACATTCAGGTATGGGCATCACTTGATGCTCATGGTGCTCTTGCTGAATGTATGCGTAAAGGAACTGACTGGGACCGCACTATCAAGAATATGAAGAAGTTGAAGGAAGAACTGCCACACGTTCAGTTTCAGATTACACCTACTATTTCCATATGGAACATCTTTCACTTTGCAGACTTTTTTGATTATATGATTGACAATGGTTTTATTGATACCAAGACCAGTCCTAGATTTAATCTGGCTACTAATCCATGGTATGCAAATATCATGATTCTGCCAAACCACGTAAAGCGTAGGCTCACTGAACTTTACCGTGTGTATCAGGAAAAGTATAAGGACAATGTAGACATCTTTAACGGCTTCAAGATGATCATCTATAACCTCAACGTAGGTGATGAGAACAAGGGCGGCATTTTGGAGTTCAAGCAGTTCAATGATGAGTTGGATCAGTTTCGTAACGAGAAGTTTGAAGACATTGTACCAGAGATTAAAGAAGTCTATGAATGGGCAGCAAGTTAATGTCTGACATGTTATATTTCTTGAAGAAGTTATATAATCTCAAAAAGCTGGAGCAGCTTGATTTTCATCCTAATGCTAATGATTACAAGTCATATGGTTTCATTTCGGGATATAAAGGCTTTTTCGGTGAACCAACTTACAGTGAACGATGGATTTATAACCGAGTATTCAGATGGACCACCAATAACAACTGTTGTTATACTGTAGTCATTGAACCTAAAGTCAAAAACAGCATGATCGGTGTAGTAGAAGATTACGATACCACTTTAAAAGAACTAAAGAAATATATAGAAGAGACATTATGAGAGAACTTATTGCCATTGAAGCACCAGAACCATATCTTGCGATCACATGGCAAGTCTCTAACTTCTGTAACTTCCGATGCAGTTATTGCAACCCCGGCAACTGGGGTGGCACAAGCCCAAACAATGGCAATCTAGATATCTATCTTGCCAACCTAGAGACAATCATCAACAAATACAAGGAAAAGGGTTACAAAAACTTCAAGTTCTTTTTCTCTGGTGGTGAGCCTACAGCATGGCGTAACTTTATTCCCATCTGTGAATGGATTTACAAGGAACTTCCATTTGCTACTTTGGCCGTGAATACGAATCTTTCTCGCCCACTGGCATGGTGGGAAAAACATGCCTATCTGTTTGATGACATCGTTGCGTCCTTTCATGTAGAGTTCACTAACAAGGAACGCTACAAGGAGAATTCCATTTATCTATGCGAAAAGGTAAACTACCTTTCTACTAAGATGCTCATGCACGAGGAACGATTCTGGGAAATCGTAGAGTATGCAGAAGAATTAAAAAAGGTAATGCCTAACTATTTCTTAGAATGGACACCACTTTTTGATGAACTCAGTATTAATGCAAGCCCATGGGAATATAAAGACCAAAAGAAGTCTGACTTTCTAAAACAGCACAATATTGAAATCCAACAGACAAAACCAAAGCCAAATAAACGCACACATAGAACTGTCAGTTATAATCGTTATCGTGGAGATAACGAATCATTCTCTTATCCCACCAACTCAAATGACATTATTGTGAATGGTCAGAACTTTTTTAAACATTGGAAGTGTCAAGTAGGAGACGCCATTTTTATTAATCCTGTGGGAGAGATTAGTCTGGCAAGTTGTGGACAAGGAGACCGCGTTGGTCATATATTGGAAGATGTAAGCAAAGTGGGTCCACAAGAAATCACATGCTTTAAAGATCATTGCCACTGTGGCACAGATATTATCATACCTAAATATAAGGTCGATAAATAATGGCATGGAAAAAATCAAAGTTGTTTATAGCTGGATAGGCCCAAGAGGTCCTATTTGGAATACCGAGTTACCAAATGTATTAAGCCTTGCAGGAGTGGCTGAGGGTGTTAAAGAAATCAGTTCTCTAAAATGGTGGGGAGATGATGCATGGACAAGAATGTTCCGTTATGCTCAAGATGATTATGAAATCTATCCAGCCGTCTCCATCGCCAATAATGATACCAGACCATTTGTTATACCGTTCACGCTAGTATGGCGCATACAGTTTGAACATTATTTTCTAGGCAATACTGGAATATTGGAGTTTGCTCATATTCCATGGCATTTGGTTGAAAGAGTAAGAAATGCCAATGGTTACATTCTGATTAATCATTTTGCCGAGGCATTTATTCAAGATAATCACATTACTGCAATGCATGGTTACTTTAAAGATATTCACAATATTCCTCTGCATAAGATATTATATTTGACAGGCTGTATTAATGGGCAGGAAATATACGACAGTTACTGTTCTAGAAACAATATACCAAATACACCAGAACATCGTCTGACTATAGTTCCATATGCATCTGCAATGCATGTGTTCAGCACAGAATATTCTGAAAACAATGAGGAACCAGAGTATAATACTGACACTGTTCCTGAGAAGCTGTTTCTAATGTGGAATAGAAGATTTCGCCAGCATCGTGTTGAGATGGCATTAAATCTGGAAAAGAATAATCTGATTGACCGAAGCCTAATAAGCTTTAGTGGACATGACATTGAAACACCATCTATTAAGTTCCATCATAGGGTTGATCAGACGTTACTGGATAACCAGTACGGAATCAAGATAGACGATATTAACAGGTTTCAGTCTAGGCTTCCATTAATACTTGATAACGAAACTGATATTAATAGAATGTGTGAAGATCGTGCAAATGCATCTCGCCCATACTATCAAAGCAGTCTTGTTAGTATTGTAACAGAAACAAACTTCTATGAAGCAGAAGTAACATTAACCGAAAAGTCATTTAAACCAGCAAAAGAAAAGCATCCATTTATCACAGTGGGTGTTAATGGCGCTCTTAGAGGATTGCAAGATTTGGGGTTTAAAACGTTCTCAGAGTTCTGGGATGAAAGCTATGACACCTGCCATGATCCACATGAAAGAATGCGCAGACTTGCTGCTGTGACGGCTCAGATTGGGCAATGGACGCCAGAACAGATTATTGACTTTAGACGCAGAGTGAAGCCCATCTTAGAGCATAACTATCATCTGGTAAAGAATGCAAGTCCAAAGTTAATCGTAGATAAAATGACAAACATATTCAGAAAGAATATACCATGACTAAAAAAGTATTAGTCTGTGGTGCAGGCGGATTTATTGGTTCACATTTGGCTGCAAGTCTCAAGGCACAGGGACACAAAGTAATAGGAGTTGATTTAAAACATCCACTTTATTCTGAAACATCGTGTGACAATTTTCACATTATAGACTTACGTGACATTAACAGTGTTAATACAATCTTTAGATTATATCAGTTTGATGAAGTCTACCAGCTTGCCGCAGATATGGGTGGAGCAGGATACATCTTTACAGGCGAACATGATGCTGATATTATGCACAACTCTGTAAGTATTAATCTGAACATCCTTGATGCAATGAAAGAACACTGTGTTAAGAAAGTTTTTTATTCTTCGTCTGCATGTATCTATCCGGAACATAATCAGATTGATCCTAATAATCCTCTACTATCTGAAGACAGCGCATATCCTGCCAATCCAGATTCTGAATATGGATGGGAGAAACTATTCAGTGAACGCCTGTATATGACATATGCAAAGAACTATAATATAGACGTTCGTATCGCAAGATTTCACAATATATTTGGTCCTCAAGGATCATGGAATAACGGTAAGGAAAAGGCACCAGCCGCATTATGTCGTAAGGTCGCATTGTGCGACCACAATGGCGAGATTGAAGTATGGGGACCGGGAACACAAACAAGATCGTTTCTGTACATCGATGAGTGCATTGAGGGCATTCATCGCATCATGGACGGAGAATATGACAAGCCATTAAACCTAGGCTCCGAACGCATGATTAGTATAAATGATCTTGTCATGCTGATTGCAAGTCTCACTAATAAGTCAGTCACAGTCAAGAATATAGACGGTCCTGTAGGAGTGATGGGACGCAACTCTGATAATAAGCTTATTCAAGAAGTATTGGGATGGAGTCCTGACGAAGATTTAGAAACAGGTTTGATCAAAACCTATCAATGGATTTCACAACAAATAGTACAGGGGAACGAAGATCAATGAACGTATATATTGTTCACCATTTGTATCATGCCAATAACTATCAATGGGAACAGGAAATAAATGAAATCAAAGAACTCAACCCAGACAGAATTCTTTGTTTGTGTTTGGAAGAATATGACTTTAGATTTATTTTCAAACACTTCTTTAATAATATACAACCATGGTTAGAAGAAAATAATAAAACCGTAACTGTGCTAGTTCCAAATCCAAATAACTTGCAAATTACTCCAAATATCGTAACAGAATCTACCTCTGGTATCTATATATTCTTTGTTGATTTACTGTACAAGGGCATATCAGCACCTGACACACTGAATACTCATCTTAAAGCGGATAAAGTATTCACTAGTTATAATAACAATCCAAAGTATGAAAGAGCATTACTGGTTGATGAGCTAGTAAAAAGAAGCCTCCTTCAACATGGGATTGTGACCTTTATATATCCCGAGAGAGTATCATTTTCAATGAAAAGTGAACCGTTTCTGGGATGGAAATATCACGATGGTTCACGATTGTTGGATGAGCAAGATTTTGAGTTGAATTCCAAACCAGAGTTTAACGCCGGTTCCATTCCCGCAAGCTTTACCAGAGGATTTATTGATCTAGTATCTGAAAGTCATGTTGAACCAGAAGAGTTCTTTCTAACTGAGAAAACAATAAAAAGTATCGCACAGTTGAAGCCGTTTATCGCTCTATGTAGTGCTGGTTACCACACAGACTACTTGGCAAACATGTACGGTCTGGAACTGTATGATGAACTGTTTGATTATAGTTTTGACACGATGCCGAACGTAAAGGATAGAATCAATGGGTTAGTAGACAACATTGAACGCATAGTCCAGATATACAATAATGATTATCGTGATCAAATGCATGAAACCTTGTTACCAAAAATGATACGTAATAGACAGCGCATGATTGACTTTGGTTTGAACAAAGACAAGATGGTACCAACATCTCTTAAGTTCCTCACTGATGGAACCGATTATACGATGCATGGTCATGTTAAAAAACTAACAGAATATACATTGCAGTACTACAGAAAAATGGGATGGATGAAATAGTGTCTATTGTCAATACCATATATTATTATAGTAGTACTGGTCCAGAACTTCGTCCAAACAGTTCTCTATTCTATATAAGAGACTTTAACGACACTGATTATTGGTATATTGATTTCCACCATGGGGAATATTTGAATCAATCTATAGCACGTATGGACAAGACTGCCATAGAAGACATGCGTAATGGTAGAATAACACTGTGTTTAAATAATTCACATGAAGCGTTTCATGATGTTGTAGACAGCATATATCAGCATTATGTCATAGGATTGGGAATACCACCAAAGCATATAGTATTACTCAGTGAATCGGCAATTATTGATCAGGAAGTCAAGAGAGTTGCCTCGCTATACAATCAGGACACGATCAATGTGGAATGGCTGAGAATGTTTGAATACAATCTTAAACAGACACAGCACCAACAGTTGGCTACTCTTGAAGACAAACACTATGAGAAAAAGTTTCTCAATCTCAATAGACGATGGAGAGAACATCGCATAATGTTTGTGGCATTGTTGCAGCTACATGGATTATTAAATCAGGGATTTGTGAGTTTGGCTGCTGGTGTGGACGGCGCATCATGGGAAAGAGCAGCAGATTCCTTTCTATGGTGTATAAACGATGAAGAACTATTAAACACGCTTTATACTAGACGTGAAGAATATGAAAGCCTTCCGCCCATGTATTTGGACACAAAAGACCTGCACATCAATCAGGCAACAATGACAGATTCAACCGATTATTACTATGCAAATAGCTATTTCAGCATTGTATCTGAGACAAACTTTTTCAAGCACAGAGGAGAAGGTGTGTTTGTATCGGAGAAGATATTCAAGCCCATACTGAAAAAGCATCCGTTCATTGTTATTACTCGTCCTCATACACTAAGAGCATTGCGTAGTATTGGTTATAAAACCTTTGATGACATCATTGATGAAAGCTATGACACGGAAGAAAATGACGATAAGCGTCTCATGATGATACTGAATGAAACAAAACGATTATGCGAGTTAAATCAAGACCAATTATCTGATTTTCTAAGTAAGGCAAGAGAAATATGCGAGTTCAACTACAACGCACTCATGAACCAAACCAATTTTATCACTAAGCTGATTTGAGTATTAAATAACGCGGCGCATTATACCATGGTATAATGGAATATCAGATAAAATTTATTACACACCAACAGGGACTATAAATATTTTCATGAAAAAAGTAGCAATGATCGGATGCGGCAAACTCGGGCAAGACTGTGCCGAAGTTATGTCAGAACACTATGATGTAGTTGGATATGATGTTGAACCAAGAACTCCATTATTCCCAATGTGCAATACCATTCAGGATGCAGTAGCAGATAGAGATATTATCTTTATTGCTGCTCCTACTCCACATGATCCTATCTATGGTGGAGAAACTCCAACAAGTCATCTTCCTAATAAGGACTTTGATTACACTATCGTAACTGATATTCTCAAAGAAGTTAATAAATGGGTAAGCCAAGACCAGTTGGTAGTGCTCATTAGCACAGTGCTTCCGGGAACAGTTCGTAGTCAATTACGTCCTTGCATCACTAATGCACGGTTTATTTACAATCCATATCTTATTGCAATGGGAACAATCAAGTGGGATATGGTTAATCCAGAAATGGTCATTATTGGTACAGAGGATGGCTCTATTACTGGTGATGCTGCTGAGTTGATTGATTTCTACAAGGTATTCATGCAGAATGATCCACGTTATGAAGTTGGTACATGGGATGAAGCAGAATCCATTAAGATTTTCTACAACACTTTTATTTCAGCAAAGGTTGGTATCGTTAACATGATTCAGGACGTTGCCGAAAAGAATGGCAATATTGACGTTGATGTGGTAACAGGCGCTCTTGCAAGATCAAACTATCGCATCACAGGTCCAGCATATATGATGGCTGGAATGGGTGATGGTGGGGCATGTCATCCACGTGACAATATTGCTCTGCGTTATATGGCAGAAAATCTTGGTCTTGGATATGACCTTTTTGACGCTATTATGCGAGCACGTGAAGTGCAGGCTGAAAACATGGCCAAGAAGTGTCTTGAGTATGGCAATAATGTAACCATCGTCGGTAAGGCATATAAGCCCGGAGTGCACTATACGAATGGTTCTTCTTCAATGTTGGTCGGATATTATGTTGAACAGCATGGTGGAAATGTAAACTACTATGACATTCATACTGGTGATACCGATCTTGCTGCTGATACGACTGATGTTTATTTAATCGGATATTGGGAACATTATGTTGCTGATCTAAAGTTTCCCGATCGCTGCACGGTAGTTGATCCTTGGAGACGTATTAATACATATCAACATAGTGGACCAATTGTCCACTATGGCAACACACGCCAAAAAAAAGATTTGAGCCACACCCTGAAGCAGGACAGTGGACTCTAACACAAATACTTGAAAACTGGAATGATTTGATTCCTTTTAAAGACACTATGCATCCCATATATGCTGGGCTGCATAGTGATCACAGTATTATTCACAGAGATTTCTTTACCGTAGTTAACGATATACGATTAGCTTATTCAGAAGGCAAAACAAACATCATGTTTGATTGCCTGTCTGAATCATTTTGGTACGATGTTATCTCTAGAGTTCATTCAATAGTTAAGTACGTAAAAGACAGTGTTCCTAATGCTCAGTTCTTTTTCCTGACTGGTGATCTTAAGGGTGAGCAAGCCTATAATACGTTCTTGGAAATGAACCACGAAGAATCATTACTCAAAATAGCATCAATGTCTTATTTTGAAGCGATGTTTAAGTCATCCTATGGAATCCACACGCCTCATGAATATGTACCGGGTCTGAGGGATAAAAAGTTTCTTTGCTTTAATAAAGTTCATCGTCAACATAGAATAGAACTACTAGAGGAAATGTTTAAGGCAGGACTTGTTGATCAGGCTTACTATTCATTTCAAGGAAGCGAGCCATCTTTTATTGACAATATTATTGAATACAAGGACAACTTTCCATACTGTGTGCAGAATATAAACAGGCTACCATTAAAACTGAATATTAATAGCTATGATGAGAATCCAGTGGACATCACACCAGATGATTGGTCGTATTTCAGCAATTCTTATTTCTCGGTAGTAACTGAAACCATGTATAGGTATTATCCAGATGGTCAAATAATATCTCCGGGTTGTTTCTTCTCTGAGAAGATATTCAAGCCGCTGGCAATGAAACATCCATTCATTGTGGTTGGAACTGTAGGCTTTCTCGCTACATTGCGCTCCCGAGGATACAAAACCTTTGCTCCTTATATTGATGAATCATATGATCTGATCACTGACCCTAGAGAAAGAATGGATGCGATAGTAAATGAAATAAAACGATTGTGCAGCCTTTCTGACGATGAGATGATTCAGTGGACACACAATATTAAACCCATAGTAGAACACAATGCTGATATACTGAACAATCAGACTGATTTTACCGTAACAAAAGACCTTATTAAATATTTCACTGTCAGCGATGCTCTAAATATGTCTGAATAAGGAACCTAAGTTGACAAGAGAAAGACCTACACAGGATATATCCGATTTGCGCCATCAGGCTATGATGGACGCTATTGCGCCATATGCCAAGCCTGCGGTCGTCAATGAAAAAAACTTGACGCCGGTATATGTGGATTATAAAACGAGACAAACCAAAATGGTTCTTGTTCTATGTCCTGAATGGTCGCCATATATGCCTCCATTCTCTCTAGCTAAGCTATCTGGCATTGCCAAGGCGGCTGGATATGAAACTCATATTATGGATTTAAATGTCAAGGCATACAATGCTTATCGTAATGATTGGCATCCAAATAATAAACTTCCATTTAGGCTTTGGGACCCGAGTGCATCATGGCACTGGCTGGGTGAAACATATATGAACGACATCCATCCTGTTCTGGAACCTATTCTATCACAGGCCGTAGATGATATTATTGCAATGAATCCAGATGTTGTTGGATTCAGCGTCTACTATATTTCCGAAGAGCCTACAAAGTGGATGTGCAAAGAACTAAAGCGCCGTAAGCCAGACATTCTTATTGCTGTGGGTGGACCAAACGTTCATAAATCATGGTTTGAGATTCAGCCATATTATGACTATGTTGTTATTGGTGAAGGCGAGCAAAATCTATTGGTAATGTTGGATGAGATTGAAGAAGGATGGAGACCTACAGAAACACAAATCCTATCACAACCAGAAAATCAACGTATCAATATTAATAACCTTCCAATGCCCGACTATGAAAGTATTGATTTTAGTCATTATGAACTTCCCAATGGTATTAACTCTGAAATATCACGAGGATGTACTGCCAAGTGTTCTTTTTGTGAAGAGACACATTTCTGGAAATATCGTCAACGTCAGGCTGTAGATTTAATCACTGAAATAGAATGGCTCTATTATAATAAGGGCACAGATGTTATTTGGTTTATTGATTCTCTTATTAATGGTAACATAAAAGAACTTCGTGCATTTGCGCTAGCACTTAAAGCTAAAGACTTAAAGGTAAAGTTCACTGGGTATGCTCGCCATGATGAGAGAATGGATTTGGAATATCTACAGGACTTGGCGGACGGTGGATGTCTACGATTTAATTTTGGCACTGAATCAGGAAGCCAAAAGGTTCTTGATGATATGCACAAGGGAGTTACCATTGCTGAGATTGAGCAAAACTTCATTGACTGTAAGAAGGTAGGTATTGGGTGCGATACTAACTGGATTGTAGGATTCAGCACTGAGGACTTTCAAGATTATTCTGACACGATGACTCTACAATGGCGTATGCGTGATGCCATTGGTAATATGGGTCTTGGTGTAGGATTTGCTGTAGGACCAGAAACTATCGTAGGACAAAATCCCCACAAGTTCAATGTATCATGGCACAAATATCAGGGACATTGGATATCCAACGATTTAGCAAAGGGTGGCACACATGTCATGACTCGTGTCAAGTGCATTCACATATGGGCAGACTTTATTTCACACTGTAAAGACGGTGAGCCAATAACTTATCCTATTCGTTATGCACTGGCAAAAGATCATTATGATATTAAGTTAAATAACCCTGATTGCCAGAAAGAAATGTTCTATGAGAAATTTGATTATAATATTATTCCTCCCGTTGATCCTAGCAACCCTTTTGCTAATACCCTTGTTAATGAAATGTGGCCTTTCTTCCGAAACCTGTGGCGTGCACGAGGTGGATACGAAGCCGAAGTCAGATTTAATCCTGAAATAGACTTGAAAGAGTTCGGATCACAGTTTGGTCCCGGCATGTATAATGCTGTCTATAAGTTCAAGATTACTGATGAAGGATTATGGGAAGCAGACTTTGACATTAAGTTTGATCAGATTGACAATCCATTTGATGATCGTGCACCGCCTCCTGAGGGTCGTAAGGGACCATTTTATGCACAGGATTATTCGCGCATTCAGGCTAATACAGCTAAACGTGCACGAAAGCTTGCCAAGCCCGATTGGGATAAGGATGAAGGAAGATCAGGTCAAGATTTCGCTGATTTATTAAACGAAGAAGCGGCTCTCAATGCAACGATTGATTTCTCATTTGAGTTAAAATATAAGAATACTGGCGATTGGAGCAACTGGAAAGATTATATCGTAGAGGTATCATCCAATAAAAGAGACACCATTCCTGAAAAGAAAGTTGACAATGGTACAGAGTTTCAGTCACTAGTTAATAGAAGAAAGACGGCAAATTTACCATGACCAATATGCCAAAAGAAAAGATCGCCTTAATATCCGGATGTAGCCATTCTGCCGGATCAGAAATTGATGGAACAGAAGATAGCCACTACAACCGTGACAACGCATATGGTGCTGTACTAGCTAAGAAAATGGGCTATCGTCCACTTAATATTTCATTGAATGGTGCCACCAATTCTGGTATTGCTCGTAGCATTCTTAGTTGGTTTCATGAAGAATATAATCCCGATACAATGGACGTGTTTGTTATAATAGGATGGACTGAAAGCACACGCATGGAAGTTCCAGCAAAAAAACGAGCATGTTATTATAATGAGGGAAATTCTGCAAGTCCATGGTTTGATTCTTCAAGCAATAGTTTCTTTCGTATAAACTTTGGATGGCATGGTAATACAGACGATGAAAAGGAAATGATTCCTCCATATCATCAGTTCATGGCAGAAAATGAAACGATATTGGAAAACTGGTCAGCCACTGATGTATTAATGACACAGTATTATTTAAAGTCTTTGGGTATTGATTATGTCATGTGTGACACCATGCATATGTTTGCTCCGAATGAACATTTTACCAGTTACCTTGTCAACAAGATAGACAAGACCAGATATTACAATGTTGGTACAGATGAAAGTCAAGCATTCTACTGGAAATACAGACACATGGGATACACCAATGACAAGGCACAGTACTGGCATCATAGTGAGGAACCACATCGTCTGTATGCTGAAGAACTGTACAATTTTATAAAGGATAACAATAATGTTCAAGTGGATTAAAAAGATTATCAATAATATAAAACGTGATCGCGCATACAAAAAGCGCATCAAGGAACTTCGCAAGCGCGATCCATTCATCTATAAGTAATAGAATGTTTAACAGCAATCTTCCGTGGGATTTAGAACATCACCGTTATGTGATTTTGGGCGTTCCAAGATCAGGAACGCAGTTAACAGAAGCATTTGTTAATTACTCTCTTAGTAATAAATACAACGATGTGGTATCTCTGCAAGAAATCTTCACGGTTCAGGCTGGCCTAGTTCACACTATAGCATTGGAAAATGGTAAATTAAAGATTTACAATAAGCCAGCAGCAACCTTTAATACAATGTCAGACGTTGCCAAGGAACGGCTTGATATCATATCCAAAGCGAATATGTCTCAGGCTCTAACATGCAGAGTGTTTCTTGATGACAGAATGGCATCAATTGGATTTGCTGACGGAATAAATTATCTGACTAATCTTGGGTTTAAGTTTTTGTATGTTGAACGAAGCTTTGAGCACAAGGTAATCAGCGCCATGTTTGCGAAAAAGAGTTTTATCTTTAGCACATATCGTAATACCATGATGCTAAACGTAGATATTGATGAACTAAAGTCTTTCATCGTTTCTCGTTATCTGATAGAACAGCAACACAAAAAGATCATTGATTCAATGATCACTTATGATACTGTGGAGTATGATACTCTGATTGCTAAATCTGATAATCTGAGTGATGCTGAGCGAGAAAAGGCTTTTGGTATCTACAGGGAAAAGCAGTTATCAATTGATCCATATGATCAGATTGTCAATGCTGATGAAGTCAAGAAGGTCTTTGAGGATTTTTATCCAAAGTTAATAGAACTATCTAATCAACTGTTATAGACTTATACCATCGGTGAGCGTCAGGATTAATCTGTTCAAGTAATTGCTCAAATGATAATCCGGATATTAGAAACTTGTCTCTTTGAATGATTTGTTTTTTTATTTCGGAATAACCAACTGAGTCAATGTGTTGGTTTTCTGCTTTATACTTTCTTAGAATAGATAGCGTGTATTCTTTGCCACCTAAAGGAGACTTCTCAACTCTGGCTATGGCATTGTCAATGATATCGTTGAATATTTCCGATGGGTACTGCCTGATATCCAGCAAGTTCAAGAACGCATTTGGCACATACTGGTGATTGAAAAAGTCGGTTGTGGAATCAGTCGCTTCAAAAAAGCTAAGAAAGCGATCTATATCCATCAATACTGGGGCAGATAGAACGGATGTAACCCAAGTCTTTGGAACGTATTTTTTATATATTAGCCAGTTGTTCTTGACCGTTTCCCAGCTTGCTCCGTCTCTACAGTACTCAAACGTTTCTTCTACTCCATCTATACTGGCCCATAACGTAACATCAAACTTGGATAGTATTTCTGGTATTAGACGCCCCTTCCAGTATAACTTGGTCATATTCGTGTTATAGTATAGCTTTATGCTCTTTATGTAGGAGCAATATTCGGCATCATCATATAACTTTTCCATTTCGCCAATCACATCCCAATGCATTTTCATTATCATTGGTTCGCCGCCTGCCCAATAGATGGTATTAACCGTTTTGTTCCTCAGTCCAGTGATGATTTCTTCTCCCAAGCTGTTTTCATAGGCAATGTCAACTTTATGGATCGTTTCTTTACCCAATAGCTTATTGGAAATTTTTGCATATTTAGAACTATGATTGTGGTCACAGGTAGTGCAATGCAGATTACATGTCGTGGAACGATAGTCAAAAAAGGATGGCGGAACTTCCAATGATCCATCTTCTTTGGTCTGATCAACTAAATGCTGTATGGGAAACTGTTCATTAAGAGTTTGTCTAAGTGATTTTACGCCATTGTTTTCATGATCATAACAAAAGCTGCAGTCAGGTATTGGAATACCGGATATCATATCAAGTCTAGTTTTTTTGATATAATCTGAGTTCCAGTACTCATCGGTAGTTTTGTGCAACTCCGTTATACTTCTATTTGCGACACAGCAAAGCTTTCTTTCATATGTTGCGCTAACATGTGAATGTATAAAAGGATATGGGCATAAGGATTTATTCATTGAATAAATGTTTCGTTAAATATCATATGATATTTATCGGGTGATATGTTGTATGAACTATATTGGTATTAGTTGCGGATTCCATGATGCTGCCATAACTGTTGTGGATGATCATGGTGAAATCAAGTTTGCAGGGCACAGTGAGCGTTACAGTAAGAATAAACATGATGCCAATCTATGTCATGCATTGGTGGATGATGCTCTAAAATATACCAATGGTGAGTATGAACTTCACTACTATGAAAAGCCGTGGCTAAAAGCTATCAGGCAGTTCAAGGCTAAACAGCCGATTGGTCCTCTAAGCATTTCCAAGATCATGGGTCATGATATCTATGATCGGTTTGATTTTACTACCCTGAGTACTCACAGCCATCACCTGTCACATGCTGCTGCTGGATTTCAAACTAGCCCGTATGATAATGCTACGGTAGTCATCATTGATGCTATTGGTGAACTTGATACTATGTCTATATGGGATGCATCATATGACAAAAATGGACGAGCAGTATATAAACGTCTGTGGGGCAAGAAATATCCAGATTCAATAGGATTGATGTATTCTGCCATGACTGCCTATGTAGGATTGCGTCCATTAGATGAAGAGTATATCCTTATGGGAATGGCTGCATATGGTAATCCAATTCATGTTAACAAGCTTGAAGATTTGATAGAGGATAGATCAACCCTAGATTTTGCCGTTAATCTTCACACAGGATTACAAGACGAATATTTGGGTAAAGATGCGAATGAGATGGACATTGCAGCATCAACTCAGGTTCTCACTGAATCGTTGATTTCTACAGTCATGATTAAAGCTCGAATCTTTGCGAAGAGTCGCAATCTTGTGTTTGGCGGTGGCGTTGCATTGAACTGTTCTGCCAATCGTAAACTTGGTGCATTCTTTAATAACATATGGATCATGCCAAATCCCGGTGATGCAGGAAACTCTCTTGGTGCAGCCGCTCTTGGATATGGTAAAAGATTAGCATGGAAGGATGCATTCCTCGGTCATGAAATCAAAGGTGATTATCCTGTTGACAATATCGTAAAAGAGTTGTATACACACAAGATTGTAGGAGTAGCAAGTGGAAGAGCAGAGTTCGGACCAAGAGCATTGGGGAATCGTTCTCTACTTGCCGATCCTAGAGGACCAGAGATTAAGGACAAAGTAAATGAAATCAAGCGCAGACAAAAGTTCAGACCGTTTGCTCCAGTCATTTTGGAGGAGCATTTGTCTGACTATTTTGATATGCCTTACGGCTGGAATAACAGTAGGTATATGCAAGTCGTCGCTCCTTGTAGGCATCCTGACCTATTCCCTGCTATCGTTCATGCTGACGGGACTAGCCGTGTTCAGAGCGTTCCGAATGATGGATCAGGAATCAGAAGACTGCTAGAGCGTTGGTATGAGGAGACAGGTTGTCCTATGCTCCTCAACACATCATTAAACATTCGTGGCGAACCTATGGTAAATGGTCGCGCCGATGCGGATCGTTTCGAGTTGCTATACGGTGTCAAAGTTTGCTCTTAAATATAAATAGTTGTGAGTCGCGGGATTGCGCCCCCACTCACTCTAACGCTATTAAGGAGCATCAGCATATGATTATTTATTTGTACAAGAAAACCCATAACAAAACCGGATTGATGTATCTTGGTAAGACTACTAAAGACCCGTGTAGGTATATAAAATAAAGACAACTGGTTGGCGTTGAGTAAATATTGTTATGGCAATTAGAGATGTTTTTTATTACGGTAAAAAACCAAACGTTCACCCAAGAGAAAAGTTTGCAGAATCATTAGAGGATGCCAGAAGCCAGTCAACGACTGAACATTTCTGGATCATTAATGAGTTCTGTGACTATCGTGGGTTTGACTGGGACTTTGACTTTGAGTTCCTTCCCGATGAAGATGTGTGGGCGGAAGAACATAATAATGTGTGGCCAAGCCAACATCAAAAGGATTCTGGAACTTGGCTTTGCCCCAAAGAACATAGCGATGTCATCATATATCGCTCCGATGTTGATCCGGTAAAACGCAGAAACCTTAGCAACGATTGCTGGGTTGAACTTGACACCGTAGATCATACCAAGTTTGATTTCTCGTGGCACCCTGATCCATCTGACCCTCCTTATATCTATAAGTGGGGATGCAAATACTTCCCCGTACAGATTAAGTCTGTTTTAGAGTATCATGTTCCCGGTGCTGTGAACGTGAAGTATATGAACAACATTGTTGAACTATTACCCAATGATTGTTGGGTAGAAGTTCAGGAAGTTGATAAGTCAAGATTTGATATGTCTTGGCGTCCTGATCCTATGGACCCTCCCTTCATTTATATATGGGGAAACAAGTATATTGAGGGCACCCTCAAGTCCACGTTAGAGTATCATGCCCCCGGAGCAACTGATAAAAAATATATGCCAGAAAAGATTCCGGTTCTACCTGAATGGAATAAGTGGGAAATATTATATCCTATTGACATAAACAGTTTTGATTTCTCATGGAGACCTGATCCACGTGAACCAACTCTAAATTATGTATTTGGTAACAATCAGTATGATAGCACAAAGATGCCTACAATTCGGTATCTTATGGAAGGTGCAATAGATGAAAAGCATATACCAAGTTCAGCAAAGTTGCTGCCTCAGCCCAATAATTTTCAACACTTGGAAGACTCATATGGTATTGATTATAGCTGGGTTCCTGATCCAACATCCCCGCCGTATATATATGCTTGGGGCAATCAATGGAACAAGCCAGAAGACAAGGTATCAATTCAATATGTGGTAGAAGGTGCCACTGAATACAAATATATGGATGAACGTGCCACACGTAATCCAAGCTTGACAAACTGGATTATCCCTGATAACGTTGATGATAGGGGTTTTGACTACTCATGGGAACCAAATCCACACGATCCTCCCTACATCTATGAGTTCGGGACGCAATGGCAGAAAACCGGTGGACCAATGTATATTGTTCCGGGTGCAACAGAAAGAAAATATGTTGATGTACAAAAAGTTAAAAGACTGCCTAGCATGGAGCATTGGACATCCCCTCAAAGCGTGGACGTTAACGGTTTTGATTTCTCTTGGCATCCAGATGCTACTAGCCCTGATTATATTTACGTGTTTGGTACTCAATGGGCATTTAGTGGAGGTCCTGTCTACACCGTTCCCGGTGCCATAAAAGTTCAGTACGTAGAGGGTCAGGTTGCTATAGCAATGCCTGACAAAACAAACTGGGTTTATGATCATGAACTTATTGACGAATCAACGTTTGATTTCTCGTGGCACCCATATGCGGAAGATCAACCATATATCTATAAATTTGGGACTCAGCATCAAAAAACCGGTGGCCCCACATATATGACGCCCGGTTGCGATAAGAACAGCCCCGTCAAGTATATTGATACATCTATCATCAAGGCAACTCGTTTGCCAAATGAACAAAATTTTACTATTCTGAGAAATCTGAAAATAAAAGACTTTGATTGGTCATGGCATCCTGATGAAACTGATGAACCATATATCTATGTGTTTGGTAATCAGTGGCATCCAGCAGAAGTAATGCCGACTATTGAATATAGAGTGGAAGGTGCAACTCAGGTCAAGTATGTTACAGATGTTATTGCAACTCTTGATAATGATATGCAGTACTGGGAAGTTCCAGACAACATTGATGCTAGCAAGTTTGATTTCTCTTGGAAGCCAAATCCCGGTGAGCCAAAATATATCTATCAGTTTGGAACTCAGTGGCAGAAGACAGGCGGTCCACGTTATGTAATGCCTAATGCCACTGAAGTAAAATATGTTGATGATGTGAAAGCCATTCGTCATCCAAGCATGAAAAACTGGACCATTCCGGATAATGTGGACATGGAAGGTTTTGACTTTTCTTGGCATCCTGATGATACTGCACCACCCTATATCTATCAGTTCCCTACACAGTGGGCATTGACTGGTGGTCCTACATATACTGTTCCGGGTGGTGTCGCAGTCAAGTATGAAGAATGTCAAACTGCCAAAGTGCTTCCTAATAGAGACAACTGGGAATACAATCCCGATGAGATTGATGTTGATGCATTTGATTTCTCTTGGCATCCATATTTGGACGATCAGCCATATATCTATCAGTTCGGAACTCAGTGGCAAAAGACAGGCGGTCCAAGATATATTGCTCCGGGTGCAACAGAAAGTTCTCCGTTAAAGTATATTGATACTCGTATCATTAAAGCCATTCGTAAACCAGACAAGTCTAAATGGACCATTACCGATCCAACAGTAATCGGAGATTTTGATTATTCATGGCATCCTGATGATACCAATGATCCATATATCTACATCTTCGGTACTCAGCATCAGAAAACCGGTGGTCCAATGTATATTGTTCCGGGCGCAACAGATAACTTTTATGTTGGGAATCCAACGGCAATGCGTCTTCCATCAAAAGAAAACTGGGTCATTCCTGATGGAATAAATGTTGACACGTTTGACTTTTCATGGCATCCTGATGAGTTGTCTCCTCCATATATCTATCAGTTTGGAACCATTGAAAATCCAGAAGATGGTCCACGATATGTTTCGCCAAATACAAACGGTGAAATCGTTAAAATGGAATGGCTTAGTATTGATGAGAATGTGGTTTCTGATTACCCTCGGTATTACGTTAAGACCACTCTGAGTGATCTTGTTGAAGAACACCATGGTGAGATTTTTTGGGCACTAAATTCTGATCTTGATTACACTGATTTTGATTTCTCATGGAGACCGACCATTGAACAAGCAGAGTATGTTCATGCATTTGGATCATCTGACAGTGAGTTGACACAGACATACTTGATCAATGCCAATATGTGGTTAAAGGGCCACAGAGAAATCAATTGGGTAGTTGATGAAAAGCTTGATGACAAAACATTGTTTAAGTTATTCAAAAAGTCTGATATGTTCTATGTTGATAAGGGCAACCCAGAGTCTCTTGCAAGATTTGACGAGTTAAAGGCAAAGTACCCTAACATACAAAAGACACGTTATCTTAACTCTTGGGTTGATACTATAAATCGGTGTTCCAACCGATCTACTACCGATCTGTTTTGGGTACTAAACTCAGAACTGGATTACACCAATTTTGACTTTGAATATTATCCTAACCCATGGCAGATGAAAATGGTCCATGTGTTCGGAACTCAGTGGTCACATTGGGGTAGCACATTCTTGGTTAACCGTGAGACATTTGGCGAAGATACCAAGTGGATTAAGATCATTGAGCATCTAAGTAACCTCAACTTTGTCAAGAACATTCGTGCAACTGCAACACAGTGTGTCCATGACATTGTGGTTATTGATCATGGTAATAAAGAAACGGAAAAGGTAGTTGAACTATTAAAAAGCAAAGCAAGCGGAAAACATGTAACCACTATTCCGTATGACGAAAGCTATCTTAACACGTTGAGAAATATTATCTCTAGGCAGCATCAGAAGAAAGAGCATTATCTTTGGATATGCAGTAGCGTATGTGATTATTCCAACTTTGATTTCTCATATACGGTTGATCCATTTGCTCGTGATCATCTTCATGTCTTCCCGAGCGGTAAGCTTAAGTTTGGCGATACATTTTTTATTGACGTAAACAAGACTCGTGAAATCATTGACGATATGCAAGTGTTGGAAGATTACCATAAGGTAAACTACAATGGGACCATCAAGACCAATAGACTTCCGGAGCCAATCATCGTTACAAGCGATGATACGCATGTTAATGCCATTAAAAAGGTTGATGGTTTTCCATATGCTACCATCATTACGGAAGATAATGCTAGCGTCAATGTTCAAGATGTTGAGCCTATGTGCTTGTGGGCACCAGAGAACAAGAATATCATTATCACCAGCACGGGCGCAACCCGAATCACTGTTCCCAAGGAAGTAAAGGATCACGTTAAGAAGGAACTGTATGACTATCCTTACATCAAACGTGCACCTAAACTTGCGATGTCAAGGCCACTGGACATTGTATATTTGAGCAATGGTGAAACTGGTGCAGAAGAAAACTGGGAACATCTACTTCAAGCAACCAAAAACTTGAAGAATCGTGTTGTTAGAGTTGATGGTGTAAATGGTCGTGTAGCCGCGTATCATGCCGCCGTTGAGGCAAGTGACACTCCATGGTGCTTTACTGTATTTGCTAAGCTGAAAGTCAGTTTAAAGTTTGACTTCAACTGGCAACCAGATAGAATGCAGGTTCCGAAGCATTATATTTTCCATGCCAAAAATCCAGTAAATGGTTTGATATACGGCCACCAGGGCCTCATTTGTTACAATAAGAAACTTACATTAGCTAATGTAGGAAATGGGCTTGACTTTACGTTGGATGATGAACATGAAGTAGTGCCACTGCTATCAGGTATTGCACAGTACAATACCGATCCATTCTCCACGTGGAGAACGGCATTTCGTGAAGTGTTGAAGCTAAAGGCTGATGATACTGACATTTCGCGAGAAAGGCTGGAAGCATGGTTAAACAAGGGTCAAGGGGAGTTCTCGGAATATAGTATCAAGGGTGCATTAGACGCTGATGAATACTATGACGATGTAAACGGTGAGTTTGATAAGCTGAAGCTAAGTTACGAATGGGCATGGCTTCGTGAGCGTTTTGAGCAACTTTAACACATTAACTCTTGACATTTGATCAAAAAGTAAATATATTAGCAAGTAAGGAGAAAAACTATGAAGAAACTTGTATCAGCATTAGCGGGATTGGCACTTCTAACTGCACCAGCAATGGCGGACGCTCGCCCCGGTCACTGGCATGGTGGTGGAGGAAGATGGGTTGCTCCTTTGGTTATTGGGGGAATCATCGGTGGTGTCATCGTTGAATCAACTCAGCCACACACGGTAGTAGTTGCACCTACTTATCCAGTGTATCATACGATTATTGCATATCGCTACTACGATCATTTCCGTGGCACATGTGAAGTCCGTGATACTTACGATCAGTATAATAACTTTGTAACTCGTCAGACCATTTGCTACGGCGAATGATCCGACTAAGAATAGTTGAAGAACTGGATAACATTGAAAAGGTAACTGGATTACTGTATCAATGTTATCCATTCTTTCATGTAGATGATGCTATTTTAATACAAGACCCGAAACAGAAAAAGATCAAGTTAGAACAGATTGACTTTTTGGTTTCGCTGCAGAATGCAACCAAGTATTATATCCTCGTAGAAGATGGCGAGGAGCTTGTTGGTTTCGCTGCACTGAACATGTTAGCTATTCAACATTTCTTTGCCCTATCGTGGGTTGCAGTTGCCGAATCCCATAGAGGCCAAGGAATAGCAAAACGAATAACCAGAGAAGCTATATATTTTAGCAAGGCAAAAGGGCAAGAGGTGGTTTTATCCACTGATATTCCTGACTTTTATACAAAGTTGGGCTTTAGCATAAGCAGTGAGTTCAAAGATGGCTGGTATCTTATGTCAACCTCATCGGTTTGCCCAAAACAATAGACATTAACTCCATATTGCGCTATATTACATCCATCTATAAGGAATGATGATTTCATGAGTAGCTTTGTATTACATAACGGCAACTGTGTTGACGTATTAAAAACCATGGAAGAAAACTCTGTTGATTCTGTGGTAACTGATCCGCCATATGAACTTGGTTTCATGGGTAAGTCGTGGGACAGTTCTGGCATCGCATATAGTGTTGAGATGTGGTCAGAGGTGATGCGTGTATTGAAGCCAGGCGGACACCTGTTGGCATTCTCTGGTACTCGCACATATCATAGAATGGTGGTAGCGATTGAAGACGCTGGATTTGATATTCGCGATCAGATTGGGTGGGTCTATGGCTGTCTATCTGATGACACAGAGATTGTGACGCCAAACGGCATAAAACCATACACAGCAATAAAACCAAACGATTTAGTCTTGTGTTATGATAAATATACTCAAACATATAGTTATATGCCAGTTGAGGAAGTTTATGAATATGACATCAAGGATACCGCTTACAGAATACAATCTGATCATACAGACCAAATCGTCAGCCGAAACCATCGTTGCATTGTTGAACGAGGCGGAAGAGAAATATTCGCTTTTGCAGAAGAACTTAGTTCGCAAGAGAATATACCCTTTTTGGAAAACCTGTCTGGTTTGCAACAATCCTTATCAGACTCATACCAAAGAACAGGCTATAAGAAACAAAACTTGCAGCAAACAATGTTCCAACAAGTCAATAGGTCGTTCCAATACTGGATCGCCACCTATAAACGAACATATTGGAAAACAACAACATACTTGTCAAGTATGTGGGATAACGTTCTACAGAAATATAAAACATTTACAACGAGTGAAAACTCCTGTGTGTTCAAAAACATGCAACGGAGTTTTGCGGGGAATAGAATGGAAAGCTCACGCACACAAGGGGAGAGCCAACTGGTCCGAGAAGTCGGAACAAGATTTGGTGGACCGCATGACTGGAGAAACCAACCCTGCTTGGAAGGGTGGAGTAACATACCGTCGCTCACATGGAAACTACAAAGGAGCGAAGTATGTTCGTTGTCCAGTGGACTTCCTGCCTATGGCGAGGAGAGACGGGTATGTCATGGAGCACCGTCTAATAGTAGCGAAGCATTTAAACAGAATGCTTACTCGCACGGAAGTAGTGCATCATATAAACCACGATCCATTGGACAATCGGGCGGAGAATCTGATGTTATTTGCCAACAACTCGGATCACAAGTTATACGAGGCTGGAAAGGACATAAAACCACTCTGGCAACTGTAACTCCGATTGAATATGAAGGTAAGATTTGGTGTGTTAAGGTTCCTACTGGCGCATTCGTCGCAGTAAGGGATGGTAAAGCATTCACTACTGGAAACTCTGGCTTTCCTAAGTCTATGAACATCGGTAAGGCTATTGATAAGCATATGGAAAATCCTGCCGATGATGAAGAAGTAATTGAACTAAAGAATATCCTGACTAATATATTTAAAAAAAGTGGGAAAACGCGAAAGCAGATTGACACTGAGTGTGGGTTCAGAGCAAGTAACTATCTAACACTACCAGCAGATGGAAAAAAGTTTGACCCATGGGTTAATTTGTTGCCACCACAGGAAAAATGGAAACGCATGAAGGAAGTGCTCAATCCGGATGAAGAAACTTCTGAAAGATTGACCGGCATTTATAATAATATTGAACGAAGGGTAATTGGTCAGCAGATTAAAGCTAGAAGCACTAGTGGAAAATCCGCATTGCCAACTGTTGGTGGAACAACTGTTTATGAAACTTGGGACGTTACTGCACCAGCAACAGAAGAAGCAAAACAATGGGATGGCTGGGGCACGGCACTGAAGCCAGCGTGGGAGCCTATTTGCGTTGCTAGGAAGCCACTATCTGAAAAGACTGTAGCGAAGAATGTTCTAAAGCATGGAACTGGTGGAATCAATATTGATGATTGTCGGGTTGATTATATGTCGGAAGAGGATAAGCTAAGTGCAACGCCGCAAGGAAAATGCACGGCGAAGTCAGGATCACTTGCTGGCTCTTCGGAATATATGGGATGCGATGATTATGCTCCTGATACACTAAATCCAGTAGAAGAAGATCAAGATATTTGCACAAACTGTTACTATAGAAAATCTGATCATAGACCTAGAACTGAGTTTGACCGACCAGAACTAAAAGGAAGATTCCCCGCTAATATCATTCATGATGGCAGTGATGAAGTTGTCGCATTGTTTCCTGAAAGTAAGGGTCAACAAGGCGATGTAAAGGGAACAGAACCATCACATACAGGAGATGATAATACCAACTGTTATGGTGAATATCAAAGAGTTCCATCAGCGAAACGAGGCGACACAGGATCAGCAGCAAGATTTTTTAAGTCTTGTGAATTCACAGAGGAAGACACACTGGATTATGAGAATGTTCAGAGAATGTATTATGCTGCTAAAGCCAGCAGATCAGATCGTAACAGCGGATTGGATAAAGTTTCGCGTTATCTGATTGATGAAAATACGCCACCAGATATTATTGAAAAAATCAAAAAACATATAAATACTTCAAACGAAAGTAATGGAGTATTAAATGTACAGAAAAAACAAATATAAAACGAGAACGATAATATGTAAGGGATGCGGAAAACCTCATACTGCAGATATGCCAGCAAATAGGCAATATTGCAGTGCATATTGTAGCAGGACCAGCCCTAAACCACAAAGAAAAACTGGACGAATCGTTGAATGTGCTATGTGTGGTAATCAAGTGTATAGGAGTCTGGCGACATTAGAGGCACATGCTAATCATTTCTGCAGTCATAAGTGTGCTAATGATTTTCAGGCAAAAAATAAAGTTGCATTTGAATGTAAAATGTGTCATAATACTTTCTATTGGAGTAAAAGCCGACTGAAAGATAATAACCCAACTTACTGCACCATAGAATGCAGAAATACAGATGAAGAATGGATCAGGAGAGCATCTACTAATGGAAACATGGCACAGAATAGAAAAAAAGGACCAAACAAATTAGAGTTACTCGGAAGGCAGATATTATTGAACGAGGATATTATATTTGAAGAACAAATACTAATAGCAGACAAAATATCAGTTGACGTTCTAATACCGGATAAAAAAATCATCATTCAATGGGATGGTGATTACTGGCACGGACATCCATCAAAATTGAAAAATGGAATTCCGGACCTTAGGCAGCAAAAAAGAATGAACTTAGACAAATCACAAGATGCATATTTGAGGAAATGTGGATTTACTGTTTTGAGATTCTGGGAGCATGAAGTCATAGAGGAAATGAAAAATAACAATGGAATTATCAAAGAAAGACTTCGACTCGCTACCAAATGAGTTGAAGATATATGTAAAGGAGGTTCGGGGTGAGTATTTAAATACTCACCCCACGTAGGCGGTAAAACCAACTGACTTGATGAAGTATCTGTGTCGTTTAGTAACACCAAAGGGTGGGACTGTTCTTGATCCATTCAATGGTTCTGGTTCAACAGGTAAGGCTGCGATGCTTGAAGGCTTCAACTATATTGGCATTGATCTTGATCCAGATTATATCAAGATTTCACAAGCACGTATTCAGAATGCAAAAGAGCAATACGAAAAAGAACAGAACCCATATGGGGACCTGTTTGAAATAGCAGATGAATAATATGCACGATAGTATAGCATCTCTATTTGAGTTTGAGAACGATAAGATACCGAGTAGAGATATATCGGTATCTGTATTTCAAGATGATATCACTAAAGCAGTATCATCTATGTTTGACTATGAGTTCAACGGGACTACCACATTTACTGTTCCAAATGTTCCAAGTATTCCGGAAGATTATGGTATCGGGTTGATTGTTGGTCCATCTGGATCAGGTAAGTCATCTCTGCTGAAATCGTTTGGTTCTACTGAACAACCTGAATGGGATGAAACTAAAGCAATCTGCTCACACTTTGAATCGGCAGATCAAGCTGCAGAACGACTGTCTGCTGTGGGATTAAACACCATTCCATCTTGGCTCAGGCCATATCATGTTCTTTCAAATGGAGAACAGTTTCGCGCTAATCTCGCAAGGTCATTGGTGTCAGGTATGGTATTTGATGAGTTCACATCTGTTATTGACAGGAATGTAGCTAAATCGTGTTCTGTTGCCATTCGTAGATATGTTGACAAACATAACCTAAAGAACATTGTTCTCGCAACATGCCATTATGATGTGATTGAATGGTTACAGCCCGATTGGGTATATGACACTATGACCGGTCAGATGACCGGAAGGGGGTCACTTCGGCCAAGACCTGAAATCAAACTGGAAATCATACCTTGTTCAACCGAAGTTTGGCCAATCTTCCGCCACCATCACTATCTTGACGGAAACCTTAATAGAACTGCACAATGCTGGTTAGCTATTTGGGATGGTGAAATAGTAGGATTTTCTGCTGCTCTTCCATTTCCAAATGGCAACTTCAAGAATGCATGGAGAGGTCATAGAACCGTTATTCTACCAGAGTATCAGGGTCTTGGATTTGGAACCCGTTTAAGTGATGCGATTGGTGAAATCTTCTTAGCAAGAGGTTGTAGGTTTTTTTCTAAAACTGCACATCCACGTTTGGGTGAATACAGAAACTCTTCCCCACGGTGGAGAGGAACGTCAAAGAACGGTAAGGGTAGAAAAGATTATATAACCAACCGCGCCGTCAAGGAAAAGAACCATAAAGATAAGCACATCAAGCGTGTTTGCTTTTCTCATGAGTATGTGGGACTTGATAGAGACTAACGATGGGTAATGTTAAATATTGTGGTTCAAAGGACAACTTTAATGGCTAGAAAAATAAACAGCGACCGTGAAACTTTCACGGATGATCAAAAACGTCTTCGGGCTGTTCTTGAAAAAAACAGATATGTGATCAAGCCCAACGATCCTTTGCTCCTTCGCAAGATTGATATGGATCGCAAACGAGCAGAGTTTGAGGAAAAATCTAAAAACTACATGGTTCAAGTTATTTCTTGACATGTTTCTGTGAATAGTGTATAAGTAAGTTATCAGTTGTTGATACAAACTGAATGCTGCGTAGGACAGGGGTGCGACTCCCCTCGCCTCCACCATCTACTCTGATAACCCGCCGCTATAAAGGGTGAAAAGCTGTCTGGCGGAAACACAGCGATTCAGAGTAGTTGATGGGGGCGTATTTAGGATTCGACTACGAGTTGAAGGTGAGAGTAGACTGGTTGGTTAGTCGCATTATAGACTAAATAGAATTATCTGCAAACGATAACTCAACTATGGATATTGCCCTAGCGGCATGATTTCCTGGGTACGGCTCCACCTAGAAACAGAACGGGCCACTTTACATAGGAGATTAATCATGAAAACTACCGAACAGTGGCTCAACGAGGTAAAAGCATCTCCTGAAAAGCTTAATCACTGGTTGCAGCGTCAATATATCGGTGAAGCTCTTGCCGCAGAACGAATTGAATCACTCGCCAAAACGACAGAAGGAAAAGGCAAAGTACTTTTGGAAAAGATTGCTTCTGATGAAGCTAAGCACCGCGACTGGGTAGGAGAACTTCTCGCCGCTCGTAACATTGAACTGCCAACCCCAACATATGAACATGACCGTTATTGGAGTGAAATCCTAGGAAATGTCCAGACTTTTGAAGAAGTAACCGCAGCAGGTCATCATGCCGAAGCAATGCGTCTTGTTCGCATTCGTGCATTGGCCGCAGACAATGAGATTGACGAAGACATTCGTGAGGTGTTTTCCAAAATTCTACCGGATGAAGAAATGCATTCTAAGGGTTTCGCCGCATTGAGTACAGAAGAAGCGATTGAGAATACCAAATGTTTCCATAAAAAAGGTCTTGACATGTTGGGTCTGACGATTTAATAGGCCAACGTCAAATATCTTTTTCAAGGATAAATAATACCATGAAGATCACCGAAGTTACCCAACCCAGCGAACAGGCTCTCTTTGAGGCTATTGATGCCGAAAACAATACCGACATTCTTACCGAAGACCTTGTGAATGTGATCAAGGGTCGCCGTGGTTCCTTTCAGGAAGCCACGATTGACCAGTTGCTTGAGCATGTTGATAGGGTAGTAAATGTCCAAAAATAATAAGCCTGCAACATCAGAAGTCATTTTTAGGTATGGTGATCTGTTTAATAGCAGTTTAGCAAGTGCTGCTGCTAGTAATCCTTCTGTTCGGGATAAACTAAAAGACTTTCTTAAAACTAAAGCAGATAACCCCATTCAGTCATATGGGGCTAACGATAAACCTATGGTAAGTGGAACTCCATTTGATACTATTTTACCAAAGGCAAGAAAAGCCCACTTAACGCATAACTTTAGTATTATATATGAAGTGTCTGGGAGAAATCCAACTTACATAGTATTAGATGGTATATTCGGTCATGATGAGCTTGGTTTTGGTAATCCTCCAAATCCTAAAAAATCAAAGAACGTTGCTACAAGATTGAGAAACGCTCGTCCATAACAATAAATACTTGTATGGACATTAAAGAACTTCATTCATTTAAATTATCTGACGCTGTTAAGTTTCATGATGAACTTAACCCAAAGCTATGGGTAAACAACAAGCTTGATCCAGACGTTAGAAATGCGCTGTTAGATATAGCAGAAGACTTCATTTCGGCGCTTGGCATCAAAGATGTCAACGTAGAAGATGTGAGAATATCAGGTTCAAACGCTGCCTATTCATATACTCCACACAGTGACCTTGATCTTCACATCATTGTAGACATGTCCAAACTTCCTGACAATGAAGTTTATCAGGAACTGTTCAACGCAAAGAAAACCCTATACAACGACTCACATGATATCACAGTTCATGGAGTTCCGATTGAAGTGTATGTTCAGGATTCTAATCTTCCTGTAGTATCGCTTGGTGAATATAGTATTCTTCATAACAAATGGATTAGGCATCCAGTTAAACGTAAAGCCAACTTTGATCAGAATGCAACCCAAGCAAAATACAATAAATTGTCAGATTTGATTGATCTTGCACTAAAGACCAAAAGTGTAAAAAGAATAGATGATGTTATCGGTCTGATCAAACGCTACCGTAAAGCAGGACTGTCAAAAGGCGGCGAGTTCAGTCCAGAAAATCTTGCCTATAAGGCTATTAGAACACAAGGTGGCATTGATAAACTTTATGATCTAAGCGACAAGCTGCATAGTCAAGCATTAAGCATTGAAGAAGCAGGTACTCGCGATGATGCTCTACTAAAGATCAAAAAGCTACAAAACACTGCCGGAAGAACTCCATCTGAGATTGAAAGTATAAAGCGAATCATTGATAAAATGATGAAGCAGTATAATATCAAACCAGAAGAAATTGGTCAGCAACAGCCCGTTGATCCATTCAAGGCTAAGTTAGCTAAAGCAGCGTATGAAAAGCAAATGGCTGCTGCTGCAATGAAAGGTGAATGGGAACGCTTCAAGCGTGGTATCTTTGCTGAGGATGAAGAACTTGACGAAGCCTATACCACTAAGCAGCAAGTGATTGATCACTTTGTCAGATCAGCAAAGTATCGCGGTGAGGACGTTAATATAGCAGCACGAAAGGGTGCAGCAGCATGGGAACGCGGTTGGAGAGGTCCAAAGCCTAAGAAACCAGCAGAAATCAAACCATATGATCCAGAACAATACAAGAATGTTCGTCTTCCGTATATTGATGAAGCCTCAGGTTACATTCCATCTGCAAAAGAAAAGAACGATCCTCGTTTTAAGACTGCTCTTACTGTAGATGTGAAACCAGATTCCATTAAAGACAATGCAAAAAGGCTTGGGTCTAAAGTTTCACGAGCAGGTATCCCTCCCCAAGCTAATCCAAACGGTAAGATAGCTGAAAGTTTCATTCAGCAGTTGTCAAGAATGTTATCGGAAGCAGAAGAACAACAAGAACTCTTCCCAGGATACGATCAGCAACATCGTCAAAAGAGAATGGATGACTGGTTACAGCATACTCACGCATGGGATGGACATAAGCCAATAGTATTCTACCATGCAACTACTAAAGACTTTGATACATTCAACACACATGGAACGGGATTTGCAAGTGCACTGGGTATGACATTTGAAGTAGATCGTCATGGATCATTCTTTGCGGTTGACCCAAAGTTTGCTGAACTCTTCATTGAAAGACCAGATTACCCCGGTGAATATAAGCCAGGTGGACGAATCTTGCCTGTATATCTTTCAGTACAGAATCCCATTGATCTAAGAGATAACAATCTTTCACATATGTTAGATAACGAAGAAACCGTGCAAGGATTTAAAGACAATGGTATTGACTTGAGGTCAATATATTATTATGTTGATGAGTTTGAACGCTGGGAACTGTTTGACGGACCAGAAGGTGACCACTTTGTAAAAACCTTACAGAAGCTTGGCTTTGATGGTGCTATTATCAATGAATCAATACCGAACAATAGCAATGCAAAGTCTGGTGAAGTTTGGGTAGTTTTTAATCCAAATCAGGTTAAATCAGCGGTCGGAAATCGTGGCTCTTTTTCTCCAAACGATCCCAATATGATGAAAGAAACACGTTGACTTATTCCCGATGCTATCGTAAAGGTAGACCATGGAAAACATTCATAGTGCGATTTCGGCTCAGTCACACCTTGACAAAAGGCTGTTAAAGCTTTTCAAGCTGGAGTATAATCCAGACTTGTATAAGATGCATGGCAACATCAAGCGGATGATCACTGAACTCAGCAAACTTGAGGTAAAATCTCGTAGTGTGCCAAGGACTGCGCGCAATCTTCGCAGCAATCAGCATATCATTGCCTCAGATAAGAAACTCAACGAAATCATCAATGCAATCAATCACTTGGATCAGCTTATCCTCATCGCTCAACTGATGGCATAAAAAGCTTCAAAAAATGTGAAAATAGTTGTTGACTCGAATCGGAACCATCGCTATACGGGGTTCATAGGGAGCAACAAAGGAAAACACTCTCTATCACTTTTAACCTAATGGAGCTTAATACCATGTCTCAAGTATCTGACACCCTTACCGTTACCTCGATTCAGGCCCGCAAGGCCCTCCTCACTGCTTTCAAGGCAAAGCGTCCTGTCTTCCTCTGGGGTCCTCCGGGCATCGGCAAGTCGGAAGTCGTGCAGGAAATCACCGACGACCTCGGCGGCTATATGTACGATATGCGTATGGCGCAGATGGAACCGACTGACGTTCGCGGTATCCCCTTCTTCAACAAGGACATCGGCAAGATGGACTGGGCTGAACCTGTTGACCTTCCGAGCGAAGAAGTCTGCAAGAACTATCCCATCGTCGTTCTGTTCCTTGACGAAATGAACTCGGCTCCGCCTGCCGTGCAGGCTGCTGGTTATCAGTTGATCCTGAACCGTCGCATCGGCAAGTACAAGCTGCCTGACAACGTGGTGATCGTTGCTGCCGGTAACCGTGACAGCGACAAGGGTGTCACCTATCGTATGCCGATGCCGCTGGCCAACCGTTTCGTTCACATTGAAATGCGCTATGACTTCAATGCTTGGCAGCAGTGGGCCGTGAACAAGGGTATCCACAAGGACGTTGTTGGTTATCTCTCGTTCTCCAAGCAGGATGGTTATGACTTTGAAGCCAAGTCGTCCAGCCGTGCGTTCGCTACTCCGCGTTCGTGGTGCTTTGTCAGCGATCTGCTCAACGATGAAGACGTTGACAATGATACGCTGTTCAACCTGGTCGCTGGTTCCATTGGTGATGGTCTCGCCACCAAGTTCATGGCTCACCGCAAGGTTGCTGGTCGTATGCCGAACCCTGCCGACATTCTCTCGGGCAAGGTGAAGGACCTGCAGGTCAAGGAAATCTCGGCCATGTACTCGCTGACCATTTCCATGTGCTATGAACTGCGTGATGCCCTCCAGAACAAGACGGCTGACAACAAGAAGTTCCACGAAATGGCTGACAACTTCTTTGAGTACATCATGAAGAACTTTGAAACGGAGTTGGTCGTGATGGGTGCCAAGATTGCCCTCAAGACCTACAAGCTGCCGATTGAGCCTTCTCAGTTGAGCAACTTTGACGAGTTCCACAAGAAGTACGGCAAGTACATCGTGGAAGCTGGTAACTAATCCAGCGGCTCCATGGGGAGGGTAGAGACACCCTCCCCACTTTTTTGGAATGGCAAATATGCTACTATCTATTTTAACATTTCTTGCCATACTCATCGCTGGAGTAGCACTGGTGCTGCTCTGGCGAAGTTTGTTATATGGGCAATAGAAAAATCATTTTTTGAGTTGACATCGCTCCGTGTATAGCGTAATGTCACTTCATCAACAACGAAAGGTAACCACAATGACTACCAATACCACTGCCCCCAAGAAGTCCAAGCGTTCGCGCAGCAAGAAGTTTGAAAACCTTGTTGGACCCACCGATCCGAAGGTTGATCATATTGCCCGTGAGCGTCTGGTTACTGCTCGTATCGGTCTTTTGCTTCGTCATTCGTTTTTCGGCAATCTTGCTACTCGTCTCACGCTTGTCAACGCTGACGAATGGCTGACTACTGCTGCTACTGATGGTCAGCGTTTCTATTACAACTCGCGCTTCATCAACATGCTCAAGACGAAGGAAGTTGAATTCCTCGTCGGTCACGAAGTTCTGCATGTTGTCTACGATCACCTCGGTCGTCGTGACAATCGCGATCCTGAAATCTGGAACATTGCTGATGACTATGCTGTGAATGCTGACTTGAAGCGTCACAAGGTTGGTGAGTTCATCACCACTGTTCCTTGCTTGTACGATGCCAAGTATGAAAACTGGGCTGCTGAGGCTATCTATGATGACCTCATGAAGAATGTCCAGTACATCAACGTTCAAGACCTTCTGGACAAGATGCTGGACGATCACATCGACGGTGATGGTGATAGCGAAGGCGAAGGCGAAGATGGCAAGGATGGCGAAGGTCGTAGGGGCAAGGGCCGTCCTCAACTGTCTGAGGCTGAAAAGGAACAGATTCGTCAGGAAGTGAAGCAGGCTATCCTGAACGCTGCGTCTACTGCCGAAGCTGGTTCGATTCCGAAGGGCGTTGAACGCATGATCAAGCAGCTTACTGATCCGGTCATGCCTTGGCGCGAACTGATCCAGACCAATCTGACCTCTGCTATCAAGTCGGATTATAGCTGGATGCGTCCTTCTCGTCGCGGCTGGCACATGGATGCTGTCATGCCCGGTATGAACCCCGGTGAAGAAATCGACGTTGTTGTCATGATTGACATGTCGGGTTCCATTTCCATGAAGCAGGGTCAGGCATTCCTCTCGGAAGTTGCCGGTATGATGGAAGCGTTTGACGGTTTCCGTATCCGTGTTGCTTGCTTTGATACTCAGGTCTACAACATGCAGGAGTTCACTTCTGAGAACCTTGACACTGTTGATGAATATCAAATCCATGGTGGTGGTGGCACTGACTTTGATTGCATTTTCAAATTTCTCAAGGAAGAAGCAATCGTGCCCGAACGGCTGATCGTTTTCACTGACGGTTATCCGTTTGGTTCGTGGGGTGATGCAGATTACTGTGACACCACGTGGATCATTCACGGTGATCCTGATCCGAACCCGCCGTTCGGTGCTTGGGCAATCTATGATGACCACCGGAAGTAAGCCGGAAATCATGATGGTGGATACCTCTCGTCGGGTGATATTTGAGTCACCTGACGGGGGGAAAACCATTTACAAGCGATCTTTTGGTTCTCTAACTCGTGAACTACATTGGGAAGACCCGGAAGTGCTTAAGCAACAGGAACTCGCTATACGTTCTCAGCGAATGATGCGTATAATTCGGCTTGCAGAAACTAATCCAACTCTAAATGATGCACTGAATAAGTTGGAAATGCTTTATGAACTGGTCAAAGACAATGAAGAACGTGAATGACTTAAACCTACATCAATGGTTTATGGAACGAGAGGTGAAGCACGTTCCTGCGCACTTCGTTAGAACTAAGACGCCTACAACCCAAGAATCGGATGAATGGATAAGAGAAAAGCTTATCGGACGATATGGCCTTGTTTCAAGCGATTTGTTCGGTAAAAAGTTCCCTGCATTTGAAGACCCTAAAGAGGCGTTGTTTTATGAGCTTACTTGGAGTTAACGTGCAGCTTTCGCGGCTTTCTCGGAAAGAATTAGACGAACTTGCAGTTATTATGGCACAAGAATTGCAAAAGACTATTGACGAGGAAATCCTAGAGTCTTTGGTTCTACCATGGTTAAAGTCTGGAACGCATGGTCCAACTGGCTGGAACGTATATACTATCAAAACAGGAAATATTTCAGACTGGATAGAGTCTCAGCCTCCTCATATGTGGAATCACGGGAACGCGAGTTACAATGGTTACACGTTGAACTACGTTCTGAGTCCTGAGTTAGAAACTTGGTTTCTAACGAGGTGGTCTTAAAAATATTCAAATGTGAAAATCCTTATTAAATACAATAGTCATAATAAGGAGACACAATATGAGTTTTTTGAGACATGTGGGCAAGCACGGAGACCGTAAGGTAGCGGTAGTATTTCGTGAAGTTCCCGGTGAGCCTCATATGTGCTTGGTAGTTTACACTGAGATTCTCGGACAGAATATTCACGATCCACTTATAAGGTGCATTGAAAGCGATATCGGTCAGAACAGTGAAAACCTTGCCGACGCATTAAATCGTTCGTATACTAAGGATGGTCATTTCATTCTACAGCGCCTTCACAGTGAAGGTATGCTCAAGAAGGTCAACACGGAAAACATCGTAATGACCCCTGCACCAAACGTGAAGATCAAGTTGAGTGAACTCAACAAGATTCTTGATGAAATGAAGTTGGGTGAAGATGCTGTCAAGAGAATGGCAGAACTTGATAGCCAACGTGGGATGCAAGACCCTGCCGAAGTTGCCCGTAGAATGCGCGGTGACCCACCTTCAACGCCTATTGCAGCATCATCCAATGATGCCCTAGGTGATTCTGCTCTTGCGAATAATCTACGTGCACAAGCGGAACGTATGAGCCGTGAAGCACAAGGGCTATTGGCAGAAGCACAGCGCCTTTTAAACGAAGCATCTTCAATTGACCCCGCGAAGCCAGCAGTCATTGATGTGCCAGTAAAGAAGAGCCGTGGCCGTCCAAAGAAAACCCCTGTAGCGGCATAAGGCGCATATAATATATGTCGCCTGAGTTCATTCAGAAATGGGAGCGGCTGCTAGAAGACGTTGATAAGCAGAAGATTCCTGTAGAGTTTATCAAGAAGTTGATCTTGAGGCTTGAAGGTCGCCGTCAGCATACTATCAACATCGGGCGGCTGCTTAACCAAGGGCTTGAACCAGATCAAATAGAAGAGTTCATTAGTCGTAAACTTATTGATCTAGATGATATGGTAATTGGGATTGAGTTCATTCTCGACGTGGAAAGTATCGCAGAGGTAGTGCAACCAGAAACAGATAAGTTATTAAGTGGATTATAAATGAAACTGATATTAGCCTGCGATCCAAATGGCGGTATTGGTTATCAAAACAGATTGCCTTGGAGTAAAATCCAAGGCGATTTGCCAAGATTCAAGAGGTTAACTTCAAATGGCATCATAGTCATGGGAAGAAACACATGGGATAGCTTGAATAACAAGCCGTTGCCTAACCGAATAAATGTAGTTGTTACGACTAGTATATCTAACATCACTGGAAACCCACATGTTGTAACGATGAACACTGATTTCTCCACCGCTGGTGAAAAATATTGGCTGATAGGTGGAGCAAAACTCATCGAGACATGTTGGGATTATATAGACGAAGTGCATTTGAGTAAGACGTTTACCCATTATACTTGCGATACTTTCATAAGTTTGATATACTTGGAACATATGTTTGAGAGGACTTACAACGAGGTGTTCTCCGACCACGAATATCAAATTTGGAAGAGAAAATGAGTCAAAGAAATTGCTGGGGATGTGGATCAATATTTTACACTGATCTTGGCGCAACAAGATGTCCAGTATGTATTCAAACTGAAGCTATAACAAAACAGCATCAGCGTCAAGTAGATTTAAACCGCCAACACGATTACGAAATGCAGCGCCAGAATGATATTGCTGCCGCAAACCGTGCACAAGCGATAATAAATGCAGAACAACAGCGCATTGCAGCGATTGCATCCCAGACTCAGGCAATATTTGAAATTGCCATACGTCCCAAAGACGCCTATAATAAAGGGTATAACTATATTGATGATGAGTTTGTTGATGGCAATCAGCAAAATCTAAACATTCTTGTACAGGAAAGTGGCATTACAAAATGGACATATGATCATCCATTTGTTACTCCTACATTACAGGAAGAATTCCGAAAAGGGTTGAGGGATCGCATAAATGGACTTCAGATTTATGCTAGAGAATCCCTGCTGGATAGTGCTTACAGAGCAGGTAGACAAATAGCGGAAGGCACTCTGTCTTCACGATTTAGTCTATATACAGGAATCACCATTAACGGAAAAACTATTAGAACAGATACGTTTGATAGTCATTTTTCTTCCACCATTGATGAAAAGACAGGTGAACTAAAAATGGGATGGCAAAAGCCATTCAAAGATGAAGAGCTTAACGAAGCATTTTCTAATGGGGCCAGTGAAGTATATTGGGAAGTTAACACGGAAGAACTCAAGGAGTCTCGTCTACTCAACGAAGTAGCCGAAATTAAACGTGAGAGACATAAAGCAGCCCAAGCAAAAAGTACTGACAAACTGATCGGTATTTTTATTTTTCTGTTTCCCTTCATTGCCGCTTGGATGGCATGGGAACTAACAGAAGGATGGTTTATGCTAGGCTTGTTTGTCTCTATACCATTTTTCATGAAATATTTTGCGCAAAAACGTCACGAATGGCAATGTGATAACTGGAAATATCTTTATAGTTTATAAAATAGGTAAAACACATGAATCAATATCTAGATTTATTACAAGACATACTAAATAACGGCGAACAAAAAAGTGACAGAACCGGAGTAGGAACAATCAGTGTCTTTGGTCGCCAACTAAGGTTTGACTTGACAAAAGGGTTCCCCGCTGTTACTACAAAGAAACTCGCATGGAAAGCAGTAGTCAGTGAACTGCTTTGGTTTTTAGAAGGGAGCAACGATGAGAGAAGACTTGCTGAAATTTTATACGGACGGTCAGACTCAGGCCGTAATACGATCTGGACAGGAAATGCTGAGGCAGCTTATTGGCAACCTAGAGCAAAATTCTCCGGGGATTTGGGCCGAGTATACGGTGTTCAATGGAGAGACTGGGGTGGAGTCGATCAAGTTGAAAGACTTATCGACGGATTAAAGAACGATCCTAACGGTCGCAGGCACATCATTACTGCATGGAACGTAGACGAACTCGATCAAATGGCGCTTCCTCCATGCCATGTAATGAGTCAGTTCTATGTTAGCAACGGTAAGCTAAGCTGTCACATGTACCAGCGCAGTTGCGATGTATACTTAGGAAGTCCCTTTAATATCGCCAGTTATGCATTGCTTACGCATATGATTGCACAAGTTTGTAATCTTGATGTAGGTGAACTGATCATATCAACGGGGGACACTCATATTTATACTAATCACATTGATCAGGTTAAAGAACAACTATCACGAGAGCCTTACCCACTGCCCGGACTGTGGATTAACCCAGAAATTACTGACATAGATAAGTTTACTATGGCAGATGTGAAATTAATCGGGTATGAAAGTCATTCCGCATTACCTGCCCCGATGGCGGTGTAATGTGAAAAGGTAGAGCTAGGACTAAATACATCATAGGAGATTATGATGAAGGGTATATACTGTATTGAAAATGTGATAGATGGAAAGAAATACTATGGAAGCTCTATGAAGGTAGAATGGAGATTAGAGCAACACCGTCGCGGCCTACGCAAAGGCCATCACATTAATGTGTTCCTACAGCGGGCTTATAATAAGCATGGTATGGAAAACTTCCATTTTACTCTAGTAGAAGATATGGGTGACCCTTCTGAAGAAGAACTTCACTACAGAGAGCAGTGGTATATTGATAACAATGCAGGAGGATATAACATCGCCCCGGCTAACGGTGGCGATACATTATTAAATCATCCGAACCGCGAACAAATTATAGAGAATCGCACAACCAAGTTTAGAGATTGGATGAATTCGTTGTCCTCAGAGGAAAAGGTTGCTCGGTTTAGCAAACCGGGATCACAAAACCCGAATTGGAAGAACGGTGGAAGAATGAAATTATGCCCTTGTTGCTCAAAAAATAAGATCGAACCGACTGCTAACACCTGCGGTGAATGTCGTGATAGGACCGGTGAAAACAATCCGTTCTATAGACGTTCCCATACTGATGATACTAAACAACGATTGAAGGAGTATCAATTAGAGAATAGTTGGATAAAGGGAGTTGACCCTGCTGAACTATCTTATGTAACATGGTATGAAATAACTTACCCTTCTGGAGAAACGAAAACAGTAGCAGGATTAAAAACCATTGCAAATGAGTTTGGAGTGAGTATAGCTAATGTCCATGCTACTGTTAAAAGAATGGCTGAAGGAAAGATGCCCACTAAAAGCGTATTTAAAAACCATATTGTTAGAAAGATTGAAGTATGAAATCTAGAGCAGAGAAACGAAGTCAGATAATTTCCGAGTTTCTTGAATTGCAAAAGCAAATGATGAATCTATCCGAAAACGGGACCTATCTGGATCATGTCGTTCTTAACTATCATTCTACTAGACTTGACTCATTAAAAAATCAATTGGACTCATTGAAATGAAAACTAGAGAAGAAATTATCACTGCTATGTGCTTTACGTGGAGACATGATTATGGACTTGAAATCAGTGAAGATGATCGCATGTATTCCCTAATGTCAGGAATGACCGAATCTGAGAGAAAAATGCTGTTTAATAACATGGCTCAAATCTTTGACAACGATATTGCACCTTTGCTGGAAAATGCTAATCGTTATGAATCAGGAACGCACATTCAGCTTCCCAACAACGACGAACAAGCTAGGGCTATGGTTTTGGTCGGTCAGCATTATCTGGATAACAACAAGTGAGGATACTTGTTACTGGAGGTATGGGCTTCATTGGCCACAACGTAGTTTCTCGTCTTGAAGATATGGGACATGATGTTGAAATCCTTGACAAAATCACGCATTATGGGATCATTCCAGAAGACGAGTTGAACGCATTGATTGAAGAACGTAGTTCACATATTTCATCCATATGTCACATGTATGATATTGGGTGGCCGGAAGTGGAGACTGTCTTTAAAACGTTTGAGCCAGAAATGGTAATCCATCTGGCAAGTTTCCCTCGTCAAAAAGTAGTGAACGCTGATCCAATGCTTGGATCAAGGACTATGATTGAGGGACTTCTCAACCTATGTGAACTGAGTTGCAAATACAAGGTTAAGAAGTTCGTCTATGTAAGCAGCAGTATGGTATACGGCGATTTTGATGGCATTAACAATGAGTATTCTGCTTGTGCTGCTCAGGGCCAGTATGGCATCATGAAGCTTGCTGGCGAATGGCTGGTAAAAGATTATGCTTACCGTAGCTGCTTTGATTATACAATCGTTCGTCCAAGTGCAGTATACGGACCTCGTGATGTTGAAGATCGTGTTGTTTCAAAGTTCTTTCTTGCTGCTATGCGAGGAGAAACATTGAAAGTGAATGGAGCAAATGAACGCTTGGATTTCACCTATGTGGATGACACGGTAGATGGCATTATTCTGGCTGCATTGTCTCCGAGGACAAACTTCAAAACGTACAACGTAGCTAGAGGAAAGTCAAGAACACTTTTGGAAGCAGCGCAGCTTGTTGTTAATATTGTCGGTAAAGGGGATATTCACATTGGTCATAAAAGCGTAGACTATCCCAGTCGGGGAACGCTTTCCATTCATGAGATTAGTCGTGACTTGGGTTTTGACCCCAAGATTGATATTGAAGAAGGATTTCAGCGATACTATGAGTATCTACAAAGTTCCCCATTTTGGTCTAGCAAAGCAATACGATAATCTCAAGGAAGAACTGTTAGAAGCAACTGATCTTGTCCTAAAAAGTGGACAGTTGATTGGTGGTCAGTTCACCTTAGAGTTTGAGCGATGGCTGACCGATAGGACTGGAGCCAAGTATGCCAGTGTGGTTCATAGTGGTACTCATGCACTTGAGTTTATTGCACAATATGTCAGTGACCAAGATTTTATAAATGGCAACGATCAGAATCCTGTAATCAGAATCCCCAATATCACCTATCCTGCTACGCTCAATGCTTTTCTGAATAATGGGTGGCGTGTTCATCTCGTTGACACTGACAAATGGGGAATTATGGAACAACAAGAAGAAGTATCTGATAATGACTATCAATGTTTCGTCGGTCTTTACGGTGCCGCAGGCAAAAACTTTAACTATCATGATAGCAAAACCATCGTAGATGGTGCCCAACATTGGTTGGCGGCTGTAGATAATATTGGTGCAGGGATGGCGATCAGTTTTGACCCAACCAAAAACTTGCCTGCTTCTGGTAATGGTGGAGCAGTTGTAACTAATGATGAAGACCTATACCGATATGTTGATGCAGTAAAAAACAACGGTAAACCGATACACGAGTGGCACGGGACTAACTCCAAGATGAGTGAACTAGATTGTGCTCATCTTTTAGTCAGAACAAAGTATCTTGGTGAGTGGCAAGCCCGCCGAAAGCAAATCAAACGACAGTATATCAAGGAGTTTGAGAACTTGCCGATCAGATGTCTATCAAAGGATTTCATGCTACATGCAGACCAAAAGTTCGTTATCTATGTAGAGGATCGTGACCGTCTATTTGCCTATCTGATTAATCATGGTATTGAAGTAAAGATTCACTATCCACGTACATTGAGCGAGCTTCCAATATCCAGAAGCCACAAAATATTGTCAAAGCCTGATATGATGAGTACAAGTATACATCTTGTTAGAGGATTGATCAGTTTGCCCATTTATCCAGAAATGGTTGATGGTGATGTAGAATATGTGATTGATGCCATAAAGGGATATTATAAAAGCAAAGTATAAATACTTGTGCTATGTTTTCATTTTTATTCGGACTCATGATGAAATGGTTAATCCACATGCTCATTGTAGTGGGTGTTGGACTTCATATCATGGCACTCATAATGGGTTTTCTGCGAACTGCAAAGTTTTTTAAGTTACCGGTTAGTATTTTAGGATCAGTGGCTCTGGGATTTGCCATTTATTTTTCTGGAGAGCAAGCGCAGCAAAAGAAGATTGATGCCGAAGCTGCCAATCTTAAAGCAAAGTTGGCAAATGCAGAAGCGCAATCGGCTCAAGTAAACACCCAGATTGTAACCAAGGTTTTAACCAAAACTCAAGTCATTCATGAGAAGGGACAAGCTATAGTTACAACTATCCAGCAAGATGCTCCTATACTTGATAAAGATTGTAAAATTCCACCCGAGGCAGTTGACTTACACAATCAAGCAGCACTTATTACAGGAGACAAAAAGTGAAAAAGTTGCTAGTACTTCCATTACTGTTATTAGCTTCTGCCTGTACAACCGCAGTTCCAATCACAGTAAAGTTTCCTGTAGCACCCGATGTCTTAAAGCAGCCATGTCCTCAGTTGGATACACTAAAAAAGGATGATCCTAAACTTAGTGATATGATGACCACTGTTACTAACAACTATGTAAAGTATCACGATTGCTCTACCAAAGTGGATGCTTGGAACGAATGGTACAAGACCCAAAAAGAACTTTTTGATAACGCTTCTAAATAATCTCCCATAGATAAATAGTCTATAACGTGGAAGATTTAAATGACTGCTACCCAACAAATCATCAATATTGGAACTGCACCAAATGATCAACAAGGTGATCCATTACGTACAGCATTCGGAAAAGTAAACAATAACTTTTCCAATCTTTTTGCTACTTTCGTAAACACTAGCAACACCACTACAACAGGTAACACTGCCAACCAAGTAATATTTCAAACTGCCGCCAATACGTTTACTCAGGGTCAGTTTATCATTCGTTCAAGCAACCCCGCCACATCAGATTCTCAGAACATACAACTGTCCGCACAACTAAGCAATGATGGAACTCAAGTATCATTTACCGGTTATGGAACTACATTCTTTGGTAATGCGGTATCAAGATATGATATGAACTTAAACGGTGGAAATGTGCAAATATTAGCCAACCCATTGGTTAATGGTACTACCATTTTAGAACATTTTATTTCATCACAAATTATGTGGATCGGTGAAAATCCTCCCGGTCTTGATATAGCACTTGATGGTTATGCAAACTCGGCAATGGAAACCGAAGATTCAAGAGACATTACTACTAACCAGTCAGGAAGTTAATACTTAATGTGTGTTATCATTGCCAAATACTTTGAAGATAAAGGCTGGGTCGGAGTAAAAAACCGAGATAGAAACTATGTGCCAGAAATTGGATTTGAAGTTTCTCAAAAAGATGGTCTTGAAAGACTTATGTTCTGTGACAAAGTTACTGGATATAAAGAAGGATTTAATAGCAGTGGGGTTGCAATCCTCAGTGCAAGCTTGATGGTTCAGGATGATGAAAAGGAAGTTACCAAAACTTCCACTAAACATAGTCCAGATGGTAAAAAGATTTCAGACGCATTGCTTCAAAAAGATGCAACCAGTGCAGCAAAACGTGCTATAGAAAACGAGTTGACCGGGAACACGATTATCTATGATCAAGATACTCTGTTTTTACTTGAAGCTTGCAAAAGAGATGATGAATACCATTACGTTTGCAAAAAGATTCCGCATGATGAGGTTGTGGCAAGAACTAACCACGGTGTATGGTTGCCGTGGGCCGGTTATCAGAGAACACCAGATGACGAATCACAAACTCTCAGCCGAATAAGCAGCGAATCCAGAATGTTACAGGCACAGGGCATAGTAATGACTTCAGAAAATGAAGATGATATGGTAAATGGAATGTGCCGAATCTATGTTGATAGTCCGCAGCTTAATGTAATGAGAACAAGCACAGAACGTAAAAAGATGCGAACCACTGCACAGGAAATGATCATTCCAAGTGAAAAGACGTTTTATTGTCGCCCAATCTCAAGTCATATATCGTTTGATTTCTGGGCACTTAACCATCCAAAAACAAACTGTTGGGTGGAAATCCTTAGTAACAGAGCATTGTGGCAGGATACCAATGGTGAACCACCATTCAGTTCCAACGGAATGAAGCACACTTCTGATAAATAAGTATTGCAACTGAAAGAATATTAATATGAGAGCAAGAGAATTCATTACAGAGGCTGATTCCCCGGTTCAACCTAAAGATTTTGCAGCAGGGCAACTTGATGCTATAAAGGGCGCAATCAGTATGCCCGATTTGAGTATCAACAAATCAAATGGTTCTCCTTATCTCGCATGGAGATTTGGTATTGCGATGGCTGGTGCTCCAGATTATCCCACGCCACCAGTAGGACCAATGGCAGGTGATCCGCTTCTTTCCACTTATACAGATGAAGAACTTGAAATTATCAATATTGCTGCAAAGACTGTTGGTGCCGGAAAAGTGAAAAAGGTAAGCGATAATCGCAGCACAGAAATGTCAAATACTAATACAGTAAGTCCAGTTAGAAAAGTCAAAGGCTACAAAAAATAATGCGAGCACACGAGTTCATTACTGAATCTAGTCATAAGTTGGATGCAGAATCCTTCGGTAATGAAATGGGTGCTGTGAACACATATGATGACCAGAATATCAGTAATGGTAACTCATATATGCATTGGAGAATGGGTATTGCTTTGGCGGGTGCTCCTGAGTTTCCGACTCCATCTGAAAACTTTATCGGAGGCAATCCGATGTTCCATGCCTATACTGATGCGGAACAAAAGATGCTTGACTTTGCTGCAAAACAAGTAGGGGACAAAAGTGGTCGCAAATGGGCAAAATCTAAAAGCACCGAACGCGAAGATACCAACAAGGTAAGTCCAACAAGAAAAGTTGGCGATTACAGAAAAAATAATTAAATATTTTTACACGAATCGCCGTGATATCTATTATAATTAGTTTTGCCTCGTCCAGTTTTGCCGCAATGTTCACATTTCCAAACAGTCTGCGATGGATGAGTCCCATTTGCCAATCTCGTAAAATTGTTATTTCGCTGAACATCACCTCCGAAAAAATGATGCGTTTTATTTTGTATTTGTGGGCTATTTTCTCTTAATAAATGATGCGAACCATTTGCTAGTCTACGTTGATTGCTTTTACTTTGTATACTACCACCGAAAAAATTGTGCGTTCCATTAATAATGCTTTTACGACCAACTTCAGGATTAAGAAAAGGATGCGTTCCGTTCTCAATTTGTTTTTTTGCATTTCTACTTGATATGCTAGAAATTTCTTCAGGAGAAAGATTGAGACGCTTACCTATTAATAGACAAGCTCCCCAATCTTGCTGTGAATAATGAATATCATAGTGTTCTTGGATTGTTACAGCCTTGAGATTTATAGGGTCATTGTTATCATGATTGCCATCAATATGGTGAATTTCATAAGTTCTTCCGTTTGGCTCTTTTGGAATAGGTCCAAAATTCTGTTCGTATATTTTACGATAAATAGACATGCTGATCGCTCCTTTATAGCATTAGAGTAGTTGGGGAGTGGACGCCCGCGAACTACACTTTTATTTATCATCAAATAAAAATTTAACGATTGAACATAGCATAAGTAATTTTATAACTTATACAGGATTACAAATGATTGATATAAACCAAGTTTTTGACGCTGTTAAACTTAAATTTTACTATGAGTGGCTAGTTAATTGCCACATCTATGATGAGGGGGAAAGCGACTTCCACAAGAAGTTGACCACTCAGGTAGTAGAAACTTATATTGACCCTATGGAACTCCCAAAGGATTCCAAGATTCTTGATATAGGATGTGGCGTAGGATACTTCTTAGATGAAATGAAAGACCGTGGCTATACCGATCTTGTTGGAATTTCTTTGAGTCCAGAAGATATCAAGATTTGTGAAGCAAATGGTCATACTATTAAAAAGTATGATATGTCATTCTTGCCTCAGAAAGAGGGATATTATGACGAATCTGTAGATTTCATCTTTGCTCGCCAATCACTTGAACATTCACCATATCCTATTTTCACATTAATGGAATACAATCGCGTATTGAAACAAGGCTCAAAGATTTATATTGAAGTTCCAGCACCAGATTGTGAACGCGGTCACGAATACAATCCAAATCATTATAGCGTTTTCGGCGCTAATCAGTTGGCCGCCCTTCTTATTCGTACCGGCTTCAACATTGATAAGTTTAACAATCTTGAGTTTGATGTTAATCTGTCACATGGAGAAGAAGGACAGAAGACAGTCAAAGAGAAATATTTCTGCATCGTCGCAACTAAGGCTCGTCCACTAGATATCAAGTGAGCACCTTTTAAATTTGATTGAACAGTCACCCGCGTTTTGCGGGTGATTTGTTATGTAAAGCATAAATACAACATACGGAGTTTACTATGAGACCAAGTGAAATATTACGTGGATTAGCAGACATGCTTGATGCCAAAGAGGGCGGAATGCACCCAGCAACTGGCGCAGATTATGAATCTGAAGGCGGTGAAGATTGTGGATGCGGTGATGACAATGGTCTTGCACATGCACCTGATGATATCTTTGTTCCGCCGTTGCAGATGAAACTTGAACTTCTCAAAAAAGCAACTGGCGTCGATAATATCTATGACACCGAAGAAGAATCAGAAGATGAAGTTCATCACTACAATGAACTTGCTGCAATTAAACGTAACGCAGGTATCAATCCAGTCGTACTAGACGCATTGGGTGATGACGAACCACTAGACGTTTAAGGAGATTACCTTGAGTGGTTTTATTCAAAAAGTATTTACGAGTAGAGACAATAACGCTAACTCGGCCAACTATGTAGGTGAAACGGGTCGCATTTGGTGGAATCCAGATACTAATGCGTTATACTACAGCGATGGTAGCACTCCGGGCGGGCTTCCAATTGGGCTTGCGGGCAATGGCGCGCCAGCCGGATCGGTCGGCGCAGTACAATTCAACGCAGGCGGCAACTTATTTGGTGCTTCAGCAAATCTGACATTTATTGATAATACATTAATCACTGCTAATGTATCACCCGCCGCAGATAATATTTATTTCTTAGGTGACGAAACACATCGTTGGGCTAACTTGTGGTTAGGGCCTGGTACTATCTATATCACGGACTCAGCAAATACAGCAAACATTGCGGGACTAACAGTTCATGACGGAGTTTTAGAAGTCAACGGTGCTACAGGATTACAATCAAACTTAATTAATGGCAACACTACATTAACATTAGATACAAATGCTAATGTTACTATAACTGTAGCTGGTTCAGACAACAGTTGGACATTTGATGACTCTAATACATTAACTACACCCGGCAATGTACTAGTACAGGACAGCAATCAGAATGATATCATTGAATTAAGAACTGATGGTAATATCGCATTTAATGGCAGTGCTACACTATCAGTAAATGGTGGATTCTATGTAAGCTCAGTAGGATCAACTGATGGTCAAGGCAACATCGTAACTTACGATGGCAGTCAGTTTAAATATGGCCCTCAGTTAAAAGATTACGCAGGTAATATCGGTGCCAACAACATCACTATCACAGGCTTATTGAAAGCACCGCAAACAACTAAAGCATCTAACGCCACCGGAACACCCGGACAAATATGTTGGGATGCAAACTATATCTATGTATGTACTGCTACAAATACTTGGAAGCGTAGTCCATTAACAGGCGGATATTAATGTTTGATCCATTCAAACAAGCTAAGCTAATGAACGCTTACCAAGGGTTCACTGAGTTTACTCCTCCTGAAGAAAAAGATATGTCAGTAGACGAACTAAAGCGGTTAGCTGGCATTCCCAAGTACTATGATCTAAACGGTGATAGACTAGACAACAACCACGAAATAACAGGCGCTCAAAAAGCTCAATACATGCGAGACAATAACATCAGACCGGGCGATCCTGAATGGTTCAAAGTAATGTTTGCTAAACCGCATCTTACGGGGGAACATCCCTTCTCAAAAAAGTAGCATATTAAGCTAAATAATTATACTATGGCAAATACACCAACATTAATTAAACCACCATACCAAAAGACGGTATATAAAACTCAAAAAGAACTGGATGATTTCCTAAAGTGTTGTGATCCAGCTACCGGTTATCTGTATTTTATGGATAACTTCTTTATGATTCAGCACCCAACAAGAGGTGCAATGCATTATCACCCTTGGCCTTATCAAGAGAGACTGATTGAAACTTATCATAAGTATCGCTACTCAATCTCATTGATGCCTCGTCAGTCTGGTAAATCAACATCAGCCGCTGGATATCTACTTTGGTATGCGATGTTTGTGCAGGATTCTACTATTCTGATTGCAGCACACAAATATCAAGGTGCTCAAGAAATCATGCAGCGTATTCGTTATGCTTATGAAAACTGCCCAGATCATATTAAAGCAGGAGTAACAACCTATAACAAAGGTTCTATTGACTTTGAGAATGGTTCACGTATCGTTTCTGCCACCACAACTGAAAATACAGGTCGTGGTATGTCTATCTCATTGTTATATCTGGACGAGTTTGCGTTCGTTAGACCATCAATCGCAACAGAGTTCTGGACTGCCATTACTCCTACATTGGCAACCGGTGGTAAAGCAATCATCACATCAACACCAAACTCTGACGAAGATCAGTTTGCTCTCATTTGGAAAGGTGCTAACAAGACAGAAGATGAGTTTGGAAATACCACAGAAGTAGGCGTAAACGGATTTAGAGCCTATCGTGCACACTGGAAAGAGCAGCCAGGAAGAGACGATAAATGGGCACAGGAAATGCAAGCACAGCTAGGTGAAGATCGTTTCAATCGTGAAATCGGTTGTGAATTCATCATCGCTGACGAAACACTTATTAATCCAAATACGCTTATCCAACTTGAAGGCATTGAGCCAATCTCACGCATGGGACAAGTTCGTTGGTATAAAAAGCCAGAAAAGGGACATCTTTATGTCGTTGCTCTTGACCCATCATTGGGAACAGGTGGCGATCCTGCCGCCATTCAGATATTTGAAGCATCTACCACCACTCAGATTGGTGAATGGAAGCATAACAAGACTGATATTCCTAATCAGATCAAGCTGTTGGCGGAAATCAACAAATACATAGCAGAATGCACAGGTGAGCCAAATAATATCTATTATTCACTTGAAAACAACAGCATAGGTGAAGCCGCTCTTATTTCACTAAATGAATATGGTGAATCAAACATTCAAGGTGTATTCCTCAGTGAACCGGGAAAAAAGCGCAGAGGTTTCAACACTAGTCAGAAACCGAAACTGGCTGCTTGTGCTAAGTTCAAGACGCTTCTTGAATCAAAAAAGCTAACTGTTAATAGTCGCCCATTGATTTCAGAACTAAAAGCCTTTGTGGCACATGCTGGCAGTTATGCAGCAAAGATAGGTGATCATGATGACTTAGTTATGGCATCGTTACTTGCTGTTCGCATAATGACACAACTTGCTGATTATCATGGTGATCTTGAATCTCATATTCGTGACCATGATGAGATTATTATGCCATTACCATTCTATGCCATCCTAGGCTAAAAAGTATAAATACATCTATGGCTATAGACAACGAATCCTTTAACAAAAAGCTTTATGATCTTCTCAAAGTGAGAGGGTATAAACCCACGCCACTGAGTGCCAAGAATCAACGAGTTCAGGCATCACAGGACGCCGATGTCATTGAGTTTACTTTCATGAAGGATAACAAAGACTACGGTAAAGTCTGGATAAGCATTGATGACGCTCAAGACCTCACAGTATACTATGATTCTGAGCAGGAAGATAGCCCAGATGTTGAAACACCGGGGCTTGATTATGATGACACTTGGCTTGGTTTCCTAAAGATGTTGAAACAGTGGGCACAGCGTAGACAGATGAGTTTTGAGTTAGCAAACAAAGATCGCTTGGGCGATGATATGAAGCAAAGAGAGCATCAAAAAATGAAAGAAAAGATTGGTGAAAGTTATCATCCAATGGGTAAGAAAGCATCATACAACGATGCTGTTCCAAACGTAAAGATTGTGTTGCAGCACAATCGTGCTCTAGAAGAAGGTGAGCAGCGTTATCGTAACATCGCCAAGATTTATCTTGAAAACGTAGATGGAGAACGCTTTCTGGCTCCTACTACTCGTCCCGGTATTGCACGTGTGTATGCTCGCCATATCGCAGAAGGTGGCGTTCCTAATGATGATCGTTGGAACCATATCAAAAGTCTATGCGAAGAATATAACAAGATGGGTGGATTTGTTCGCGCAACTCGCAATGGACAGTTTAATGAGTCAGTCCAAGCACTTGTTGCAGAAGGCGTAAGTCATTATAATAACCTACGTGAAAGTCTCAATAGATTAACCAGTCATCGCGGTTACAACATGTATTTTGAATCATGGACCCCAACCCTAATGGAAGATGAAGGCTCAACTGACATCAGTGAAATGTTCATGAGTTCAAGCCTTGATCCACGCATTGAATCAGTAATGCCTATTCTTTCACGTTTACATAAGAACGTATTGGAAGCCAAGGAAGTTGATGAACTGGCTGCATGGGCAGACAATCTTGTAAATGAAACCCTTGAACTTGATGAAGATTTTAAGAACTGGGAGTTTGAAATGGAACCCGGTGATCGCACAAAGGTCATCAGTGGAGATCACAAAGGTCTTCGTGGAACCGTTGTAAAAAAGCATGATAATGGTGAATCATATTCCATCAAGGATAAGGACGGCAAGGTAACACGTCATCATATTTCTACTCTTGATAGACCGATTGGCTTGGATGAAGCACCGGGTGCCCAAACCCTAAAGCATAATCAATCAACAGAAGAAAAGAATCTAAAGGCATTTGGTCTTGCAGAGGAAGAAGAAGTTGTTTGGAAGGGTGAAAAGCCTTGGAAAAAGAAGTTCAGAAAAGACAAGGATAAGATTGAAGAAGCAGATGGCGAAAGTCTGACTTCAAACAATCCTGTTGGCATTCCAGAAGGCGAAGATAAACAAGGCGAAGAGTATAAAAAGTGGCGCAGAGAAAACTTTGACGATAAGAAAACCACTGATGATATCATTAACAACCCTGTTAGACCAACAAAGTTTGGGATAGGAAGACGTACTGACGAAAACGATGAAGGTCACACCGAAGAAGAAAACGGTATGGCTCTTGCAAATCTCAAGACCATGGCAAAGGATTCAGTTCGTTTAGCCAAAGCAGTTAAAAAGATGGGCAATAAGGAAAGTCTGGAGCCTTGGCAGCAACAGCTTATCGCATTGGCATCAGATAAAGTTGATTCTGTTCACGATAACTTTGATGGCGAAGAACTTGACGAAGACCTAGGACCAGAACAAAAGCGTGTAGGTCAGCTTGGTCCGACCGAAAAGATCGGCAAAAAAGGGACAGTTGGAAAGCTAGTCGGTTCTTGCGAAAGCAAAGAATATGATGATCTTCGTCGCTTGATGGACATTGTTCGTTTCAGGCCCTGACGCAATATAATAACATATTTTGGTCCACAAACATTACTAAATATCTTGACACTAAGTGGTTATTGTTATATAACCATAAAGTGTTAGTTGTCTCCGACAGCAAAACATGAAACTCAAACCTAGCTCAACATTTAGCACATTTTAAAGGAGAATACACAATGGCAAGTTTAGCAGAAATACGTGCTCGCTTAGCAGCACAAGACAAGGGACAGAACAAGGGTCCCAACACTCAATCCGATAACGCAATCTATCCGTTCTGGAACATCAGCGAAGGTTCTTCGGCAACCGTTCGTTTTCTTCCTGACAACGATCCTACCAACTCATTTTTCTGGGTAGAAAGAGCAATGCTCAAGCTGCCTTTCAATGGTGTAAAAGGTGGCGACAGCAAGCAGATTATCGTTCAGGTTCCTTGCGTAGAAATGTATGGCGATAACTGCCCAGTTCTTGCCGAAGTTCGCCCTTGGTACAAGGATGACTCTCTTAAGGAACTTGCTAACAAGTACTGGAAGAAGCGTACTTACCTGTTTCAGGGCTTCGTTCGTCAGAATCCTCTTGGTGATGATGTAACCCCACCTAATCCGATTCGCCGTCTCGTTATCAGCCCACAGATCATTCCTATCATTAAGACTGGTTTGATGGACCCTGAAATGAGCGAACTGCCAACTGACTACAATGCAGGTTTGGATTTCATTATCCGTAAGACCAGCAAGGGTGGTTATGCAGACTACTCAACTTCCAACTATGCACGTAAGGAAACCCCGTTGACTGAAGCAGAGTTGGCAGCTATTGATGCACATGGTCTTTTTGACCTTAAGAGTTTCCTTCCTAAGAAGCCAAGCGAAGCTGAACTTCGCATCATTAAGGAAATGTTTGAAGCATCTGTTGATGGTCGCCCTTACGACAATGATAAGTGGGGTGCTTATTACCGTCCTTATGGATTGGAAGCTCCTGCTGGTACAACTCCAGCACAGCAATCGGCACCTGCCAACACAAACGAAACGGATTCGGTAGCATCTACCCCTGCGGAAGATGACACACCTCCGTTTGATGTTGATCCTATCGTGGTTCCACAGAAGTCAACTTCAAGCGACAAGGCACAGGACATTTTGCAGATGATCCGTGCACGTCAGTCTAAGTGATTAGACAGGGGAGGGGTCATGCCCTCCCCATTCTTTAAGGAGATGTCTTATGACAACCGCAGAGGATAGATACCGATCATTAAAGCAGGGCAAGAAACTTTTAGAAGAACTTTGTGATCCCGGTAAGACTCCAAGAGTCCCAAGCATTATTCGTGACCGCGCACGTGGCATTCTACGACACTTTCCAAGTGATTACGAGATTGATCAACTTGCACTGAACAATCCAGAAATGCTTGAAAAATATTCACATAATGATAAATTAAAACAAATCGCACGATAATAGGAGATTATACTTGACAACGAAACCCTTTGACGTTTCAAAGTTCCGTAAAGATATCACTAAGGCTATTGACGGTCTTAGTATCGGGTTTAATGACCCAACAGATTGGGTTAGCACAGGCAACTACGCATTAAATTTTCGCATCAGCAGCGACTTCAATAAGGGTGTTCCTCTTGGTAAAGTTACTGTATTCGCGGGCGAATCGGGTGCAGGAAAGTCTTACATTTGCTCGGGCAATCTGATTAAACATGCACAAGAACAAGGCATCTTTGTTGTTCTGATTGATAGTGAAAACGCACTTGATGAAGCATGGCTTCATGCTCTTGGTGTGAGCACTGATGAAAATAAGTTACTCAAGTTGAATATGGCAATGATTGATGACGTTGCTAAGACTATCAGCGAGTTCATGAAGGGATACAAGGCAATATCAGATGCTGACAAGCCTAAGGTTTTATTCATCATTGACTCACTAGGCATGTTGCTAACTCCAACTGATGTTAATCAGTTTGAAGGTGGTGATTTGAAGGGTGATATGGGTCGTAAGCCAAAGGCATTAACTGCACTTGTTCGCAACTGTGTAAACATGTTCGGTAGCCATAATGTTGGTCTTGTTGCAACAAATCATACTTATGCTTCACAGGACATGTTTGATCCAGATGACAAGATTTCAGGTGGTCAGGGCTTTATTTACGCCTCATCTATCGTTGTAGCTATGCGTAAGCTTAAGCTCAAGGAAGACGAAGACGGCAACAAAACAAGTCAGGTTAATGGTATTCGCGCCGCCTGCAAGATCATGAAGACCCGTTATGCCAAGCCATTTGAATCCGTTCAAGTCAAAATTCCATATGATACCGGCATGAATCCATATTCTGGTCTTACTGATATGTTTGAGGGTATGGAACTCCTAAAAAAGGAAGGCAACTCACTTGTCTATACCAAGATTGATGGAACCCTTATCAAAAAGTTCCGCAAAGCATGGGAAGCAAATGCAGACGGTTGCTTGGATACGATTATGGAAGAGTTCAATAAGCAGCCATTGACAATCAAACACATTGAAGATGAGGTGATGGAATGAGTTTAGCACTTATCAATGAAATCTGGAAGACACTCAAGCCAAGTCTTGATTCTGGTAATGTTGCCGATGAAGCAGCAGAAACGCTAGTCAACTATCTCATTGAAGAAGACTATTCTCCTGCAGAAATCAAATATACTTTCCGTGGTGACAAAGAAATTAAGGATGCACTTGAATTTTTCATGGAATCACCGGAAGATGGACTATATCATGAACAAGTTGATGATCTATTTGATGATTATCACGAAGATGAAGATGAAGATTGGTAATGTCTTGGTATAGCCAAATCACACAAGATTTAAGCGTCCTTCCCGACTTTATTACTCATTATGAAAATGAGTTATTATCAGCCAAGAATGACGTAAAAGTATATGGGAATGTTGAAAAGAACATTTCTAAACTACCAGGTATAACAGAGTTCCGCTTCAACCAACTTCAAGAGATTGAAGCGGTTCTCAACTTTCTAAACATTCAACTAAAAAAGATACATAAAAAACACTTCAAGAAATATCTTGAAGGATATGCTAGAGCATTGACCAGTAGAGATGCTGAAAAATACGCGGATGGCGAAGATGAAGTTATTGATATGGAAGTTCTTATAAACGAAGTCGCTCTGTTGCGTAACAAATGGTTAGGCATAATGAAAGGTATTGATACTAAGCAGTGGCAATTGGGACACATTGTTCGTCTCAGAACTGCTGGTATGGAAGATATCACGATTGGATAACTTTATCCTTGTATTTTAACTCAAACTAATGTAAAGTGAAAACATGAAAAACAATGTATTCAATATAGCACAACTACCCTCAATAACTGCTGATGCTGCTTTTGGCAGTTTTGGCACTTCTATCAAAACATATGAAGCGACATATGATATAACTGAGGACCCCATTGTTCTTTCTTGTACTGTCAAGCGTCTCAAGCAGATGTACAAGGATGATCCAAATAATCATGAACTGAATACTTTACGTAAACCGGTTCAGGTTCTCATCATTGGTGAAGATCAAAAAATCATCGCACCATTCATTACTGATGAAGATCGTATTCTCGCCTCTGATATCAAGAAGCACTACGAACAGAAGATTATTGTTCTGAAACTGCGTGGTGAAAAACTATCAGATTTCAGAGAACGCCTTTGTGCATTGTTTTCTAACACCACTAATCAGTATACCGATACTCAGTGCAAGATTGCATACAAACTCCCATATTTCTACGAGTATGATCTTGGGTTGATTGACATTTTTGGAACTGAGTATTCAATTGTTGGTGGCAATACAGAAGAACAAGGTAAGAAAACTCTTACTTACATCAAGAAGCTTGATGCTAACAAAAAGAGTAAGCCACGATTTGAATATTGGTTCCGCGATGAAAATGAGAATAAGGTTGTTCTTGAAGTTGAGAAGGCCAACCCATTGATTCCGTTATGGGAAACCCACATTGCATCTACGCCAATCTCAGTAGAAGCAAAGTTCATCAAATCCTACAAGGACCATTTGCAGTATTATTCTTCCCAGCACAAATGGGAAATAAAATAATATGAAAAACATGTTGACATCCGTTCTTCCGGTGTGTATATCAAACACACACTGAGAAGACGGAGATTGACATGAGCATTGCACAAACCATTCTTTCGCAGATTAAGACGATTGACCCTCGTGCCACTTGGGCTTGGGGCGCAAAAGAATATGTGAATATGGGCAACGGTCTCAAGTTCAAGACTTCTGGCATGGTCAAGTGGAAGGGCTATGTGTATGTCAAGTATAATGAAGGCGCTGACCTTTATGATCTTGACTTCTTCAAGATTCGTAACTATGATATCAACATGACCAAACAGTATGAAGGCGTGTATGCCGAAGATTTGGTTCATATCATTGATAGCGTGGTTGGTTGAGGGAGATTTGCTATGATCACGAAGATTTCAGGTGGAGTATTTGAGCTTCAAACGGGTCGGCCTTGGACTTGGGGCATCTCGCCATTTCGTGAAGGTGAAGCACTGAAACTGAAACGAGAAGAGTCTGGTCGTTGGTTCTTTGAAATCAACGAGGTGCAATATTCTGCCAAGCAGATCGCTCCGCATCTCAAAGATATCCAAATCCACTCTTGACACTATTCCAGAATCGTGTATGGTGAGAATGTAGCAAAAGAGAGATTGTTTACCGTGAAATCCGAATTGGTTCTAACCCAAGGAATGCACCGCAACTATATTGCTTTGCAGAACTTCCTCAATAGTCGGCTGCCGCCTAAGAGGATTCGGAGAAGTAGCAGGTCTTTTAGCAAAAGCGAAAAAGATAGGCAAAGAAAAATTTACCTTTTGTCTTTGCAGGATTTCAAATGTAAAGATTGTGGCGTTCAGTTCCATATTAACGAATATGGATTTTGTCCTGAGGCAACGGCAGACCACGTTATTCCGTATCGTTATGGATCAACTCTTTGTCATAACTGTGAGTTCGTGTGTAGCTCCTGCAACAGTAAACGCACGGACACCGTGATGGAAAACATCATTCGGTTCTTTGGATCAATTAAGGGGTAAGACGATCAAATAGAATTATAATGCCTTTACAATTTTGTATCCCTTATGTTGTTTGTTTCTTTTACCGGAAAGAGTACTGGATAGTATTCTTTCTGTGAGACAATGTTCTATGCAGAATTTACGAAGTCCTGTAATAATGTGTTCAGTATTATCTGGATATTGAATGATATATGTTTTACTGTTTTTCAGTTTTGGTATGTTTTTTTGTGATGGTCTATTAATATATCCACATTTTTTACTGCACGTGGATATATGCGGGTCCCTTGTGATAATGCGTGTTCCGCAAACAGGACAAACTATTTCTATTATTGGACGAAGGGAAGAATCCGTAGACCATCTTGAATCCATACCTTTCTTTCCGCGTTGAGTTTTTTCTTCCGAAGTCATGTTCGCATTCATGCGGGCTGTTGTGATAGATAGGATTGCAGGGTCTACTGCCTTACCATCATGTTTATTCAGCCATTTCTCTAATTTGATTACTTTTAATCTTTTGAGTACTTTGGTTTCCCACTGCCTGGCGGATTCAACATTAGTAAATGTTTTTCTTATTTGTATAATATCTGGATCACCATGCACCGCCACGAAGTCTGCTACATAATTCGATGAAGTTTTGTATTTTATCCAGAATTCGGATGGGTGACACCCTTTAGCATATCTTACTCCATAATACCATATATTATGTTTTGTCCATCCGATCAAATATGTGTAAGGTGAACGGTCATTTGTCGCGTGATAAATATTCATGCTGATTGCTCCTCTTAAGCGTTAGAGTAGTTGGGAATCCCCATTCCGCGAACTACAACTTTATTTATCTTTCTGCTTGACATCATCATTATATGTGCTATAACAGTGACAGTGAAATGGGAGATACATCATGAATTATACCTTCCCGATTATTAAAAATATTTCTGATGTGCTCCCTGCTATCGAAGGCAGGGACGAGTTCATTATTGCGGATAAAGGTCCTTATACTTGTATTTCTTACAATGTGATGATGGCTGATACGTTTCCTGATGTGATTGCTTCTAATGATTTGCGTGGTAATCATGATCATTATGAAATAGAAAATCTTCATGCTCGTATTCGCCGTGAATGTCGTGGTATCATCTTCGACTCGAAGACTGGTGACATCATTCGTCGTCCGTTCCATAAGTTCTTCAACGTGAACGAGCGTGAAGAGACTCAGGATCATGTCATTGATCTGTCGCGTCCTCATGTGATCCTTGAGAAGCTGGATGGTTCCATGATTGCACCGTTCATTGTGGATGGTCAGATGATCTGGGGCACGAAGATGGGTGCTACCGATGTGGCAAAGCCTGTTGAGGAGTTCGTCAAGAACAATCCTCTTTATGAAGAGTTTGCAGTTGAAATGCTTCTGGCTGGCCTAACGCCTATCTTTGAATGGTGTTCGCGTAAGCAACGTATCGTTCTTGATTATAAAGAAGATCAGCTTGTTCTGACTGCTATTCGCCAGATGGACACGGGCCGATATCTTACACATGATGCTATGGTCGGTAATGTTAATGCATTTACATTTAAGGGCGGATATCTTCCTGTAGTTCGTGCATTCGAGCCGCAGACTGATATGAAGGCTTTCCTTGAATACGTTCGTGATCTGGAAGACCTTGAAGGATTCGTGGTTCGTTTTGATGATGGGCATATGTTGAAGTTGAAGTGCCATTGGTATCTCCAGATTCATAAGGCGAAGGAAGCAATCCTGCAAGATCGCAATGTAGTGCAAATGATATTGGAAAACACCATCGATGATGTTAAGGCACATCTACCCGTAGAGGATCGCGATGCAATTACTGTGTTTGAAAATGACTTTAACAAAGCAATCAATCAGAGGGTTAATAAAATTTGGTCTGATGTTCAATTTTATAAATCTGATAAGTATATCGGTGATCGTAAAGAATTTGCAATTAATCACGCAACCAACTTTGATAGCTTCACGCGCCCTATTATGTTCTCTTTGTGGGATAAAGAAGGCACTAAAGAGCAAGTTAAAGATGCAATATATAGTGTTATTATTAACAATTTGTCTCGCAATACTAAGTATGAAGCACTGCGAGACAAATGGTTCCACAACGTAAAGTTTAATGCTATTTAATTATAGTAACCTCATGTCCTTTGTGGTATCTACCTCTACTTCCCGCATTCTTTCCTTCTTTTTTGCAAGTATGGCAATACCATTTTTCGGACGTTGAAGGATGTTCATATCCTTCTCTTTTTTGAAAATTGTGAGTTTTATTTTTAACCCTTTTCAATGCTCTTTCCTGCTGAGACTTGCTGTCTTGAAAATTATGGGTTCCTGCATTAACTCTATCTGATGAGTGACTTGTTCCATCGGGACGTTTGAGTAAATGGTGTGAACCATCATTTACTCTGCGTCTATTGTGTTGGCGTTGAATTTCGCCGCCAACAAAAACATTTGTCCCTTCACGGACCATTCTCAGTGCTTTTTCTCTCTGGGACTCCGAATCTTGGAAGTTGTGAGTTCCATTTTCTACTCTTCTATTCGCCGCCAATCGTGCCAATTCTGATATTTCTTTTGATGACAACTTCAGTCTTTCTGCCATTAACCAGCAAGCTCCCCAATCGCCTTGGGAATAATGAATATCATAATGTTCTTGTGCAGATACTGCGATTAAATTAGATGGGTCGTTATTTTTATGATTGCCGTCTATATGATGAATTTCATAGGATTTTCCATCAGCATCTATTGGGATTGGACCATAGTAATCTTCGTAAATTTTACGATAAATTTTGCTGGGTGTTCTGTTTTTTGAATAAGTAGTCATGCTGATTGCTCCTTCATAGCATTAGAGTGAGTGGGAATTGGGCTTCCGCGACTCACGACTATTTATCTCTCTTCTTGACATATGAATTATTTTTGTATATAAAAACAATGAAGGGTAGTTATGATGACTAACGAATTAACCAAACTGCTACAAGAATGGCTTGACATTCACGATGAACCATGTCATCATGATCATCACGGCTATTGTCAGGCACATTTTTTGGAAGACAAAGGCAACTGTATTGTGGAACGAACTCGCAATCTATTGAAGGAAAAAGAAGATGACTAAGACCTGTACTATTCTTGTCGGTGTGCCTGGCTCTGGGAAGTCCACGTGGACTGCTCAGCGTAGGGTGGAAAACGTGTTCAAGCGTGGCCATGATGTGGTGCTTTCCACTGACAAGATCATTGAGGAAGTAGCACACCAGTATGGCTACACGTATGATCAGGGATTCAAGGAACTCGTTGGGTTTGCTGAAAAGGTCATGTGGGACTATGCTACTGAGTGTGCAGAAAATGGTGAAAGCGTGATCATTGATCGCACTAATCTGTCGGTAAAGTCTCGTAAGAGGTTTATTGATTTCTTTAAGAATCATGGATACACGTTTGAAGCAGTGGTGTTTCCGACTCCTGAACAGGATGAGTGGGAACGCAGGCTAAACTCTCGTAAAGGCAAGACTATTCCTCAGCATGTACTGGGGACTATGGTTAAGTCTTTGACCCTTCCAACCGAAGAGGAAGGTTTTTCAAAGATTACTGTTTTTCTGCTTGACAACATAATCTCCTGTGTGTAGAGATTGCCTCACCAAACACACAGGAGATTGTTATGACCAACATTATCGTAAAGTATGGTGAGTTTCGCGGCAAGCCGGTTATCAATCGGGAGTTCGTGATGCTCAAAGGTATTCAAGACGGTGTTCATGGTTCTTTCATTACCGTTCTGAATGACAACAAGTTTCCCGTGGATTGTAACAAAGTAAGGATTAAAGTGGATAGTACTTCTCATTATGAAATCATTGACGGTCCTGTTGATGATACTCCGGTCGCGAAGGCAGGCAAAAAGCCTGTGGTGACTGAGACTGACGAAGAAGCGATGGATCGCATCTCTTCTCGTTTTCAAATTCTTGATGATATGGCCGCTGCGTGTATTCGTGGCGATGTTCGTGCGATGATCGTTTCGGGTCCTCCGGGCGTTGGCAAGTCGTTCGGGGTTGAACAGCAGCTTGAAAAGTCTGCAATGTTTGATCAGATTGCCGGAAACAAGCTGCGTCACAACGTTGTCAAGGGTGCAATGACCGCTCTGGGTCTGTATGCACAGCTTTACAAGTATAGCGATAAGAAGAATGTTCTGGTGTTTGATGACTGTGATAGCGTCTTCGCTGATGAACTGTCACTGAACATCCTCAAGGCAGCACTGGATAGCGGCAAGCGGCGGCGTATTTGCTGGAATTCGGATTCGCGCCTGCTGCGTGATGAAGGTATTCCCAATAGCTTCAACTTCAATGGTTCGGCTATCTTCATTACGAACCTCAAGTTTGAAAATGTTCGCTCCAAGAAGCTTCAAGATCACCTTGAAGCACTCGAATCGCGTTGTCACTTTATTGACCTGACGATTGACTCGGAACGCGATAAGATGCTGCGTATCAAGCAGGTTCACCGTGATAGTGATGGTGGCCTGTTTGGAGACTACAACTTTATGGAAAACGAAGGGCAGGAAGTTCTTGACTTCATGCAAGAGAACTCCACGAAGTTGCGTGAACTGTCTATTCGTACTGCTCTCAAGATCGCTGATCTCGTGAAGGTGTCGCCCAAGAACTGGCGCGCACTGGCAGAAACCACTGTCATGCGTCGGCGCTAAGGGGAAATGAAATGAAAGACGAGATTAAGTTTGTTATTGCGTGGCTCTGGACCATATGGCAAGTTTTTGTACTGGAAGCAGTCATCAGGATTTTCAGTGGTCAATGGGGAAGCATGGATCACATAGCGTTTTGCATCGCCCTTATTGCACTCTTTGAGACAGTACGTATTCGCCAAAAACTCTAAATTTCTCTCCACCAGACCATTTCGGTGGTAAACTCAGGGGGAGGCTTAGGTCTTCCCCTTTTTTCTTGCTTTTGCTACAGATTATGATATAGTGATACAATGGAAACGAAAGAACAACTGCTCTACTTTTTCCTGCAGGGGAAGATTAGTCTAAGCCAATATGACTACAAGTTTCTTGCAAACTTGCAGACGATGATTCACAATGATAATAGAGTTACATCCAATCAGGCAGATTTGTTTGATCGTCTGGTAACTAAATATAATAAGCAGATGACCAAGCAGGGTATTGATGGGAAGACAGTCATTGCTCTTCCGTGGAAGTCTATGGTTGTTCAAAGCACACCAGAATATACCGGAGCAGTAGTGAGCATCGTAGATGATGACATCACTATTCGTGTTCCGTTTAACAAGACTTTCATTACCAAATTTAGGGAAATTCCCAGCAACACTTTTCAGTGGAACAAGGAACGTAAACTTTATACGTCTCCGTTTAGAACAACTGCACTCAAAATTGCTGTAACCGAACTGTACAAACATTTTTCAACGGTCCAGTTCTGTGAAAACATTAACCAGATTCTGGAAGACTTGAAGCAGTATGATGCTCAGGTCTGGAATCCGACACTTACATCGGTCAATGGCAAACTAATGATTGCCGCAATGTCATCTGTACTTGCAGATGTGATAGGTGACATGGAGCTAAATCTTGAGCCAATGACGCTGTATAAACTTAGTCAGCTTGGAATCAGGGTTGATCCCGTGTTGGTTGACCATGATCCATTTCTAAAGTTTGCTGCAGAGCAAACGACATACGTTGAGGCTGCTGAGGCAGAAACACTGGCATCTATGATCACGGGGCTTGGTTGCAGCAAAATAGTGTTTGGCAGGGGCCTTGCACATGGTATGCTTGGTAAACAAATCAGGGAATCAATGACTAAAGCCGATATAACTATTTCCAACGGTTTCCGAACAGCAACAAGTGATGATGAACAGCAAATGTGCGTATCCGTTTATGATAATCCTCCTTCTGTTACGCGCATTGATAAGATGATCATCGTCAAAGATTCACGTCCAATAGAGGTAAAATGAGAGAAGCAAAAATAATAATCAAAGATGAAGTTAATGTAAAAATAGAAGGACTTGAACTAGATGTCCGAAGAGCATTAACAAAAAAGTTTGAGTACGAAAAACCAGGTGCAAGATTTTTACCTGCCGTAAGACTTGGTAGGTGGAACGGAAAAGTAAGTTACTTCTCTCTAGCCGGAAGCACATATCTCAACCTGTTAGATCAGATCATTCCATATTTGATAGATCATGATTATGATATTGAGTTGGAAGATCATCGCAGCCGTCAAGACCTAGAATTTGATTTGATCAAAGAAGATACCTTCGCTGAAACACTATGGCCAAAGGGTCATCCAGCAGAAGGAAAACCAATCTTATTGCGAGACTATCAGGTTGAGATTATTAACACCTTTTTATCTAATCCACAGGCATTGCAAGAAGTTGCCACAGGAGCCGGTAAGACGCTTATCACTGCTGGACTATCACAATGTATAGAAAGATATGGTAGATCGCTTGTAATCGTCCCTAACAAGTCTCTGGTGGTGCAAACAGAGGCAGACTACATCAATCTTGGACTAGATGTGGGTGTCTACTTTGGTGATCGTAAAGAATACGGTAAGACACATACCATTTGCACATGGCAATCTCTAAATAACCTATTCAAATCGGTTAAGGATGAAGATGCTGATCCAGAAATGGACGAATTCTTTTTTGAAGACGTTGTATGTGTGATGGTTGACGAATGTTTTGATGGAGAAGCCAGAGTGCTAACCCCGAATGGGCATCTACCAATCAAGGACGTTAAAGTTGGAGATAAAATAATCAATTATTGCGAACAGTCCGGAATCTTTAAGGAAGATACAGTAGTAAAACAACACCGGAATCTTACAATATCTTCCACTGAAAAAATGTATGAAATGGAATTTGATAATGGAAGTGTAATTAGGGTTACCGGAAATCATAAGTTTCTAACAAACCTAGGATGGTGTCGGGCAGACGAACTTACTGAAAATCACGAAATCGTAAACAAAACATAAATACATATGGCTAAGGCAGGAGTATTTATGAAAATTACATATGAACAATGGAAAGTCCGATTAAATGGACGACTAGAAACATATGACCAACGGGTAAGGGTAGTTGATTTTGGAAAAGCAACATTAGAATTATCAACTGGCGAGATATTAATACAGCCCGAGTTTGGCAAGTTCAAAAAGAGAGTGATGAATATCAAGACTGATCTTTGGGTGAAGAACATGGATTTGCTTCTCGCTGGATTGATAACCGATCGGGAAATAAAGGCCAAGCTTGCCGCAATTGGTGGTGAAGCAGTCCATAAACTACATCCTGAACTTAGTAGCCGCAATTTAAATACAGGAGTGCCATGGAATAAAGGAAAGACCGGACTCCAAACTTCATGGGCAAAGGGGTTGACTAAACACACCGATAGCCGCATCGCCTCCCGAGCAAATAGCGGGGAAGCAAACGGAATGCATGGTGTAAAAATGTCTGACCAAGATAAACAACACCGGTCAGATGTGATGAAAGCTAAAATATTAGCCGGAGACTTTACCCCAAATTCTAACAATCGAAATACGCATTGGGCAGCAGAATTTAACGGAAAGAAATATAGATCAAGCTGGGAAGCGTTGTTTCAGTATATGTATCCGGATGCAGAATATGAAACGTTGAGATTGGAATACACTATCAACGGTAATCGAAAAATATACATAGCTGATTTTGTTGACTATGAAACCAAACAGGTAGCGGAAGTGAAACCGGCGGAGTTATGTAAAGGTGAGATATTTGACGCAAAAATAGTTGCACTCAACGAGTGGGCTAACCAAAATGGTTTTAGAGTCATTATCGTGACACAGGAATGGCTATTGACTAATGGCTGTCCCACTGACCTCTCCGGATTCGATGAAAAAACCGCAACAAAAATAAGGAAGTTATATGAAGCTAATAAGAAAAACTGAAATTGATAAACCCGACGAAGTGTTCAATCTCCATATTGAAAATGATCATAATTACATAGTTGATGGAGCAGTAGTTTCCAACTGCCACATGGCAAAGGCCGATGTACTTAAGACTATGCTAACAGGAGTGTTTTCTGACATACCTATTCGTTGGGGATTGACAGGGACGATTCCAAAGGATTTGATGGATCAAGTATCACTGTTAGTATCTCTTGGTCCAGTTGTCGGAAAGCTTGGCGCAAAAGAACTACAGGATAAGGGAGTTCTGGCTAACTGCCACGTAAACATCATTCAGATGAAAGATAACAAGGAGTTTTCCAACTATCAGGCTGAACTCAAACATCTCTTAGAAGATGAAAAGCGATTAGATAAGATGGCTTCTCTAATCAAAGAAATCAATAAAACTGGCAACACGTTGGTCCTAGTAGACCGTGTGAATGCAGGAAAAGAGTTAGTGAGCCGATTGGACAACGCGGTGTTTGTCAACGGAAACACTAAACTAACAGAAAGAAAGGAAGAATACGATGAAGTGGCCACGAGTGATGACAAGATTATTGTCGCCACGTATGGCGTTGCGGCTGTCGGTATCAATATTCCTCGTATCTTTAACTTGGTACTTATTGAACCTGGTAAGTCGTTTGTTCGTGTTATTCAGAGCATTGGGCGTGGTGTAAGAAAAGCGGAAGACAAGGATTTTGTGCAGATTTGGGACCTAACAAGTACCTGCAAGTTTGCAAAGAGACACCTAACGCAACGTAAGGCTTTTTATAAGGAAGCACAGTATCCATTTACAATAAAGAAGTTGGACTACTAACATGTTGACATACAACACAATATTTGATACAATAACATCATGAGAATATTAACATTAGAAGAAAACACATTCTTCAATCTTGAGCAGCTTCCAGAAGAAATAGATGATATGCGTTTCGCAATACTTGACAACTCAACACCATCTAACGTTGATTATCATTTCATACCATTGATCTTTCTGGAATCATTTAACTCTCCAGCACTCGTACTAAAGATTGCTGATAAAACGATCAAGATGCCTGTTGATTGGCAAGTGCTAATCGGAGAACAGGAACATGGCGATTTGGAGACTCTGCCCCTTTCTAGCTTAAACGATAGAGGGTTTCATGCATTTGAGTTTAATCCATTAACATCGTTCTCGCCTTCATTCTTACCTATTGAAATATTAGACATATATCCAGATGTAACTTGGTTCGCACCAAGACTTCGTAATGGGCAGTTTTTATGTGTGCCTATTGATGACGGAGAAAAACCAAGATGCGTTTATTTCGTCAAAGAAATCAGCCGTAACTGTGAAGTAGTAGATTATTCGTTGGCTTTTTAAGGAGAAAATATGATTAAGGAATCGTCAATCAAAGAGTTTCAGAAGCGTAATCAGGATTCTGATATTATGGGTGTTATTCGCACTTTGTATCCAAATATTGAAATCTCTATTCCAACTAAGAGAGGGAAAAAGAAGTGAAGTGGTTTGACAATTGGTTTCTAAAGCAATCTCGCAAAGCATGGGAAAAGGTGCAAAATGAACCAGTTTTGATGCCGGATGTTAACTATTCTCGCAGGAATTCCATATCACGCGATTTAAACTCACCAAGTACTTCATTTCGTACATACAATGCTAATGGTGGAACAGTTGTGGAAGTAACTTACTATGATGTTGCGAATGATCGTTCATCCACTTCCCTGCATGTTATTCCGAAGGATGAAGATTTGGGGCAGGCATTAGCACATATCATCACCTATGAGGCGCTTAAGCGATGAGTGATATCAAAGTCGCTCGTATCAATGTAGAACCAGTAGGGTATAAGCCAAACTTCTACTTTCACGTTCTTCGACGTACAGCAGGGGGTACAGAAATCCTCAAACAGCCATTCAAGCTGGAAGATTTAACGATTCCAAATTGTGATCTTGATGCTGCGATTAAGAAAGCATACAATGAATGCTTGAATAAATGGTACAATAGTGATATGGATGTGTCTGTCTTTGTTATTTCTTATGATGGCAAGAATATGATTTATCAAAACCCACAGGCAATCTAATGGCTAAAGAGACCCCTTTAATAGAATAAAGATGTGGTTTGGGATAAATAGTCATATCTGATGTAGCTCACGGAACGCCAATTCCCAACTACACTAACGCTTAGAAGGAGCATCAGCTATGACTATTTATTTGTATAAGAAGACCCATAACAAAACAGGGTTTAAATACCTTGGAAAAACCTCGCAAGACCCCTACAAATACAAAGGGTCAGGTGACCTATGGAAACCGCACCTTAGAAAACACGGATATGATGTTACTACGGAAATACTCAAGGAATGTCAGACTAATGATGAACTTCGTCACTGGGGATTATACTACAGTGAGTTATGGAATGTAGTGTATGAACGGGACGAATTCGGACACAAGACATGGGCTAATCTAATTCCAGAATCAGGCGAAGGCATAGAACACACGGAAGAGACAATCAAAAAGGCAGTGACTATTAGAAAAGAAAACGGATCATACGATAGGACACCGGAACATACTGCCAGTTTAATAAAATCTCGCCGGAAGAATGGAACCATTAATACCCAAACACCAGAACGGGTTGTCAAACAGCTTGAATCTAGAAAACGTAACGGAACTATGAATCCAAACACGCCTGAAAGCAACGCAAAACGATGGGATACTAGAAGACAGAACGGGACCGATAAACGCACAGACGAGAGTATACAAAAACAAAAAGCTACCCGCATTGCTCGTAATATCCCGAACCCAAATACAATCCGAGTAACTTGTATTTACTGTGATAAAATGGTAGGCAAGCCAAACTTCAGTAAGTATCATGGTGATAAGTGCAAACAGAAACCAAAATAGTTGACAGAACCCAATCAGTGTGATATTATATAAAAATGTCAAAGAAAAATTTACCAGTAGAACACCAACTAGAAAACCAAACAGTCAACTTGTTTGATGTATTGGCTGCACTAGATCGCAAAGATTATAATTATTATAAAAACCTCAATGAATCCCAGAAAAAAAGTATTAGTTTCTATATGCTGGTACAATGGATGAGCGCCATCAAAGGCAATAAAGATATCCAGTCATATTACTTACAAAGCACTGAATATCATGCTAATATGTATCTATTTAATGAGAATATACAGAAACATCCGGATTTGGTATGGCTGATGCTTTGTGCTGCTGCACCGGGCATAGGCAAACAATTCCACCAGTGGATTCCGCACATCAAAGACCGAGTGAGTAAACTGCACGAGTCTCCAAAATCCAAAGATATTAAGGAGTATTTTAAAAAAATATACCCATCTTATAGTGATAGCGACATTGAACTTTTGAGTAATGTTTATGTTGACAATCACAAGATAAAGATGTATCTTTCAGATAAGTTTCCAACCATTAAATATGATGAAATAGAGTTATTAAGTGAACTTATCACGGATCAAGATATCAAAAACTACGAAGAAGCTCTCGGAAACTAAGCCAGAGTTTCAGTGTGAGTTTTGCAATCGTAGTTTTCAAAAGGAAACCACGATGGTAAAACACCTGTGCGAAAGTAAGCGTAGGTGGCAAGACCGTGATTTGGCTGGAAATCGTATCGGTTTCCAGTCTTGGATTCGTTTCTATAAAAAGAATACCGCTAAGAAAAGTCTCACATATTTGGACTTTGCAAAGTCTGCATACTATATTGCTTTTGTAAAGTTTGGTCATTATTGTGTTAATATCAAGGCATTGAACGTAAATAGATATGCTGATTGGCTTCTTGATAATAAGATCAAGATTGACAACTGGTGTAGTGACGTGAACTACAATATGTTCTTAGTTCAATATCTCAAAGATGAAGACCCTCTTGATGCAGTGGCACGTAGCATTGAAACTACGATTGATCTTGCTAAAGAAGCAGGTGTACAAACCAAAGATTGCTTGCGTTACGTAAACCGCAATCGCCTCGCACAAGCAGTCACAAACGGTAAGATTAGCCCGTGGATGCTGTTCCATAGTGAGAGTGGCATAGCCTTTCTGGAAGGATTGGATGAAGTGCAACAGAAATATATTCTGGAGTATATCAATCCTGAGCAATGGGCAGTAAAGTTCAAGCGTGATCCAGAAATGGTATCTCAAGTCAAGCAACTCTTGGCAGCAGGAGGCTACTGATGGATAACAGAATCGTCCTAGTCAACATGGATTATCAAAATAGATTTGTTGATGATGGGGATTTAGAACAATGGGCACTTCGCAACTGTGATGGTTTTCTTGGTACATATTGCAACTTTCAAGAAATGTATCCGGTTAGAAGTGAGCATGTTGCGATTAAAACATTTTATTTTGACAACGAAAAATCTGCAATGCTGTTTTCTCTGAGATGGTTATGATATGTTAGATCATTATGACCGAGAACGTGGGTGGGAAAACACCAACCCGGGATGGTATGAAGTATCAGTGAATATTAATGGTACTATCAAGAAATATGCCGATGTTCTACGTTGGCTCAAAGAACACATTGATATGCATGAACGTCACTGTCGCTGGATATATCAGGGTGACACGATGGATGTCAAGTTTAGATATCAGAAAGATTACGTATGGTTCAATCTAACATGGGGATAAGAGTCCCATTCGTCAACGAAGATCAAAGCTATATCGTTCATCATGGCGACCGCAACTTATCACCATTTGCGCCTTCCAATAAAAAGGTATGGAACTATACTATAAACGAATGGGAAGATGTGTTGTTTTATCGTATCTATTCTACACCTAATCTGGAAAAATGGTGCGGGGAACAATATGGTCCACCGAAACATCAGGGTCCATGGTACAAAGTTGCAGGATATATTGTCATGAAAGAACAGACATACACTCATTGGAAGTTGTGTGAATAATGGTTAAAGTTCCACTAGGTAACGGCCTTGAAGACTATGACCCGGATGATCCCGACATTGAGTTTCGAAAGAAGCGTTGGGACTACTGGGGAACATTAAAGAAGATTCGGGTTGAGTATATGGCAACTTTGGACCAGCTTCAAGGTCAGTTTGATGCTTACGAGTTTGAAGAATACGTAGAAAAGAACTATGGCATCAAAATGAATATGATTGATGGAAGAATCACCGATAAGTTTGAAGTAGTAGACGAAAAGTTGTATACTTACTTTCTATTGAAATGGGAATAATATGATTATTGATTCTGACGTAGACATTGATTTGGGTGATCGTGACCAAATTCTAGCACTGATCAACCATATTCCTGCGTCAATGCGAAAGGTAAATCCGATTCGTAATCATAATACTGGAGTCCACATTACCGAGATTCCCTATGATCCTGTGTATGACATGGCTGCACTTGATTACAAGGAAGCTGAGAAACGCGGCTACTTTAAGCTTGACTTACTTAACGTTCATGTGTATAACTATGTGAAGAGTGAAGAGCATCTTGTTGAGTTGATGCGTGATCCAGACTGGACTAAACTGAAAGATCGTTCTTTCGTGGAACAGTTGATTCACCTAAACAACAGTTACGACTTCATTCAGAGGATGCCTGAGCCGATTGACTCTATTCCTCGTCTTGCCATGTTTCTTGCAGCGATTCGCCCCGCAAAGCGACATCTATTGGGCAAGACTTGGAAAGAGGTTAGTAAAACAGTTTGGGACAAAGACGATACTGGATACGCATATAAACGTAGTCATGCGATATCTTATGCACAATTAGTTGTTATACACGCCAATATATTGTCTGAACAGGGATATTAGAACAAGTGAACCTAGTTGAACTCAAAACAGTGATTGATAATATCGTGTCTAGGCACCGATATCCAGAAGAAGTACAGGTGGCTATTCCTGTATTCCGTGTTGGTCAAATAGGTCCTCGCAGCACCGTTCCGGTCAAGAACATTTATCTTGGGTTTGATTGGGATGCCAACACCTTATTCATCACTCCAGATGGTGACGAATTGCGCGAAATCAATGTAGACGAGATTTCAGCTATCATGAAAAAGTATGATGAACTTAGCTGGTCTCAATACAAGATTTCCAAGATCAAGCGAGAAAACGAAGCTTTAAAGAAGAAGTTGAAGGAACGTGACGAATGAGCAAATATACTAGACAACTGACCGCTGAACAGTTGATTCGTTTCATTGCAAATGATTATGTTGAACTGAGTCACGAAAAGATTGCTTGGCAACGCGATGAGTTTATCATGATTTGCAGAGAATGGTTGAAACACAATGTGGAAAAGGAACACACCAGTGATTAAATGGTATATTCTTGGCAAGGCTATTAAAGATGTTGCCGGGTATGCTGCAATTGGAGTTGGAGCCGCTTTGGCAGGGATCACATTTGGTGGTCTGCTTATATACCTTTCAAGCAAATTTGGATTTATAGTTTTCCCAATCATTTGTTGTTTGTTTTTTCTTGGGATGGGCATCGTCTCTCGTTACGAACATCATACTAGATTGGATCAGGAATCCAAGAAAAAGATGATGGAAGTTTTGACACGATGAGTTCTCAGTATCCACCTGATTTTCAGCTTCCTCCCGTAAGATGGGAACATGCAAAAATACCTAACGGTGGAAAAACCACGTTTGATGAAATGCGTGAGGGACTGAGTGAAGACCTTTACCGTCAAGGTGATGCCATTCTCGTTTGGGTAAATGAAGGTGATATACTATGGCATACGCTTGCAAAATGACTAAGGATTAACAATGGAACTACTTAAAGAAAACAGCCCCGAACTATCAGAAGTCTCAGCAGAATGGGACTTTGAGGTTGACGGTTCACCGGAAGAACTCATCAAGGAAATGATGAAGTTCATGATCAACAATGGTGGAGTTGGTCTCGCTGCACCGCAAGTCGGAATCAGCAAGCGCATCTTTATCATGGGCAACTTTACTAAGATGGTTGCTTGCATCAATCCTAAGGTTGTTTCTCTGTCAGAAGATCGTGTGTCTGGAATGGAAGGTTGTCTGTCATTCCCTGACTTATTCATGAAAGTAAAGCGTCCTGTATCATGCATTGTGCAGTATCAAAATATAGCAGGCGAAGGCATTGAAAGAGAAATAACTGGAATGGAAGCCCGTGTATTCTTACATGAATATGACCATTTGATCGGAATCACCTTTGATCAGCGTGTTGGCGATTTAACTTTTAAGTTGGCCAAAGAACGCAGAACAAAAGATCAAAAGAAGAAAGCTAGGGCAGGCGTTTGACCATGGTGATTGAGCGTCTTTTGGTTCTCTTTTTCAAGAAATCATTAATGCTCACCACTGGTCCATGAAGTATAACTAAACTTTTATTATTGAACGTCTTGATATATGGTTTGAAGATGTTCCAATCTTGCTTCAAAAAAAGATTGATGGGAATCGTTCTATTTGATTCCCACCACCATATATCACCCAACTCCAAAAATCTTGACTTCAACTCTGGTTCTACAATTGATCCATAGTCGTATATGGTCGTTACCATATCATCTCTGTTTTGAATAATCCCCACATAGTCTTGTCCCGCGTAAGAACAGACCGTTATAAACGGGTGATTTTCGCTCAATTTACTGAAAAAGTCGTTGCTATCCATATACTTTGTATATTTAGTTTGGTGATCCAAAACTTAATATTTTCATATTTCAAAGACTAAATACTGGATGAAAAGGGTAACAGTATAATATGTCTTATGCAACTTCAGTCTTTGTATATACTCAGAGGCAATATGTTATCATACAAACAGGATTTTCACCGAGGGTCTATATGCCACAGTATGCAAAACCACTAACATTAAACAAAGGAGTTGACAACCAGATTCAGTTCCAGTTTCTGAATCAAGAACAGAAGCCTGTTGACATCACTGGTTTGGCAATCACATGTAACATCATTAGCTATGATGGGAGTCAGATTTTATTATCCTCCACTCTTAATCTACAACTTCCTGCAAACGGTATTGCAACACTTGATCTTACGTCAGCAGACCTCGTAGACATTGATGCACAGAAGGCATACTATTCTCTCATTTTCCCATCAGGGGACTTAAACTATCCTGTGTTCGTTGACCAGAATGCTGGAGCACGTGGGGATATGAATATCGTTAACTCTGTTTACCCATACTTTGTTCCATCAAATGTTGTCACCATTCCTACCGGTCAACCATTCCCAAATACAAATCAGACATATTCAAATGGTCAACCAATCAGCAACGCAAATGCCAACATTTATTATACTAGCGTTATCAATACAAATGAAAATCCAGTCCTCACTATTCAAACCTCATTGTATGAATATGTTGGAAACGTAACTATTCAAGGTTCATGTCAAGTAGATGCTGACTGGTATCCAATCACAAACACAGTATATTCAAATGTAACTGATACTTTTGGATATGTGATTAAAGGATACCATCCTTATGTCCGCGTAATGTTCACCAGTAATGCTGGTGCCGTCACAAACGTTCTATCACGATAAGTTACCATAACACTTGATTTTTACGTCAAGTATGTTACAATGTGTTTATGTTTGATGTCCTATCTCTAATACCGGGAAAGAAAAAACACACGGTTAGTGGCTGGATAAGCGTTAATGCGTTCTGTTGCCATCATCGTGGCCATAAGCCCGACAAACGTATGAGAGGTGGAGTCAAACTCAGTGAAGGTGTTAACTGGTCATATCATTGCTTCAACTGTGGATTTAAATGTGGTTTCACGTTAGGGAAGCAACTCAGTGGTAATACCAAGCTAATGATGCGTTGGTTGGGTATTGACGATTCTCAAGTCACTAAATGGAACTTGGAAAGTTTAAAACACCGAGACTTACTTGATCTTGCTAAAGTTGTCAAGAAGAAAAAGGCAATCAAGTTTAAGGAAGTTTTGCTTCCTAATGCAGAACTGATTGACGAAAACAATCCTGCCCATCAAGTGTTCATTGATTATCTAACAAAGCGTGGGATGAACTACAAAGATTATCCATATATGGTTACGCCAAATGATGAGGGTCGCAATTCCAATCGCATCATCATTCCATATACTTTTAAAAACAAGATTGTTGGTCATGTAAGCCGTTATCTTGATGATCGCACCCCGAAATATATCAAAGATCAGCAGGTGGGATATTTGTTTGGATATGACCTCCAAAAGCCAGATTCACATTGCTGTATTGTAGTAGAAGGTATATTTGATGCTTTAAGTATTGGTGGGTGTGCATTAACTTCTAACACCATACATGAAACACAGATTGATATTCTGCGAAATCTAAACAGAACTATCATCGTAGTCCCCGATCAGGATAAAACGGGACTGACTATCTGTGACCAAGCACTTGAGTTGGGTTTTCAGGTCAGTATTCCAAACTGGGACACTGATGTTAAAGACGTAAATGATGCGAGTCGCACCTATGGTAAGCTACCGACGCTTTTGTCAATCTTACAAAACGCAACTACCAGTAAGATTAAAATAGAACTCGCTAAAAAACGAATATTACGACATTTGGAGCAGTGAACCGCATTTGTTACCATGCCACCGTTTAAACATACTTTTGCCTTTGCCCTCTTTATCACAATGTGGACACTTCCATTTAAACTGAGTTGGATGATTTTCATTAACTGGTTGTTGCCAGTTGTGCGTGCCGTTTGCCACTCTTTTATGTGATGGGTTGCTTTCACCTAAGAAGTTGTGTGTACCATCATCTACGCGAAGTTTCGATGGATTATTTTTTTCTTGCATGTGATATGTGCCGGATTTAACTTTTTGCTTGGCAGGATTAGATTCACCTTGAAAGTTATGTATACCTTTTGCTACTCTATCGTGTGATGGGTTATTTTTTCCTAAGAAGTTATGTGAACCGTCTGCTACTCGTTTAGTATTTGCCTGAGTGCTCAACTCGGATTTTTCCTTCGTTGTTACTTTCATTCGGTTCGCAATCAACAGACATGCGGCCCAATCACCTTGCGAATAATGGATATCATAATGTTCTTGAATGGTAACACATTTTAGGTTAGTTGGGTCATTATTTGAATGATCACCATCTATGTGATGTATCTCATACGAGCGCCCGGTTGTATCTTTGGGGATGGAACCGAAATGATGTTCATATATCTTTCGGTGACCAGTAGGTGAATAAATAGTCATTGCTGATGTTTCCTTCTATGACATTAGAGTAGTTAGGTGTTCCACCACCGTGAACTACGCTTTTATTTATCCCAATACTATTGCATTTACTACAAACATAGTGTAAGATTAAGATTCAGATGGCGAGAAGAAAACTTGATAACAGAGCATAACTTAGAAATACAAACCTTGTTTCTTAGAATGATGGTCACCAATGCGGAACTTTATACCCGTGTTATGAACATCATGAACGCAGAAAACTTTGATCGCACGTTAAGGCCAGTTGCTACTTTTTTGGCGGAACACACTAACAAGTATAGTGTTATGCCTGATCCTATTCAGATCAAAGCTACAACTGGAGTTGAGATTGAAACTATTGAAGGTCTTGATTCCGGCCATTATGATTGGTTTCTGGAAGAGTTTGAATCATTCACCAAACGCAAAGAACTTGAACGCGCAATCCTTAAAGCGGCAGATTTATTGGAGAAGGGAGACTTTAATCCAGTAGAAAAGTTGGTGAAAGATGCTGTTCAAATCTCTCTACAGAGAGATATGGGAACAGACTACTTTGCCGATCCGAAAGAACGTCTCAACAAATACTTCAATGCTGGTGGTCAGGTAAGTACGGGCTGGCCGCAGCTTGACCGCGTTATGTATGGTGGTATGTCTCGTGGTGAGTTGAATATCTTTGCGGGTGGTTCCGGTTCGGGTAAGTCACTCGTTATGATGAACATTGCACTTAACTGGCTACAGGCTGGATTGAGTGGCGTGTATATCACCCTTGAACTTTCAGAAGAACTCACTTCACTTCGCACCGACGCAATGCTCACAAGCATGAGCACCAAAGAGATTCGCAGAGACATGGATACTGCGGAACTCAAGGTTAAGATGGTGGCAAAGAAGTCTGGTCAGTATCGCGTCAAGGGTCTACCAGCACAGAGCAATGTCAATGATATCCGCGCATACCTGAAAGAAGTTCAGATTCAGACAGGCATTAAAGTTGACTTTGTGATGATTGACTATCTTGACTTGGTTATGCCAGTGTCGGTAAAGGTTAATCCCAATGACCAGTTTATCAAAGACAAGTATGTATCGGAAGAACTACGCAATCTCGCGAAAGAGTTGGGTATTCTGATGGTAACTGCATCACAGTTAAATCGTAGTGCAGTTGAAGAGATTGAGTTTGATCATAGTCACATCGCAGGTGGTATTTCAAAGATCAATACTGCCGACTATGTGTTTGGTATCTTCACGAGTAGAAGTATGCGTGAACGTGGTAAGTATCAGATTCAATGCATGAAATCTCGTAGTTCTACTGGTGTTGGTCAGAAGATTGACTTAGAATACAACATTGAAACGATGCGTATTACAGACGAAGACCCAGATTCTGGTGATAAACCACAGCAAAGTGCAAATCAGATTATGAGTCAGATAAAACAATCCAGTAAAGTGTTTTCCACTAATGATTTGGTCCAAGAGACTTTAGAAGACCCGTCAAAACGTGTCCATGGCGACACACAGGGTGCGAAACTCAAAGCAATGCTTAACTCACTTAAGAAATAAAATATACCTTTAGACTAAATACTCTTATAGGACCCCTACACTAATGCAAAAGAAAACTAAAAGCCTATTGGAAGAACTACAATCGTATGGCGATTCTCGTGATATTAACAATATCATTGAGTCACGTGCTTCTAACATCATAACTAGTGCAATAAATCTCATTGAGTTGATGCAGAAAAACTATTCTCCTGAAAAGGCAGAGTTACTTGAAAAAAAGCTGCTTAGTGCAATCAAGGGTAGGGACCAATCAAGATTCTCAAAGTCTATAAGGAAGAAAAATGAAGATCAATGAGTTCAAGAAAACAGAACAACTAGACGAAGGTCTAGGTGATGCTATTGGCGGTGCAGCAAGAGCACTTGTTGGTGATCATGCAGTGTCAGCTATTAAAGGGGCACTTACTGGGAAAGGCACTAAAGAACAGCTTACCCAAGATTTGTTTTTCAAAGACTTTATTAACGATGCATCCAACTCTTTAAGAAATGCGGTGAAAAGTGGTATAGTTAATCCGGACTATCATGCTGAAATAGGTACGCCACATTCCAAGCAGCCACAAGGTGGCGGAGAAGGAAATTCATCATCGGGTGAACCAGAAGAAAATCCCACACAAGCAGAGCCGACTGATGAGAAGCCAGCAAACTTCTATGGAAGCCCGACATCAGCAAATGTCAGAAAAGCGACACCACCAGCGCCGCAGGCTAATCCATTAACTGCACCTGCCCTTAAGTCTAACAATGTTACTACTACGGTTAAGCCAGCTACAGCAGCCCCTGCAACTGGGGGAATCACTTCTGGTGGATTGGGATATCAAGCAAAACCAGCAGCACAACCAGCAGCACAACCAGCAGCACAACCAGCAGCACAACCAGCAGCACAACCAGCGGCCCCGGCACAGGCTCCAAAACAGGCAGCACCAACATCTGCACAACAGACTGTAGCAGCAGCACAGCAACATAGACAGGGCATTGCTAACGCACAGAATGTTCAGGCAGCAGGAAAAGCAGCAGCGGCAAAGCCAGGCTTTCAAAGAACAGCAGCAGACAAGCTTGCAATGAAGGCAGCAGGGCTATCAGAAAGTGAATATCGCCGTCTTAATGCAATCTTTGAAAGCATCATGGAAGCCGGAGAAGAAGATGGAGCAGAAATGATGTCTATAGGACAATATATGCTTGACTGGTTTGAGGGTTATATGCAAGGTACTAACTGGGAAAAATATAAACAGAGAGTCATTCCATTGCTCCAAAACATAGAATATTCTTGGGGAAGAGACAAAGGTAAAGCGGCTATAAAGCAGCTTGCCAAGGCAGCATATGCTATTTCTGGTCCAGCAACTTCTAAATCTTCAAAGCAAAGTGGCGGATCAAGCCAGACAGGCTTATCTGGTATCAATAACTTTGGTGCCGGTGGATATCAATCCACACCAAACGCATCTGCGGATAAAGAAACATTTGCTCAACTTGATGCAATAAAAAAGAACAATCCAGAGTTATTCGCAAAATATATGGCTCAAGCTCAAGCTCAAGGTAAAAAATGACCGATATTCGTGACCTAATCACTAAGATGGAAACAATCAATACTGTGATTGCTGAAGGTAAAGGACACCTTGAGCATCCAGAGGATTTGGTATTCATCGGGGATGAACAGGGTGCAAGACGGGCTATTGATGCGATTTCTGCTACGGTAGAAAATCCACAATCAATCACCATCAAATGGGATGGATATCCAGCTTTGATTTTTGGACGCGGACCTGATGGGAAGTTTTCTATCATGGATAAGCACATGTTCAATAAAAAAGACGGCACCGGTCGCGAAGTATTCAGTCCACAAGCTTTTGCGCAATATGATGCAAAGCGTGGGGTAGATCGCAGTGATTTGCACGAAGTGATCGCCCGCTTATGGCAAGGGCTTGAAAAAGATGATCGTGCTGGAAATGGGTATTATTGGGGAGATTTACTGTTTGCCCACCCACTAGAAGATCATGGTGGAGTATACAAGTTCAAAGCAAACCCAAATGGTATTGCATACGAAGTTGATGCTGATAGCGAAGTTGGCAAGCTTCTTGCAGGTAAAGAAGCAGCAATTGCCGTTCACCAGTTCATTCCTGCTGATGCTATAACAACTGATCAAGCGGTATCATTGGATGGTTCTATTGGCAATCTACAAAATGCTTCAAATGTTGCTATTGTTCCGAGCAAAATGCCAATGACTCCAAAGTTAAAGATTAACAATACCTTAAAGAAAGCTGCTGAAAACGCATTGGCACAATATGGTGAGGCTGTTCGTGAACTGATGACAACCGCGCCCCAGTCACGCAAAACATTCAATCAGTTGTTTACTGTTTTTGTTAACAAAAAGATTGTGTCTGGTAGCCTTACAAATCTTGCACGTGATTTCATGGATTTTGTGGAAGCCAGAAAAATGTCACCAGCGATGAAAGCTAAGATTGCTCAACACCTGAACCAACATAAACAAGGTATCATTGGCGCATTCAAGATTTGGGCCGCGCTATATAATCTCAAGATGGACGTGGTAAATCAGCTTAACAAAGCAGCAGAATCAAGCCCTGTTCGTGGTCATTTGGCGGACGGAAGATCATCCCAAGAAGGATTTGTGGCTCAAGGACTCAAGTTTGTTGATCGTCTTGGATTCTCACGACAAAATCTTGCTGGAAAATAACCTAAAACACCCTTTTTTGTGCAAAAAGATAAATAAATGTATGAGCATGATGCTCACATATTTAAAGGAAAAATAAAATGGCACAGTTTACAAAGGTCAATGGTGACTTTCTTCCAGTAATGCACTTGGACTCCCCAGCATATACCAACTCAGGTATCAATGCTGTAACTCCAAACGTAGCAGTTCAGCCACAGGGTCCAAAGCTTGAGTTCTTCACTGCAACTGCAAATGGCGCTTTGACTGGCACTCAGATTCTTGCTGGTGTTCAGACTATTCAGCAGCTTTCAACTATCTACATCTATCAGTATGGTAACACAGCTAACGCAACTTTTGCTTTCGCTTCATACCCAGTAGGTGCCGTAAACAACACTGCTCTTGCAACTTCACTTGTAACTAATGCAGGTTGGGCAGCAGGCGCAACTGTTACTGCAGGTGCAACTTTCATTGCAGGTTCAGACAACTAAGTTTAAAACCTATCGCAAGAATAAGAAACCCGAGGATTTTTCCTCGGGTTTTTTGTTGCTCTAAATACATATATGTCACATCGCATCGCCGCCTATACACTTTTTGATATTACTCAAACTGGTGTAATGAATCGTTCAAAGCCCAATGTTGATGACATTGAAGAATGGATTCATCGTCGCAATACGCAATGTAACTTTGATACACTTTTACAAGTTATCTCTTTACGTTCACAGCCGGAAGTCATTAAACTTCCCATAAGACTGGAAATAAAAGAAGATGATTTTGCACGATTTGGGTTTTTATACGAATACTCAGAAGATAAACCAAGCTACTGTTGGAGATTTGAGTTTGAGATTCATCACAGCAGTGTATTTGAAAATGGAATCACTCCATTGGGATCACTTTATAGAGATTGTGAAGGTGTTCCAATGATACAATGCAAGGATCAAATAGAAAAAATGCCTTCTTTCCTTGACGTATCAGACGAGTTGAAAAACGTTTACTTTGAGGTGATATGAAAAACGTAGCAAAACTTGATGAGATATTTGAGCATGGACTTAAATCTGATATTAAGGACATACTGATAACATGTGACAAGCAGGGAAAGTATTCTCTTTTTGGGAAATATACTATCATGCCAGCATTATCTAAAGGGTTCAAAGCATTTACACCAAAGCATGTGGAGGAATACGAGTTTTCATCTTTAATACACGCTGCTTCTTGGTGCACTCTACATAATGCAGGAAGATTCAAGGAAGCAAGACGAATGGTAATGCTGGACTTGAAGCTGAGTAGTATCAAAATGGATATAGAAAATCACGCAAGGCTTCTCAAGAACTCAACTACACCGTCCACACGATTTCTTTATGTGGTAAAGATAGAAGAAGACCTCTTAAAACAGAACTTAATGTTAGAAGAAATAAGTTATCATATAAATACTTCTAAGAGGATACAGGAACAGAAGTTCCATAAATCGGAGCACCAAAATTTTAGATATCTATGATAAATAGATAACAACATGGAAGAGTTAACCACTATGAACCTTAATGACCTAGATAAAAAGAACGTTGCAAGCAGAGCCTTGAAGGAAAACTTTGCGCATAACTTCAATACATCAAAGATGGATAAGTCAACTACGCGCACTATGCTTTCCAAGGTGCGTGGCTTGATTAAAGAATCAAGACAGTCACATGATTTCCACAGAAATCACTCAAATCCAACTCACATGAAGCTTGTGTTCATGGAACAGGCGCTCACAAGCCGTCTTGATTATTTAAACTCTATGCCTAAGCCACGCATTGTGGTTGAAAACGAAGAAGTTGAAAAATCACAGGTCATTCTTGCTGCACAGGATATGGTTGACTCAGTACAGAAGATGGTTGAAGAAGTTAGCGACATGCTCGTTAAGGAACTCCCAGCACTTTCAGATTCAATTCAGTCTGAAATCGGTGCCAACGAAAGCGAACAGTTTAACTCACAAGTATCTGAGGCTCTTGCATCCCTCAATGCCTCACTTCAAGAAACTCAGGCAACACTCAAGAGTGCATTGAATAGCATCACTGGTCAAGGTGATATGGGTGGTTTCGGCGGAGATATGGGTGCTGAAATGGGTGCCGATCTTGCCGGTGACGAAGATGCTCTTGGTGCTGACATGGATATGGACATGGATTCCGACGCTGATACTGAACTTCCTCCAATCCCAAATATCCCTTCAAAGAAGCCAGAAGAAAGAGAACCAAATCCAAGAATGGGTGGCGCAGGTCGCCCAAAGAGATAACGGATGTTTCTTTTTGAGTTCAATCAGGATAGTGCTCAGGTATCAAAAATCATTGCTTTGACTAACCAGTTGAAGCATGATATTGATAATGGTGAGGGCGATCCTGATAACTTTTCGGTTGATGATCTTCTTGAATACTTTCAAATGTATGATGTTATTCTTGACAAAAACGATCTATACAACATGATTAAGGTAAATCCATTGAAATCCCTTATCAGTAACATTGAAGGTGATAGGGTAGTTTTCAAGGGTCATGAGCCTGCCCCAGCCGAAGCGCCTCAGGACGATAACCAAAAAACAGTCGCCAATATGGCAAAATCGGCAATGAAAAAATAATATATTGACATTTCAGTATATTGATAGTATAATCAACAAATGGCTATAACTCAAAAATTCCCCTACGCAGAAATGAAGAGGGTTAATGTTGACGGATCGCGTCGGTATCTAACTCCAGATGGTTCCAAAGTTCCTAGTGTAACTACGATCTTGGATGCAACCAAATCAGAAGAAACTAAACGAGCATTAAATAACTGGCGAAATCGTGTCGGTCACAAACAGGCACAGGCTATCACAAATGAAGCTGCCAGTAGAGGTACTCGTATGCACAAATGGATTGAAGACTTTATCAAATTGGATATCATCGGAGAACCCGGAAGCAATCCATATAGTCAGCAAAGTCATTTAATGGCGAACGAAATCATCACAAATGGATTAAGTAAGTGTGATGAGTTTTGGGGTACAGAAGTATCCCTACATTTCCCAGAGGTATATGCAGGAACGACTGACCTATGTGGCGTCCATGAAGGAGCAGAAGCTATCATGGACCACAAACAATCCAACAAGATAAAGAAACGCGAGTGGATTGATGATTACTTTGTTCAGACCTCAGCATACGCATTAGCACACAATGAAGTATATGGAACAAAGATTCGCAAAGGGGTAATATTTATGTGCATCAAGCCAGAACTTCTGGATAACGTGTGGACTAAGCCACAGTATATGGAATTCATTATTGAAGGTAATGAATTTGACAAATATACCGATATGTGGTATTCCAGACTAGAGAAATACTACTCTCAGTTTGTTTAAAGGTTTCCGTTCTGTAAAGCATAAATAAGAGTATATTCAAATGGGTGAAACATACTCTTATGTCAATTTTACAGATTTCGAAACTCCAGCAACGATCAGGCAACCTAGTAGACCTGCCACAACTTGACGAAGGTGAGTTCGGTTGGGCTTCCGACAACAACCGTCTGTTCATCGGTAAGACATCACCAAACCAAAACGTAGAAGTTTTGACCGCATATTCCAATATTGCCTTCAGTCAAATTGATGGAAGTATAGGAAATCTAAACATGAATCCTGTCACTATAGCGGCAGGAGAAATATTGGCATATGACGGGACTAACTGGGTAAATAGTGGCGGAAATGCTGGTGGAAATATTAATCTTGGTAATATTTCAAATGTTAGCATCAGTGGTGGTGCAATTGGTTATATTTTGCAAACTGATGGATTGGGAAATCTTTCATGGACCCCAAAGGGAACATTACTTGCATTCATAGAAAACGTTACACAGGCAAATCCGGGTGTCGTAACAACAACTTCCAATCATAATTTAACAAAAGGTGCAGCGGTAACCATTACTGGGTCTCAAGGAATGACTCAGTTGAATGGAAATTCATACTATGCAAACGTATTGACTCCGACAACTTTTGCTCTATATACTGACGCTGCGGCATCTTCCAGTACATTAAACACTTCTTCTTATAATGCATATGCTTATACTACTGTATCAAATACTACAACTAGTGTTAATACTGTAACAGTAGGAAACAGTGCCGTACTTTCAGTAAACAAACCGGTTCAGTTTGTTGGTAATATGTCAACTAGTGGCATTCTCAATAATACCACATATTATATTAATTCCATACCAACCGGCACAACCATTACGATTTCCAGTAATGTATATCCTAATGGCACGGCTGGTCCAGTTCTTGCCCTTCAAACAGCAAATGGACTTTCCGCAAGTGTTTATGAAACTGGTGGACAAATAACATCTTTGGTTGGTGGTGGATCGGGAGGAACTGTTGCCGCTGGAACAAACACTCAAGTGCAGTTCAATGATGCCGGTATCCTTGGATCAGCGTCAACCTTCACATTTGATTTTGCTAATAATATCCTAACTGTTAATGGGAACGCAAACGTAGGTAATCTAAATTCTACTGCCGTTGTTTCTGCCGTTTCGTTTGCTTCAAACATTGCAAATGGCACTGCTCCATTGACAGTCAACTCGTCTACAAAGGTAGCCAATTTAAATGCTGACTTGGTGGATGGCTATAACCCAACAATCACCATTGCAGCAAATACCATCGTCGTAAGAGATACCAACGGTAATATTTACGGAAACTTGCATTCCGGAACCACGTTGACTATTTCCGGAAATGCAAATGTTGGAAATCTAGGCACCAATATATTAATAGCAACTGGCAATATATCTGGTGCTAATATAACGGGTAATCATTTTGGTAATGGTGCAGCACTTAGCTCTATTACGGGCGCTAATGTCAGTGGTCCAGTAACATATGCAACAACTGCAAACTCAGTAGCTGGTTCTAATGTAAGTGGTCCTGTGGCATATGCAACAATTGCAAACTCAGTAGCCGGTTCTAATGTAAGCGGTCCTGTGGCAAATGCAACATATGCAACAAGTGCGGGAAGTGCTACTACAGCAACTACAGCCGGATCAGCTACAACTGCTGGAACAATCACTACTTCCTCACAACCGAACTTGACCACTGCCACTAATTTGACATCTATTGGCATATTGACTACATTGAGTGTAACTGGCAACGTTTCTGTTGGTAACGTATCTGCAACTTCGCATCATATATTCAGTGTGGCGGGAGCGGTTTCAGCAGCGGGGTCAACTCAGGGAACAGCAACTGCTCTGACAAATGATTTTAACGTAGTATCTACGGTATCATCTGGAGCAAATGGTGTGTCGCTCCCTACAGCAGTTGCAGGATATCGTATTACAATCTTAAACACTTCAGCAAACATACTGAACGTGTATCCATTAGGTAATGGTATTATTAACTCGCAATCCGCAAACGTAGCATATGCTCAGCCAGCAGGATCAAGACTTGATTTTATTTGCACAACAAATGCAACTGCTCCGGGCGGACAGTGGTACACACTCAACGCAACTTATGACTAATAAGAATAAATAAGTTTAGAGGAATAAACAAAAATGGCATCTTACGTATACACAGCAAACTCAACGGCACAGGCAACTGCAAACATTCAGACTGATAAGGTCAGAATTGCAACTACATCTTCGCCTATTCAAGTTGTAGCGAGTTATCCTAACGTTGCTGTAACTGGCACGGTAACTGCCAATACCTCAAGCAATATTGTAACTGGATCAAGCTCTTCATTTTTTACACAGTTAAATGTTGGTGCATGGATTGGAAACGCTACAGGAGTAACTGTAGGTATCGTAAAATCAATAGCCAATAACACAAGTTTAACTCTCACTGCAAATGCCAATGTGGCAATCTCTGGGGCAGGAGCAACTTTTAATCCATACGGTGTTCCTTATGCTGTTGCAACTGCAAATAGCGAAATCATTCCAGCAAACACAGTTGAACGTAGCTTCTATGTGGGGCAAGGTAACATTATTTCATTCTTGAATGTATCAGGTGCAACAGCCGCACCTTTCTCAGTCACTGAGTTGGGTATGCCTTATGCTTATACTGGAACATCTGGTGTAAATATTGACCCAGCAAACGGCGGCATCAGCCAGTAACCATCCTCATTTTTACGCAAAAAGTATAAATACTTTCATACACTCTCATGCGGAGAGTTTATGCAGCACCCACTGCGTACCGGCTAGAACCCGGCATAACAAAAGGAAAAACAAATGGGTCGTCCACTAAAAATTGCACAATCGCAGGCTGTCCTAACTCTTACAGCAACAACTGCATCCACTCAGTTAGTAACTACTTCTGGTAACCTAACTGCAACCAACGTAACCAAAGGTATGCCATTCGTGGTATCTGCAAACATCGGTGGGTTGGTCGCTGGCACTACTTACTACGTAAATAGTGTTGCTTCTTCAACTACCTTTTCGGTATCAAGCACTCAGCTTAGCGTTCAGCCACAGACTGTTCCAACTCTAACTACTACAACTGGTCAATCAATTGCAGCAACTGTTGGTATGGTTGATTCTGGATTCAGTAATCCAAATGGATCAAACACTGCAACTAACGCAACATCATACGGTGTTGTCGGTGGTAATACTGCACAATATGGTTCACAAGTTTCCGTAACTGTCGCAATCGGTGCAAACGGTACAGGTACTCTCTTCACTTCAACTACTAGCCCAAGAGCAGCAGGATTGAATACTAACTTTGCTACTAACGTAGCAAACGGTGCTGTAATTCAAATCCCAGTAGCAAACATCAATGGTATTCAAACTGACTACACTACAGTAGGTTATGTAACTGGTACTCCAGGTAATAACGCAGTTGTAGTTGCAAACACGACCGCAACTGGCAACGTAATCGGTACCTCAGGAAATGCATTGACATTGATCGCAAATGCGCCTGTCATTTTCGACACTACCTTCGGTGGGCTAACTGCTGGCAACGTTTATTATGTCAAGACCACTCCAAACGCTGCTGCATTCACTGTTTCAACATCAGTTGGTGGAGCACCAGTACAATTGTCATCTAACGCAAGCGTAACTGCAAATGCTCTACAAGATACCATAACATTCACTGCAAATGCAGCAGTTGCGGTTTCAAACAGTGCATTCATTCAGGCAACACCTGAAACTGGATTCATTCAGCGCCAAAAAGGCAAGACCAAGTATCTTGTAATCGGATTAACTTCTGGTCTCACATCACAGTGCTATACTGCAAATGTTGCAAATACTGCAATGTTGCCAAACACCATGATTATCACAGGTACTTACGCAAACTCATCAACTGTGAACTTGTTCAATCTTGATGATTATCAATCAGAAGCATATACTGCATGGACTTATTCCAATGCACTCGTAGCCGGTACTCAGTATACTATTGCAAACGCAGGCAATACTCTCTGGACATCAGTTGGCGCACGCGACAATATGACTGGCATTACTTTCACTGCAACAGGTAACGTTGCTGGAACTGGATTTGCAATTGCTGCAAACGCTTACCCAACTGTCATTGCGACATTCGGTACTGCCTATGCTGCAAATACATATCCTGGTACCAATCCAATTGATAGTCAAACATCAAGAGTATCTGGTCAGCCAATGCCTATCATCACTATCAACAACGCATAAGGAAAATAAGTCATGGTCTCTCGTTCAACAGCACAACAGGTTAACCAGCAGACCGAGACTGAAATCGCGGTCCTTCGAGTCCAGTATTCAAATCTCAATGAAAAAGTTGACGATTTGAAAACTGGCTTGAAGGAAGTTAGTGAAAGCGTTAAAGCAAGCACGACTGCTACAATGACAGCCATTAAATCAATGGAAGATAGTAGCAAGACTGCACATACCAAACTTGAAGAAAAGATCACTGCTTTAGAAAAGTGGAGATGGATGGTAATGGGAGGTGCAGCACTTGCTGGCGCTTTAGGATTTCATGTTGTAGGCAAAGTTTTCGGACTATGATAATAGGGGCTTCGGTCCCTATTATTTTGCCAGTGAATTTAACTTCTCAGTAACAATATCAATATTGACAGTAGAAAACAGGCCTGGATGAAGTGGTTTTGGATACTGTCCTTCTCCAACCCAAGCATACCCGACATGTTCTTCATTTAATTTTGGAATAAATTCTTCTCTGACTGCACAGAAAAAAGTATGATAAGTGAATGTGTTATTAACAAACTTTTGAATTGGTATCAGTTTTAAATCAGAAATGTCAAAATCCATTTCTTCCCTACATTCACGAGCAATCCCCTCTAAAAGAGTTTCATCTGCGTTTATTCCTCCTCCCGGCATACTCCAAGTAGGACTTCGTGAATCTGCACGTAGTAGGTATAGATAACGATTGGTGGAAGAACTATAGAAAAAAACACCAGCAGCAGTATTTGTCATATAACGATACTGAAATTCCCAGCTTCATAAAAGCCTTCGTATGATTTTACCCATATGTTTTGATCAGTATCATATCGGTATTGAACTCCTGTTGTCATATTGGTAACAAATTCAACCTCGCTTGAACCTTCAGCATTAAATGCAACAAACCATTTATTTGTTGTCGCGTTATACTGAATAATATCATTAGCATTGGCAACTAGTCCACCCCAAGCAACTGTAGTATCACCATCGCTCCCGATATCCTCTACTATCAGATATCTTTTATTTGGTGTAGGACCGGGCAATCCAGCGTTAGGTCCAGTTACTAATGGATTAATGATACTGTCCACAGGATCAAGAGTGTTTTGTGGCAAAGTATTTGGATCAATATTATAGATTAAAAATCTATCATCAGTTGGATTAAGAACTATAGTTCCAACTATATCAGTTGTCATATATGGATTCTGTAGCCAAATCTGAGAAATCCCCGGTCTGATTGCTCCATATACGTTCAAGAATGATGTCCAATATAGATCGGTATTTGGATTGCTTGGTAATGCAAACTGATCATTTGGTGGATACGGGGCTGCATTTTGTGGAAGCAACTGTAGTTGATTTCCAAGAAGCAACACTTGGTAGCCATATGGGGTAATCTTTTGTCTCGTCCCTAGCAGTAAATCTTCGTTTTGCACATCTTGTAACGCGGTTCCCTGATATATTGAGGCAATGATTTTTTCTACAACCCCAAGTTTCTTTAACTTAGCAGGAGTTGATAGCCAAATAGGCATATAAAACTTCCAAGTCATAATATCAATTGGGTTGTTACCACCAACAGGAATAGTTTTACTACTAAAATTCAATCCGTCTTGGAATACAGATGACAAAGAAGTCCAGTCAACAAAGTTATCAGTGCTTTGAATTTCAAGAGCAGGATTAAACAGTGTTCCAAGCTGTTCCAATAGTTGCAACTTTTGGTTATAGTTTGTGGTCCAAAAATCAACAGTGATACGAAGAGTATATGGAACAGGCATTTGTCGCTCAATAGTAAATGCTTGAGCTTGTGTAGTCTCGTAGGACTGAGTTTCACTATTATATGTACGCTGTCTTACGTTGAGTTTATCAATAAAAGTAGGATCGGTAGCCCATTTTTGGTTATACTCAACACCGCTGATATAATATGTAATCATCGGTGCACTCGGGAGATTGCTAGCAGAGTTATTGGCAATAATAGTCGCTGCTTGTCTACTTTGATCCCCATACATAATAGGAACACGAACAATAATAGGATTACCCTGAGGATCGTTTCCCTTTGTTACATTCCAAGAACTAAAAATCTTACCGAACTGTATAAGGTAACGTCTAATCTGTTCGTCATAAAAAAATTCAGCCACGTATTATCTCTCAATCTTCTGGTGGAAGTGTATCTGGAGCAATTCTTAATATCGTTGATAGACCTTGCTTTTCAGGTACAAATGCATTATCGTTATTTACATAAATTTGATTGTCGTTATTAATAAATGATGAAAGTTGTGACTGATTGGACGTATCGGCAAAGCCTGTCTGAGTTCTTACGTTTTCAGATATTCTTACCCATAATGTTCCGTCCCAACGAAATAGCAATTGTGGTAGATAATCAATACGCAAGAAATAATCACCAACTTGTGGGTTTTGAGGAAATGCAATTCCAGCAGCAACTGGGAATCCATCTGGTGCTTGACCATCTCCGGTAAGATAACCAGCAGCATATCCAAATGATCGTGGGGTAGCACGAGCAATGTATTGGTAAGCAGGATCACAGTCTGCACGATAGTCCATTTGCTGGGTTATGTCACCCGTAAATCCAGCCGCAGTAGGGTCTTGATCGGCAGTTGCATATGTATTATCGGCAGTACCATATGGGCCTGTGGCCATTCCTAATGACTGTACAGCCAACAGTTTAGTTGTTTCCACTGATCCGGAGCCACCAGCGGTTTTTTCAGGTGCAACTTCAATAACCGATAAATTTGCCGCAACAAACTTGTCAATCTTGTCAGATAATCCTTCAGCATCCACCGTCATGTCCCAAATACTCTGTAATGCTTCTTTGGAAATCTTGATGCCAGCACTCGGGACACGATATCTAGGATCGCGAATCATAACAACGTTTCCTGTTACAATGGGCTGAGTGTTAGTAGTATTAATGATAATATCAATAGGTGGTGCCGGTTCATTGGGATGATCCGATAATGTACCATCCGATTGATATGCACCGTAAGTTGGAACTACATAAAGATTGCTGTTATCATAGCCTGATTTAGGTAACAAGCGTTCTGCTTCTTGAAGATTAGCGTCATTGATTGCAATGTTTTTGTTATAGGTGGACAGAATATCAGAAAGGCTACCATTAGGCACAACAGACCAATATGCTGCATTTGGTGGCGTAATGCCTGCAGGAACAGGACCTGTTGATTGGTAAATGGTTCCGGCATACGTCACAGTGTATCCTTGAGGATAAGTTTTAGATGGATCAAAATCACCCAAATAGTTGTCTTGTTGAATAGGTTGATTAAGAATATCAGCAAACTCTTCGGAATTGACGAGAGGTTCACATTTAATGCGCCATAAATGCGGGAACCAAGTCTGTGAAAATCCCTCACTTGCGAAGTTGGCATCAGTGATTTGCATAAAACGCTTCAGTGCAACTGGAATGGTTTCGTCTAATGGGTTGTAGTCAATAAGATGTGGGAGTTCAAGAACGTCCCCTACCATCAACTTTCTCCCAATGATATCAATCATGTCATTGTAATGAACAGTGATAAAAATGATGTCGTTGTTTAGGAACAAACCGAACTGACTGAGATCAAAGTCAAGGTTCTGAACAGAGTAGTGACCACGAAGACGATAGATGTTTGGATCGTAGATTCTATCACGGTTTTCTAAAAACAGCAAATCTTGAATCTGTGTTGGACTTGGTTCCAGATACTGAGGCTGGGTGGCGTCAATAGATGGTCCCTGATTGGAGACACCAGCATACTTGTGGATATACAGGTCTGTGCCTCCCACAGTTAATTGTTCTGATATCGTTCTGTCAAAGAAACGATAATCATTTTGCTTATTGGGTTTCCAGAGTGATAAACGTGGCATACACTTATTTATCAAAAAATAGATTGACATGGGCCGGTGTTTCTGATACGGGGAGCAATGTTTAATGAAAATTAACCATTTTCCTTATGGATATGTTATGGTTATGACGAAGGTAGTTTGGTATGAAGGTTTTGCTGTTTATACTTGTGTACTATATGGACCCGAGTACCCATAAAGTTAAACTCGCATGGAGCGAAGCCATAGAACAAGAATCTATGGAAGAATGCAAAGCGCAAGGTGACAGATACAAATATCTCGTTGAAAACAATGAGTTCATTGAGGTTCAGTATTTTTGCAAAAAAATAGATTGACACTGTGTTGCGGTTCATGTATATAGATTGTCTCTGCATTGGAGTTTGAATATGAATATCCGTCAACTGTTTGCCCCTATCACGATTCGTTTTCAGGCAACCGATGACCTTGAAGCGACACTCTTTTTTCTCTCCGAATGTAATCGTGAGAAGCTGAGTGAAAGACTCGTTAAGCAAGTTGAACAAACGGAAAAACTGATCGCCAAAGAACTTCTTCGTCGTGGCGTCAAGATTTGGGAGTTTTGATAAAGATGACTACTAACGCTTACCTCTTTATGTGGAGTTGTCACGGCATCGAAGCTATCGTGCCGATCACAAAATATGAAGATCAAAGCAAGCAGGACATGTGGAATATCCTTAAAGGAGAACCTACAGGTAAGAACCCGCTCGATGACCTTCTTAGTGCCATTACAATCCGTGCCCGCTTCAATACAGAGCGTAGCTACGAGATTTACGCTATGGATTGTGATGAAAGCATGACGGAACACAATCTATGGGATTGGTGGGATAACAGTCCTCAAGCTGCTGCTGACATAACTCGCAAGAAGGGTGTCTGCTTGTTCACCAACCAAAACAAGAATCGTAAAATCAAGATCGTTTAGCGTCTTCACGAAAGTTATTGACATTATTCCGACTTGCGAGTATAAGTAACTTCAAACGGAGATACTAATGGCTAAACGCCCCTCACTTATTAAGACAAAAAAGACTACACGAGCCGCACCTACGGTTCGTCGTGGAAAAAAGATGACTGGTCCAGACTTTACCGGTTGGGAAAAGTGGACTGGTGCACAGTTTAGTAAATTTAAGCACGATGCAAAGTACTTCTACTATGAAAACTATCAGGAAGCAGATTTGCTTCCTGAGGTTTGGTTGTGGATGAAGGAAAACAAGTATTCTGCTGCTGACATCAAGAAGGCTAAGGCGGCTTCTGGTTGGAATAGCATTAGTGTTTGGCCAGCCATCATCTGCAAGATGATTCACACTGGCTGTCCGATCTTCAATAAAGCTGAGGCAGAACATTGGAAGACTCTTCCCGGAACGGTCGGAGAACTTAAACCCTTGGATGTTTATCTTAGGGAAATGATTGACCGCGCCATAAATTCTTCAGTACAAGTCATTCAGGAAAAAGAAGAAACTCCAAAACCTGTTAGCCGTGTGAATATTCAAGAACTGATGAGGGAGCGCGCCAGCGAAGCTTGCGGTGAGATTGAAGGTCTCACTGATGAGTTTATTAATGCTGGGTGCCCCAAGGATTTTCCAACTCGGGATAAAGTCTTGGGATTTCTCAATGAGCAGAAGGTTCTTCCACAACACCTTGGTGGGTATATTAAGTATTGGGAAAACGTCAAGGCTGAATATGAAGGCGCAAAGCTGGGTAAAGATACCGACTTGAAAGAGTCCTATTCACGATATACCCGCACTCAGATCAACAATAAGATCAAGTTTGCTACTCAGATCATTGATGACCTGAATGCATATATTGCAATCAAGCAGGCAACTCGCGTTGCTCGCCCAAAAAAGGCTGTTCCTGTTGAGAAGATTGTATCCAAGTTGAAGTATCTCAAAGTCTTCAACGATCCTACGCTTAAACTTAACTTGACAAGCGTTTCTCCAACAAAACTTCATAACTGTCAGGAAGCTTGGGTGTATGACACTGCAAAGCGCAAGCTGCATCACTACGTTGCTGATAGCTATAGCCAGTGCTTGACTATCAAAGGCAACACATTGCTTGGGTTTGACAAAAAAGAAAGTGGCGTAAAAACACTTCGCAAACCGGCAGAACAGATAAAAGAAGTCATGGGTAGTAAACCTGCTGCCCGCAAGTTTTTTAATGACATCAAGGCTGTTGCAACGATTCCAAACGGTCGTTTCAACGAGTCAATGGTTATTCTCAAAGCATTTTAATAAGGAAAAATAATGTCTAATCAGATTGATCTAAACAAGTACGGTGAATTTGTCCTCGCAGTGTGCAGTGACACGAGCAAGGATGTAGTGACTTTCGTGGAGCACATTCGCAGACTGCACAATAACAGCAATGTTAATATCCCATTGCTTCTTACGGCTGGCATCGGTCTTGGTAGCGAAGGTGGCGAATTTGAAGAAATCGTGAAGAAGGTTTTCTTTCAGGGCAAGCCACTGAACGAGGATACCATTTTTCACATGAAGCGTGAACTCGGAGATATCATTTGGTATTGGACCAATGCATGTAATGCACTTGGGCTTGATCCCAACGAAGTGATCGCAGAGAACGTGAATAAGCTGGAAGCTCGCTATCCTGGTGGCAAGTTTGATGCTCACTATTCTGAAAACCGCAAAGAAGGCGACCTGTAATGGCAGGCCAACCGCAGACAGAAAGCGTGTTTGAAACGTTTGTTCTTGAAAAGAGCAGCCTTCCGGGATTTATTGAAACTTTCGGTAAGGAAGGCGCAATTGATGTTATCATGTCTATGCAACGGGCATTCCTTGTAGCATATATTGATCATTACCTTAAAGAAGACGGCGATTTGTAATGACTGATCGTGTCAGCAGGATAGCGTCACTCTCTAAGAGGATGAAGTGGTTTCATGACAACCGATATGATATCGGTCGTGCTGACATCAGAAACGAACTTATTGCGATTGATAAAGAAGTTGCAACCATTGAACGTGAAGGATTGACGGATGAAGTCATGGATCGTCTGGAAGCACTCATTCGCAAGATGGAACGTCATAAGCCTGAGGATTCGTTTCTTTGGGACTAGGACCTCCTGTATGCGAAAACTGCGAATTGATTGCAGAATACCACCCTAACAAAGAGAAACCCGGATGTCAGGGAGATTGGCTCTGCCCCAAATGTGGCTTTTGGTGCAGTCACCACCTATGGATGTACCCGAAAGAAGATCAAGAAATGATCTCTCTAGCCACTACCATTTATAAAGAGAACAAAGGTCAGTCGTTTCCTGATAAATAACATTATGAGGAAACGACTATGACTGCAAGCATTCTATCAACACCAACTGGTCTTGATCTTGACCAAATAAAAGACGCATTTTTTGAAAACATCCGTCTTCGTTTAGGCGGTGATATCATTGACCTTGAACTTGATCCACAGCACTATGAGGCTGCTTACAACTATACGATCAAGGTTTATCGTCAACGAGCGCAGAATGCCACCGTAGAGTCATACACTCTTATGACGGTTGTAAAGAACGTTGACACATACACTTTGCCATCAGAGTTTATCAACGTTCGTTCACTATTCAGACGAACAGTAGGTCTTGAAACCGGTCCATCATCATCTTCATTTGACCCTTTTTCAAGTGCCATTCTCAACACTTACCTGTTGAACTATAACTATACCGGTGGTATGGCAACATATGACTTCTACGCAGGTTATGTTGAACTTGCCGCTCGTATGTTTGGTGGCTATCTCACTTATACTTTCAATCCTGTAACAAAGGCATTGAAGATCACTCGTGACTTCAAGGGCACTGGTGAACGCATTCTTATTTGGGCTGACATTCAACGCTCAGAATGGGAACTTCTTCAAGACCCCGGTGCTGGCATCTGGATTGGTGACTTCATGCTTGCTCAGTGCAAGATGATCATTGGTGAAGCACGTGAAAAGTATGGAAGTGTTGTTGGTCCCGGTGGAGGCACTACTCTTAACGGTACTGCTATGAAGAATGAAGCCAAAGCTGAGCAAGAGCGTTTGATCAATGACCTCAAGAACTATGTGGACTACAGCCAGCCACTAACTTGGATTCAGGGCTAATTAATTCTTGACATTCCTCTAACTTTATAGTATATTACAAAAATGATTATTGGCATTACTGGACTTATCGGAAGCGGCAAAGATACTGCCGCAGACTATCTCTGCACATTTCACGGTTTCAAGCGTATGAGCTTTGCAGCATCTCTTAAGGATGCTGTTGCTGCGATATTCAGTTGGGATAGAGAACTACTTGAAGGATCAACAAAGGCAAGCCGGGAATGGCGAGAACAAGTTGATGAATGGTGGGCGGCAAGACTCAACCTTCCCAATCTAACTCCTCGTTGGGTTCTACAGCAGTGGGGAACAGAAGTTGCCCGCAGGTCATTCCATGATGATATCTGGATTGCATCAGTACAGAACAAGCTTCGTAATACTAAGGAAGATATAGTAATCACTGACTGTCGTTTCCCTAACGAACTCAATGCTATTAAAAACGCGGGTGGCATCACTATGCGAACTCATCGTGGGGAACAACCAGAGTGGATTCATATGGCTACCCAATACAATCAAACTACCAATCTCAATCTAAAAGACATCTACAAGAATCAACTTGAGCAGGATTTAGGTATCCATGCTAGTGAATATTCAAGCGTTGGTCTTGACTACGATTATCACTTAGATAACAATAAGACGGTAACAGAGTTGCACGAACAAATTGAGAGTATTTTACGCCAATCTACAATTTGAATTATGCCAACGTTTGAAGTTGCCCATGCCCGCTACATTCTTATGACAATGTGGGCATTCAAATACAGGGTCCTTTTTACCGTACCTAACACTCTTTTCACCCAATTGTGAATTTCTTCTTTTTTATTTATCAATCTGGGATCAAATCCCCTCTTTTCCAATTGACGGCTTTTCGTTTGACTACCTCCACACAATTTAAACATATGCTTCTGAGATTGGTGAAAGATACATTATTTAAATCACCATCAATATGAAACACGGTCATCTGACTAGGATAGGCACTCTTAAACCCACATAGGTCACATGTGGGTTTTTTTGTGTATCCAGCTTTCTCCCACAAATAAAATCGAAGTCTGGATTTGGATTTTGATTTTCTGCAACCGTCACAGATACTCCTATAGTGAGTGATGTTGTCACGCCTATAGTTTACAGCACAATGATTCTTGTTACAAATAGTGCATATTGGTCGTTTCATCTTTTACTTATCAAAAAACCCTTCGGAGGCCACCTTAATAAGCAAAAAATCATAAATATTGGTAAATACATTTAGAAACCTAGATTAACACTTTAGGTCAGGTGGTAGACCTTATAATCATACAAAAGGAAAAAAGAATATGACACTAGTATCTCCAGGTGTATCAGTTACAGTTATTGACCAGTCTCAATATCTGCCAGCACCAACAAACTCTGTCCCATTTATTCTGTTTGCTACTGCACAGAATAAAGCACAACCTAATTCAACATCTGTGGCACCTGGTACTACTGCTGCTAATGCTGGTCAGCTTTATTTGATCACTAGTCAGCAGGACTTGGTTAACACTTATGGTAATCCATTCTTCTATACTACAACTAACGGAACTCCAATTCAGGGATATGAATTGAATGAGTATGGTTTGCTTGCTGCTTATTCCGCACTTGGTATTACCAATCAGGTATACTGCTTGAGAGCAGATATTGACTTGGCAAGCCTAGTTGGATCAACTGGCCGTCCAGTTGGAAACCCAGCAAGTGGAACTTACTGGCTAGACGCTACTAATACTACTTGGGGCATTTATCAGTTCAACGCAACAACTGGTCAGTTCACTCTTCAGACACCAATCGTAATAACTGATCCAACTCAGGTTTCAGGAAATGTTCCTTTGAGCAGCATTGGTAGCATCGGACAATATGCGGTAGTAGCTATTCCAAATTATAACTACCCAAGTGCATCAAATGCTCCTATGTTCTTCCAAAAAGTTGCAAACAACACTTGGCAGCCTATCGGAAGTCAGCAATGGTTAGCTTCTATTCCAACTGTTATTGGTACAAACTCAAATCCAACACTCAATGCTGGTGATACAATCACTATCAATTTAAGTGGTGGGGGATCAAGCACGGTAGCAGTACCGTCTTCACCTAATAACAACATTAATGGTCTGGTAGGCGCTATTAATGCATTGAATTTAACTTATTTGAATGCAGGATCAGTAGGAGGCAAGTTCCAACTTTTCTCACACCAGACAGGTGGAGCATTTAGTAACGTAAGCAACCCATTCTACATTACCGTTACTGGAACTAATACATTGCTTGCTGCATTGGGTCTCAATGAAACCACAACTGTAGCAGCTACATCTGTAACTAGTGGAAACACTTATCAGATCGTTTCCGTTGGTACTACTAGTTGGACATCAATTGGTGCAGGTTCAAACACGGTCGGAACGGTATTCACTGCTACTGGAACTGGAACTGGAACTGGAACTGCTGTGCAAATCCTTCCAAGCGTAACATATTACCAGCCATCAGCAACATATGGAACTTCTGCTCAGCAGCCATTATGGCAGGCAGGACAGGCAACACCAATGCCAACCGGTTCAGTATGGTTCAAAGTCGGTTCTGCTGGTAATGGGTTGAATTCAGTAATCAATCAATATAATACTGCAACAGCATCATGGGTTCCACAATCGGTAAGTTATGCAACTGACGATTGGAGTGCAATTGCCGCACTTGATTCAACCGGTGGTCAAGTAATTCCAGCAGGAAGCATCTATACACAATATTGGTATGACAAAGATGTAAGAAATGGATGGACAAATGCACCTCTTTATTATTGGGAAAGAATTGCAACTGGTCCTACTGTCATTACTGGAAGTAATAATGCTCCATCTTTTGGTGGAACTTCTTACACTGCAAGCGTATTTGTATCAATTCCTGGTTCAAGCTCATTGTCAAGTGCGTATACTTTCAGTGGCACTTTGACCACTGCAACTGACTTTGTAACAGCATGGGCAGCGGCAGGTATTCCTTATACTTCCGCATCAGTAACAGCAACAGGAGCAATTCAGCTTACACACACTCAAGGTGGTGTTATTATCGTCAATGACGTAAGTTCATCAACTGGTTTAAGTAATGGTTTAATGTATGATGCTGGTTTCATTATCGCAACTACTCAGGGCGTTAAAGAAGGGCCTTTCGCAGTCGTAAGCTATACTCCAACACAGACATCAACTACTGGTGTTGGTTCTGGTCTACAGATTAATGTAACTAACTATTATCAAACATACTACGTGAACCCAACCAGCTTCGGCAATGCTGGTTCTGGTTATGCAGTTGGAGATAAGGTCACTTTCCATGGTGCAAGCCTTGGTGGTGTAAACACAACAAACGACTTGGTTGTTACAGTTGAATCTGTAAATGCTGGCGCTGTAACGGCAATTAGCTATTACTCTGGTACTGGCGCTATCGCATATTCAGTTCAGTTGTCAAACTGGCAGGAATTCACTATGGAAGCCGATACTGGTGCTCCATATCTTGCCCCTGCTAATGGTACTAACTGGTTCTACTCAGTAGTTGATCAAGTTGACATCATGGTCAATACGACAACTGGCTGGAAGGGATACAGAAATGTAACTTATAATTCAAGTGGTTTCCCACTTCCAAGCGGAACACCAGCTACTGATCCAAATGGTCCAATCGTAAGTGCAACAATGCCAACTACTCAGTATGCTGGCACTCCACTTCAATATGGTGATCTTTGGATTGATACTAGCGATCTTGTTAATTATCCAATCATCTATCGTTGGGAGCTTTCCGGTCCAATCGGAAACCAAACTGCACAATGGGTATTGATTAACAATACTGACGACATAAGTTCATCTGGTATTATCTTCCAAGATGCACGTTGGGCAACAAATGGAACTACAAATCCAGCAACCGATGCTATTCCAACAATCCAATCATTGTTGACTAGTAACTATCTTGATTTGGATGCTCCAAGCAGTTCGCTTTATCCAGTTGGTATGCTTCTGTTCAATACAAGACGTTCTGGTTACAATGTGAAGCAGTATAATTCAAGCTACTTCAACACTACTAATTTCCCAGGACAGTCTTCATATCCTGCACAAACTGCTGCTTGGGTAACTGCATCGGGTAATATGTCAAATGGTGCTCCTTATATGGGTAGCCAAGCTCAGAGAGCGATGGTTGTCAAGGCATTGGCTGCTACTATCAACACCAACACCGCAATCCTTGATGAAGATACATTCTTCAACTTGATCGCCTGCCCTAACTATCCAGAATTGCAACCAGACATGGTTACACTGAACGATAATAGAGGTCAGACTGGTTTCATCGTTGGTGATACTCCAATGACACTTCCTGCTGATGCAACAAGTCTTGTCAACTGGGCAACTAATGCTGCTGGTGCAGACACAACAGGTCTACAGGGTTGCGTAACTCGTGACACATACATGGGTCTGTTCTATCCATCAGGCACTACAACCGATCTAAGCGGTAATATTGTTGCGGTTCCACCATCACACATGATGATCAGAACATTCTTGCGTAATGATAATATTGCTTATCCTTGGTTTGCGGCAGCAGGTACTCGCCGTGGTGTCATTGATAACGCAACAAGCATTGGTTATATTGATCAGACAACAGGAAACTTTGTGTCTATCAAGACTAGCTTGGGTATTCGTGATACATTGTATGAAAACAACATCAACCCACTCGTGTTCTTCACTGGTCAAGGTCTGTTGTGCTATGGTAACATTTCAAGTTATGAATCAAACTCATCACTTGATAGAATCAACGTTGCAAGACTTGTTGCATACTTGCGCCGTCAGTTGACAATTGCCGCAAGACCATTTGTCTTTGAACCTAATGACGCCATCACAAGAAGTCAGATCACTGGCGTGGTACAATCGCTGTTGGTAAATCTTGTTGCAACAAGAGGTATCTATGACTACTTGGTAGTATGCGATCTCTCAAACAATACACCAACAACAATTGATCAAAATGAACTTTGGGTAGACGTTGCTATTGAACCAGTTAAGGCTGTTGAATTCATCTATATCCCAGTTCGTCTTCTTGCTACCGGCACACTCGGTAACAACAACGGGTAATGAAATAAAAATGTGAGGGTCGCAAGACCCTCACATTAAGATAAATACATATAACAGGAGAATACAAATGGCAACAGCCTCACAATCATTGTTCAACATGACGGTAGCATCAGACAACGCTGGTGGCAACCAAGGCTTGTTGATGCCAAAACTACAGTTCAGATTTAGAGTTAACTTCCTGAACTTTGGCGTAAGCTCATCAAGCGGTTTAAATTTGACTAAACAAGTCGTTGATTGCTCACGACCAAACGTTCAGTTCCAAGAAATCACACTTCCAGTTTACAACTCAACTCTGTATCTTGCCGGTAAGCACCAATGGCAGACAATGACTGTAAACATTCGTGATGATGCATCCGGTAGCGTTTCAAAAGCTGTTGGTGAACAGTTACAGAAGCAACTTGACTTCGTTGAACAGGCATCTGCTGCAACTGGTCAGGACTATAAGTTCCAAACTAACATTGAAATTCTAGATGGTGGTAATGGTACTGCCGCACCGGTAGTTCTTGAAACTTGGGAAGTTTATGGCTGCTTCTTGCAGACGGCAAACTACAATACATTGAACTATGGCACAAACGAAGTAGTAACTATCGCATTGACTATTCGCTTTGACAACGCAATTCAGGCACCACTTGGTTCCGGTGTTGGTACTCCAATCACTCGCGTTTCTGATAGCTCTACTGGTTCTGTAACAGGCATCGGCGGAACTACTGCAACTTCTTAATAGATAAGATAAGTTTGAATGTCGGGATTTAACATAAATCTTCTACAAGACCCCTCCGGAGGAGCATCCTCTTCCGGAGGTGTTAATGTTAGAGACTACCAACATGCTTCTAGAGTTTTTAGAACAAACTCTTATCAAAATGCACCAAAACTAAAATTTCTCTTTCATACGTATTTTACCATTAATGCATCAATAGCCACCTCATCATCATCTGCATTACAAACTTTGATACAGGGATCATTAAATTCTATTGGTATCAGTTTGGGTGGCGGAGGCAATCCGAATTACGGGTTAATGGTAAAAGATGTGAAACTTCCAACATTCACTTTTAATACTACACAGCTTAATCAGTACAATAGAAAAAGAATCATACAAACAAAGATAAAGTACGAGCCTATTGACATCACTTTTCATGATGATAATGCGAATCAGATAAACAAACTTTGGCAGGCGTATTATACATATTACTATAATGATTCAAATAAGCCCGGTTCAGTTTTACAGGGCGGCGGCATAAGTAACTTGTTGAACACTGCTGGAAACCTGTCAGGAATAGGGTCTGGAAGTGGCGGTGCCGATTACAACTCAAGAAACATTTATAATACTAGTATTTCTGGGCAAGATGATTGGGGATTCGTAACTGGCCAAACTACAACATCAACTGGTGTTAGACAAGCATTCTTCAAAAACATTACAGTATTCGGATTTAATCAGCACCAGTTTACTGCTTATACTTTAATAAATCCTATCATCACATCCTTTAGTCATGATACCTATGCATACGCTGAGGGTGGTGGCACCATGTCAAACAAAATGACTATAGATTACGAAACTGTGGTCTACAATTATGGAACAATGGATGGGCAAGACCCAGGCCAAATCGTCACTGGTTTTGGTGATCCAGCCAACTATGATAACACGTTGAGTCCTATTGCACTTGAAGGATCAAACAGTGCAGCCCTTGGACAAGGTGGATTGGTTAATGCTGCTGGCGGAGCGATTGAAGCTATTGTCGGTGGCTCAAGTCAACTTAGTGCTGCCATTCAAGCGCAGAATGTTGCATACAACGCATTCCAATCACCATCTAATAATTCAATACCTAATGCCATTGGGGCCATGTTGTCAACTGTACTAGGAAATGCTCCTACCAACAGAAATACACCATTTAGTACACCTGTTGCGCAATCTACTCCTGGACCAGCAGGTACGGCAGGTGCACCTGTCATTGATGGTGATATAGCTCCACCATCCGTTGCATATGATGCAGTGTATACACAAAGCGGTAATGCCTATTCTGCAACGGATCAAACTGCTACCTTATTAGCAGAAAACAATGCCACGCTAGCATCTATCTATGCTAATAATGCGCCGCTGGTTGCAAATGTGGATTTATCTTCTCTTAATACACCAATTATTCCACCGATTTCTAGTACAGAGGTTCCTCCGCTTGCCTCCACTCAAAATACACCTATAGCTATTAATGCTACTACAGCAGATCAGCTAGCTGGAATATCAGCATCAGTGCCTCCATTCCCAATCACTACTGATGCTGGATCACAGTATAATGCAAGTGATTTGGCAGCAAATCCTCCATCTCCTGTCACCGCATTGAATGATTTCAATGATGGATCAATGGGATAACTCACATTTCCATGAGATAAATAAGAATATGGCAACTATTACTGTAAACCCCGATCAAACCGTATTAATATATGATAGTTTTTACAATAACTCTAGTGTTGTAAATGCTGTTGATTATGATCTCGTCTACTCATACTTCTATGGAACATCAAATAATAGAACTATAGCAAATAACTTTACTGCAATACTGTTTAATATTGCTCAGCAAAGTGGCACTAGTGTTATTGAACTTCTTCAAATCATAAAAGGATCAAACAACACATTACAGATGAATAGTGTAATATGCTATTATTTAAACACATTTAAGTCTAAAGTAGCACTATATGGGACTGGAAGTATTCCTACTCCAAATCAGGCCGTGCAGCGTAACGTAGTGCAGTAATATGGCTAAGTGGGCACAAGGTCTTTATACCCCAAAAAATCCACAAAAGTATATAGGAAAGCACCAGCCTAGATATCGTTCTGGCTGGGAACTCACATTCATGACCTTTTGTGACAACAATGATAACGTGTTACATTGGGCAAGTGAATCAATGGCTATTAAATATCGCCATCCGTTTACTGGCAAACCAACAAACTACATTCCTGATTTCTTCGTTGTGTATAAGAACAAACACGGCAAAACCCTTGCTGAAGTTGTTGAAATCAAGCCGAAGAAACAAAGCATCATTGAGAGTAAGACCGCAAGCGCAAAGGACAGAATGACTGTTGCTATAAACCATGCCAAGTGGGCGGCAGCAAATGCTTATTGTAAGGCTCAGGGATTGACTTTTCGTGTCATTACTGAAGATGATTTGTTCTATAATGGACGCAAGTAACTAAATACTTACATGAATAAAAAGCTAGAAGAACTGTTTGAGTTGGCAACGAGCGAAGATGATGATCTTACTCAGCCAATCTTTGAACACGCAAGAGAAATAACACAAGAAGCAGTAAGCAATCTGGAAAAGATTGACAATGCGCTACCTCAAGTAAAAGGGCTGGAAGCAGCCGACGAAGAGATGGACGAATTGGCTGATCTAGCTACTGCCAGCTACAAAGACCTAGTAGATTTAGGTATGCAAGTTGATTCCAGATTCAGCGCAGACATATTCAGTGCAGCAAGCGGGTTCCTTGGTCATGCTATTACTGCCAAAACGGCAAAGATCAACAAAAAACTCAAAATGCTTGATATGCAACTGAAAAAGGCTCAACTTGATCAAAAAATGCAAGCTAAAAGCGAAGAGATACAGACTAAGCCCATCGGTGAAGGACAATCGTTTGATCGCAATGAGTTGCTCAAAATGTTGAACAACAAAAATACAGATCAATGATAAATATAATATAAAGCTATTGCAAGGATTACTATGAAAAGCCTAAAACATTTCATCGCAGAAAGTGTCCGCACCTATGCATACACTATCAAGATCGCAGGGAACGTTGATAAGAACTTTCTTGACATGTTTCGTTTCAACTTGAAGAAGTTTGATCCTGTTGAAATCTCTGAACCAAAATCAACTCCAATTCAGAAAGACCCATACGGTTTTCCTAATTTGGAAAACGAGTCAGTAACTATCATCAAGGCTGTCTTTAGGTATCCTGCTACTGAACCAATGATCCAACAGATTGCACAGTTACTTGGGTATAACGTGAATCTTGTTCGTGTTGTCAAAACATCATATGATGACAGTATCAATGATGAAATGGATGAATATGCCAATCAGATGAGACATAACCCTGTTCTTACACATGAAGAAATGGAAGAAGAAAAGGGTGCGAAAGCTGCATCTAAAGCATATGGCGATTCATATCTTGAAAGCATCAAAGATCAATCCAAAGATGATAGAATTCAATACACATTTGATGGCAAGAGAACTCCGGATGCGTTTGATCCATTCAAGCCATATTTAGATAATGACCCACGTGGCATTCACAGCCCGATGTCAACCATCACCAGACCAGCAAAGCCACAAACTGGCGCAAGTAAAGGATAAGACATGAAAGACTTGTTGAAAAAGATGAGCCAGTTAGAAGCTTCTGCTCCAAAAGCCCCACCTAAGAAAAAGATTCTCAAGGAATCTGCTCCTGCTCAGCCAGTAAAGGTTGAACCAAAGAATATGTCTTTGAAAGATATGTTCAGACAGTTGGATGAAGCAATGGCTCCGGGACAAAAACCACTTCCAGTTCTAGACCCAACAAATAAAAAAGCAGGAATGGGTGTTGTAACTAGTCAAAATCCAGCAGTTTCAAAAATGCTTTCAAATCTTGATCCACAAGATGTTCAGGTTGTCATGACTCAACAGCAGCCAATGCAGGGACAACAAAAGCAACAGGGCAACCAAGCACAGCAGGGCGGTGCAACTATGCAGACAAGTTCAACTCAGGCTGTCCAAGAAGAAGAGCTTGACGAAAAGTGGGGCGGAGACACTGAATTGAATCCTTCTAAGAAGGGAATGTTCAAAGGTAAAACCAAGGCTGAGTTGGAAAAGCAACTTGCAGCACTTCACAAGTCAGGTCCTCACAAAAAGGGTTCACCTGAATATACTAAGCAGCAGGAACTTAACTTTGCTATTCGTGCAAAGGGCGCCTGGAAGAAGGGTGTCAAAGAAGGCGATATTCCATCAGCATCAGGAGTTGATACTTATGGTGCAGCATTAGGAGCAGGTAGAAGTAGAACTACTCTTGAAGCTAAAAAAGCTAAGCCAGACTTCCTAGATTTAGACAAAGACGGCGACAAGAAAGAATCAATGAAAAAGGCCGCAGCAGATAAGAAAAAGGCAGTGAAGGAAAATATGAGTAACCGTATCAGAGCAGCCCGTCTTGAGGGTAAATCACATGGACTTAAAGGCCACTCTTATGCCGGTAAGAACTATGAAGACATGGAAGAATGCAGAGCATATCATGAAGGTTATAAAGAAGGTCTTGATGAATGCTATGGTATGATGGACGAATGCTATGGTATGGCAACTCCTCACATGCCAGCAACTACACACGGCATGGCAGATCAAGCTGCACGTGATCCTTATACTGGTGAGATGGATGAAGGTAATGCTTTCACTGCTGGCCTCGCAAGAACACCACACGGTGGCAAGTTCACAGTGGGCGGAAAATCATTTACTGATACTTCTCATTATGATTCACATCTTGGCGAAGAGGATTTCGCGTTTGAAGCATGGGATCGTGAACTTGAAAACCTCATCAATGAAGGTAAGCAAATTAACGAAAGTAAAAAGTCTTCAAAGAAGTCACTTACTGAGGGATTAACTGTTTCTGTTTCCAAGGGACAGCAGGGCGCACCCGATTCTGTAAACATCAGCGCCACTGACGCAGAAGCAGACCAAGTTCTTGCTCTAGTTCGTCAAGCTGGTTTGGGCATTTTCGGTGGAGAAGGTGGTCACGAAGAACTTAGTGATGAACCAAGAGGTTTCAGCATTCAAGCTCCTTCAAGTGAAGTAAACACACCGGGCGATATTGAAGTTGTAGATGACAATGACGGTATGCTTGGTTTGATGAAGAAGCTATCTGGTATTCAACATGATGGTGATGATGCTGGCGAAGGTGAAGAAGCAGAATGTGAAAACTGCGGTATGCCAGAATCTGAATGTGAATGTGATGAAGGCAAGCTTGACGAAGTTGAGTCAGAAGATCAGATGTCATATGAAATGGCAGAAGATGAGGGAGAACCACAGCAAGGACAATCTCCTGCACAGCCACAGAACCCTTCAGACAATGGTGCAGCAAACTCACAGAATGCTACAAAGGGCAACAGTGCAGCAAATAATGCAGCAGCCGGTTATGACGCTTCACAGAAAGAAGAAAACGGTCCACAAGAAAATGAAGAGGTAGATGAAGCAGTTCATCCAGATACTCAAAAAGCTTGGGACGAGCATTTCAAGCGCAAAAAGAGCGGCCCATACTACGACGAAGATGGCGAAGATGAAGAAGATGAGCCAGACTATGGTAAACAATGGTATGACACCAGCAAAGAACTAGATGAAGAAGATGATCTAGAAGAAGGTGTAAATGGTTATCATCAACAAGAAATCAAAGACAAGATGAAGAACAATGGCAATCCGTTTGATAATAAGCCAGATAACAAGCTAGACGAATGGGCCAATAATGCTCGCAGAAACAATGATGAAGATTGGGAAGCAGACATTGAGTTCATGACTAAGGTAATCTCAGGCGGATTGAACAAACCTAAGTCAACTGGTCAAACTACTATTCCAGTGGTTGCTGGTCAAGATGATCGTATGCACTCACACCTAAACACTAAAGATATCAATGAGTCAGCTAGTGATTGGGCAAAGTTAGCTGGTATTAGAAAGTAACTACCACATAATACTAGTAATAAAAATAGCCGGGCTAGTTCCCGGCTATTTTTTTGGAGGCTAGCGTTCTTGCCAATAATGATAAATACAACATAAGGTGATTTAGAAACATGGCACAACAGAATATTGACTTCGGTTCATTTCCTAACGATTCGAGCGCAGATGCAATCAGAACAGCATTCCAAAAAGTTCAGACGAACTTTACAGAACTGTTTTCTGGATTACAGTCTCAGGCTGTTCTCACCGTTAATGCTGGGTCGGGAATTACTGTAAACAATCCTACTGGCAATGTAATAATCAATGCCAACATTTCGGAAGTGCAGTTTCAAACAAGCACATTGAGTATAGGTGCCGGTTCCAATGGTGCATCATATGCTGCCATTACACAGGCAACTCAAGTTTTATATATTGACCTTCCTGCAAATATCACCGGAGTAACTAATATCACCGTTTCTGGCAACGTGAATGCCACTACCGGAAACGTGACAGCCAACGGTCTCATTGGTAATATTGCATCTGTAACTGGAAATATTTCTGGTGGAAACTTAACCACAACAGGATCATTGGCTGTTACGGGTAATGCTAATGTAGGCAATTTAGGCACTTATGTAATAGCCGCAACAGGTAATGTATCTGGAAGCAATTTTAATACTGCTGGAAACATATATGCAAACTCAGGAACAGTTGGTGCAAACAATGTCGTGAGTAACACGATAACCAATTCTGGAAACATCTATGCCAATGCAGGAAATATCAAAGCAAATTATTTCATCGGTAATGGTTCACAGTTAACTGGAGTTCTTGCAGTAACAGGACCAACAATTGCTAATGGCACTTCCAATGTTAACATCAATACTGCGAATGGAAATGTTGGAGTTTCAGTAAGTGGCACAGCAAACGTATTAATAGTCACGGCTACTGGTGCAAATGTATCTGGAACTTTAAATGCAACAGGTAATGCCAATGTAGGTAACATTGGTGGAAACAATGCAGTATTTACGTCAGTATCGGGAAATCTAACAACTGCTGCTCAACCAAACATCACATCAGTTGGCACTTTGACTTCACTTGCAGTAACAGGTAACATTTCTGGTGCTAATGTCACTGCAAATCACTTCGGTAATGGTGCAGCACTTAGCTCTATTACAGGCGCAAACGTCACTGGAAATG